>Ga0315321_10000672_pt1 | contig 25811 bp, 18 predicted proteins | sample M180m21515metaG_FD_203464 | JGI IMG/M metagenome (GOLD analysis project Ga0315321, IMG submission 203464) | Ammonia-oxidizing marine archaeal communities from Monterey Bay, California, United States - M1 80m 21515 | ecosystem: Environmental > Aquatic > Marine > Intertidal zone | place: USA...
AGGATGCAGATTCAAGGCGCATCTGGACTGTGGCATACGATGCGGGAGTCCCTGACGGACTAAATAATTTTACCCCCAGCAATGTGGCTGGGCTGAAAACTCTATTGTATGAGGGGGCTAGCCCTATACCACCCGATAGTAAGGCCGCCCAGTTGATCGGGTTCATTCGTGGCACTGATTCTTACGATGAAGACATTGATCTACAGGTGGGCGATCAACGAGAGTGGAAGCTTGGTGACATCTATCACTCGGAAATGGCTATTGTGGGGCCACCCGCCGCGATTAATACCAAACAAGCAGGCAACCCCAAATCAGAAGAATACTACAAGAAAGCTAATAATTATCAGGAATTTTTCGAGGCGAACGTCAGTCGGCCCACGGTTGTATATGTTGGAGCCAACGATGGAATGCTCCACGCATTCAGAGACGATACCGGCGAAGAATTATGGGGTTTTGTGCCGCCTAATATCCTGCCGGCCTTGCGCCAGATGACCACTTCAGTGCCCAACACCACGATCCCTATATATGGGGTTGATGGATCACCCGCTGTTAGGGATATTTACTTTGATCACGGAAGGGGAGGGCATTGGCGCACCATACTGATCACGGGGCTTGGTCGGGACGGGTATGGATATTTTGCGTTAGACATCACCAACCCTTTAAACCCTAAGTTTCTTTTTGCTTTATCCAATGACCCGGTCAACCGGGTTGTCCGTCATTGGGGCCCAACTGGTAATTTAACCGAGAACAACTATGGCAGTATTCCTAGCGAATTTGAATATTCGAAATTAGGCCAGGCGTGGTCTACCCCAACCATTAATCTGGTGCCCTTAGCAACAACGTCACCAAAATGGCTTGCCATAATTGGCGGTGGATTTAATGGATCGGAATCGCAAGAGTATGGATCTGCAGCCTATCTTATTGAGCTTGCTACCGCGGGCAGGAGGCGTTCCCGCCTTGATTTGCCGGATACAAAGGGTGGCTTCATTAATTCAGTGCCGGCTCAATTTACCGCAGTCACTCCGGATACAACGCCAAAGGCAACGTATCAGGGCGCTATTTCTTATGTGGTTGATATGGAGAGCAAGCTTTTTAAATTTAATTTCACCGATAGCGGCAAGCCTTATGCATATGATCTTATTTTCGATGGCGAAGGAAATAACGTTAATCAACGCGCGTCGTTTATGCCTGTAACCGTAACTACAGATAGTGGCGAAGATAGTGATAAAAAAGTCTGGCTTTATTTTGGCACAGGCAATCAGGACAAACTCGAGTTATCACAATCGACCATACAAAACCGTATTTTTGGAATAAAAGACAAGAAATTCCCTCTTTTTGGGGATCCGGGCAAACCGACCATCAGCAATCTGAAAAACGTGACCGATAAAGCGGCGTCCTGCCCCAAAGAGGATGATCTTGGATGGTATGTCAACCTGGGAAAAGACGAGAAGGTTACTAATAAAATACAGATAAGCGATAAGGTGTTGTTTGCACCGCTTTATACGCCAGATGTTAGCCAGGGCTGCTTTCCCGGAACCAGTGCCTTGGCTGAATTAGGCTACGGCTGTGGCAAGGTGCTCCGGCGAACCGAGCTTGGCGCTGGGCTGATTACAGGCGCGCGGATCTTTAACAATAAGGTGTATGTTGGTATAAGCGGAACACCTGACAACGAGGAGGCGGTTTCCCTTGGCGGCGGTTTTACCAAGAAAGGGAGCATCATCTCGGGCGAAATAGCGACTCCAAGTGCATCCAACTCGCAAAAGGCAGTGATTGAATCCTGGCGGGAGAGATTCTAGGGAAGGTTGGCACCTTGGCTAACTGCGACTGATAAAGATGGCGCTCTTAAGTCCGGTCCGGCAGTGTAAGCGAGATCCAGGTCACGCTCCTGGAAACCTGCCTGTCTGTGAGTTGGAGTCACCGTTAAGTGTGAAATACAGAACCCGGTCAGTATCGTATTCTTCGAAGGTTTTAACGGCAGCGTCGGCGTCGGTCAGGACAACGATACGGGTAAAATGGTTTTCACGTGAGCCGTTAGTGGCACATCAACAGAAAAGCGGGTTTTCGGAAGGCTATTTGACGAAATGAACTGGTTACGCTCAGCGCTGCTTGTGTTTTTCCTCATCGGTGGATTAGCCGGCCATGCCAAAGAGTTGCCGCCTGGAGCAGGAGGCGCTACGGAATCCCCGGTGAATATTCTTGTCGCCTTTGACCTGTCGAGCAGTATGAATCACAACGTTCCCGGGCCCACTGCGCCCAAGGAGCCCAGGGATATTGCTGTTGACTCAAAGGGCAATTGGCACATAGAGCATCAGGCAGTGTGGGGCGGGTCGCCAGGCCCCATCAGCCGATTCTCTAAAGAGCGCGAATATGAGAAAAGTTATGGGTTTCCCTTTTCAAGAAACTCTTATGAGATGCCCAAACTGGCTGTGGATACTGCGGATAATCTTTATGTTACCGATCGGGTCAATAGCCAGGTCCATAAGTTCAACTCGGCGGGTACGCACCAAAAGACGTTTGCAGTCCCGTTCCCCCTGGGGATCGATGTCGATCCAACCGGCAATATTTATGTCAGCGGGTCGGACGAGAGCTATAAGCCGCCCTGGACACTAAGGAAAATAGATCCTACTGGAGTGTTAATCAAGGAGTGGGAAATCGGGAACGAATCGGGTGATTATCCCTACGGCGTATCAGTTTATGACGGTAGAGTCTATGTGGTGTCCCGAAGCGGTAAAAACGGTGCGTTAACGCATTCGGTCCCGTCAGGGTGCAACGTAGGTTATTTGGTAAGAATCTACAGTGCATCTTCGGGCGCCCTAATAGACTCCTGGTACGCCCTTGGCGGCCAGGATATCGAGGTCACTGCAAAGGGGGTGTACGTACTTAAGCAGCGCGAGATCTACAGAACCGAACCTGATTACTGTGGTGGTCAGGTTGGCAGTTACAGCTATGCTGGCGATTTTCAGACCCGTTTCTCCCCCTACGGTCCGTTTGAGGACAATCCGCCCGACAGAATGCTATGGCACTACGGTCTGGGCTCAGATGTCGGCGGAAATATTTATGTGGTCGGGGGGCGATATGAGCAGTATTCGAGAGCCTTGAAGTTCGACCCTGACGGGAAACTTTTAACTGGCCTCTACAGCAGACGGACGCGGCTTGATGCGATGAAAGGTGTCCTCAAGAGTCTCCTTGAGCGACCAGACATGAACGATAACATTCACTGGGGCCTGCTGGGCTGGTCCTGGGATGCTCGGATGTTCGTCAAGATCTCCCCGGAGGGCGCAAAAAAAATCATCGAGTTGAGTTGCAAGTACTGTTCCACAAGTTTCGACTACTTGTTTGCGTTTGGTCCGGGCAGGTCTGGGACAAATCTCAAGTCAGGGATAGAGCTCGCGGAACGGTATTACAAGGGCGCCGCCGCAGGATTTACACCAAGTCCGATCGATCCAAAAATCCCCTGTCAGAAGAGCATCATCCTGGTTCTCTCCGATGGGGAAAGTTTTAGTGGACATGAACTGCCCGCGGTGAAACGGCTCGTGGATTCGATGGGTATTGAAACCGGGGTCGTCGGTTTCGCGCTGGCACCGTACGCGAACCAGGAAGCCTATATCAATGTGGCCAAGGCGGGGAACACTTTTCCTTATACCCCGCAATTTTCAGAGAATGAAGGCGAACTGGCGGGCGCGATAGAACTGATTGTTTCTAAGGCGCGTCAGTCGAAACTGGTCTATACCGGTACGAGCCCAACGATTTCCTCTGATGCTGCGGGCGATTTCATCTATCAGTCGACCTTTACGATTCCGGAAACCGGGCAGTGGCGCGGAAAACTGACCAAGTACGAACTGGATGCGGCGACCGGCAAGGTCGGAAATGTGATCTGGGAGGCCGGCGCCAAACTGAACGCAACGTCCCCGGACAGCCGGAAGGTCTGGACGGTCTCACCGTGGGTCACGATGGCAATGAATAACTTTGTGGCCAGCGATTCCCGTCAGTTGATGTGGGCACTCTACGAGGGCGCGGGTTTTTATCCAGAGGAAAGCGAGATCAAAAAATTGATCAATTTCGTGAGAGGAATTGATGCTTACGATGAGAATAAAGATCTGAATACTGCCGACGAGCGGGAATGGAAACTCGGGGACATCTATCACTCCGAGATGGCGATTGTGGGGCCACCAAAGGCAATTGATACCGAATTAGCGGGTGATACCAACACAGAAGAATACTTAAAGCTGCAAAACGGCTACCAGGCGTTTATCGATGCCAATGCCAGCCGCGAAACCATGGTTTATGTGGGCGCCAATGACGGCATGCTGCACGCCTTTAAAGACAGCACCGGCGAGGAGCTATGGGGATTTATACCCCCAAACGTGCTGCCCAAGTTACGCTCTATGTTCTCTGGTGTCGAGCATGTCACCATCCCGATCTACGGGGTTGATGGCTCTCCCGTAGTTAAAGATGTCCTTCTTGGCGGTCAATGGCGTACCGTCTTGATGGCGGGCCTTGGCAGAGAAGGGTATGGTTATTTTGCTTTGGATGTAACCAACCCTTCGGTACCGAGTTTCCTTTTTGCTTTTGAGAATGATCCACAAAACCAGAAGATCCGCCACTGGGCTTCTAACGGCACAATAACCGAGCAGAGCTACAGTGGAACCGGTTCCGGCTATGACTACAAAAAACTAGGTGAAGCCCTTGCCACGCCAACCATTGTCTTAATAACCGATGGCGGATCACGAAAGTGGGTCGCTGCGATAGGCGGCGGTCTTAATAACACAGATGATAAAGATTACGGCTCTGCGCTGTATGTGATCGATATTGGAAATCAGGGAAAGGTTCTCAGACATGTTGATCTGGCTGATGCCACCGGTGGATTTAACAATTCACATCCGGCGCAGGTTACGGCTGTCACGGCAGATACCACCAGTGCCGCGACCTACAAAGGTGCGAGGCTGTATGCGGCGGACCTGGAGAGCAGGTTATACAAGGTTAATCAATGCAATGTAGAAAATAATAGCCCGTGCTCGGACGCGGACGCGGATGCCAGTACACGCGACCAGGATATGCTAACTGGAAACCAAAGCAACGAGGCCAATCAACGCGCGTCCTTTAACGCGGTCACGCCATCAATCGACAGCAATAATAAACTCTGGGTCTATTTTGGCACCGGCAATCTAGACAAGCTCCAGTTATCACAAGCGACCATTCAAAACCGGATTTTTGGTGTAAAAGATTCTAATTTTCCGGACGTGGGCACAGGCGGCGGAGTCAACATCGCCTCTCCTAAGATGAAAAACGTGACCGATGCAGGGGCGACCTGCCCCTCGGAGAGTGATGCCGGTTGGTACCTCAATCTCGGGCAGGATGAAAAAGTTACCAGCAAGATCGAGCTCAATAAGCAGGTTTTGTTTGCACCGATTTATAAGCCCGATACTACCCAGCCTTGCTTTCCCGGCATCAGTACATTGGCTGAACTGGGCTACAGTTGTGGCAACTTACTGCGACCTCGAACCGAGATTGGCGCGGGGCTGATCACAGGCGCGCGGATCTTTAAAGATAAGGTATATCTTGGAATAAGCGGAATTCCCATTGCTGACAGCCAGACTGAGGTTACCCTTGACAATGATTTTATCAAAAAAGGCAGCATTGTCTCAGGCACACCGGCAGCAGCTCCATCGAGCGGCACCCAAGAGACAGCACTTGAATCCTGGCGGGAGAGGTTTTAAAAAACCTTTTACTGGTTAGCAAAGATTGTTGCGCCGTTACCCGCGGTATTTCCGTGACCGAAAGTTTCGCTCTTGATGAGTTAGCTCCGGTTACAAAAAATGAGTGCTGGAGCATTAATACAAGGCGTTGGAGTTACCCCGGCCCAGTATCTAGTTAAATAAAGACCTTCGTCGAGACAGCCTGGTTAAGTACTAGCCTCGGCCAAGAGCAATAGTACCCTGTATTCCGCTTCGGCAATAAATGTCAGTGCCAACCCAGGTGCCAGAATATCTCCCGGTTAAAGAATCCGAATTTCCGCTCAGCGAAAAATAGACTGTACGATCTATGGTGACTTCATCACCCATTTCGTTAAAAAATGTTTCTGACAAGGTGGTAGTTTCTAGGTCGACGGTTCCGCTATTGCTGTTTTCCTGCTCTGGCGTCAAAATGTTGTCACCATCGGAATGTTCGGCCGCTTGAGTAGCCGTTCCTGATACTTTTAGATTCCATACGTACATAGTACCCAGTCCCATATTTGAATCATCGCCAAGGCATTCATGGGTCGGCACGATCATGGTGCCAGTAACCGCCCCTCCACTGTCGTTTAAGGTCATGTTGATACTATGAATTCCGTATTTCACATCTACAAGATGTCCTGTCCAATGCCCGGTTATATTGAACTTTTTGCCGATCTGTATGTTCATGGCATCGCTGCTGCTGGTGGCGCCACAGCCCGATACCGCGACCACTGCGCCCAACAACGAGGCGACAAGCAATTTATTTGTTACGTGAGTTAACATATTCCGGATTTCTAAACTTCCCTTAAGATACTCTATCATAGTGCTCTTGCGCTCTGAAGGCTTAGGGTTTCGATTAAGCTCGATGTTCCGGCCTAACAGATGGTTAACTAAAGCCGTACGCTCCAGTCGCTGTTTTGGTCTCTGATCCAAACCGGGAGCCCGACCGCCGGGGTAGGCTGGTCTTTTGCCTGGAATCATCCATTTAAATATAGTTATCCAAAACCATCAGGCCAGAGGCTGATGGCGGTATCGGTATTTGGCTTTTAACCAGATAACTGTAGTTGTGATCTTTGCGCGGTTCATCATAATTCAAAGACTCAGGGGTCTGAAAGCGCAATTGCGGTAAAAGCAAGTCGTTTCAATCCTACCGCCTTTTAACGCCCAATTATGAGTTTTTCGTGGTCAAGTCATCACAAACTACTGCCCGTCCTATAATAGCGCGTGGAGAAAACTTATATAGGAGGAGCGGGCAAATGAAGGTAACCGGAGGGTGTTACTGCGGCGCAGTTCGTTACGAGATTACCGGTGAGGCACAAGCATCACTTCAGTGCCATTGTCGGGAGTGTCAGTACATCAGCGGAGGAAATCCGGCAGCGCTGATGATTTTTCCCCTTGAGGACTTTCAACTGAAATCTGGTGAGATGAAGCAATTCCGTCGTTCTGACCTTGAACGACCAGTGACACGATATTTCTGTGAGAACTGCGGAACTGGGCTCGCATCAGAAACTCCGAGCAGGCCAGGTTCCATTGTGATCAAGGTGGGAACCCTCGATGACCCTTCGATTTTCGCACCGGCTGTAGCCATCTTTACCTGCGATAAGCAGGATTTTCACCATATTCCTGAAGACATTAAGGCGTTTGATAAGCGCCCAGGATAAATCACCATTGGCAACGACCAAAGATAAAAACCCCAACACGATCGCGAAATGACTTTTATCGGATTTTGAGAGCAGCCAAATTTCACCTAATAGATAGGGCGCGCTGGCTATTGGACATAGGCAGGTTGCGCTGAATTGCCATTTCAATTGAGCAATATCTTTGAAAATGATACTACCGAAGGAAAGAATCTTCCATGAAAGAGGTTAGATTTAAAGCAGGCCAGCCGATCTTTAAACAAGGCGAAAGCAGCCAAACAACCTTGTTGTTGTTGTCCGGCGTGGTTGAAGTCTTTGTCGAGCAGGATCAGAAGGTCACGATTCTTGGCCAGTTATCTGCTGGCGAGTTTCTGGGCGAAATGGGTTTGCTTGATGAAAGGCCGCGCAGTGCCAGCGCTCGTGCGTTAACAGATGTTAAGGCACATGAGATGCAATACCCGGAATTAGTGGACGCCCTTGCTGAGCATCCCGCTATGGCCCGCAGGATGATCAGTCGATTAAGCAGTAGGCTGCGGGCTACCAGCAACAATTATGTGGGTGCAAGATCTTCCGTTCAAGAAAACCAAAATGAACCGCTCGCTGAGCCCAAAAGGTCTTTATCAGTAAAGTTATTTGGAGATTCCAGTCATCTGACCGAGTGTATTTCACCAGATGGCATTTTGTTATCTGGATCAGAATACAGTGTCGGTCGCGCTGGATTCGGTTCGACCCATTACCTGCACCGCGTAGTCTTACCAGACTCGGACCCTTACCGGCTCAGTGTTAACCATTTTCTGGTTGTATCAAACTCGGACGTTGTCTCTATTCGGGACTGCGTTAGTGAGTTAGGCACCAAGGTGAATGATGTGATGATTGGGCAAGAGTTTTCAACAGATCAGCATTCACTTAAAAAAGGGGATAATGTGGTGATCGCTGGTGGCGAAGATTCCCCGTTTCGTTTTCGACTTGTTATTTGCTAAGGGTTCACTCAAGGATCTTTATTTGGATCAGGCGGCGCCGTCGGCCTTAATTTTCAATATCGAATATCGTTATTGTTTATCCGCGCCCGACTCCTAGAGTGAGAACGCTTGTTATGCTGCCGACAAAGACTGATCGCTCGAATCTAGTGGCGATGCCGCAAGTGTCTTATTTTATTTTGCATCCAGTAGTACGATATTTTGATCCATTGATTTCCTAGCGCGCAGCCAATTGCGAGTCCAGCCAAGAAAATCAGAAGATTCCATCCGTATCCGCCCATATCTAGCACTACGTTTTATACCTTAGAGAATGTTAACGGAGTTGCTCAGGCGCTCATAAGGGCTTTTGAGATTCGAACCCCGGTCTAAGAGAGCGGGCGTAGCGGGCGCAAAAACTGACACGAGTGGGTCAATTGAGTAACTGCCCCTCCGGAAGGGAGTCGATTTCTTTTCCGGCCATCCAGCGCCCCTGAAACTCAAAACCTTCCTCTTCCATCTTGGCAAAAAAGATACGGGGATCGTCACCTTCAATATGCGCCCTATGAGCGCTGATGTCTTTGAAAATTTGGGTATACAGAAATACATTGGGATGATCGGGGGGGCGGCACACGTAGAACCCCTTCATTCCCGGCTGGTTTTCCAAGCAGTTGTACCTGTATTCATTGATCAACTCCTCAATTCGCTCCAGATCGCCTTCAACAACCGCGGTGACGTGCACGATGTAGGTCATGATGCCGGCCTGTTCTAGTCAACCTGGGAAGGCTGGCGTGGCAGTTCAATACCGCACAAAAAGCCACGGCGGTTGGCCTGCCTTATGCATCCCCTTCCTGAGCCTACTCGGCACCAAGCGGGTAAGCGACTAGCGCCCCATTTTGGGGTGAGGGCGAGGCTAAGCGTGCCAAACGATAGTTGGCGGTGTATGGGGGTCAAACCCATAACTCGGTACTGAGATACCGTTCACCGGTATCGGCCAGGATAGCGAGCAACTGCTGACCCCGCGCCACGTCACGTTGGGCATAATCGAGCATTCCAAGGACTGCAGCGCCGCAGGAGATGCCGCAAAAAATCCCTTCGCGTTCGGCAAGCTGCCGTGAGGTGGCTATGGCTTGATCAGCATTAATGGGAATAATGTCGTCGTAAGAATATTGATCCAGGGTCTCTGGGATGAATCCGGGCGCGGTACCCATAATGCGGTGCTTGCAAGCAACTCCTTTAGACAAGATGGGCGAGTTATCCGGCTCGGTAGCAATAATGGCGATGCCTGGAATCTTTTCACGCAGCACCTTCGATAAACCGCTGATGGTCCCACCGGTACCGGTGGTACAGATTACGGCTTTGAGGTCTTTTCCAAAATCATCAATAATCTCTTGTGCCGTCTGGTGATGCGACGCTGGGTTAGCCGGGTTGAAGTGCTGGCCAACGAAAAAATACCCTTTTTCCTTTTCCAGGCGTCGGGCTTCCTCAATTGCACCGACCGTGCCTTTATCAGCAGGGGTGAGGATCACCTGGGCACCATAAGCGCGCAGAATCGCCTTGCGCTCCTCACTCATGTCCTCGGACATGACGAAGATTGCCGGGTAGCCTCTGACGGCAGCAACCATAGCAAGGCCAATCCCGGTGTTGCCGGAGGTTGGCTCAACGATCGTGTCTCCGGGATTGAGCACGCCGCGTTGCTCCGCGTCCTCGATCATGTTAAGTGCCGGGCGATCCTTGACCGAGCCGCCCGGGTTAAAACTCTCGAGCTTTACCCATAGAGCGCTCGCCTGGTGATCGTTGAAGCTGTTAAGACGAATGACTGGTGTCGCGCCAATAGTTTGCAGGATGTTTTGGTATTTCATGTTTTCGATTCTAACGGGCCAGGGCACTCAGTGACTTTTTTTAGTCAAAACTTTTTTAATACTAAGTCTGCCCACTGACGTTGGCATACGATGATGCTACTTTCAGTGCCAGCAGCGACACAAGCTCGATATCCTTGTGGTGTGCTGAGGTCCTGCATGGCGGTGTGGGACACATCGCCCGGCAACCATTCGCTAGTGCGGAGGATTGCCTCGGAGTCAGGGCCAGCGCTTACCGAGAATTGCGCCAATGGCAACGATAACCCCCGACCATGTAATTTGATATAGGCTTCTTTGCGGGTCCAGCAGGCAAAAAAAGCTTCGGTCTGTTTATATAGCGGCATGGCAGTGAGCTCGGCCACCTCGGATGCAGAAAAAAAGCGCCGCGCAAGATTGAGCCATCCATGACGCGAGGGTACGCGTAAGCGTTCAACATCGATACCGACCGGCGCACTCTCGCTGATAGCCAGATAGGCCCAGTCAGATGCATGTGAGAGATTAAATTCCAGAGCGCATTCCTGCACGGACGGTTTTCCGTGGGGTCCGTAGTTGAACGCGATAGTGGCCGGAGGAGCCGACAGATAATGCCCAAGGACTGTACGCAAGGCGCCCCGAGCGATAACAAAGCGCTCCTGATCATGATCGAAAACAAACCGTGCAGCCCGAGCTTGTTCGGCCGGGTCGAGGAGTTTTTGAAAGTCATGGTGTTGCGGGGCAAGTTCCGCAAGCGGTATTTTCCAAGTATCAATCAGCGTGGGTATTGGTGCGGCCGGAATAGAGCTCATGGAGTGTGGAAGGTTTTCACTGGATATGGCTTTAGGCGGCACAACTGAGCGTAACACCGAGCGACACTAAATGCGCCACAATGCTGGTGAGCGCAAGTGGTCCGCTGGCTTAAACAATCCCAACTGCAATTTTACTCCTGTAACGCTTTGTTATTCGAATCCTAATTAAACCGGTCTGGCGGGTAATTATGGAGCCTTTGAAGTTCTCGGTTCTTGCGGGGAGCGGGTAAAGACGATCAGCGCCACACCACACAGTACGATTGCACCACCGGATAGAACTGCGGGCGAGGGCCGCTCACCGAGCAGCAGTACCGAAGCTGCAATGGTAAAAACCGGCAACAGTAACAGCACCGGCATCACATGAGATACCGGGTTACGGGCCAGCACGGTGTACCAGACTCCATAGCCAAGCACAGTCATGATCAGGCCGAGATACAAGACACTTCCCCAGCCAACCCAGGTGGCGTTGATCAGGGCTGTTAGTTGATCGCTCTCAAACAGCATCGACCCAACGAGCATCTGCGGCCCAGCCATAACCGCGATCCAGGCCACTGCGGTTAGCCCGGTAATGCGGTCGCTGATTCGCTTATACATAATTTGCCCCACGGACCAGACCAGAGCACCACTGCCTGTTAACATAATTGCGAAGAGTTGACCTTCTACGCTTGGCAGTCCAGCAATCAATATGATGCCGACGAAGGAGACAGTCATTCCTAACAGGCGTTGCAGGCCTGGGCGCTCACGAAATAAAACTGCCGCCAGCAGTACCGCAAAAGGGACTTCCAGATGTACCACGATAATGGCAAGCGAGGCATCGATCATTGAAAGTCCGGTAAAGGTCAGGCCATACTGGATCGTAGAGCCAACCAGTGCTATCCAGAATAGATCTTTCAGGCAGTTGCGTGGGAACGGGACGAACCAGACTAAAACGAGCGCAGCAATAAGAAAGCGCATGCTCATCAACATAAGAGGTGGAAACTCAGCAAGCGCTGCTTTAGATAGCGTGAATCCCAGGCCCCAGGTCAACGGTACGCAGCTGGCGAGCAACAGTTCACGGAACTTCATAAAGCGATCCTACAGGTCTTAGGACCAAACAGGTGTCGTAGGCGCGACCCGGGACGAAGGAGTTGGCAGTCCAGCCAGGATCAGTTAGTCTGTGCACCGTTCGCACTCCTGATTTGCCCTTAACCGACATGCCCAGAGCGCTACTGACTTTGCTGCGTTTTAGTTTGGTTTTTCTTTGGATGGTTTTGTTACCTGCCGTAGCTGAAACAGTTGAATCGACTTCGCCACTGTGGATGCAGGTATCGCCGATCTCCGGGGTCGGTGAGTTTCGTACACTCGCCGGTTTTGCTGGCGATGAGCAGATGTTTGTGGGCAGCCTGAATCAGCCGAGTTTCAGTGCAAGCGGTTTTTGGGGCAGTGGCGAGGGCCTTTCATCTTTCGCCGATGCTTATTCCAGTCGGGATGCCAGCTTGTTTCATTCAATTGGGAATGCGGGCGTCAGTTTTTCTGGTGCTGCTTTCGATCTCTATCCTTTTGGGTTGCATTGGACAGCCGGCGGCTCACTGATTGAAGCGGATGACGCTCCTGATCGAACCAGCTGGTTTTTGGGTGTGCGTTCGGAGCAGGCCGGTGCCCAGGTATTTCAGGTTGATCGACCTGATGGCGTAGCAGCTCACGCCCTGGCGCTGAATCTGATTTTACCCCTGGGACAAGTACGGGCGGCTCGTGTAGCGACTCCTGACCAAGTGGGGCTCAGCGTCATCGGCTGGCAGATGGGGCTAGGTCCCTTGACGCAATTGGCGGTGCAATTTCGCCAGGGCGAGAGCACGCGTTACGTGGATGGCGCCTATCAACGCTGGATGGTCAGCCTGTCTGGCCGTTTTGGACACCCCCGAAGAATGCTTGCGAATCAGGAGGGTGAAAATCAAGCAGGCATTGTCCACACCGCGTTGTTGGCGGCCGGAGCAGTTGGAATCGCTCTGGTTGCCAGTTCCGGTAGTGATAGCACCGATTCGCGGTTACGTTACTCCACGCAAAATGAAGCCGCCTACAATGTAGTTAATGGCATCAACCCCACGTCAGTTGCCCAGAACCTCGAATATGGCGGCTGGGTGTATCGCAACCCTGATGCTACGTTCAGTGCTGACGAGCCTAAAAAAGGTACTGTAGATAAAGTCAATCTGGGTTCGCCGTTGAACGTACCTTCTGGAACCACCACTACGGCGTCTTATCACACGCACGGTGCTTTCGATCCCATTTATGACAACGAACACTTCTCGGCAGTGGATGTGACGATGAATAACACATGGGGTGTAGATGGGTACCTTGGCACCCCGGCCGGTTATCTCAAATACCATCACTACGTGACGGGTATCATTACTACCATTGGCACCATTGCCAACTGATTAATACTGTTCCTTGAGAGACTTAAAAACAGGCCTGAATCCGTTAACCGTGGAGCCCGATCTGGAGGTGTTAATTTGAGCGATCACTATTGCTGCGACGCAGTTGTCATCGGTGCCGGAGTGATCGGGGCCGCTGTAGCGCTTGAGCTTACCCGAGGCGGGCGCAAAACTATCAGCGTCGACCGCCTGCCGGCAGCCGGTTACGGCTCAACCTCCAGTTCCTGCGCCATCATCCGGGTTCATTATTCGACTCTGGAAGGTACCGCGTTTGCCTATGACGGCTATTTTGACTGGAAGCATTGGAAAGCGTTTCTTGATTGCCCTGTCGATATCGAAACGGCCCGATTCCAGGAAAGCGGATGCCTGGTGATGAAAACCGAGGGAAATGGCCACCTTGAAAAGATTGTGGCCAACGTTGAACAATTATCCATACCCTATGAGCATTGGGATGCGCGCCAGATTGTAAAACGGCTGCCGGGCTATGACTTACAGTCTTTCGCCCCTGCTCGGTGCATAGACGACCCCGGTTTTGGCGAGCCAGGTAAGGGGCGTATTGAAGGGGGTGTTTTTTTCCCAACCGCCGGTTTTGTCAGCGACCCCCAGTTGGCTGCACAAAATATTCAAGCGGCGGCAACGGCGCGAGGAGCTAAGTTTTTGTTTAACCGCGAGGTAACGGCGATACCGGTGAGCGCCAACCGGGTCGGGGGTGTGACCCTAGACGACGGCACTACCATTAGCGCCCCCGTTGTCGTTAACGTGGCCGGCCCGCACTCGTCCAAAGTGAACCGGATGGCTTCGGCCAATGTAGATATGAAAATCACCACGCGCGCTCTGCGCCAGGAGGTTGCGCATGTGCCAGCGCCGCAAGGCCTTGATTTTGAGAGTTTGGGTTTGGTGATATCAGATAATGATATCGGCGTGTATTGCCGCCCGGAGATAGGTAATTTCGTGCTCGCTGGCAGTGAGGATCCTGAGTGCGACCTTCGCGAGTGGGTGGATCCGGATAATTTCAGCCGTGATTTCACCGAGCAGGCGACTACTCAGGCGTTGCGGCTTGCTCAGCGGATGTCAGGGCTGAAAGTGCCGACTCGCATGCGCGGCGTGGTCGATCTTTACGATGTGACCGAAGACTGGCTGCCGATTTACGATCGGTCAGCGGTGGATGGCTTTTATATGGCCTGCGGATCCAGTGGCAATCAGTTTAAAAATGCCCCGGCGGCAGGGCGGTTGATGGCAGGCCTTATAGATTACTGTGAGGCGGGCAATGATCATGATCGCCATCCGCTTCAGTTTGACCTGACGCATATCGATTTTGTACTCGATACGGCAACTATGTCACGCCTTCGTAAGATCAATCCCGACAGCAGTTTCTCAGTGTTGGGCTAAGCTGCTCCCGACTCGGGAGTGGGGCGGTTTCAGCTGATATCCAGCCCGAACTGCTCGGCGGTTTCCAGCAGCATCTCCCATAATGAAAGGGCAAATCCGCGTGGGACAAAAAGATCGAATCCGGTTGGGGAGCGCCACAGCGTTACCCCGACGTGATGAAAGCCGCTGGAGGCAACTTGCCCATCGGTGAAGTGTGATTCGCGAAGATCAATGGGAATAAAACGGTTGAGACAGGTCGATGCCTCAGGGCCGCTGATCCGGATATGAGTGCGGGAGTGGGATAGATCCAGCGTGGCTCCGCTGTCAACAGATAATTGAGGCGGCTCGGCATTAAGCAGCCACCACTTTAATGGCTCGATGCGTAAAGCGATGCCGTAAGCGCCGGTGGCCGAATGGCCGGGCTGTGGTGCGGATGTGCAGCCAATAACCTGCGCCAGTTGATCACCGACCTGGGTCACGGTTTGCGGCCAGGCAGCCACCTGATGCAGTACCAGGCCTTTGATTTCCTGCAGGCGCACACCAGGCTCACCTGGCTTACCGTGCGGGCCGCGCGCATAGCCGGTACCCAAAGCGGAGTGTCGTTCAGCCATACATGCGCTCCCCGTCAGGATCGAACATATGGGGAGAGACGATCTCGACTGCAGTATTACCTTTACGGATCGGATCGGCGCACACGACAGCTTTGTCTTGCCACTGACTGTGCCCGCCTGAGATAAAGCCCAGGCCGATCCAATGACCCAACGCTGGCGAGTGAGTGACGGCAGTAATCCAGCCTTCACCATAACCTTCGATATGGTCCGGGGCACATAACAGTGACCCTGCGTTGAAGATCTCGCGCCGATCGCGGGGAAAAATTCCCACAAGCCGCGGCCGATTATCGCGAGCCATGTCCGGGCGTTTGCGAAGAGCGCTACCAATGTAGGGTTTCTTGTCGGATGCCATGCGACCGAGCCCTGCGTCTTCAATAGTGACCCGACCATCGAGTTCGGCTCCGGTCACATGGCCTTTTTCAATGCGCAGCGCGCCCAGTGCTTCGAGGCCGTACAGGCAACCGTTCATTGAGCGGGCACTCTCCCACAGAGCGTCCATTATGTCCGGGCCAAAATCAGAGGGCACGTAAATCTCAAAGGCGCGCTCACCAGAAAAGCTGATGCGTGCGATTCGGCAAGGGACCTTGCCTTTTAAGGTGGTTTCAAGAACGCCCATAAAAGGAAGGTTGGCATCAGATACGTCAGCGGGGTTCTCGACGCAGGATTCAAGTACTTGCCGTGACTTGGGGCCTGCCACTGCAATACCGGCCCATTGCTCGGAAACCGAGGTCACATGGACTCGCAAATCGGACCAGCGGGTTTGCAGTAGCTCTTCCAGAAAGGCCATAACCTTGGCCGCATGAGCCGTTGTCGTGGTCATGAAGTACTCTGACTCGCGAAGGTGCCAGGTGGTGCCATCGTCCATCACAAAGCCGTCGTCCCGCAGCATGATGCCGTAACGGGCCTTGCCGATCGGGAGTTTTGCGAACGCATTACTGTAGATACGATTCAATAGCTCAGTCGAATCGGGCCCCTGAATCGCAATTTTGCCAAGCGAGGTCACATCACAAAGACCAACGGTGCGACGAACCGTTTGCGCCTCACGCACATAGGCATCGCCGATCGTTTCACCTGAGTGGGCAAAATACCAGGGTCGGTGCCAAAGCCCGGCCATGGTCATTGTGCCGCCGGCCTCGAGGTTCCATTCGTGCAGGGGTGTGCGCCGTAAGGCGCGAAAATGGTTGCCGACGTTGCGGCCCTTAAGCGCACCCAGGCTGACCGGAGTGTAGGGTGGTCGGAAGGTGGTGGTGCCGACTTGGGGAATCTCCTTACCCAGAGCTTCAGCCATTAACGCAAGGCCAATGATATTACCCATCTTGCCCTGGTCGGTTGCCATTCCCAGCGTGGTATAGCGTTTAAGGTGCTCAACGGACACATAGCCTTCGCGATGAGCCAGTCGGATGTCTTCGGTGGTGACGTCATGCTGGGGGTCGACGAAAGATTTCAACTGGCGCCCAGGCACGCTGACCTCATAAAGAGGAGCTATTGCCCCTTGCCATCCTCCGGGTACAGGGGTGGCGGTAGAGCCTTGAGCGCCTCCCAGGTGCGCCACTGCGCGCTCCGCGGCTGCCTGCCCGGATAACAGGCACGCGCTATCGTTCCAGACCCCTGCAGCGCTGCCTGCCATCGATAAAGGCTCGGTGGTTTGTCCCGGGACAAAGCAGGCGAGATCGGCATCCCACAGCGGTTTCACCCCGCGGTGTGACAGAAGGTTGACCACTGGGGACCAGCCGCCGGAAACAAGGAGCAGGTCACAGTCGGTTTTGCCGGCCTCTTGCCAGTTAGCTGCCTGTTGCTCAGCAATGTCGAGCGCTGTGATGCCTTTTGCACCATGCGCCATCAATGGGACTGCACCCGTGCGCAATGCTGCCTGAGCATCTGCGGCCTGGGCGCGGATAGCGTCCGGTATGCTCTTGCGGGCATCGAGGATCTGGACCGAAGCGCCAGCTTGAGCGAGTTCGGCCGCGCCAGCGTAGGCAGAATCGTTGTTGGTGGCGATCACGATGTTCTCACCCGCACGAACCGCAAAACGATTAAGGTAAACACGGGCTGCATTTGCCGTCATGATGCCGGGCCGGTCGTTGTTGCCAAAAGCGACATGACGCTCCAGCGCCCCGGTGGCGAGCACGGTGTATCTGGCGCGCAGTGTCCAGCAGCGTTGCCGCGGCATCCACGTCGGCGGTTCAGCCAGGTGGTCGGTTACACGCTCCAGCAGGCCGGCAACACCTCCATCGTAAAGGCCGAACGCTGTGGTACGGGTCATAATCCGTACACCGACACCTTTGAGTGCTTTGATCTGGTCTGCAAGATTGTCTGCTGCTTGCGGTTGAGCCAGTGTATCTCCGCCCAGTATTCCTTCTTGCTCAACCAGGATCACATCAAGGCCGGCTTTCGCAGCGGTTAAGGCTGCGCCGCGACCGGCGGGGCCGCTGCCGACCACCAGCAGGTCACAATAACCATGGGCATGCTCGTAGTGATCCGGGTCTGGCGAGCGAGACGCTGTACCCATCCCGGCTGCTTTGCGGATGATCTTTTCATAGCGCATCCACATGCCGGTCCCCGAGCCCCATTCGAAGGGGGGTAGACCCATGAAGGTCTTGTAGTAAAACCCAGCAGCCAGGAAGCGCCCAAAGAGGTTGTTAATTGAGCCGACGTCAAAGCGTACACTGGGCCATGCGTTCTGGCCTTGTGCGACCAGGCCCGCATAGAGTTCCTGGGTGGTGGCGCGGACGTTAGCGTCACGCCGATCATCCCGGCCGATAGTCACCAGTGCCCCGGACTCCTCGACTCCGGCCGACATTAATCCACGGGGTCGATGATATTTGAAACTGCGTCCCAGTACTTGCTGGTTGCTCGCCAGCAAGGCAGAAGCCAACGAGTCGCCTGCGTGGCCGTACAAGGTTCGACCATCCCAGGTGAAACTCAACAGTTGGTCGCGGTCGATGTAACCGCCTTTGGCAAGTCGTGTAGCCGTCATGATTCGTCCACGGGATCAGCGCTTTGCGCCAAGGCGCTCGCGTGGCCTTCATGAGCCGGGCGGACAGAATGGATTTCATGCGTACGAGTGTCTCGTTCAACTACGATCCACATACGACATCCGTGGAGGTGTTGCCAGGTCTCGAGTTGGACACCGTCGATATTGTCGCGCTGGAATACTGCCTCGAGCCACGCCTCGGCCGGTGCCTCGAGAGCCGGATACTCAACAGATGCATCGCCCCCGTAACTGAACTCGCTGTGATCGCGTGTGCCGCAGAACGGGCAGGGAATTCTCAGCATGGTCGTGACTTATCCGTGCAGTTTCGGGTCTGGGCCCGCACCGCGTTCGTCAATATTGATACCCCGCTCAAAGCGAGACAGGGTGTGGTTCAAGATCACCGGGTCGGGCCGGTCGTTGGCCATCAGATCGGCAAAATACCAACCCGATGCTGGGCTTGCCTTAAAGCCGCCATAGTTCCAGCCGGCATTCAGATATAAGTTGCTGAGCGGCGTTTTACACAGGAATGCGGACCCGTCCATAGACATATCCATAACCCCCGACCAGTGCCGCAAAAGCCGCACCCGGCCGAGGCACGGCAAAATGGAGGTAGCGCATTCGGCGACATCCTGCACGATTGGCAAATTACCGCGTTGCGCGTAGGATTTGTACCAGTCCAGGTCGCCGCCAAAGACCATGCCGCCTTTGTCGGACTGGGAAATGTAGAAATGGGCCCCACCGACCCCGAAGACGACGACTTGATCGAGTAGAGGCTTGAGCGGTTCGGAAACAAAGGCCTGCAGTTTATGTGATTCGATCGGCAGTTTTCCAAGTTCAGCCATTCGCCATAGTCTTGAGGTGTTGCCGGCAACGGCGAAGCCGACTTTCTTCCCCCGGATAACGCCGCGACTGGTTTGTAAGCCGGTCACCTGATTGGCTGTCCGTTGAACACCCGTGACTTCACAATTTTGAATGATGTCAACACCACGTTGGTCAGCGCCTCGAGCGTAACCCCAGGCAACGGCGTCGTGGCGCGCAGTGCCTGCGCGCGGTTGTACTGTGGCTCCAATGATTGGAAATCGGGAATCCGTGCTGTAATTCAGGTGTGGAATATTGCGTTTCAGTGTTGGCAGATCCCACAGCTCGCCATCAGTGCCGGTCAGGCGCATGGTGTTATAGCGCCGTGCCGCGCCATCACGTGCGGCAGGGCTATGCAGCAGCGAGACGTGTGCCCGCTGGCTGAACATGACGTTGTAGTTCAGTTCGTGGCTTAGATTCTCCCAAAGCTTGAGCGAGTGCTCGTAGAATTCCCGATTGCCGGGCAACATGTAGTTGGATCGGACAATCGTGGTATTGCGCCCGGCGTTACCACTACCAAGCCAGCCCTTATCCAGGACAGCGACATTTGTGATACCGTGGTTCTTGGCAAGATAATACGCGCTCGCCAGGCCGTGAAGTCCAGCTCCAACGATGACGACGTCGTATTCGGCTTTGGGCTCGGGATCCCGCCAGGCGCGCTCCCAGCCTTTCTGTCTCGACAGGCCGTTGCGAAAGACGTTCCAGGCAGAATAAGGTTTCATGGATTCTGTTGGGACCAGATTAGAGTGGTTATCAGCAGGTTACTATAATAATTGGGCAGATCAGGACAACCTATCTATTGTGCGACCCCTGTCGTAACTCAATACCGGATGTTAGTGTGAGTCGCGCCCATTGGACAGACCCAATGTTAAACCGAAGGTGATGCAAAGTTGATCGTTTACACGTCAATCCTATGTTAAAGGCTGACCTGCAGCCGCGCTACCCACCCGCAAGCGTCGCTTGGCTGATTTGGGGATTAGGAGCCGGGTTTTTCCTTCTGGGCTTTTTTCACCGGGTTGCGCCGGCAGTGCTGCATCGCGAACTCAGCCTGGATTTTGGCCTGAGCGCAGCTACCCTGGGAAGTCTGTCGGCCCTTTATTTTTATTCCTATGCAGCAATGCAGGTGCCCACGGGGCTTCTTGTCGACCGCTTAGGGCCGCGCCGCCTTCTTTTGGGAGGCTTGTTGGTGAGTACGGTAGGAGCGCTGATTTTCGCTTTTGCACCCGATCTCATCTGGGCAGGCATCGGTCGTTTTTTAATTGGCGGATCGGTGTCTGTGGCCTTTGTGTGCACATTGAAATTGGCTACATACTGGCTGCCCGCGCACCGGTTCTCAATGGCAATCGGTCTGCTGTTGGTTGCCGGAATGTTGGGTGCGGTTTTTGCCGGAGTACCTTTGCAGTTTGCAAGTGGTATGTTTGGCTGGCGGGCAGTGACTGTTGCGGCAGCGGGGGTTGGCTTATTGCTCGGCCTGGTGGTGTGGCTGATGGTTCGGAATGATCCCGCAGAACGAAATTACGATGGTTATGTGAATGTCGACGCTCAAGGTGGGCACTGGTCTGCCGAGTGGCAAAAACTCACCGCTGTTTTTGGGTACCGAAATACCTGTCTTCTGGCAATTGCCCCTGGCGGGATCGTAGGATCTGTTCTGACTTTTGCGGGTTTGTGGGGAATGCCATTTCTGACCGATGTTTATGGCCTGTCACCTGCCGGGGCGGCCATGCTTTGTTCGGTTTTAATGTTGGCTATGGCTTTCAGTGGCCCACTGTTTGCCCTGTTGTCAGAAAGGATTGCTCGACGGCGGACCCCATACCTTGTCTCTACAGTGCTTGCCTTTTGCAGTTGGGCGCTTGCTTTGCTGGTTCCAGATCTGCCATTGTGGCTTCTTGTGAGCGCGCTTGTGAGTGCGGGATTTTTTTCCGGGGCGATGATTCTGGGGTTTACCCAGGCAAAAGAGTCGGTGCCTTTGGTGTTGGCGGGAACGGTATCTGGGGTTATTAATATGGGTGTTATGTGCGGACCGATGTTGTTACAACCATTGGTTGGTTGGCTGCTGGACCGTTTCTGGCGTGGTATGACAGGGGTGGACGGCATGCGGGTGTATCATTTTGAAAACTACCGGTTTAGCTTTTTGTTGATGCTTACATGGCTGGCAATTGCGATAGTGAGCATTGCCCTCACTCGTGAGACACGCTGTGAGCAAATGGACAGCCGCTGATCATTTGCGGCCATTGTCACAGCGCTAAGCAAACGGGTACAAATGGATATAAAGGGGTAACTAGTTGAATGAATGAGGAACTCGAAAAATTCCTGAACAATAATCCCGAGTTACGGTTTGTCGACGTCCTGTTGCCCGACATTTGCAATATTGTGCGCGGTAAACGGATCCCACGTGACGACCTTGCCAAGGTATATGGCGATGGCTTGCAGGTACCCAGTTCGATTTATCTGCTGGACGTCAACGGCCGCGGCACTGATGCAGGTGGACGCGGGTTCTCAGACGGCGATCCTGATGTCAAGGTGCGCCCGGTTCCCGGATCGCTGAACCTAGTCCCGTGGGGCCCTTTAGGGGCAGGGCAGGTGCTTGGCAGTTTGTATGAGTTGGATGACTCTGTGTGCCCGGTGGATCCACGCCACGTGCTTGGCAGTGTGGTCGAGCGGTTACACGAATCAGGCCTGCATCCGGTGGTGGCACTGGAGCTGGAGTTTTACCTGATTGATGCGGCGAGTGCGGATGAAGGTCGGCCGCGTCCGCCGATATTGCCCGACACCGGTCGGCGGGCCTCGGCGACTCAGGTCTATAGCCTTGCCGACCTTGATGGGTTTACTCGATTTCTAAGTGAAGTCGAGACGACCTGTCAGGCGCAGGGGGTACCGCTAGGCGCCACCACCGCAGAATATGCAGTGGGCCAGTACGAGATTAATCTGCAACATGTAGACGATCCGCTGTGCGCCGCCGATCATGCGATCCTACTGCGCAGAGCAGTGCAGGGGCTGGCTCGAGGGCATGACGCCGTGGCCACTTTTATGGCCAAACCCTATCCTGAAGATGCTGGTAATGGCCTGCACGTCCACGTCAGCCTAATGGATGACAAGGGACGCAATGTATTTGATAACGGCAGCAGCGAGGGTAGTATTCAACTGCGCCAGGCCGTTGCCGGTATGTTGGATTTACTACCGCAATCGATGGCAATTTTTGCCCCTAATGTGAATTCATACCGGCGCTTTGCGCCGAACCTGTACGTACCCACCGGACCGACCTGGGGGTATAACAATCGATCGGTCGCCGTCCGGATCCCTGCGGGGGATAATGCGGCGCGGCGCATTGAGCATCGCATGGCCGGCGCAGATGCCAACCCGTACCTGACACTTGCCGCGGTTCTGGCCGGCCTGCATCATGGCATCAATGAAGGGCTGGTCCCGCCCGACCCCCGCAGCGACAATGCTGGCACCCAACTTGATCGGGCAGTCCCATTTACCTGGCAGGGGGCGTTGGATCAATTGGCAAAGCCCTCGGCGCTTGATGAATATCTGGGGGTTGAATATTTGTCGCTGTATCGCGAGTGCAAACAGTTTGAGCTCGACGCTTATGCCAGGGAGTTTACGCCGCTGGAATACCGCTGGTACCTCGCGCCCGAGTAGCGTTTTTCAAGCGCAAGACATTAACTAAAAAAGACTACGATGATCGCGCTGGCCGCACCGAACATGGCCAGAGAGTAGCCAATATTCCAAAAAAAGCATTCGTGCGCGCTTATGCGGTACCGGCTTTGCATGGCGAGGTTCAGGCCTGACATCGGTCCACCAGTAGCCCCTACTGACCAGGTCACGAGAAAAACGAATGCGAGCAGAGCTGGTTCTGGATTAAGCGGCAGCAGAATCGCTGATGCTGTGACGATACTGACCAGGGCGTGGACACCCGCTATCGCTAATACCAGTAATACGGCCAGCACCGCAACAGCCACTTCAGGAGTGAAAGCACCGACATCCAGCGTGGGCGATGTTTGCGATATCAGTGCCGCAAGACCAGTCGCCATGATACCGGCACTAAAAAACAAAGCCAGTTCACCATACATGTCCGGCAGGCGCTCCGAGCTGAAGTTTCCAATGGTGTTTAAAGCTTGTGAGAGTGATTGTCGCCGGGTCAATACTGCTGTAGTGACGCCAATAGACAAGGTAGATACCAGTATCAGGACTGAGACGGTAGGAAGTACATGATGCAGCACTAAAACACAGATCACCATGATCGATGGCACCCATAGCGCGCCAAAATTTACCGGGAAACCTTCAAAAGACTCCAGCGCTCCACCTGCACGGAAGCGATGTTCGGCAAAGGTAAAAACGAACCCGAACAGGCATAATGGTGCCGACAGCATCCACAACTCAGCCAGTCGAGCGCCCGGAGCGTAAAGCAGGCACGTGCCCATCGCGGCAAAAAAAGGCGACCACAAAGTGGCCAGAGCAAAACTTCGCTGGATCGAAGTGGCCGTGGTGCGTTCAAGACGTCCGTTTCGGGCAAGTCGGTCTCCAAAAATTATCAACGCCGACAGATTGATCATCGCAGCAAAAAGGTGCAGTCCTGCGAGCGTTTTAAAAAAAGCTTTTAAGCCCGGCGCCGCCGATTTATGTTTGTCCTGACTTGTATTGGTGATCAGGCGTACAAAGCTGACCGCAGACAACAAACTGATCAGCAGGTGATTCTGGGTTATGAGTTGTAACAGCGGGAGGCTGCGATATCCGATTAAGTAAGCCCAGCCCAGAGCGCTAAAACCAACAGTAACAAAGATGACACACTGAATTCTCTGAATTCGCCGGGTTCGTCGCCATAGCAACACCAATGCTGTCAGTGCACATCCGCCTGAAAGCCAGAGAAAATCACTTAAGCCAAAGCCGGCAAGGATTGTTGCCAGAATCATGAACAACAGCAACCTGCCTGCAATACGCTGTTGTTGGATATGACGTGTGGACAGTTTCAAAGCGGATTAACTCGATAGTGGCGCGCTCGAACTGCGCTGGTGCAAGATGACCGGATCAGGCGCCAGTCGTTAACCGTGTCAAGCCCTTTGGCTTGAAACTGGTTGCTCTCGTGCAGGTCAGCGCGCACTGGATAGTGTGGTAACGGTAGCTGACAGTACGCCGGCAAGCGTACTATATCCGGGCCGTGATGTTGCAGGGTCGGTGGTCGAGACCAGTAGGGGTCGGCTATGTAGGGATCGCCACCAAAGCAGGCAATGCTATTCAAGGCCTGTGGGTAGTTAACTTTTTTTGCCTTTAGACCCTATAGCCTGGGTTGCCAACAGAAGTATTGTCGATACCAAAACCATTATTGTTGAGATGGCGGCGATGGTGGGATCTATGAAATCCCGTAGTGCACTGAACATACGCTTGGTCAGTGTCGCATTACTGCCACCTGATACAAATATCGCTATGATGACCTCATCAAATGAAGTGAGAAATGATAACAAGGCCGACGTTATCACTGAGAATTTAATCTGCGGTAAGGTAATCGTAAAAAAGGCTTTCAACCTGGTGGCGCCGAGACTTCGCGCCACACGTTCTTGATTGAGATCATAGGAGCGTAGCGCTGCGGTTATAACAATCATGACCAAGGGCGTCGCCATTGCGGTGTGCGCTATCACCAGACCTGGAATTGAGTTGTTTAAGCCAACCCGTCCAAAGGCATAGAAGACGCCGATGGCAATCAGAATTACCGGCACGATCAAGGGCGTGATCAGCAACATAAAAATCACCTTGGTCACCTTGTGACGGGAAACAAACAGTGCATAGGCGGCCATGGTTCCAAGGGGGGTGGCTAACAGCATGGTTAGCACGCCTAACTGCAGTGAAGTCACGGTAGCCCGCATCCACTTGGATGATCCGAAATACTCATCGTACCAACGCACCGACCAGTTGCTGGGTGGAAACTCCAGGTATTGAGAGTCCGAAAACGACATGGGAATGACGATAAAGGTGGGAATCACCAACAGCAACATAATGATAGCTGCCACCACATACAGCCAAAAGCGAGCACCGTGGGTGACCTGGGTATCTGAGGCGGGACTGGTCCACCAGCTCATATCAGCTTTTTCCAAACAGTGCGGCGTCTAACTTGAAAAACCGCGCCGCCAGATAAAGAACCACAACGGTTGCAAACAGCAAAACGACACCTAGAGCGCTGGCCGAACCCCAATTGAACTGATTCTCAAGTATTGCTGTGATTTGGGTCGCCACCATAATCACCCGGCCACCGCCAAGTACCGCAGGAGTCACATAGAAACCAAGACACAACACAAATACGATCAACGACCCAGCCACCATACCAGGCAGCGATAGCGGAAAGTACACCTGCCAGAATGCCTTCACTGGAGAAGCACCTAGGTTAGAAGCCGCATACATCATATTTTGATCGATTTTTTTCATCGCCCCATACAACGGCAGAACAAGAAATGGCAGCATGATGTGCGCCATTCCGATCAAGGTACCGGTCATGTTATGCACCAGTTTTATCGGTGAATCCCATAGTCCGATATGCTGGCCAAAGTCATTGAGAATACCCTTGCGTTGCAAAAGCACGAGCCAGGCATAAGTACGAACCAGCAATGATGTCCAAAATGGCAATAGTACTGCCAGCATAAATATGCCGGACC
>Ga0315321_10000673_pt1 | contig 25772 bp, 22 predicted proteins | sample M180m21515metaG_FD_203464 | JGI IMG/M metagenome (GOLD analysis project Ga0315321, IMG submission 203464) | Ammonia-oxidizing marine archaeal communities from Monterey Bay, California, United States - M1 80m 21515 | ecosystem: Environmental > Aquatic > Marine > Intertidal zone | place: USA...
AACATCATGATCTAAGAAAGGGACTCTAGTCTCCAAAGAAACACCCATGGCAGCTCTATCTACTTTAACAAGAATGTCGTCGGGTAAGTAAGAAACCATATCAACGGCCACCATTTTTGTAATATCGTCAAGCCCAGCCAGCAAGGAATCATCGGTTGAGAACCTGCTCTGATGCGCCTCGGATCCTATCACAACTGACGATGGATCTTGCCAATTCGAGACCAGTCGCATATAGAGATCATTTAGATTCTTAGACCCTATGACTCCAGCACCCTTCTGCAGTTTATCTCCCCAGCTTATTCCATTAAATTTTCTTGGCGTCATCCTATCTATAGCCGAGAACGCTTTGTTCCAAGCACCTGCAGGTAAGTTTTCTATACTCCTGCCAATTAATGTTCTTACGGCTGCCGGCACTAGATTCAATCCTTTCCATAAATTGTTTGCGAACACATATCTATTGTAGCCACAAAATAATTCATCTCCTCCGTCGCCAGAAAGGCTGACCGTGACATGTTGACGAGCAAGAGAGGAAACTATAAATGTTGGTATTTGGGAAGAATCGGCGAAGGGCTCACAATAAAGTTCCGGCAACTTTGGGATAACATTTAAAGCGTCTTCTGACGAAACATATAGTTCTGTATGCTCTGTTTTTAAATGCTCGGCTACCGATTTTGCAAATTCTGCTTCATTAAAACCCGCCTCTTCAAATCCTATAGTGAAAGTCTTTACAGGCCTTGAAGATTGAGTTTGCATCAGCGCGACGACTGTTGAGGAATCTACACCACCTGAAAGAAACGCACCCAAAGGAACGTCAGCCATCATTTGTTGTGAAATAGTTTTCTTTAGAACGGTATCCAAGTTATTTGTTATCTCAGATACGCTACCATCAAATGGTTCTTTAGCGCCTTTTCTTACGACATCTAAAGTATCCCAATATTTTTCTGATCTGCAACTATTTTGTTTAAGTGATATCGTTAAAATCGTTCCAGGCTCAAGCTTCTTAATGCCTTCATAAATTGAGTGTGGAGTAGGAACATAGCAATACCTCATATATAAAGCTAACGAAGCTCTATCGATGTCATTAGTAAACGAAGAGTGTCTTTTTAAAGCCTTGAGTTCAGAACCAAACAAGAATGTTCGTTTTGACCCGGATCCTTGCCAGCCATAATACAGCGGCTTTTCTCCAATCCTATCTCTGACTAAACTCAGTTCCTCGCTCTCCTTATCCCATACAGCAATTGCAAACATCCCTTTGACACGCGTAATTGTCTCTTTAATTCCCCAGACATCAAAAGCCGCCAAAAGTGTTTCTGTATCAGAATGACCGCGCCATTTCGGCTGAAGCCGAGCACTGGTTAAGTCATGCCTTATCTCAGAACTATTATATATTTCTCCATTGTAAGTTATTACGTATCTGTCCGAACCCGAGCTCATCGGCTGATGCCCTGCGGCTGACAAATCCACTATAGCTAGTCTTTTATGAGCAAGACCAATTTTGGCAGATGCATCTAGCCAAATTCCACTACTATCGGGGCCACGCGTCAAAAGCTGGTCAGCCATATCCAATAAAGTTGACTCTTTTAAAGTGGTATTTGTGCAATCACCACCGAGAAAACCAGTTATTCCACACATTTAGGACTGTTTCCCACATGAGGCCTCATTAAACATACTCTGCCATTTACAGCAATCCGCCAACAAGAAAAGGTAATTGTTAAACAAAAATATGGATAAAGAATCATTAATCAATATCAGGATTTATATGAGCGATTATATTTCGGAGGTATCGCATTTCGATATGCAAAACTCGCGACTAAAAGTAACCCAAGGCTTGGCACGTGGTGCCTTGAAGCTGTGCCCCAATTACTCGTTCCCAAAGACCAGAGTGTTTCCATTAATAAGTATGATAGGAAAGTAAAAAAAATAAATCTTTCATTCACAAAATAATTACGTGCAACAAACCTAGGTTTTTTAAGATAGCTACCTACTAAATATTTCAACACATTCCAGATTAACCAAAATCGCAACAGATTTTCTAGCAAAACAACTACATCAACTATAGATGAAATTTTCCAAGGCATTGGCTCAAAGAGGTACTGAAACAAAAAGTAAGGTATAGAAAGAATAAGACCACCGAGCCCATTTATTTCAACGTCAGTTCTATAACCTGCCCGTTGCTCAGCTTCCATGGTTCCCTCTTGATAGGTTTGGATAGCTAAGCTCAAACCATCCTCCAGCCGGTCGCCATAAGAAAAAGTTTCGAACAATGAAAACCCGTAAAACAAGCACAAAATCACGATAGGAGAAATCAAAACAACCTTAGTAAATGAGATGCCTTTTCTATTTCTTGTTGTTAATAAAAACAATGTCCCAACAATTATAAAAATAGCGCACACGAGAAGGGCGCCATGCAATATGCCCATTCCCAAAGCGGCGAGAATCAAAACGTACCAATGAGCATTCGATCTATGAAAATAAATCTTTAGGGCAGCATAAATAGCCAGATTGCTAAAAAGCAGCTGAAATGGCTCACGTAGGGTAACGCTGGTATACATTAATGAAGAAGGTATCAAAGCATAAATAAGCATAACCATCCATTGGCTCGACATCTTAAATGACAAGATCCTCATAATCCGTAGGAGAATAAATGCGGATGCAAGCCACCCGAAAGCAGATAAAGCGCTTCCCAAAAACAGGTGATCCGTTGTGATGAAATAGAAAATACCCAGAATATACGCATATATATTGCTTAACATAAACACGTCGAACACAAGATTTTGGGAAAAATAAATAGCTGCCAAATGAAACCCAAGGGAATCATCATCGGCGCCATAACTCGGCCCAAAAAAACCATTTGAGAAAGCATTACCAAGGCGTAAAAAAAAGCCTAGCAATAATGTTAGTTTAACCCTATACCTATACATCTGAATCCATATTATCTTGATAGCAAATCAGCAAAATATTTTTCACTCAAGTTTTCCGGTAGTACAGAACATTTGAGTTTTTTATATTTAGCTTCTTCTCTTTGCATAATACGTTGAATTATTTGGGTAATATCTGAACGAACCGCCGCACCTAAAACAAAATACTCCAACACCATGTACACAACCGCTGCACCTTCTATACCCCACTTAACTATCAGCCCAAATATCTCTACTCCAAGCAAGTTTATCAGTATAGATGTAATTGCAAGATTAAGTGCCGCGACCTAGGCTCCGCCCGCCAAAATTGGAAAATATGTTACGTTTAGCGTGTACACATGAAAAGCCCTTGATTCCTAATTATTAGGACCATTTGAGCTCATCCTTCCACCAGGCAATTGTTTCATCAAGTCCGCCATCAATATCAAAACTGGGCTGCCAACCTAACTCGTCTTTTAAACGACTGATGTCAGCCAGCAATAACGGAGGATCCTGGAGATTGGTTGAACGAGCCCCCAACTTTAATAATTCCGGGCGACCCAACTTAGTAGCAATTCTTTCTACCACATCTTTAAGAGTAATAGCTTCGCCTGACGCGATATTAACAGGACCCTCTATGTCTGAGTTAAGTAAAGCTACAAAGGCTGAGGCCACATCAGTAACATACATAAAATCTCTCACTTGCTCACCACTGGAACACAGAGCAGTCTCACCTCGTAAGATTGATTGAATAACAGAAGATACCAGCCTTGACGGATGTTCCTGAGGACCATAAAGAAAAAATATCCTTCCCCATGCACTGCTTAATCCAAATTGATTAGAGTATATCGACAATATTTCCTGTAAAGCATTTTTACACGTTCCATAAACCGTACTCGGCTTCCGCGGAGTAACGCTCTCTAAACACAAACCTTGACCCCAATCATATTCAGCACAGGTTCCGGCCATCACTACGCGCTCACCTCCTTGCTCGCCAAACGCCTTTAGCAGTGCAAGGCTCGCACTCACGCATTGAAGATTTTCAGGTGCTGTCCAGAAATGACCAGGTTCTGCATACCATGCAAAGTGCAATAGGTGTGTTGGCCGCACTTCATTTACAATAGTTTCTTGGGAACCGCTATTGAATAAATCAGTCAAATACCAATGAACACCATCGTCATCAACTCCTGTTTTATGCCTTGATCGAGACATGGCATGAACCTCAAACCCTTCATTCACTAGATAACGCAAGCAATGCTGACCAATAAATCCTGTTGCACCAGTCACTAAAACACGCTTAGCGGATGAGCTACCCGAAACCACCTCCAGGTCAACACTAGTCATAGCACCTCTAATTCAGGCACTGCGACAACAAATTTAGCTCCCCATTCACGAATATAGGATAATTGCTCAACAACCTCTGAACGCAAGTTCCAGGGAAAAATCACCACATAGTCTGGCTGGGTTTTTCTAATATACTTTTCTCCAACGATGGGTATTCGACTACCAGGCAAGAACTTATCCTGCTTGGCTGGATTAAGGTCCACTACATAACTCAGCAAATCCTGACGAACCCCTGCATAATTCATCAACGTGTTGCCTTTGGCTGCAGCGCCATAACCCGCAACAGTTTTACCGGTGCGTTTTGCCTCAATCAAAAAGGAGAGAAAATCATTTTTAACCCGATCGGCCTTACCCTGGAACCCGGCATAAAAATCTACACTATTCATTCCAGCACTTTTTTCCTGGTCTAGAATTTTTATTACATTATCACTTGTTTGATGACCTCCGTTATCAGTGCGTTGTGCATACACACGCAAACTGCCACCATGCGTGGGCAATATTTCCACATCGAATACACTTAAACCATTGCTCTCAAAAATTTTCTTCACAGCAGTCAACGACAAATAAGAATAGTGTTCGTGGTATATGGTATCGAACTGATTTTCAGAAACCAGTCGCAATAAGTGAGGAAACTCGAAGGTTGAAACACCTGCCGGTTTCAGTAAAGCAGTAAAGCCACCGACAAAGTCATTAACATCGGGGACATGTGCCAGAACATTGTTAGCAGCTGTTAAATCAGCTTGTTTACCTTGCTCAACCATTTTATTCGCAAGCTCAACGCCAAAAAAAGCTTCGATAATCTCGATACCTTTTTTACGAGCCGCATCCGCAGTACTGGTAGTGGGCTCAATACCCAGACACGGTATTCCCCGTGCTTTGGCATATTGCAGGAGATAGCCATCGTTCGCTGCCACTTCTACAATATATGATTGCCCATCCAGATCGAAGCGATCAGCCATATTGGCCACATATTGCTCAGAATGCTTTAACCATGATGATGAGAATGAGCTAAAGTAAGCATAATCAGATGAAAAAAGCTCATTAGCCCCCGCATAATCTTCTGTCTGCGCCAACCAGCAATCGGTACACACTAGTACGCGTAATGGAAAATATTTCTCAGTTGCCTGGAGTTCTTGTTGAGTTAGATAGGCATTTGACGGTGGGGATGTGACTAGATCAATTAAAGGTACAGTCAACTCGGATTGGCAATGGCGGCACTTCATAAAGTAATTCCTTTAAAATTAACGTTGGTTACAAAAGGATGATTCTGATCTCGCTTGGACAGATCTATTACTGGCAGAGGCCAATCTATAGATAACGCAGGGTCGGTAACATTGAGCGCACCTTCCGCATCAGAATGGTAGGCCGAGGTGTGTAAATAGATCAGTTCGCAGTCTTCAGTCAGCGCCTGAAATCCATGCGCATATCCTTCTGGAATGAGCAAACTTTTACGGTTCGCGGCAGAAAGAATTTCGCCATGCCATTGTAGAAAGGTTGGTGAGTTGCTCCTAATATCTACTGCTACATCTAAAACCTCACCTTTTAAGCAGCTCACAAGCTTTATCTCGGCATGCGGAGGATGTTGAAAATGCAAGCCCCGAACTGCGCCTTTTTTGCGCGTGAGTGTTTGGTTGATTTGAACTATTGGTTTTTTTATTCCTGCTTCAGAGAACGCTTCTATGCAGTAGAAGCGCGATAAAAACCCACGATAGTCCTCTGCCGTCTTACGTTGTACTAACATCAGGTCAGACAATGACGTTTGAATAAAATCAAAGCGTGACATAATTAATCGCCCCGCAATGTAGACTGGTAGTCATTGATTTGCGCCAAAGAGACTGCCCGCATGTCTTCGGCATTCCTCCACGCTTCATGCCATTCTAATGTTTTTTGTAATGCGGTTTGCAGTCGCCAGAGCGGCTGCCAGTTCAATTTACGACGTGCCTTACTACTATCTAGTTTAAGTAAATTGGCCTCATGAAGCTGTGGTGCCTCATCGCATTTCCAATTTATATCTTTACGCATTTCAGCCATCCGTTCAATTATCCAGCTTACCGTTCGCGAATCATCATCTGATGGTCCGAAATTCCAACCTTCAGCAAAACTAGCACCGTTACTATATAGTTGCTCCGCCAACATTAAGTAGCCAGACAGTGGCTCTAATACATGCTGCCAAGGTCGTACAGCTTTAGGTGAACGTATGTTCAATGTTTCACCAGCATCCATGGCACGAAAAAAATCTGGAATCAAACGATCTACTGCCCAGTCACCCCCGCCTATGACGTTTCCAGCTCTAGCACTCGCTAGCGCGATGCCCGCTGGGTCGAAGAAAGATTGACGATAAGCCGATGTAACCAACTCTGCACAACCCTTACTACTAGAATAGGGATCAATCCCCCCCATAGCTTCATTTTCACGGTACCCCCAAACCCGTTCTTGATTTTCATAGCATTTATCTGAGGTAACATTCACTACTGCTTTAACGCTAGGCGTTGCCCGCGCGCCCTCAAGCAGATACACCGTTCCCATAACATTTACTTCGTAAGTTTCAGCTGGTTGTGCGTAGGAATATCGTACCAGTGGCTGTGCGGCCATATGTATTACCACATCGGGCTTAGATTCCGAAATCGCCTTTGATAACTTCGCGTGATCTCGGATGTCCCCAATAACGGATTGCATACCTTCGCCAACATCGGCAGCTTCAAACAGAGATGGCACGGTTGCAGGTTCCAGAGAAAAACCAATGACCTCAGCTCCAAGGTGTTTCAGCCACAAGCAGATCCAACCCCCTTTAAAGCCTGTATGACCTGTAACAAAAACCCGCTTGCCCTTCCAGAACAATGGATTAATCACCAAACCCTCCACGGAGCTTTAGTTGCATCCCACAATTCCTCAAGTTGATTTTTATCACGTAGCGTATCCATCGGCTGCCAAAACCCTTTATGCTTAAATACTGTCAGCTCTCCATCTGCCGCTAAGCCCTTCAGTGGCTCCGACTCCCAAGATGTTGCATCGTCTTCGATGCGTTCGATCACCTTAGGTGAGAGCACAAAATAGCCCCCATTGATCCAACCGCCATCTCCAAGTGGCTTCTCATTAAATTCAACTATTTTATCTCCCTGCACATCAAGTAACCCAAAACGACCTGGCGGCTGAACCGCAGTCACAGTTGCCTGACTGCCCTGTTCTTTATGAAATCGGACTAGTTCAGAGATATTCACATCACTGAGACCGTCACCATAAGTAAAACAGAAATCCTCATCGCCCAAATACTTGGCAACGCGCTTAAGGCGCCCGCCCGTCATTGAACCGTCTCCGGTATCCACCAACGTTACCTTCCAGGGTTCAGCGGCATTCTGATGTACCTCTATTGTGTTATCGCTCATATCAAATGTAACGTCCGACGTGTGAAGAAAGTAGTTGGCGAAATACTCTTTTATCATATATCCCCTATAGCCAAGACAAATCACAAACTCATTAATTCCATGAGCACTATAAGTTTTCATAATGTGCCACAAAATCGGTTTGCCACCAATCTCAATCATAGGCTTAGGTTTTAGATGGGACTCTTCAGAAATACGCGTACCTAGTCCGCCCGCTAGAATAACTGCTTTCATACACTCTCCTCATTAATTAGATTATCAAGATACCAAGCCATCGCCTCTTTCAAACCTTCACCTATCCGGTGAGTCGCCTGATAACCCAGAAGATTCCTCGCCTTGCTGATATCAGCCAGTGAATGCATTACATCCCCCGCCCTGAAGTCGCGATAAATTAAGTCGGCAGTCAGTAGTCGTTCGTTATCAGTTAAACCATCCAAGAGCAACTCATATAATTCATTTAGTGATGTGCGATCACCTACAGCACAATTATAGACTTGATTAGTTGCCTCTTCGTTTTCTGCAGTGGCAGCAAGCAAGTTCATTTGTACTGCGTTATCGACATAACAAAAATCTCGGCTTGTTGTGCCATCGCCATTAATATAAACGGTTTTACCTTTCCAAATTGCATCAATCCATTTTGGAATGACAGCAGCATAAGCGCCTTTTGGAGTTTGCCTTCTGCCGAAAATATTAAAATAACGAAGGCCTATAGTTTTCAAACCATAGGTTCTTGCGAATACCTGCGCATAGAGCTCGTTAACTAATTTTGTCACTGAGTAGGGGCTTAGTGGATTGCCAATTTTTTCTTCTACTTTCGGAAGGTCAGGATGGTCCCCATAGGTAGAGCTGGATGCAGCATAAATGAAGCGTTTTACTTTGGCATCTCTGGCAGCGACTAGCATATTAAGAAAGCCATCAATGTTTGCCATATTAGTTTTGATCGGGTCTTCTACTGAACGTGGCACTGAACCGAGCGCCGCCTCATGAAGGACATAGTCTACTGGTATACCCTCTTTCTCAGAAATAGAAGGATAAAAGATCATCGCCTTTTGGCAGTCTTCTAATTTACGGATATCGCCTTCTATAAAAGTAAAACTGGCAGTATCTAGCGAGGGGTTATCCGCCCGTAAAGCATTAGTTGCACACTCTAGCGCTTGATCAATGTTAGACTGAAAGCCTGTTTCAAAATTATCGAGACCGACAACATTCTGATTTAGCTTCAATAATGTTTCTAACAGGTTCGAACCAATAAATCCTGCGACACCGGTTATTAGCCAGGTTTTGGGATTATTTTGTAGTTCCCTTTTTACTTTCTCATATCTAGTCATGTCTTTCAGAGCTACCATTTGTCAGTTTTCAGTCGTAAATTAAAACCCTTAAGTTAAAGATAAGTGACTTCATAGTTTTATAGCCTGCCATCTACCTTTTCTGCGGGCAAGATATACTTTATGTCATAAAGTACATGGTTCTTTTTGCCTAGTGCGCGTATGTCAGTGATGCCCATGGCCTTGAACTGGTGGTGCGCCACTGCGATAATAACGGCATCGTACTTTCCCGGTTCGGGTTGCTCGACGGGGGTAATACCGTATTCTCTAGTTGATTCTTCTTTATCTATCCAAGGATCGTAGACGTCTATATTACAGTGGAAGCCATTCAACTCTTGAACCACATCCACCACACGAGTATTCCTAATATCGGGACAGTCTTCTTTGAATGTGAGGCCCATGACTAAAATATTTGAGTCAACTACCTGAATGCGCTTTTTGGTCATCAGATTGATAATTTCATTGGCGACATATTTGCCCATACTGTCGTTCAGCTTACGTCCTGTCAGGATAATTTCCGGATAATAGCCTGCCTTCATTGCTTTATGCGTAAGATAGTAAGGATCAACTCCGATACAGTGCCCACCAACCAAGCCTGGTCGAAAAGGCAAAAAATTCCATTTACTCCCTGCGGCCTTTAAAACTTCTTCGGTATCGATACCCAGTCGTTTGAAAATTAACGCTAGCTCATTTATGAGGGCAATATTGATATCTCTCTGAGTATTTTCGATAACCTTAGCAGCTTCAGCCACTTTGATGGAGCTTGCCTTATGGGTGCCTGCGGTAATAATGGAACTATAGAGGGCATCGACTTTGTCGGCTATTTCTAGTGTAGATCCCGAAGTCACTTTTTTTATAGTGGTGACCCGATGCTCTTTATCGCCAGGATTAATACGCTCTGGACTGTAGCCACAATAAAAATTTTTATTGAAGGTGAGACCTGAATGCTTTTCTAGTATGGGCACACAGACCTCTTCGGTCGCCCCCGGGTAAACGGTTGATTCATAGATAACAATATCGTCTTTCGACAGCACTTTTCCAACGGTTTCACTCGCTTTTTCCAACGGAGAGAGATCTGGGCGTTTATGAATATCAATGGGCGTAGGAACAGTAACGATATAAATATTGCAGTTCTTGAGTTTATCGACATCAGTTGTATAACTAAGATGCGCGGCACTCTCAAGCTCATCCGTATCAACTTCTAGCGTTGAATCATGACCTGAAATAAGAGCAGCTATACGTGGTCGATTAATATCAAAACCTGTAGTTAGGTATCTCTTCCCAAATTCGACTGCCAGTGGCAGTCCAACGTAACCGAGGCCAATAACGGCTATTCTTGTATCTTTAGCGTTCACTCTATTCCTCTAAAATTATAATTCACTAAAAGTTTCCACCGAAAAATGGACATCAAAATCAGCGACCTGATTGGTCATAATAAAGGGATTAAAAGAGTAGTCTATTAGTTCAGGAAGGCTACCGCAGGACGCTGAAGAACAGATCCTTAAGAAAAACGCTCAACGAACAAGCTAAAAAGCTCCAATCCTGTTCATTTTGAGCAAGATAGCATAGATGCTAGCATCAATCAATTTACCCCTAAAACGAACTTTCAGCCCTATTAATTCAGGACTATTAAGGTAACCAATCACCTATACATTAAACTATTAGGCAGACTTAATCAGAGTTTCGGGCATAGTGCATTATTAACACTAACAACACTGACAAAATCCCGCCTATCAGAGTACCTATAATACAGATAAAGGCCCGCTGAGGTTGCGATTTTTCTTCTGGCACCATACTTGGGCTTACCGCCACAAAGGCATATTCAGGGCTGGCCTCGGCCACCATCTTATTTTTCGTCTGCTGTTCAATAATGGTGTAAAAAACCTCTCGCATTTCGGCGATAGAGGTTTTCTCGATCTGATCCTGCAGGTAGTTAATATTGTTGGTAACCTTTTGCACTTGGCGTAGCTGCATGTGCGAGTTAATGGTCGCCACATACATATCCAACCACTGCTTGGCGATCTGCGGAGAGTAATACTCAATAGACACCGTCACCAGCCCCGATTTTTTGTTTTCTGAAACAACTAGTCGCTCAGAAAAGGTTTCAAATAAGACCCAACTACTGGGTAGACCCGTAACACCGCATTCATTCTGACCCAGCCATTGTTTATTTTCTGTGTCATAAGCGCCATCATTAATTAGAAGTTCATCAGATTCTTTGCTCCAGCCTTGAACCGCACAAAGTTCAACAGCAAAATCATTATCAACAATAAAATCGTCTATAAAGCTCCACGATTTCATTATTTCTTGGGCAATTTTCGCTTCACTGCTTGTGCCCCCACCTATATCAACTCCCGCTAGAGATGCAAGACCACCCAACTGACCCAAAGCTCCTGAGAGGTCAGAGCTATCTGATTGTGCTGGAGCAAGCACCGATGTGGCTATGTATTGGTTGGGTAATGACAGTGCGTAGATTACAGAGACAAAGGCAAACACTACTGTAATTGCTATAATTTTTCGACTTCCAGCCCACAGAACACCAAACAGTTCTCGTAGATCTATTTCATCATCGTATTGAGTATCTTTCTGAATGTTATTTTGCACGTTTTATTTCCTTGATTCTAGATAATTTCATCAAAACCTTCTGCAACATATTTATTACAATTTAAAATTCTTAACAACCTCTTTATTTCCTATAGCAGATGTAGATATTTCTGTGACAACGCTTGTATTTAATAATTTTAATAACAATGTTACTCTATTTTTTGATTTCTTTGATAAGAATATTGCATCTATTCCTGCAAACCCTCCTTCTTTGATGGAGATACGATCGCCCTTTTGATAATCAACAACCGAAACATCCTCTTTGTAAATGCCTGATTCATCGAGCTTATCTTGAATTAATTTAATAATATTATTAGGGATAGAAGTAAATTTTTCAGAGAACATAACAATGTGACTAACCCCATAAGTAGAGTTAATAGCAGTCCAATTATCTAACTCTAAGTTAATTTGAGCAAAAAAATATCGAGGGAAAACTGGTACCGGAGAATTAAATTCACTATTTTTATTAGTAGGAACTATCAAAGGTAAAAAAGTTTTAAATCCTTGTTTTTGGAGATTCTCATTAGCTTTTTTTTCTTGTTTTGCTTTTGTATAAATAAGCACCCATATAATTCCCTTTTTTCCTTTTTTAACTAGTTTCATATTATGAAGTACTTAAAATACTAATGGTGCCCGGGGCCGGACTCGAACCGGCACGAAGTTTCCTTCGAGGGATTTTAAGTCCCTTGTGTCTACCAATTCCACCACCCGGGCTATTCTCATTGGTTATTCTACTTTGTTTTTTTTAATTTAAAACCAGAATGGAGGCTGAGGTCGGAATCGAACCGGCGTAGACGGATTTGCAATCCGCTGCATAACCACTTTGCTACTCAGCCACAGGTGCGTATTCTATTCTGAATTAAGAAATAGACTAGAGGTAATCTATCTTTGTTTAACTTAATTAAAGAATTTATTCCAAGTGACTAGATATTTATATAGTGAGATAACTGAAATTAAACTGGCAAGCCATAAAAATGTGATCGATAAGATAGATAGATAAACGCCTAATCCCGGTGCAATAATGGCTAAAGATATCGCTATAAATTGAATAGTTGTCTTACTCTTTCCGACATAAGATACTTCTAAATTATTAATGCCGCCTATTTCAACTATGTATTGTCTAATAGAGGAAATTGATAATTCTCTTAGAATAATTATTAAAACTGGTATTACAAAAATTAGACTATTATTTAGCGTGATTAACCACACCAAGGTCAAGCAAACTAATAGTTTATCAGCCAACAAATCTAATAAGGCTCCTAATGAACTTTCAGAATTAGTTTTTCTTGCTACATAACCATCAAGATAATCAGTTAATCCAGCTACAAGGAAACACGTTAAGGCTAAAAAATTAAATTCTACTTTCTCAAGACTTGTGAAATAAATAACAGGAATTATCAAAAATATTCTTGAGAAAGTTATAAAGTTGGCAAGTGTCATGAATTAATGGAGATTATTATAGATTAATTCTGCTGTTTTTTTACCCACACCTTCTACATTTAATAAATCTTGGAATCCCGCTCTTTCTATTTGTTCTAAACTCCCAAAATACCTGAGAAGTAACTTTCTCTTCTGGACGCCTATTCCTTGAATATTATCTAATGCAGATTTCATAGAAAGTTTGGTTTGTTTTTTCTTCTGATTAGATATGGTAAATCTATGAGTTTCATCCCTAAGCTCTTGTATGAAAAGATGAGGATAAGAGCCTTTTAACACCCTGAAAACTCCGTCGGTTTTATGTATAGAGTCAAATTCAGCCTTTCTTCTTGCTCCTTTAGAAATAGATATAACTTCAATATCTTTTATATTCATACTATCCAGAGTACTTTCTACTGCTAGTAAATGGGCTCTGCCTCCGTCAATGAGTATGTGACTGGGTTTTTCGAGATCGAGTTCTTGATTTGTGAAGCGACGTCTTATAACTTCCTTCATGGAAGCTATATCATTTTGTATATTTAGATGACTGATATTAAATAATCTATACTTATCTTTTAATTTCCCCTCTGAAGAATAAACGACACAGCCTCCTACCGCACCTGATCCTGCATGATGACTTACATCATAAGATTCTATTATCCTTATGCTCTCCTTCAGTTCTAATTGATCCTTAACAGAAATAAAAATATGAGAAATATCCTTATTATTCTTGGCACTTCTCTTGACGGCTAACAATGTGTTGGATTTTGTTATCTCTATGAGTCCTTTATCTTTTTTTCCAGGTTTTGTAATAATTTTAATTTCTTTATCATGGAACTTAGATAAAGCCATTTCTAACAAATTCTTTTGAGGAATTTGCTCACTTGAGACTATAATCGGCGGACAATAGGATGAAGATAAATAATGTCTTTTAATAAAAGTACCAAGAAGAGAATTTTCTAAACTTGTATTCTTTTGTATAAAATTATCATGCCCAGTAATCCACCCTTTATTTACATGTGTAATGCCTATTTTAGTGATGCCATTCAAAGAGCTAATACATACAGCATCTCTTTCTTTTGTGTATCCAGTAATGCTTTGATTTCTTTGAATCTCTCTTAGTGCCGAAATCTTATCCCTGTATATAGCTGCTCGTTCATAGGACTTATTCTTAGAGCTTATATCCATAGAGGTGTAAAAATCAGTTATTAGATCTTCAGACTTGCCTTCTAGTAACTTTATAGCTCCTTGTACTTCTTTAAAATAATCTACTTGATTAATATATTTTACACAAGGGGCCGAGCAACGACCTATCTCATACTGCAAACAAGGCCTAGTCCTATTCCTAAAAACACTATCTGAACAATTCCTTAATTTAAAAGTCTTTTGCATAATGCTTAATACATCTCTTACAGCATAGGAGCTAGGATAAGGTCCAAAATATTTTTCTTTATCATCTTTCTTGCCTAAGAAAGATTTAGCTGAAGGAAAATCTTTAGAAGAATTTATTTTTATCCACGGATAGCCCTTATCATCTTTAAACTGAACATTAAACTTCGGTTTTACTTCCTTTATTAAATATTGTTCTAGCAACAAGGCCTCTAGCTCATTTTTTGTCAGAGTTATCTCTATATATCTAGATTCTTTAATTAAATTCTTAATTTTTTTTGTTTTATCTTTAGAATCTTGGAAATAAGACGGAACTCTGTTCTTTAAATTCTTTGCCTTTCCAATATAAATAGGTAATTTTCTTGCATTAAGGAACTTGTAAATTCCTGGCTCTTTGGGTAAGTCTTGAAAGAAATCTTTTAACGCTTCTTTTGATATAGGTATCAACTGCATGTAGATTAGTGAATATCCACTCTACCGTAACTGTCTTCTAGTCTGATAATGTCATCTTCCCCAAAGTAACTTCCAGTCTGAACTTCGATAATTTGTAATGGGATATCTCCTGAATTCTCTAATCTATGTAATTGATTTTTTTCAATGATTACAGAATCACCTGTCTGCATCGTAAACCTTTCCTTATCTTTTGTTACTCTGGCAGTGCCATGAATCACGTACCAGGTTTCTCTTCTATGTTGATGTTTTTGTAAAGACAATCTCTCGCCAGGCAATACATACAACAACTTAACCTTTGAGGCATCCGTTTCCATGAGGGTTTCAAAGTATCCCCATGGTTTTTCTGCCTTATCATAAGAACCTTCTGAATAAAGAGTCATAGCACTTCCGGGGTCTCTTTGCATTGCACCAAGAGAACTCCAAGACCCTAAGTCTGACCAACCCGCTTTAAGTTCAACCATGAAAGATAATTCATTATTTTCGACAAATGCTTTATCAAATGATAATTTTTTTAACTTATTAAATAAATTACTATTTGGGTAAAAGAAATTTGATTTAGTAGTTCCTTCTTTTATTACTTCTGAAATTTCTTCTAAAGCTTGACCTTTTATCTTATTTAAATTACTTATGTACCAAGAACCATTAAAAATAAATATACCTGCGTTCCAGTAAACACTGGGGTCCTTTATTAGTTTCTTAGATTCTTTTAAATCAGGTTTTTCTATAAAACTCTTCACAATCTTAATTTTAGTGTCCTGCAAATTAGTTGATATATAACCATAGTCTTTAGACGGGTATTGAGGATCGATACCCATTAAAATCAAACCCTCTTTATCTAAATTACTCCTTGCTAGTAAACAGCAATCATGAAAATTCTTATTAATAGAAATGTAATGATCTGAAGGTGCAACTATAAAATTCTCTGATTTATCCTTTTGTAATGCTAAGAGAATTGCCATCGTTATTGCTGGAAATGTATTCTTAGCTTCAGGCTCAAGAATTATTTTCTCAGCTTCTATTCCAGTCCTTAATAAAGACAGATTAACCTGTTCAAGATATCTTTCTGATGTGACTATTATGGGTTTTTTAAACAGTTGACCGTTGTTCATTCTTTGCAAGGTAAGATCAAATAAAGAGAACTCTTTAAAAATTGGTATAAATTGTTTCGGCCTATCTTCAGTTGAGAGGGGCCACAACCTACTTCCAACGCCACCAGCAAGCAATACAGGTCTTAATCTCTTCATAGTAACTAAATTATAGGCTTATTAAAAAAAGAACTTAATAAAGAAATTCTTTATAGAAATATTTTCTCATAAAATCTTTTTCTTCACTTGACCTTATAGTGAGTTTTTTTCCCAATTGGACTCCCCACTGATCGAAAGAATTAATATCATAAATTCTACTCTCAACGAAGACCTTGTGCTCATAAAAAGCTAATAAATAACCTAAGCTTGCAGGACTTAGGTCATTAAGTTGCAATAGTGAAATGGGATTATTGCCCTCTACAGACTTATAGTTTAATTCATCATTACTCTCTCCAACACTAAGTGCCGTTATTTGAGCTAGAAGCATTTGGTAAGAATCTGATATACCTTTTTCTTCTTTAACCCCTATAAAATCACAAGCAGAATAATCTGTTCCTTGAAGGAGCCACTGAAAAACAGAATGTTGAGCATCGGGACCATAACCACCCCAGATTAAAGGGCAAGTGGAGAACTTTGTTTTATTGTTATCAGAATCATTTGTTTTGCCGTTACTTTCCATGCCCATTTGTGCAAGGTACTTAGTTAAAGATCTAATTTTATAATCGTAAGAAAAAATACCTAGATTATTAATACTCAAGCCATTTAAGTTCCAAACACTAAAAAGAGCCATTAATACCGGAATATTTTGATCCCACGGGTTGTTTCTAAAATGTTTATCAGCTTCGTAAGCCCCTTCAAGAAATTCTTCGAAACCCTTCCACCCCATGTCCACTATTGCAGGTAAGCTTATAGAGGACCAAATAGAATACCTCCCTCCGATGGAATCTAGTATCTCAAATTGGTTTGCATCTTGAATGCCAAATTCTGTCATGCCATCTTTATTAGAAGATATGCCAATTATTTGATTCCAGCAGTGCTCTCCTACCAAACTTTCCAACCAATCCTTTGCCTTATTGGCATTTTCTATAACTTCTGGTGTTTTAAATGATTTAGAAGAAATAACGACTAAGGTCCTAGCAGGATTTCGGGCAGACATCACGTTCTCCAATTCAATAAAATCATAGCTTGAACAGTAGTAAACTTTAATTTTTGAATTAGGGTTGCTGTAAACTTCTGAAAGTAGCTCAGGGCCTAGACGAGATCCACCAATACTAATCGAGATAATTGTATCGATATAACTTTCAGGTACTCCCTGGATAGTTTTAAAAAAATTACTTAGTTTATTTCTTTGATTAGATATTTCTTTTAGTTCTCGAGTATTTTGAGAATTACTCAAATCCCTGTGCAACAAATGAGAAACATAACTGTTCTCAGTTGTGTTTAAAAACTCTCCCTTTGAAATATCCAGAATAGATTTTCTAAGATTAATTGTCTCCGGTATCTCTAACAGTTCATCTAAAATTTCTTTAGTTATCCTCTGCTTAGAATAATCGTATGATAAATAATCGGTTTTTACGTGGAACTCACTTAACCTTTTTTCATCTAGTAAATCTTTTATCTTTAGTCCAGAGTTTATATTAGCGGAGGTTTTTATGGATTCAAGAATCCTATTATTTTGATTGTCTTTCATTAAGATTAGCTCTTTTTTTAGTTATCTTTTGTTCTAAAGCTATTGAAGAGTTCTAAAATTAAGGTTATTAATGAGCCTAAAATAAAAAAGCTCAGCAAAGCAGTTCCTAAACTCAACTGTATTTCTGTGAATAAAAGGTCTATGAGGACTATTTCCTTATTTAAAGACGAAAGGAGGTAAAGGGACAAGGCAACTAAAGTGAAGCAAAAGACTAGGATCAGGGTAAAAAACCTCATACTCTAGCTCTTCTGTAAATAACCTTGATCTAAGAGTTTGTCTTCGATGTATTGTAGCATCGCGTGTCCTGCCGTAATGTGAGATTCTTGAATTCTTGCAGTAATGGTACTTGGTACAACGAAAGATAAATCACATAGTTCTAATGCCTCTCCTCCACCATTACCTAAGAAACCTATGGAATAGATGTTATTTTCTCTTGCAGACTTCAAGGTTTCAATGATGTTTGATGAGTTACCGGATGTTGTAATTGCCAATAAGACATCGCCTTCTTGACCGAGAGTCAGTAAAACTCTTTTAAAAATATCATCAGGGCCATAATCGTTTATACAAGCAGTTAAAGTAGAAGAATCTTGAACTAAAGAAATTGCAGGTATGCCTTGTCTGTTGACGTCCGAACTTAGCCTTATCAAGAACTCTGCTGCAAGATGTTGTGAATCTGCTGCAGAACCTCCATTACCGCAAATCATTAACTTTCCACCATTTTTTATTGAATTGGTTATTCTATCGCCGGCGGACACCAACACTTGATAGAGGTCCTGATCCAAGACTGCCTGTTTCGTTAGAATAGACTCTTGAAAGGTTTTTTTAATTTTTGATACTAATTCTTCTGACATAACACTTCCTTAAAAGCAGAATATCATAAGAGCTGCGTATTCTTTTAATCCTTTAAACTTGTTTTTAGAGATTTTGCGGCCCTAAAGTAAGGATGGTACTTAGTATTGACTTTAACAGCTGTTCCCGTTTTAGGGTTTCTTGCAATCCTTGTTTCTCTTTTTCTAGTAGAAAAGGTTCCAAACCCTCTAATTTCTATTCTTTTACCTTTCTCTAAAGAATCAGAGGCAAGATTTAAAATTTCTGAAAGACATTCATCAATATCTTTTTTTGTTAAATAAGTATTTTTATTAGTTATTAATTCTACTAAATTAGACTTATTCATTTTCGTCTTGAGATTCTCCCAATTCTGCTTTTATTAAATCTCCAATATTTGATTTGGTAGCTTCTTCAATTACTTTATTCTTTTGAGCATTATCTTGAAGTGCGCTTCTTTCTTCCTGTTTCTCTAAAGCCCTAAGAGAAAGAATTATTTCACGATCTTTTCGATTAATATTCGCTATTACAACTTCCATTTCCATACCTTCTTCCAAAGAAGAACCTGCTAAAGAATTAGTGAAATCTTTTTGAGGTAAGTAACCGTTAACTCCATCAGATAAAGATAAAGTTATTCTTTCATCGTTATAATCAATAACTGTTGCTTTTACCCTAGAGCCTTTTTTATTTGCTTCAGCATAGTCACTAAAATTATCAGAAACAAGTTGCTTGATGCCTAATGATATTCTTTCTCTATCTGCTTCAATAGACAATACAAGTGTTTCTATCTCATCGCCCTTATTCAGAAGTCTTGCCGCCTCATCGTCTTCATCCCAAGAAATATCAGATAAATGCACTAAGCCATCTATTCCACCATTTAATTCTATGAATACACCAAAATCAGTAATTGATTTAATTGATCCTGAAACCTTGTCACCTTCATTGTGAGTATGAGCAAATACCTGCCAAGGATTCTCTGAGAGTTGTTTTAGACCTAAAGATATTCTTCTCTTCTCTTCATCTACCTCTAAAATCATCACCTCTACTTTATCTTTTAACTGAACAACCTTTGATGGGTGAATATTTTTATTCGTCCAATCTATCTCAGACACGTGAACCAATCCCTCAACACCTGTTTCAATTTCAGCAAAGAACCCGTAATCTGTAAGGTTGGTAACCGTTGCCATTACAGAAGTATTAAGAGGGAATTTACCTTCAGTACCTTTCCAAGGGTCATCAATTAGCTGCTTTACTCCTAAAGAAACTTTTTGTGCCTCTCTGTCATACTTTATGATTTTTACCTGCAGTTCTTCACCTATAATTAAAGCTTCTGAAGGATGGCTAATTCTGCTCCAAGAAATATCCGTTATGTGCAATAAACCATCTATGCCACCAAGGTCTACAAAAGCACCATAATCAGTTAAGTTTTTAACTATTCCTTTGACGACTTGTCCTTCATCAAGACTAGCCAATAATTTATCTCTTTCTTCAGAATTAACTTCTTGAAGAACTGCTTTTCTGGAAAGAACAACGTTATTTTTATCTTTGTCTAATTTGATAACTTTAAATTCTTCGTAATTTCCTATCAGATGATCTAAATCTTTAGCAGGAATAACTTCAGCGAGAGATCCAGGTAGAAAGGCTTTTATTCCTTGAACATCAACTGTCATTCCACCTTTAACAGAGCCCGTGATAAGTCCTGTCAGTACAGCATCACCTGTCATACAGTCTTCTATTCTTTTCCATACTTCTTGTTTGATAGCTTTTTCTCTGGACACTCTGGTATTGCCATGGCCATCTTCTATTGCCTCTAGAGTAAGTTGAACTTCGTCGCCTATGGCAACATCTAGCTCACCAGATTCATTATTAAATTCACTGATCGAAATTGCTGCTTCTGATTTTAATCCTACATGAACTACAACGTGGTTTTCTAGAATGTCTATAACTATGCCAGTAACCAGGCTACCCTGCTTCATTATTACTGTGCTTAAATTTTCATCTAATAATTGCTCAAAACTTGCTGACATATTTTATTTTTTTAAGAAACTCAAAGGTTGCCTTTTTATTTCTTTTATTACTCCTATAGGATCTAAATTACTTGTATCTATTATTATTGAGTCATCTGCGGGTTTCAAAGGAGAGTGCTCACGCTCCATGTCCTTTTTATCCCTGTCTTCTAACTCTTCTAAAAGGACGCGCATGTTAACCTCGCTACCCTGTCTTTTCAACTGAACTTGTCTTCTTTTTACTCTTTCTTCAATGGATGCAGTCAGATAAATCTTCAAGTCTGCGTCAGGAAAAATAACCGTCCCCATATCTCTTCCATCAGCTATTAAGCCAGGCGAGGTCATAAAATCTCTTTGGCTTGGCTTGATAAAGGCTCTAACATAAGGGTTTGCAGCTAGTAATGATGTTTTTTTTGCTACTTCTTCTGTTCTGACCAGGTTTGTTATGTCTTGATTTTGAAAGAATATTTGCACTGGTTGACCAGGAATACCTGCCTCAAAATAAACAATAAAATCTTGTCTAATCCTTTCTAAATTAGTTACTAAATCTTCTGGTTCAAGGCCTTCTTTATCAAAATAATAAGCCAGGGTTCGGTATAAAGCTCCGCTATCAAGTATGTTCCAGCCCAAGTCCAAGGCCAGCATTTGCGCTACTGTTCCCTTGCCGGCTCCACTTGGTCCATCAATTGTTAATACAGGTATGGCAGTATTGTTCATGTTTCTACTATATTTATACCCGCTTGCTTGGATACATCAATAAAATTAGGAAATGAAGTATTGACGTTATTACAGTCAGTAATTGTTGTTTCACCATTCGCTCTAAGAGAGGCTATAGAACTAGCCATGGCTATTCTATGATCCCCATGGGAGTTAATTTTTGAAGAATTGAAGACGCCATCTTTTCCTAGTCCGTTAATCACTATTCCATCTCCATTTAAATGGAATTTAGCCCCAAAAGCTTCCAGAACCTCTGACATAGCTTGGAGTCTATCGCTTTCTTTTGCTCTAAGTTCTTTTGCTTCTTTAACCTTAGTAGTTCCTTCTGCTAAAGCTGCAGCTATAAAAAAGGCAGGCATTTCATCTATCATGTTAGCAACCAGTTTAGTGTTCAAAGTTATGCCTTTTAGGTTAGAAGTCTTTACTAAGATATCTGCAGTCGGCTCAAAAGAATTAGTCTCATTTTTTAATTCTATATTAGCTCCCATATGTCTTAAGGCATGAAGGAAGCCAATCCTAGTACTGTTTATACCTACATTTTTTATTAATAACTCAGATTCTGGAGCAATTAACGCCGCAAGAATAAAGAAAGAAGCGGAAGAAAAATCGGCAGGTATATTTATGTCAGTTGCCAAAAATGATTTAGGAGGAGTTACTTTAATCTTCCTGGTTTTTCCAGTTTCTTTTACTCCAACTACTATCCCAAATTGCTGGAACATCAACTCGGTATGATTACGAGTTTCTAAATGTTCAATCACAGTAACAGGTCCATTTGCGTAAAGAGCTGCAAACATTAGACAAGATTTAATTTGCGCACTGGCAATCGGCAGTTCATAGGATAACGAGTTCAATCCTAAAGAAGGTTGTATTTTAATAGGTGGGTTGCCTTCAGAATTTGAACTGATGCAAGAACCCATTAACTTCAAGGGTTTAATAATTCTTTCCATAGGACGCGACGATAAAGAACTGTCTCCTGTTAGTAGTGTGGGGAATTTCTGTCCTGATAATATTCCGCTCATCAATCTCATTGAAGTACCAGAGTTACCTAAATAAAGCTCAGAATCTGGTTCTTTTAATCCGTCAAGACCAACACCTTGAACAGTCACCTTGTTGTCTGTTCTGTTAATTATAACGCCCATTTTAGAGAAGGCATCTAGAGTAGCCAGACAATCTTCTCCTTCTAGAAAGCCATTGATGGTAGAAGTTCCTTCAGCCAAAGCAGCACACATTATTGATCGATGAGATATAGACTTATCACCAGGAAGCTTCACTTCGCCTGATAGTCCTGATCCCGACTTAACCTTAAAATCCATTAGTTATTATCATCCGATAGTAGTTCATCTCTGGATTTCTTTACATCAGTAAAGAAGTTTATTAATTCTTGGGAATCTTTTTTCTTAATCATCTCCAGAAGAATGTCCAAGCTCTCTTTGAAGTTTTCAATTGATTCTACGATAGATTCTTCATTAGCTATCATTATGTCTTTCCACATCAAAGGGTCGCTTGATGCAATTCGAGTATAGCTTTCAAGACTTCCACCAGAGTATAAAAAGGTTTCATCACTCAAATCTTTAAAAATGGAATCCATTAATGCATACGATATAACATGCGGTAAATGACTGGTCTTAGCAAATAATTCATCGTGGTTGTTCGCAGGCAATCTTTTGGTTACGGAACCCAGAGTATTCCAAAATGCTTCTATTTTTTTTATATCATCTTCTTCATTTCTTTCATGCGGACAAACTATCGTTAATCTTTTATCAAAGAGAGTGGGAGTGGAAGCAACTAGACCACTTTTTTCTGATCCGGCTATAGGGTGAGAAAGAATAAACTTGTTTAAAAATTTTGGGTCTCTACTATTTATATCTTTGAGAACCGAAGATTTAACACTGCAAGTATCGGTATATAAAACGTCATCTGTTGAAAGATTGAGATCATCTATGGCTTTCGTTATAGAGAGAGTAGGAACCGAAAAAATGACGAGCACGTTTTGTAAATCTCTTTCAATATTTTGGTCTTTATTCAAGATTAAGTCCATCTCTTTGGCTTTAGAAATTTCAGATGAATTAGAATCAATGCCGTAAGTATTGCCCGGATAAGATTGAGATTTTAATGTCTGAAGAACCGATCCTCCAATAAGACCTAATCCCACTACTAGTATATTCTCAAAGGCTGAATTTAAATTCATAATTAACCTTTGAGCTTAGTTAATTTCTCAAGGAAAATACTATTCTCTTCAGGCAGACCTATGGTTACTCGAAGGTGATTTGGCATATTGTAGACGCCCATCGATCTAACAATAACACCTTCTTTCAATAACTCATTGAACTTCTCTTCAGCGTCTTGTTTGCAATCAAAACAAATAAAATTTCCGGCGCTTGGGATATATTGATATCCCAGATCTTCGAGTCCTTTGTATAAAACCACCTTCTGTTCACTATTCATTTTTAAAGATCTCATCATATGATCTTTATCGGATAGTGCAGCTTCAGCAGCAACCAATGCCAGAGAATTGGCATTAAAAGGCTGTCTGACTCTGTTAAGGTAATCTGTTATTGCTCTAGAGGAAACAGAATACCCAACTCTAAAGCCGGCTAAACCATACGCTTTTGAAAAACTTCTGCTGATTATTAGATTAGGAAATTCACTAATAAACTCAAAATCAATGTCATTATTTTCGTAAGCAGCGTAATCAAAGTAGGCTTGATCTAAAAGGACAATGACATCTTTGTTTACTTTGTCTAAAAATGAAATTATTTCATCGCGCGGCAAAAATGTGCCGGTGGGGTTGTTGGGGTTTGCTATAAAAATTAGCTTGGTATTTTCTTGAATGGCATTGTTCATTGCAGATAAATCATGGCCCCAATCCTTTGCAGGAACTTCTATTCCTTGAGCACCTACCATTTGAACTGCTAGCGGATAGACTGCAAATGCATGTTTTGAAAAGACAGCACTGTCTTCTCTAGAAAGAAAACTCCTTACAACAAATTCAATAATATCATTTGAGCCATTTCCAACCGTAATCTGTTCTATCTCAACATTATTTTCGTTACTGATAGCTTCTTTTAACCTTAAAGCATTTCCATCAGGGTAACGATGAATTCCTGATAAAATGTTGTCAACGGCCTTTAGTGCCAAAGGGCTCGGTCCCATCGGGTTTTCATTGCTGGCAAGTTTTATTGCATTTTTAATACCCAACTCTCTTTCTAGATCTTCGACGGGTTTTCCAGGCTCGTAGGGCTTAAGATTAAGAATACCAGGGTTAATTAGTTTTTTTAAATCCATCTTGAATCAGCCTATTGCAAGAGGAAACGAACCCAAAATTCTAACTTCAGCATCTAACTTATTTAAGTTATTCAGAAGCTGAATAAGCTTAGGTTCTGACTGATGACCTTCAATATCAATGTAAAAAGAATAATGCCACTTATCAATTTTTGAAGGGCGGTAAGTTATATGAGTTAAATTTAACTTTAACTTATTAATTGGCTTAAGAACTTTATAGAGCGATCCTGGCTCGTTCTTTGTGGTAATCAACAACGATGTTTTGTCAGCTCCTGTTGAACCAGACTCAATATTTCCTATAGAAATAAACCTTGTTGTATTACTGGAATAATCCTCTATTCCCTTGTCAAGAATGTCTAAACCGTATTTCTCAGCAGCGAGATCACCGGCTATCGCAAGTACAGAGTCAGATTGTGATGCGTCTAATGCAGCTTTTGCATTGCTAGAAACTGAAACTTGCTTAATACCAGGGCAATAAGCATCTAGCCATTGTTTACATTGCGCTAAAGTTTGCTCATGCGCATGTATCTCAAATCCTTCTTTAGGTAGAGGTCTGTTATAACCTAGCAAGTTATGTTTTATTCGTAACTCAACTTCACCGCAAATCTTTAAATCGTAATTTGCCAAGCAGTCCAGAGTCAGGTTGATAGCTCCCTCTGTAGAATTTTCAATCGGAACAATACCAAAATCACTGCGGTTCTCTTGAACGCTCTCAAATACGGATTGAATTGTTTCTTCTGAATTTTTTTTGACAGACGACCCAAATTTTTTTAAGAGAGCAGATTCCGAGTACGTTCCTTCAGGTCCAAGAAACGCAATATTAAATTCAGCTTCTGTAGATCTGCAGCTCGATATGATCTCATTATAAATGCTTACAATTTGTTCTGTGGTTAAAGGTCCGTTATTTATGTCATTTAACCTACTAAATATAGAAGATTCTCTATCGGGTTTATATATAACAGCATCGCCTTTGGCTTCCCCGGCTTGCATGGCAAATTTTGCCCTTTCATTAATTAAAGAAAGAATTTCTTCGTCGATAGAATCTATCTCATCTCTAATAGATTTTAATTTTTTGTCCACTGCCATAAAAACACTAAGCTTTTTTGTTAGAAAATTCAGCCATAAATTCTATTAAAGCATCTATGCCTTCTTCAGGCATTGCATTATAAATACTGGCTCTCATTCCTCCTACGGATCTGTGTCCTTTTAAAGCTAGCAAACCAGCTTCTTTGGATTCTTCTAAAAATTGCTTATTTAAATTTTCGTCCCCTAATAAAAATGGAATATTCATTATTGACCTGTTGGGTTCTTGAATATTATTTGAATAGAAATTTGACTCATCAATAAAAGAGTATAACT
>Ga0315321_10000675_pt1 | contig 25727 bp, 19 predicted proteins | sample M180m21515metaG_FD_203464 | JGI IMG/M metagenome (GOLD analysis project Ga0315321, IMG submission 203464) | Ammonia-oxidizing marine archaeal communities from Monterey Bay, California, United States - M1 80m 21515 | ecosystem: Environmental > Aquatic > Marine > Intertidal zone | place: USA...
ACCAGATATTCAGTGGTCTGAAACTCGTGATTGGAGAGTTCTGGATATCGGTGCAGATGGCGTCGCATTGCCACCCAATCCGGATTCAGTTGTACCGCATGCTCGCGGATGCTCGCGATCCAATCATGTTCATGCCTCATCTTTGCCATTCCCGTTCACCAGATTGTTTCGGGTTCCACCAAACCGCAAAAGCAGTGCGGGCAGGAAAACCAAATCAGCGAATAACGCACTGCCGAAGGTCAGGATTCCCATAATGGCAAAGATACGGTGATCCCGTGAATCACTCAACAGTGCTGTACTGAAACCAATAATCAACACCACCGTGGTCATGATCAATGCCGTGCCAACTCCGACAAATGACCGGCGAATCGCCAGCCTGCGATCTTCGGTTTTACCCGCTTCTTGCCGATAACGGGTAAGAAAGTGGATCGTATCATCGACGGCAATTCCCAAACAAACCGTAAAGGCACAGACACTGACAATCTCAAGACTCTGACCAAACAGCCAAAGCAATGTCCCTGTGATGGCAAGGGGAAACACATTCGGAATGATCGAGATCAGCCCCAATCGCAAGGATCGATAAACAACAGCGAGAACCATGAAGATAATCAAACTGGCAGTTCCCAGACTGATCGCCAGATCCACCACGATCTGATAAAGATTCTCCCAGCGTTCAACAGCACGACCGGTCAGTCTGATCTGAAAATTTCGGCGTTGAGATTGCAGTTCAGCCAACTTGAACTGAACACGTTCAAAAACAGGCCCATAAGCAGCAACACCGATATCCTGAATCCGAAAGCGAACCACAGCCCTGCCTCGCTCTGGTGTGTAATAAGCACGTTTCAATGGCGGTGGCAACAGATCCAATAACGACATGCGTGTTGATGCATCACCGTCTCCCGGCAGAGCGTCAATAAAATCACAGATCGAAAGTGGATTTCCAACCAGTGGTTCACGCTGCAGGATAGCATCGACCTCCGATAACACCTCAGCAATTTCACCATCTGCCGAATCGATGTTCGCATTCCAACGCACGAGAACTTCTGCAGTCATCATGCCTCCAAAACTTTTATCGACATGCTTCAAAGCGATCACTGGCTCGGAATTGGCTGCCAGGCTGCTTGTCATTTTTTCATCGGGACGCATCTGCAAAGTACAAACAACAAGCACGACCGTTCCGGCAATCGCAATCCAACTGAAGACCCGGCAACGTTGAAGAACAAAGTCGATGATCACTGATATCCTGCTGAGATTCTGATCGACAAGATTCCTGCCCACCCCTGCATGAACGTTGCGACCAAGGCGACTGGCACAGGCAAGAGGAATGATGGTGATGACCGAGACGAAGGTCATCAGCACACCAATCACGCAGCAGTAACCAAATTCTCTGACAATCTCATGTCTTGCTGTCATGAGAGATCCAAATCCAATCGCGGTCGTCAAAGAAGTCATCCAACAGGCCAAACCGACTTCATGAATTGACTTTCGTGCCGCCTCAACCGCGGAGACCCCATCAGTTCGATGCCTCCGGATTTGCACCATCATGTGCACGCCATCAGTGAATCCAACCATGCACAGCAAGATTGGGACAATCACCGAATTGAATGGGTTGTCATCAAAACCAAGAAAATGCAGCAGACCGAGTGTCCAGAAAACTCCAAAAGCGGGAGCCAGCCCCACAATGATGACAGAGGTGATGCCACGAAACAAAACCAGCGCTGTGAGTAAAGCGATGGAGTACCCAATTAACTGATACTTGATTTCGTTCTTTCGAGTGCTGATCGAGCGACTGATCGAGATGGGAACCTGGCCGGTGACCTGAAACGAAATATCGACCCCGGGAAATTCAGCCGCCGCTCCCACGGCAGCGTCACGCAAGCGTTCGGTGCAATCCGAATCCTGCTGCACAAACAGCCAATCAAGATTCACCATCAACAACATCGTTCGTGCATCGGACGACAGCAGTTGCCCAACGACCAGCGGATTCGCCAAGGCCCGTTCGCGAGCCTCGTTAAGCCGTTCAGGCGATGCCTCGCCCTGCGGCAAAAGAGGCTGTGAAAGACTGAAAATATTCAAGGGTGGTGCACGATCCATCCAGACCACACTGCTCACTTGATCCAAGGCCTCAAGTGAACTCACCACGGCCCGCATCGCGTTAACACCCGACCCGGAAAAAAAGTCATCTGAGCGTGCAACAACAATCACATTGCCAAGATCGACTCGCAAAGGCTCGACATCGGGTACAGGCCCAGATTGGCGGGCCAGAAACCCTGTCGTCTCTCCAGCCTGTTGACCTTTTTGCTCGGTGTAAATCGGCTCCGGGAACAGGACACTGGGATCATAATGGCCAATCGCCATCAGTGCAGTCCAACCGACCAGCAGCAACGTCGTGAACCACCGGTGAGCGATAATCCAATCAGCTAGAATTCCAAAGCGACTAAACACAACAGGTCATCCTGCAAAACTGCCTCAACGACTTGAACGGCGTTGCAAATACTGACGTTCGACATCTTGAACGTCCAACGTGCCGTCATTGCCACTCATTCGCCAGAAAACACGAGAGGGAACCGACTTGGGCAGTTCGCCTTGAGTAACCACTCCATCGCCGTTCGTATCGAGTTTGGCAATGTAGCGTGTCGCGTAATCCGCAGCTGCCTCAAGATCACCGGTACTCCAACGCTGAACAGTTTTGGTGCGAATTGGCGGACGTGATTCATTCAAAGGCACCGCGACAGTAACGATCGTCATTGCCATTTCTTGCCACGTCTGATCCCCCCAAAAAACAGTCGCGTTGGGATCAGGATTTACCGGATTGTCTTCGGAATTATCAAACACAGCACTGAATTGCATCCCAGTGACGTCCCGCAGAGGGATCGGATCAGCCAGTTCATACCGATGCTGCCAGCCAAAATCGTATTGCGGCACTTCAAGGATGGACTGAACCTGATCGCCCCGCTGCAATTCAAATGAAAAAGACTTTCCTCGCACATGCATATGCGGTGCGACTGCCAACAACATCCCCACACGTGGAAAGGACTGCATCGTTCCTTTCACCACATGATTCGAAACGCGTTTGGGGATTTCAAAATTTGAATTGATCCCGAATAAAGACAATACCTCGTGAGTTACTTTCTCCTTGTCCGTGAAAACCAAGCCAACTTTCGTCAGATCCGAGGTCGCGGTTCCGCAAGGAGTGTAGTGCATTTGCAGCACAAATTTAGCTCCGGCCGGAACACGGATAGCGTGTCCCTGACGCACCTTCGAATTCATCTGCCCCGGAACGTGACCGCTGATCAATGTCGGAAAATGGATCTCATTTCCATCAGGCAATCGCAACAGCAGCATTGCATGATGCACTACACGCGGATCCCCCGGCAGCAGCATGACATTGGAAAGCCAACGTTCTTCCTCAAACCGAGGATCTAAAACGTTGTACTGATAGGCAATGCCTTGATTCGCTTGCTCGGTGGTTAATTCAGCGGGCACCTCATAAGGTTGGGGCATGCCAAGAATCACATCGGGATCCACGGGCCAAGTATCCGCGACTGGATACTCCAGTGCTGGTTCCAATTGTTCTGGATCTCCATAGGGCGTACCTGCTTCCACCCATTTTCGAAACAAAGCCTTGTCAGCAGCCGAAAGTTGACGAGCATTTCTGAACTTTTCGCGTCCGGCAGAGGCATGCCAAGGCGGCATGCGTCCCTGCTCCATTACCTCAAGCGACATGTCGGCCCAGCCAACGACTTCATCATACTCATCGAGGGCGAAGGGGCCGATCTGTCCACTGCGATGACACTCGGCACAATTTTGCCGCAGCATCCTGCTGATCTGATTGCAAAAGGTCACCTCTGATTTTTCGTCGACCTCGCGTGGCAAACTGATCAGACAACCAGTCGCGGTAGTTCGAGGAATCGTGATTTTTTCACCCGACAATAATTGTTCCACAGCAAGTCGCAAATCATCTCGTTCGAGCCTTGGCCGCAAAAGCCCAGGTCGATACTGGTCGTCAACACGTCCTTGGTAGCGAATCCCCCCCCCATCATCGAGGACGAACACCTCCGGAGTACGAGAAGCCCCAAATCCCAGAGCGGCGGCGCGGTCATAATCCTTCACCATTGGAAACACCAACTCGTGCTTATTGACAAAAGTAGCAAGCTCCGGCATCGAGTCCTGAACATTACTGTTGATGCCAATGAATCGAACTCCCTGCTCCCTGAACTGGGCTGCCAAGCGATTCAATCGGGCTGCATATAAGTTTGCCAGCGGACACTCTGCCCCAAGGAAACACACCACCATGCAGGGCGCACTTTCGTCGGCCCCTACTACCACAACACTCCCATCTGTCGCGGGTAGAGAAAACGTTTCCGTCAGAACACGCGGTCTGGCCTCGCCTTCCACCTGTTCCGTGCTAGACGGGTCGGGGTCCACCGCGTGGGCATCGTTTTGTCCCCAACAAAGAACAGAGAAAACAAAAACCGTAAAAAACCCGTGGAAAGATTTGCGAACCACCAATCTTTGACCTTCCTTCAACATGCGATACGAATCTCCTTTCACATCAAATTTGCTGCGCCGCAAATCCGACTTCACTGCTGTTTTACCGATACCAATCAATGAACAGCCAAACGCACAATCAAAAACGTCTTCCAAAATACAATAGCGGTCCACCCGTACTACCAACGATCGAACCCCAGGAGCGTGATTAACCGAAAAATCACGCAGGCACAGCGTCGCAACGCGCGCAATCTATCCGAATAACAGTGGACCCGGCAAACGAAAATAACGCAAGCGATTCAGGCTCAAGAGAGGGTTACAAATCGCCAAACCTCAGCTGTCTGAAGGCTTCGTGGACGGATGATGCCTTGCCGTAATATCAATGGCAATCTCATGCAACTGACCATTACTCGCAACCACGCTGGACATTTCCAGCGGTAGCGGCCCCCCCCTTCCATCGGTAACTCGCCCTCCTGCTTCCTCGACAAAGAGACGACCAGCCGCGAAATCCCAGGGTGACAACTGATACTCAAAGAAGGCTCCAAATTGCCCGCAACCGACCTGACACAAGTCGAGCGATGCCGTCCCGAACCTACGAATCCCATGAATGTCGTGTCCAAAAAATTCTTCAACCGCATTCAGTGTACTCCGCATCATCGCGCCGCGATCATAATAAAACCCGCAACCAACGAGTGTCTGTGCAAGTGAATCAGAATCGCAGACCTTCACCTGCTGACCATTCCGATAAGCACCCTGGTTTTCAGCGGCTGTGAAGAGATCATTCCGGGCAGGATTGAAAATCACGCCGACGGTTGGTTTTCCGCAGTGGTAGTGTGCGATGGAAACCGCAAAATGTGGGATGCCATGAGCGTAATTATTGGTTCCATCCAACGGATCAATCACCCACAAATGATCAGCGTTCACATCACCGTCAAGATCTTCTTCACCAAGCAGTTCATGATTTGGAAACTGATTTCCCAGGTATTCACCGATTGCCTTTTCACTGTCGAGGTCTGCGTCACTCACCAAGTCGTAAGTTTTCCCGCCAGCCGACGACTTGTCACGCATCTGAACCCCCTCATTCAGATAACGATTCAGCACCTCTCCACCTAACTGGGCGGCTTTGATCGCTGCATCTAATAATGTTTGGTGCTCAGTCAAAGTTCAGGTTCCGTTTTAGAGAAGAAGAGAATGATTGATTTGATTCAACAGCGAGGAAATACAAAATTTCAAGAGCTCATCCCCTCCAATGACGCACGGCAGTCGATATGAAGTGCGCAGAACGGGTGTCGGTGGAACCGACGTTGGCTGACGTCAATACTTTGCCTGCTAGATTAGCAGCTATTACTTGCCGCTATACCAAACACCGCGTAACCAGTTATGTCTGTGCAGACGTTTGATCAACTCATCTGGCAAGTCCCGCAATCTGCCCGTCCGTATGTTCATCCTCGCTTGTTCCTCGTTGCGCATCCCAGCGATGACAGTGCTGACTTCGGGTGGTGACAGTGCGAACTTTAAAGACAAGTCCGCGAGGGAATACTGATCAGCCAAGCCAAAGTCCTCAAGATCGGCTCGGATTGCTTCGACACGGTTCGCCGTTCGTGCCATGCGGTCGCCAGCGAAATATTGGCTGCGAAAGTCTGCTTCGGGAAAATGATGATCAGTTGAGTACTTACCGGTCAGCGATCCCTCATCGAGTGCCACTCGGACAATCACTCCTGTTCCTGTCTCCGCTGCCACTGGCAATAGCTGGGCCGCAGGTTCTTGATGAAACAGGTTAAAAATGATCTGAACCACATCAACGAGGCCATCCCGCATCAACTGAATCACACACGCCTGATCATGCTCTGGGGTACTGACGCCAATCAGGTTGATTTTACCTTCCTCGCGTAACTGCCGAAGCACCAACAACGGCTGAGGATCATCGTTCCAAGCTCGAGTCCAAGTATGCAACTGCAGCAGGTCGATTCGATCGGTGCTGAGGTTTCGAAGACGCTGCTCGACATTTGCCCGCAAATAGGCAGCGGAATAGCGGTCCCGCCAGCAGCAGTGAGGACTGGGCGGCCAAGGGCCCGCATCGGGCGGCGTCTTCGTCGCCACAAAAACGTCGTCCGTTCGGTCTTTCAAGACCTCTGCAATGAGCTGCTCACTGCGTCCATCGCCGTATCCCTCTGCCGTATCGATGAGATTGACTCCGCCATCCAGCGCGGCGTGCAGAGCTGCGATCGAATCCGCATCGCTCTGTTCCCCCCATCCTCCCCCAATTGCCCAGCCGCCAAACCCAATCTCCGAAACGTGTGGTCCATGGCCCGAAAGTCGTCGTTGTTGCATGCTTAAGAGTCAGTTTCAGGCAGTGGTTGTGGTGTCAGCTGGCAAATTGTGCGGATTAGCGAACAAGGTCGTAGGGGGTAGACCAAGAAGTCAGCAGTTTACCCAAGTGTTCCCGCGATACACTCAACTCCAGCGTGAGCGATTCCGAAAGTTTTTACTAGGGATAGTCTGTCCCGTTGTAGGGAAAGTTCCGTCCGTCGGAACCCCACTTTGGCCTCTTAAGTTGGATTGGTATCGGTGCCTAAATTTCCTCCGATCCCCCGATTGTCGATCGTTATTCCCATCGGACGGGACATCGCCGCGTTTGAAAGCACGCTGATCAGCGTGCTGGAGAACCCAACGGATGGATCTGAAATCTTAGTCTGCCATGACGGTAGCTACCAAGATCCGTTTGAACTCGGAGACGAGATAAGGTTTGTGATTGCGGATTCGGCAAATCCGTTGGAACTGATCTCGGCTGGTGCCTCACAGGCTCGGGGTAGACTCGTCCATGTTCTTTCCGATGGTCTCCTTGCCACAAGCGGCTGGATCGACGAAGCGTTGGAAGAATTTGAAGCGTACGACTGTGGTGTTGTCACTCCTGTCATCCGTCACGAAACAAACGATACCATCGTATCTGCGGGATGGAACGACAGCGTTGGCGGACTTTGCCAAAGTGCCAATCAGGGGCAGCAGACCGTGGAAAACTCCAAGCCGAAGCAATCAGGTGCTTACCTGCAAGGCTCATTTTGGAGGCGTGAATTACTGCGGTCGCTGACAGACGCCTTGACCAGCACGGACTTGCTGGAAGCCAGCTACGCGTTTCACCACCTTGCCGGCCAAGCTGGCTGGAAGTGTTCGCTGGCAAGCGAGTCTGAATTGCTCTACGCGAACGAGACGCTCCCTTGGAACGAACCGTCCATGAGTCGTGGGATGCGAACTCAGTGCGTCAAGAACCACTTCTCGCAAAGTGGTTGGTCACGATCGTTGTCAGCTGCTCTATGGTCTGCCATCGCAAGCGTGACTCGTCCGGGACAAATCGTGGAGGCAATCGGCCGCGGCCTTGCACCCACCCTCAGCACCTCCCTTGCTGAACGCGTGCGGCCGAATCACGTCGCATCGTGCGATCAGCACGAAACGATCGTCAGCATGCCATCTCGAACGCAAGCCCTCGAACAACCGCTGCGTCGGGCTGCCTAGCCGGCGATTAGCCAGCAAGTTGTGTTCAGTTACCGGCTGTTTACGAGATGCTGTCTACGAGATTCAGATGTGCATGGCAGCCGGATAGGTGCGTTCCTACCAGCACTGCCGAATGTTGCCTTGATACGATGATCCACGCCCCCAGATGATCCGAACCTTCTGAATCCTGATCTTCTGATGGCTGTTATCGCTGAACCCGAGATTCTGCCAGCAGCAAGCCACATCGCGTGTGAAGTAAAATCGAGCGTCAGTGCATGATCACCTGAATCACGCATTGCATTCTGTTTCTCAGCCGAAGATCCAGCTAACGGCCTGTCGATGAAGGCAACCAACCGTACCTACCCCATGGTAGAGGCATTGTGAGACCAGGAGCATTCCCCATTCTCGTTGCGGAGTTGCGATCGGATCATCAGCACACGAAGCTAATCAGCACAGAAGGCTGCTCGGCATACAAGGCCGGCCCGGTCGCCAGAGCGATTGTCGCGCGCTGTTCTTCCAAGCCACATCACTGCGTCGAGCCGACAGCCTAGGCGTTCTCAGCGGCAGGCGTTGAAAACGTCCCACCTCAAGATCGTGATGCCAAGATCAGGCGAGGTGACTGTTGTCAGCCGGCATGATCATCACGCTTGGCTTTGCGTCCTGAGTCTTCCAGTACTGCGGCGCGTACCGCTCATACTCGATCCACATTGCAATGACGGCAATCAGCATGAACAGCATGCTCAAAAAGAGCATGACGGTATACACGCTAGCTGGTTGCTTGGTTTTCTTTTCAGTCGAGGGTAGTGTCGACACGATCGCCCTCCTGCAGGATGCCTTCGCTGTAATCTTTCAGAATTTCTGCAACCGATCGATCCGGTTCAGTGTTACGCACTTTCAACTTTCCGACATATCGGCCTGCTCGCGTTACTTCGAGGAAGTGACCCGCACGAAGACCTTCGTCAGATCCAATCGAAATCAGCACCAAGTGACTGGGCCGATCGATTTGTAGGATGTTGCCATTCCTTTCAGGAGGAGCACCATCAAGAGGTTCGTTGATATCGATGCCGCGTGCGGCAATGACTTCTTCGAACCGAGTAGCCTGGGCCATGAGTTGTTTATTTCGCTGCTCCAACCGTTGCTTGAATCCGCGAAGCACATTCATCTGGTCGGTTAACTCAAGCGTTGCTGTGAACAATGTATCTCGAGCCGCCTGCTCATCACGAACACTGGTCCTGAGTCGAGCGTTCTCTCCGGTCAACGTCTCAAGCTGCTTCGTTTTATTCAGATCTGAGGTTGTCAATTCGGTGACCTGCGTTCGCAGCCCTTCGACCTCTGCACCACTGCGTCCCAGTTCTTCCTGAAGACGATCGAGCTGTGTCTGAAGAGCCGCCAAGGCGGTTTTTCGTGCGATCTGCTCGCGTGCAAGAGCATTCTTTGTTCGATCACGCTGATCGCGAAGCTGCTGATTATCCCTATCGATGGCTTCAATCTGATCCTTCAAACCGGGCTCACCATTGACTCCCGTGAGCACCACATCGCGCCAGTTTTTATGTGAGGCGGTAGCCACCAAAGCGAGAGCCGCGAACATGACACTCAGTATCAGGATCAGGGCAGTAAGACACTTACCAAGTAGAGTCATCAGTGTTTCCGTTAACGACGAGACCGACCAAATGAGAGGAGATTTAGATCCTCATGCAATGATATTCTAAGCAGAGGACGGCAGTGGCATGCGGAAATTCCGCCTCGGATATCTTACCCAACTTCACCACTCACACCGAAGTATAGTTACACGCTAAAAAGAGTGTCAACGAAAACGCCGCGAAAACCGGCAATCTAACCGGCCTCGCAGGCTCCGGTCCGATTGTGCCGAATTAGCGAATCACTCCACTGCACTCCACCATCTGGCCGAATTCCTAAGAACCCAGACGGAAGAAATATCGGCATGTTTTGCCCGTACACCGCATAAAGTCGTCAAATTCGGCCAAAACAATCGTCGAATTCCTGCCTGGCAGCACTGCAGCGACCAACTCCGCTGAGCATCCCGCGACCCACGGCGGCAATTTTTTGTTGATTTGGCCGCCGTTTCGCAAGTTCAGTGCAAATCAAGCCAATCCGGCCCTCCCCCAAAAACAGGGTTGGCGTGCCCAGCTTCCGGCGGCTTCACTAACCATCTGCAGCGTGGTTGGCCCCACAATCTGCGACCGTCGGTGGCCCCTCGATGAACGGAGTGGCTCTCACGCTAGTCAATGAAGACAGTCTCGACGCTGTTGATCGCGTGCAAAAACTGCTCCATGGATGTGCTCCGCTGGCTCACATCTGGATTCAAAGCATTCATGATCGCCTTTGACAGGCGTGGATCAACGTTGGGACAGCGATCCCGCAAATCTTGAGGGGGAGAGGTATCGTGATGCAACGCCGCCCGCCCGTTCAAGATTTCTCCCTGCCAAGGGTGCTCAAACGAAATCAGGCAATAACAGGTGATCCCAAAAGAGAAGATATCAACGCGTTTATCAGTCGCTCTGCGCCGGACGATTTCGGGCGACATGTAGAGCGGCGTTCCTGTTCGATTTCCAGGAGTCATGAAAGGTGCAGTCGCAGGTACCGTCAAACCGAAGTCGATCAGTTTGACACCCGTGCTTTCCGGCAGACAGATGAAATTTCGAGGGCAAATATCGCGGTGGATGTACTGCATCGAGTGGACATACTTGAGCGATTCGGCCATATCACGAATCAATTTGAGTCGCCGACCAGAGACGTGCTCTTCCTGTTTTTGCACAACGATATTCTGCATGCTGGGACCAGCGATGTACTCCATGATCAGAACGGGCTGTCCTTTCATGGTCAGGCCAACCTCGTACGTTTCAACCACGTTAGGGTGATGCATGCTGAGTGCAATTTCACCTTCACTGGGCTTTTTCAAGCCTTTGAATCGACTCTCGAACAGTTCCATTTTCTCGATGTCGAGGATTTTGATCCCGACCATTCGATCATCGTGTTCACGATCCTTGGCCACATAGAAGTGCGCCATCGTCCCGGTCACAGCCGTCCGCTGTCTGGCGAAACGGCCCTCGACATCAATCTGACGAGAGACATTGCTCCCGGACGATTGAAATGCTGATTTTAAGGAGTCAAACAGGCTCATCTGTCACAAGGTGTGGTGTAAGGTGCTGCCCTGAATATCGCCGCGAATCATCACGCCATGCACGATTTCACCGTGCACGGGTAACGACCACTGCTACTTTCCACAATAATCGATCGCTTTTGCGATCTCGGTTTTTAGATTCTTTCGCTCAACAATGCGATCGATATAACCGTGCTCCAACAGGAACTCGCTTGTCTGAAAACCGTCTGGTAATTCAATTCCAATCGTCGCTTTGATTGTTCGCGGACCAGCAAAACCGATCAATGCTTTGGGTTCGGCAAAAACCAAATCCCCCAGAGATGCAAAGCTTGCAGCCACGCCCCCCATGGTTGGATTAGTGAGCACGCTGATGAACAACCCACCTGCCTCATCATATCGGGCCAATGCAGCAGACACTTTGGCCATCTGCATCAACGACAGGATGCCCTCATGCATCCGGGCTCCACCACCACTAGCGCTGATGATGATCAATGGCAAATCCTGCTCGGTCGCCCATTCGATCAGACGAGCTAATCGTTCACCGACAACGGATCCCATGCTGCCCATAATGAATGCACTATCGGTTACCGCGAGTGCCACGCGGCGAGCACGGACCATACCGGTTCCGGTCACCGCAGCATCCGTTAAACCCGTGCGTTTCTGCTCACCCACCAAGCGTTCGGCATATTTGCGGCGATCGGCAAATTCAAGAGGGTCAGTCGGCCGAAGATGCTCGTTCATCGGCTCAAATGTGCCATCGTCAAGCACCTGAGCTATTCTCTCGCGAGCCGACACATAGAAGTGGAACTCGCACTTGGGGCAAACATTGAGTCGTTGCTCGACTTCTTTCTTGTAAACCGAGGCCCCACATCCCGGACACTTCAGCCACAAACCCTCTGGAACACCCCGTTTTTTGGGTGGACTAGCGGGTGCCTTGTCTGAATCTGACTCGCTCGTTTTTGGATCGACAGTAGACATTCGCGGAAACTTAAGTTGCCGGACAAGCAACGATATTTGCTGGTGGTTGTAGTTGCGGCAATTTTGGGAACCGTAGTTCGCCGAACATCGCCGGCCCGCATCGAGCGAGCGTCTCGTTCTGGGATCGCCTCTAATTTAGCCGGTCAACGGCTTTTTGACTGTAGCAAATCAGACGGCCAGGGCAAGAAACCCGTTCAGAACCGTGGACTGAGTGGGATTACCCAAAAGTAATGGCTAAATCAGGTGATCAGCCCTGCCCCCCACGATTGGAGGCATGCCGTCGAAAAGGCGGCATCGAAAAAACAGGGCGTTGCTGTGCAGTCATCAACAACAAATTCGAGCTGCACGCCGCATCAAAAACGCGGGCTGCGCGAAGTCAGAAACCGGCCGCGCTCGCTCATTCCCGGAAGCTCTGCTTGTTACTCGCCTGCGAAGTTCTCCGATATTTTCGCTGGTGCGTTACCAGAACCTACGAAACGTCACCGGGAAACTGTAGCCCCATTACCGCCGCCTAATCCGGTCACATTCACAACCGCATCGGCAATGATGTGAAATCCATCTTCGATATCAACGATCAGCTGGATGCGCAACGACGACTCAGAAACCGCAACGACGGGCAGTAACCGCTCATCACGGGCAGTCTGATTAACCAGCAGCGGAGAGGAAAAGACGAAAACCTCGTCCCTCGCGATCGCGCTGCTGACAGATCATTGTTGGCTTCCTCAGGGGCACAGATGCCCCACGGTGCTCACCAAACATCGGTGAATTACTTCTTGCGGTGCCGGATTTTGGCTCGCATGCGTCGTTTTTTACGTCCTACTTTACGTCGACCTTTGCCTGTTCTCTTGGTACCCACCTAGTTCATTCTCCAGTTTTCAAAGCCGAAAGCGGACAGCCGCTCAGCATCGAGGATAAGTGTTGACGGAAGTTTTGGACCCCGCGTTGGGGGAAAATAGAGTACCAAAACGGGACGCATTCACAAGGTGAAATCGTGCTGCTTGCTGGGGCTGGCCAGCAATTCGTGGCATTCTTCGCTTTTGAACCCAGAAATTCCCGCCATTCAGGTCAAATCACTGGCGTGGAAACGGCTGCAGAACGAGGCATTTCGGCCCAACCACGGTTCTTGCGACCGGATCAAGCCTTCCGGGCGGATTTCTTCATTTCGTTTGTTAATCGGGTCTGCACGCAACAGCCCGCCCGCGTGCCATCCATTACTCCCAGCCAATCTTACCAGCCAGCCGGCATCCGCCCCCAATCGTAAAACCTGAGTGACTCCGACCCTAAGTGACCTCGGTGGTCACTTACACTCAGAGCGATTCGCACTTGCGACCCCACCTCAGCGAGATACTGGCGACCGCAACACGCTGAGATATTGGCGACCGCAACACGCTGAGATATTGGCGACCGCAACACGCTGAGATCGAGTTTACCGCTTTTCGGCCAGCCCCAATTCCCCTGACAGGTAATCAGTGGCTACCGATTTCAGATTCGCGGGCATAGACGGCCAATGTGGACTCAAAGGTTTCGCCCCCAATTTCGAAGGCGGGCTGAGCATCGGTGTGTCGATTGCAATGCTCAACCTGCACACGAAACAGAAACCGAAACAGATGGCGTGGGACTCTGAGCGACTGAAAGGCTGACAGCATTCGCTCGTAGCTGACATCCTGAGAGAACAAATCTTTGGGCTGGGGACTTGCTCCCTCCGCAGCACAGGCGAGCATTCTGGCCCGAGCGAGATCGTAAAGTGACTCACCGGTCCATTGAAATGCGGAGATGACATTCTGCTTATCGAGCCTCGCCCGCTCATGAAACTCGCGTGTCTCACGATCAATGTCACGTTGCAGTTCCTGCGGGAGCATGATTTTAAAACCGATCCCGGGATGTTTGAGAAGTTTGTTATCCAGCAATGGCCAGACAAACCTTCGCATCAATTCGGACTTACCGCCGGTCATGTGAGGCTCATCAACCCGATCCATGAGCACGATGATGCCACTGAACCCCAAGCTTTCCAAGATCGCTTTGAACTTGTTCAACAGCTCATAGCGATCATCCGTTCGGTCGAAACGCGGCAGGGGTTGGTTGGCCAATTCCTTGCTCGGAAATTGCTGAAGAATTTTCCGTAGCGATCCTGTTTCTCGCTTTCCAACCCGCATGTGCCGGCGAATCCCCAAAGCGGCCAGATGACACTTGAGTGTTCGCCACAGCCAGGGTGCAGACCCGATCAAGGTGATGATTGGAATCAACCACAATATCATCCGAGACACGTTGCCTGCTTCCTCACCATCGCCGTTCCCATTCCCCCAAGCTCCCGTATACAGCAGTACAACCAAGAGGACTGAAAAAATGGCGGCAGCGATCGCCGCAATCAAACTGATTTTGGATGAAAAATTGCGATAGCCCAAGGCGCGTCGCAGCTCAGTCCAACGAGCGATGAATGTTGATGAAGTTGATTGATCATAGCTTGAAGCGAGCAACAACAAATCACGAGCCGCAGCACGATCCAACTCCTGAACCCTCTGACTGCTGACCGACTCAGCAGTGATTCCCTTATCCACTTTCAGGATCCGGTCAATCAAATCGGTCACGCCAAGGCAAAGAATGGCATCCATGTGATCCCAGAGACGCCATGCATCCAAAACTTTTTCCGGCTTGCGTGATGTCCTCCGTCCCAGACGCTCACAGAAGTGATCGAGGAATGGATTGAAGTCATCATATCGAATGACGAACAAACGCTGGCTGGAATGCTCTTCATTGTACCGCCCCAGATGTCGATCAATCTGCAGACGCATTGCCGTTTTCCCTGAACCCTTGGGTCCAAAGATGATGGAGGTCGATGGTTCTTTTGGATCCCCATAAACCTTATCCCAGATCGGGTGGTAAGCACTGCTGATGCAGTACTCCTTGAATACCTGATCTGTTTGCGCATCTTCTTCGGCAAATGGATTGCGAACAATCCCGTGATGTTCCAGAAAACTCTGAATGTTCATCGTGGACCTTCCCTGAATGGCAATTCAAAACGTGCCGAGCTTATTTGTCGATGCCTTTGGCCATACCCACAAACGCCTTGCGATTTGCTTTCACCACTTCGGCTGGTCCGATCATTTTCAGAAAGAACTTGCGTCCGTTGGGATCTTCCAGAATGACTCCGACCATGGCATAGTTTTCCCGATTGACGACTTTGCCGCCGGCAAAGGGACCCCCGACGCGTTCCGCATAGTTACCATTAACGTCGACGACGTAGACTTGCCACTTGCCGACTTTCATTTCTTCAGTCTTGCGAGCATCCTGATCACCACCAGCGAACTGCCCCTGCCAACGTTGGATGTTTGCTTTCACATCACCACCCGCAGCCATCATCGTGACACGGGCTGTTTTCACATCATCGCCCTCACCAGCTTTCGCCTGGAATTCGTGCTGGATGATTCGGGACTTGGGCTCCACTCGTTTGAAATCCGCAGGGACCGTGATTTTGCCTTCACCGAATACGCTCACGGATTGCTTAGCGTCTTCCGCGTGCGCACTGTTCAAACTGAACAGCCCCATCACGCCTGCAGCGATCCAAATGAGTGCAACTTTGCTGTCGATGGTCATCAAATACTTCTCCTGAAAACGAAAAGCCTCTGAGCGAGGCATGATTTTGGGAATCTCAATTCTGACTGGCCGCCAGCGAAAAGCAAATCGCCCAGCACTCCAGAACCCCACTGTAGTGGATCAAGCAACAGCTTGTTAAGGGAAGGCCCCTGCCTTGACCTCACAGAAAGGGTGTTGGCGACGGGAAAAAGTCACTCAACCCGGCCGGATAGCCTCGAGCCCACAGCGACGGAAAAGGACAATCGAACTGTGGAAACGGCGTCAGGATGCGAATCAAATCCGCTTAACGGTTGATCGCATAAATCAGAACGCCGATCAGTAAGGCGGCAATTGCAACGAGGATCGCGATCAGGCTGACACGGCGCATCGTGCGCGACCGCCGCTCAGCCCCGATGCCCGTATCTCCACTAAGTGAAATACTTGATTTTTTTCCGCTGGCCTGTGGGGTCCCCGACTCCACTTGCATGGCCGACGTCACTGGTGAACTGGGCACATGGCCAGCTTCACCAACCGCTCCGGGCAGTTTATCAGACAATTCTGGCAACGCGTCGCCGGCATCCCTCCACTGGGGCCAACCGTCTCGCCACAGCAGCGCTGAAGCAGCGACCCGCCCTTGACCAATCCATTCCCGCAATTCATCTGTCGATGCTGGTCCATACTGACCACCACTGGGCGGACGAACGTACCACGTTGCATTCGGTTCTTCCTCAAGGATCGAACCAGCGGCAATATGCCGGGCACCCGCTTGTTGCGGTAACGACTGGTGCGTCACCGGTTTGGCCGCGTCTTTGACCACACGCTCAGAAACAGTTGGCGTTGAAACAGCTTGCTGCGAAACCACCTGGTTCTCAGCCAGCACCGCGGCACCGCCTTGCCCGGAGGGGCTTGCAGCCTCAGGTTGAACAATGCGCACGGCATCCACGGGAGTCGATTGCTCGGAATCTTCCACCGGAATTCGAAAACGTGACTGGCACTGAGGACAGACGCCCCGCCGCCCTGCTAGATCGCGTTTGATGTTCAGTTGCTTTTTGCAAACATGACACGCAAAACGAATGCCCATCGAGTGCCTGCTAGTGACAAGGGGAAAAGAACTTGGCCAACTTATGATTTGGAGTCCCTTCCAACTCCCTCTCATCATAGCGGATGAACTGCTCATGAAAAACTTATTCCACGCCCGACAACAGCTTGAGATCACCCTATTTTTTTTGCGCGGTCGCCAAAACCCTACAACTTGATCTTTTCACCAATCTTAGCTAACCGGCCCCTGATCAAATTCGACAGTTTGCGAAAAGCTTCACAGCAGATTTCCTCGAACACTGGACTCTCAAAAATGTCTGCCTCCGGAAATCATCATTCCCAGAGGTCTCTCCATGATCGCCATTGAATCCTCAGGGCGACCACCAAGCATCCAAAATCGTTGACAGTGAGATGATCACGTTGGCGAGATTTGGATCACGAATCAAATTTTTTCTCTCATCCGGGTCACGTACCAGATCGAACAGTGCAGGACTTTCGACGTATTTATTCCACGGAAATTTTGTTCCGTGGGACTCGGGGACAATCAACTTGTATCGCCCCTTACGAACCCAACGGTAGGCAAGATCTCGTTCCGGAGCACCGATCGTCGACGCGTCTCCCGGATAGATTTCTCCAAAGACGGCGCGTTCGCGGGACAGCGTCTGCTGCCCCATGGCCGATGGCCATAAGCTGATTCCTGGCAGATCTGCCGGTCTGTCCTCGACTCCCACTGCATCGAGCAGGGTGGGCATCAAGTCGATCGTATTGACCAGCTCGGTATGCTTCCCAGCCTTGGTCTGTCCGTCCCACCGAATCAAAACCGGCGTACGCAATCCCGGCTCGAATGGCGACCGCTTACTGCTGCGCGTGTGATCCCACTCTTTTGTTGATTTTCGGAATCGCACAGGATCTGGGGCCCAACCATTATCTGAAACGAAGATAAACAAAGTGTCATCGTTAAGTCCGCGTCGCTTGATCATCTGCATCAATTGCCCCACCGTTTCATCAAACTGCATGATCGCTGCGAAATACGGAACCTCGTGTGGTTTCACATCCGGATCGGCAGCGACCGCCCGCTTGTATCTTGCCGGTGAATCATGTGGCGTGTGCGGCAGGAATGGCGCATACCAGAGAAAGAACGGATCCCGTTGCACGTCATCAAGAAATGTGGCAATGGGCTCCATCGTCTCACGCCCAATGGCAAGCCCATGATCCCCATTGCCATGCGCCACCCAATCGCCACTGGCAAGCAACTTATCACCATAATGACCACCTGATGGCTGCGCGATCGTCATACCTTCGGTGAATCCGGCATTCTTCCAATGCCCTTCCCAATACTTTCCCGTTTGGAAACAGCGATAACCTCGGGCCGCAAGCATCCGCGGAAGCGTAGGGCGATTGCGAACCAAACGGATCGCCCGTTGCCGTAACTGATCGAATTCAGCTTTTCCAATCTCCGGTGACTTTGTCAGCCTAGCGAAGCCTGGCGGCGGGTGATTGAAATGGACTCCATGCTGATGCGGATAAAGCCCTGTCAACAGTGTGACCAACGAGGGTCGGCAAACACTCGATGGAACATACGCGTCGGTATAGATCGCGGCTTCACGAGCCAGTTCATCCAAATTCGGAGTTTGAACCCTCGGATTGCCCATGAAGCCAAAATCCGAGTACAGCTGATCATCGGCGATCAACATGACAATGTTGGGCGATCGCCGAACACCCTCAACAGAGTCGCCTGCTGCCGTCACACATGCGAAACAAATCCACAGAACTACACCCAGCAGTGGGCCGACCACTCCACCATCCAGTAACTTCCCGTGGGCATCCTGAGCCTGTTGTTCTGACATGGGTAGGGGTATCCAGCGTTACTTTGCCATTTTCAGCACGATGTCGAATTCTTTCTTCTTGACTGGCTGCACACTCAAGCGACTGCCCTTCTGAAGCAGCACCATCTCTTTGAGACTCGCTTTTTCACGCAATGAAGCAAGCGTGACGGGAGCATCGAACTTCTGTTCCAACTTGACATCCACCATGTACCAACGGGGATTGCCAGGGTCACTTTTTGCATCGTAATACTTACTCCGCTTATCGAACGCGTGGCTGTCAGGATACCCCGGTCGAGACACCACTGCTGTCCCCACTACCGCAGGTTCCTTGCAAGCCGAATGGTAGAACAGTACTCGGTCACCTTCCTGAATGTCGTCGCGTAACAGATTCCGAGCCTGGTAATTTCGCACACCTTCCCAACAAGTGGTCTGGTTCGATTCCTTCTCCAAATCCTCAATCGAATACGTCGTGGGTTCTGTCTTCATCAACCAATACTTCATAGTCATCTGGATTTGCCATCAAAATGAGTGGTGGGAAACTTTGAGGTTTAGCTGAATTATCAGCTCTTTAGAAATTCTTTGTAGATGGGGTGAATCTTTTGCCGATCTTTTCTGTGTACGCCGGGATAGGCGTACCTAGCCGTCGCGTGCATCCATGAGGCCCGCGACCGCAATCTGGGCCATGGAACGGGCCAAACGCTACCGTTCCCTCTTTTTGGAGGCCCCCATCATGAATGCTGACGCTATTCACGCCGCCCTTGGTCTTACGTTCACAGCTATTTGGCTACTCGTCGGGCAGATTCTCGTCGGGAATCGTCAAGATGGCTGATCGGAAGCAACTGGCTGATCGAGCAGTTTTGAAAACGTGTTCTGCAAGTGTTGCAAACTGAATACGCAGAAAGGATGCTCTCGACTCGACAAAACAGCCTCTGAGGAGGCTTGCCGGCGAGCATTTGCTAGCTCTGTTGCGATTCGGCTGCGTTGCTCTTCCAAACAATCCGCCAGCGTCCGAGTGACCTCGGTTATCTCTCGATGCCACTCGCCACGGGCGCCGGGCGGCGGTTGATGTTCCAACAGATACTGTTTTTTGGCAATCAAGCTGGGGTCCAAATCGGCGGCTCTGGCAAAACGCTCCGGCTGAAACTGCGTGTCACGCAATTCGCGTTTCAGCTGACGAACACGGAGTTCATTGCCCAAAGCCGGATCACTTGGCAATTTGACGGTCGCCGACATCACCATGAACTCAGGGGGATCCACCATAAAAAAAGAATGGATGATTCGATCACCCAACTGATCGTATTTGGCACCACCGATGCCATGCATGAATAGATCACTCAAGATCAAACGGGCATACATTGTCGTTAGCAACGCCCGTGGTCGGAGTTTGAATTCTGGGGTGATCATGCTGCTTAACTTCTCAGCAGCCAACTTTGGAAACCGGATATCAATCTCAATCTCTCGTTCAAAACGATCACTAATGACTAGCTGATCGTCCCTCAGTCGCACCCAAACGGGTCGACGTGCAGGTGACTGATTTCCATAAACCCACAACGGCGCTTCGAACCACCCATCCTGCTCATCAAGATTGGGGACAGGATGAGCCGTACTTCGAATTCCATGCTCCCCTCGGTATTGGTTAGCAGCCCCGTTGTAACAACGATGAAAGCGGGGCAACTCGGAAAGAATGGACAGTACAAACTCTGCAAACGCTGTCGTGCGACACACCACACCTAGCGGAAGCTCCAAGGTTTGCAACCCAAGTTCCCCCTCAAGACCATGCCTCGCCTGAGCCATCGCACATCCCGCGACGCCGCACCGTTCGACTGCGGCTCGGGCGTGGTACCACAATCGATCCACACAGGGTTGTTGCACAATGGGTGAGACTGTTTTTGTCACTCTCTCGGCAAAACGATCAAAAGCATCACGGTTCTGAATCGTGGTTTGCTCATACGGCACGCCACCGCCCGCATCATCAAAAGGCACTGAAACATACGACGCCTGCGACGTCTCTGAAGCCAAAGTGGGAACACGAATTGAAGATCCAGATGCAACGTCGTTGTCGATCACAAGGTTGATCGCGAGTGCACCTGTTTGTTGGGCGACATGGCTGAGAGCAAAATTCTTGAACCACACGCCGGGATGAAACAGCGCAGGTTGATGGCCGGCCATAACAATCGGCCGTTCAAGCAATTCATCAACAGACAAACCAGCCAACCAGTCCGGCGTGCGGTAGACTGAAGTGTATCGCATTGCATCTTCGATCAACTGCCGCCGGGCTTGATGACGGATATCGCCAAAAATCGTCTGCTTCGCAAGCAGTCGTTGATTGGCCTGCAACACCGGCAAAGCCTGATCAAAGGCCGGCTCGACAAACGCCTCACCGTGCTCGCGTGGTGCGCGATATTCGCGAAATCTGCCGACCATAGAATCAAGATCCTGATGGTCAACCGCTTGAATCGCACCGGATCCATGTTCGGCGTGAGATCGTTGCGAGTCTTGCGTGGGACTAACACTATTCGTTTCGTGTGCAGTGGAAGAATTCATCAGTTGCAAGCGACTTCCTCGCGGGAAGGGAACGGAACCCCTTCGGCCATCACGGTCGCGAACGCATCATCCAGGACTTCACGGTAGTGCTGCAGACGGGCCTCGGCCTGATCCAATGCACCCCCAAAGGACCTCTCAAGATCGAGGTATATCAGGGGCACCGGAATCTCGACCACTTTCAATTCAGCAGCCGCTGCTTTGACCCACAACTGCAGTGGCATTGCATAGCCGGTGTTCGTAATTGTCAAAAGTTTCAAAGCGGAAGTCCGGTACGCTTTGAATCCGCAGAACGCATCGGTGAGCGCATATCCCAGCCGCTCGTTCAACTCGTGGGTGATCGTCCGATTGATCTTCATCCGCTCCTCTGGGGGAGCGTCGTCACCGTCGTAACTCTTCAGGTAACGACTTCCGGAAACGATATCAGCATCGTTCGCGGCCTGAATGAACTCCGGGATGCGGCAAGGTTGATGCTGCCCATCGCAATCAAGTGTGACAATCCCCTGAAATCCCTCCTCGATCGCATACTGAAATGCAGTGGTGAGAGCGGCTCCGTAACCCCGATTCTCGGAGTGGCGAATGAGAGAGATGTCGCTACGCTGCCCAAGCCGTTCCGCTGTGCCATCCAATGACCCGTCATCGACTACGAGCACATCGGATGCGTACCGCGCAACCTCATCCAGAACGTCATCGACGTAATCGACTTCGTTGTATACAGGCAGTGCAGCGAGCCATCCGGAAGAATTTTTCATGTCGATCTAATCGTGCGGCAGCGGTGTTTTTCATCCATTGTAGCTGCAAGGAAACGCCACTCTGGGTGATTTGGGCCAATCGGCCCCCCCATGATTCTAGGTGGGGTGCCGGGTTGGTCAATCATTCCAAGCCAGAACCATGGCATCGATTTCCCCTCAAGGCAGTAAGAATCACACGCAACCGATGAAACAGTCCCATCTTGCCGGGGACGTTTGACCCAAATTTCCTTTATAATCGGCGCGGTCAGTGGAGTCGCCAGTTCCTACCCCGTTAATTGGTTTACGAGCCAGTATCGGCCATCGGCTCTCTGGACTAACGTGATCGAATGAAGGCTGGCACAAGCCATTGAAACCGTGAGCTTGGAGATTCCCAGCCCAAAACCAGCTCTGCTGATAGCGTATCAGAGCTGATAGCTGAGCAGACTTGTAATCATCGAGAGGCTGGCAAGGCCCGCTTTACCACACAATTCAGGCATTCGCGAGTGAATCGCTCTCCATCCAACCGTGACCCCGACCTGCCTGAATCCGACCAGCCCGAAACCAGTGCTCCGTCACAGGCCAATGCTCCGTCACAGGTCGATGCTCCGTCACAGGCCGATGCTCCGTCACAGGCCGATGCTTCACCCAGCGACTCGAGCGACGCTGCCCCGACTGATAAGACGCGTGGAATCGATGAACCCACTTTGGAACTCCCCCTGAATCAAGACTTCCCGGGTGCCGAACACTCCACAGATTCGAGCGAAACCCCACCACCTGACCTGTCGAGAGAGACGGCGAGCAACCGCGGTCCCGACTCGATTGCGACCATCCCTGACGCGACGATTACCCAGGACCAAACCGAATCCAGGAAGAGCAGCGAGCATCTCACCGCCAGAGAGACGCCGACCAGCCTGGGCCGATACCAGATCGAAGCTCTTCTGGGACGCGGCGGAATGGGTTCCGTCTATCGGGCTCACGACACCCAACTGGATCGCAAAGTCGCGCTGAAGATTCCCAAATTCGAAGCGAACACAAACTCAAGACTGATCGATCGCTTTTACCGTGAGGCGAGATCGGCTGCGAATCTGGCACACCCGAACCTGTGTCCTGTATTCGATGTGGGCGAAGTCGATGGCACACACTACATCGCCATGGCTTTAATCAAAGGCGATACACTCTCGAGCCATATCCGCAACAGCGCAGAATTGCCCGAACGATTTGCGGCGCTGACCGTTCTGAAAATTGCACGAGCGATGCAAGAAGCCCACGGCAGCGGCATCATTCACCGCGATTTAAAACCCGCCAACATCATGATTGATCACCGCAAGGAACCAATCGTGATGGACTTTGGCCTGGCATGCCCTGACGAACTTGGAGACGACTCGCGACTAACCCAAGAGGGCGCTTTACTCGGGTCGCCGGCTTACATGTCACCCGAACAACTTCGAGGTGCCAAAGATTCGATCGGACAAGGATCGGATGTTTATGCTCTGGGCGTCGTGCTTTACGAAATCCTGTCTGGACGATTGCCATTCGCCGGCAATGGTTCGACGATTTCAATGATTGGTCAGATCCTGACAGAAGATCCAACCGATCTGAAATCATTGCGACCTAGCATCAGCACTGCCTTGGCCCAAATCTGCGGCAAAGCAATGGCAAAGACGAGTGCTGAGCGTTATGGCTCCATGGAAAGCTTTGCAAACGATTTGGAACGATTCATTCGCTCCCAAGCTTCGCGAAATAAATCATCGAACAGCAGTACTAAAACGGTACAAGCCAACATCACACAAATCCAGTTGAATGAGCAAAGCAGGCTGGTCAAAACACTGTGTGAATCCAAACAGTTCACTGCTGCCGTTCCCATCCTGCAGCAAATGCTCGATAACCCACAAGCAAAGAATTCAAAAACTCACCAATGGGCTTCTGCCACGTTATCAACGGTCCAGACGCGAATCGAGGAAGACCATCGAAAACGGGCTTCCGCAAATTCAACAGGAGAGCTTCCTGCGGGGGTAAAGACAGACAACGATCTGTTTGCAGATTTACCGGACCCCACTCCCGCCGGCGGACAGCACCTGCCGACACTCAACTCACCCCCAGTCAATCCAGCAGTCAGCAGTGCCCCAGCCAGCAGTTCAGCGACTCGCAAACGCACCCACAAATCGACAGGTGGTCATTCCCGCCATCTGATTTTTGCAGCGGCAGGTCTGCCAGTGGTTGCCGTACTGCTGATCGCTGGAGTTTGGTATTGGACACAAAAATCCGCAGCAACTGGTAATACCAATCCATCAGACATTGCGGACGAGACCCAGCAACAGGATCCTGATCCACAAGCCATGTCGAGCATGGGTGAGCGTCAACCCTTGCCTGATCGCATCATGCAAAAATTTGATCGTGATCGAGATGGTTTTATCGCGTTGACAGAAATGCCGCGAGCAGTGAAGTCGATCCTGATGCCAGCTGACATCAATGATGATGGTCGTATATCCCGAAATGAAATACAAAACGTGAACCAAAAAATTCTTATTCAGCTGCTAAGTAGCCGCCCGGACATGAAAAATTTCAAAGGGAACCAACGTCCGCCGGGTGGGCCGAACGGATTCGAAAATAGACGCACCGAATTCAGGGGGCCTGGCTTCACAGAACAGGGGAGCCCCCGTTTCGATGAATCGGCAACCCGCGGTGGTTCGGGACCAAACCGACCGGTCAACGGTGGAGGCAGAGCAGGCCCCACCCCCGCAGACAATCCACCGAATGGCCAGGGGCCGCGCGGAGAACGGCCCGCTGGCGGGCCACCCTTTGGACGACAACGCAGCCCCAACTAGCCTTCCCATCGAGCAAATGATGCTGCCATCGTGGCTCGAAACCGCAACCGCACGGTTTCAAATGCTGAGTGCAGACAGTGGATCATGCTCGCTGTTGCTGGCCCAAATCGACAATTGCGGGAAAGCCGACGCCAAAACCTGAGCCAGACTGTCCATTGCAAATCGTTCGCTCCAATAGTGGCCCAGTAGGCCCATCCCGACGCCGCAAGCTTCGGCTTCCAAGCAAGCATGAAATGTTGCTTCTCCGGTAATCAGAACATCACAACCTCGTCGCTTGGCCGCTGATAAGAAACTTCCACCACTGCCACAGGCAAGCCCGATCTTACTGACCTTACGATCGGGGTCGCCAACAAGCCGAGGACTCGTGGCTCTCACAGCAGAGGCAGCACGATGAACAAGTGAATGCAAACTTTCGGGTTCAGCTAAACGCCCCAAACGCCCTGTGCCCTCGATGCACAAAGACGAACTTTCATCATCCGAACCCGAGTTTGCCGTCGCTTCACCTGCTACCGGTATCAAGGTTTCTACTGACTGCAAACCCAACAGCTCTGACCAGCGTTGGTTGATCCCCTCGGCTGCCGAGTCAAAAGCAGTGTGAGCGCTGTACACGGCAACGCCTGCACCTATCAAACGCAACAGCATCTCGCCGGCAACGGAGTCCGAAGTGATGCGAGCCAAAGGCTTGAAGGGAAGGGGATGGTGGGCAACAATCAGCCCGACCTGCTGTTCCACAGCTTCCGACACCACATTGGGCGTCACGGTCAAACACGTCATCACCTTGCTAATCGAGGCACGGCGATTTCCGACCAACAACCCGACATTGTCCCAGTCCTCGGCCAACCGCAGAGGAGCGATGGATGCCAACGAACTACAAACTGTTTCCAAGCTTATCATGATAGGCTCTGTACTTCGGGAAGACGGCAAGCAGGATCAATGTCAAGGATTTGCATGCACTGTTGGACGAGCAACGACCAGATCGCACTGCTCAAATGCAACGATTTGAATCCAGCATGTCCCCAACGCGGAAGCCACCATCATGGCACAAAGAGCCGAGTCGCGTACTGAACTATCGTGCTCAACTCTCAAGCTGCAGAGATGTGAGTTGACTTCAAGGCAA
>Ga0315321_10000677_pt1 | contig 25702 bp, 20 predicted proteins | sample M180m21515metaG_FD_203464 | JGI IMG/M metagenome (GOLD analysis project Ga0315321, IMG submission 203464) | Ammonia-oxidizing marine archaeal communities from Monterey Bay, California, United States - M1 80m 21515 | ecosystem: Environmental > Aquatic > Marine > Intertidal zone | place: USA...
TGATTGTCTGGGGTGAGTTTGGACGAACTCCCCGCGTGAACAGTAAAGCTGGGCGTGACCACTGGCCGCGACTAGCCATGGCCTTCATGGCCGGTGGTGGTATGCGGCTGGGGCAGGTTATTGGAGCTTCTAGTAAGAATGCTGAGTATGCCAAGGATCGCCCGGTCCACTTTCAGGAAGTGATTGCAACTCTATATCACAATATGGGTATCAATTGTGAAACTTCTCAGCTGGTTGATCCAAATGGTCGTCCACAGTACCTTTTAGATCACCGCCAACCGATTGCGGAATTAGTCTAACCAGAGGTATTCAAAACGATTAACCAATTAAAGCCTCGCTGTAGCTACAGCGAGGCTTTTTAGTAGGCTGCCGATTTCCGGTTTTCATTTTCTGATCGTTACAGTCGTTAAGAGCGGGCCGAGCGGACTATAGATGTGGGGTCGTGCCGGTTCTTCCGTTTATATTTTTAAGGTTTTTGAAGCTTAAAACAGACCGTTTTCATAGGCGTTCTATGCTTACAGCAGTGCTGAGTTGTTTCTTATGGGCAACTCTTTGAAACACTCTTTCGGCTTGGACGACGTCTATGAAAATTGGTAAACGGATTAGTCGCACCTTTCCCAAGGTGCGTGGTAGTTTCTCAGAGAAGACTGCTTTTATTCTGTTCCACACTGCGGTCGTCGCATTATTCCTGCAGTGGGCATTGCCTCTACCCGCTCAATCTACGCTCAACGCGAATATCACTCTAGCAGTACAATTTAAGAATGTTGTGAGTGAAGGTACCAAGCTCGAATCCACTGGGAATTGGCGAGCTGCGGTCAATCTTTATGAAAAGACGCTCAAATCCTTTCCAGAAGCGTTGCAGTTGCGTGGTCGTGTGCGTCTTTGTCGAGCTCAACTGGATGTTGCCCGTCGGTATAACGACTCGACTTACCGGAAATCCCTTAATGAACTTGACCTGCTGACGAGTAAAGCGGTCTTCCGCGAAGTCCTCACAAAAATAGACACCTACTTCTACACAAATCCCGACTGGAAGGATTTGATTAAGAACGGGTTTTGGCAACTGCAGTTGGCTATTCAAAACGATCAGTTTCGAAGCTTCCATAAATTGCAAGTAAACAACGAGCGTGATGCTGCTTTTAAACAAAGTATAGATCATTGGTTGATACGGCAGGATATTCGTAACTACCAGGATGTCCTTCATGCAGTCGAATACATTAGTCGGCAGGCAAACCAAACTTACTTACTTCCGCATCAAGCCGCGATACTGGAGATGATGGCGGGGTCGATTAGTTTGCTGGATCGCTATTCCTCCTATCTGACCGGCTCTGAACTGGATGATATGTTTTCCCAAATCAACGGCAACTTCGTGGGCTTAGGCGTGGAGTTGCGAATTCTTGACAAGTGTCTCCTCATTGACCGGGTTATCGGCGGTGGTCCGGCCGCAGATATTGGTATTAAAAAAGGTGATCGTATCATTGAGGTTAATCGTCAGATCATTCCACAGATCGCTGCGGCCAAAGCTGCAGATATGCTTAAAGGTGTCGAAGGTACACGAGTGGAAATTGTTTTGGTGGCTACGGATGGAAGCGTTCGCCGTTTGGCACTGACTCGTCGACGGGTAACTGTTCCAAGTGTCGAAGACGTAAAGCTGTTGGATAAAAGTTCTGGAATTGGTTATTTGCGGATTCGTAGTTTCCAAAAAAACACAGCCGATGACGTTGAGAAAGCTCTTTGGGACTTACATAACCAGGGCATGCAGCGACTTGTGATTGATGTGAGAAGTAATCCTGGTGGCTTGGTCGACAGTGCTGTCGCCGTCGCAGACCATTTTGTCAACAAAGGCACCATTGTTGCAACCCGCGGTCGCAGTGTGGATGAAGATATAGACTATCTGGCACACGATCTTGGAACATGGGGGATGCCATTAGCGGTCTTAGTTGATAGTAAATCGGCTAGTGCTGCAGAGATTTTTGCCGGGGCGATCAAGGATCATGAGCGAGGTGCAATCGTTGGCACAAAGAGTTTTGGTAAGGGGTCGGTACAGGGAATCTTCCCGTTAGCTACTTATGACAGCGGGCTCCGTCTGACAACGGCTCGATTCTATTCTCCAGACGGTCACATGATTAGTCAGCGAGGAGTTCGTCCGGATGTCGAAGTGAATACTGTCGCCAAGCCATTGATAGATGGATCCTTACCTCTGGAACAAGTCGACCCAACATTGGCGGCCGGAGTAAGTCTGCTTCGCGACCGTAAAGTTGTGACTGTAAACCGGTTTCTTGATAATTAATGGCAGCGTAACTCACTTGCGTTATCGCTATATCTTCCTATTCGCAGGTTTGCTCAATCGAACAAACAGCGAAATCTTGGCATCGCACTAGGTGACAGTCTCAATGCTTTGGTGTAAAAAAGGAATATGTTCCTGCTTGAATTAGTTTGCTACTGCAGCATTAGATGATCTTGCCTGAGACAACTCTGATCGCAGTGGTGTAAAGTTAGAATCGCAGTTATTTGTCGCACTTTAGGCGGAGCGGGAAATAGTTGAGTAGTTATTTTTTATGTCGGAGTTTACTTAGAAATGGCCAAACTTGAATACATCTGGCTCGACGGATACCAACCAACTCAGAGCCTCCGTTCAAAAACACAGATCCGAAAAGATTTCGGTGGAACACTCGAAGAATGCCCAATGTGGTCCTTTGATGGGAGTTCAACAGAACAAGCTGAAGGGGGCGCGTCTGATTGCTTACTGAAGCCTGTTGCTATTTATCCGGATCCTCAGCGAAAAGATGCTTACCTCGTTATGACGGAGGTATTAAACGCTGACGGTACAGCTCATGCATCAAACGGTCGTGCGACGATCGAAGATGATGACAATGATTACTGGTTCGGATTTGAGCAGGAATACTTCCTGTGGGATACACTGATCAATCGCCCTCCGGGATTCCCTGAAGGTGGCTTCCCTCGTCCACAAGGCCCCTACTACTGTTCAGTAGGTGCATCTAACGCATACGGCCGTGACTGTGTTGAAGAACATCTCGATGCCTGTCTTGAAGCTGGCTTAAACGTGGAAGGTATCAATGCTGAAGTGGCTGCTGGACAATGGGAGTTCCAGATTTTTGCTAAAGGTGCTGGAGACGCTGGCGACCAAATTTGGGTTGCTCGTTACCTGCTTGAGCGAACTGGCGAAAAATATGGATATGCTATCGATTGGCATCCGAAGCCATTGGGGCATACTGACTGGAACGGTTCGGGCATGCACGCTAATTTCTCCAATGGTCCGATGCGTGAGTCCGGCGATGAAGCTGTTTTCACCGCCATTTGTGATGCATTTGGCAAGCAGATTCAGCGACACATTGGTGTCTATGGTGCTGACAACGATCAGCGTTTGACGGGTGAGCACGAAACGCAGGCGATTGATAAATTCAGCTACGGTGTTTCTGACCGTGGTGCTTCGATTCGCATCCCGGTTGGTACGATTGAAGACGGCTGGAAAGGTCGACTCGAAGATCGTCGTCCGGCTTCTAATGCGGATCCATACAAAGTTGCTGCTGCAATCATTAAGACTTGCAAAGAGGCGGGGCAGGGTTAACCAATACCCTGAAGCAGGATACCTGCTTCAACCGATAACAAAAGGGCGTGACTGCCATGATTGCGGTCACGCCCTTTTCTCGTGAGCGTGGTTAGATTGATCATGTACACGTTTGTTGTTCATGCACACAATGAAATTAGTTTTCATTCCACAATTCAATTGGAGTCAACGTGACCGAATCAGCTCCCGCACCTGCTTCCCAAACCTTAGAGGAAGCACTTGAGAAATACGATCTTTCTATGGAAGGCTATCAGATTGAAATGCTGCGGGATTACTGCGAATTGCTTTGGCAATGGAATGAACGTATAAATCTCACACGACATACCGATTACGACCGATTTGTCTCTCGAGATATCGTGGATACGCTGGAGCTTGCTGAACGCATTGATACGGGGTTGGAAGTACTGGATTTCGGGACTGGTGGTGGCGTTCCAGGGATACCACTGGCAATCATTCGCCCGGATTTACAGGTTTCTCTCTGCGAGTCAGTGGGTAAGAAAGCTTCGGCCGTGGACGATATGGTCCAAAAACTAGGCTTACCGGTTCCGGTGATGAATGTCCGCGTTGAAAAGTTACTAGAAGACCTCAATTACGACGTTTTGGTCTGCCGCGCAGTAGGGCCGTTATGGAAATTAGGATTGTGGCTCGAACCGCATTGGCACCTTTTTGGGCAGTTGCTCTCGATTAAAGGTCCTAACTGGCCGGAAGAACGTAAACAAGCTCGGCATCGTGGATATATGCAGAACGTCAAACTGCGAAAAATACATTCCTACCCCATGATTGGCACGGAATCTGAGAGCCATATTCTAAAGCTCTGGTCTGCCATGAAAGAGGAACCAACTCACGTCGAATAGTTCTACGGGGCGATTGTCTTGGCAGCATTATCCACAGATTCCGCACAGTCCCACTTTAGGTGCCAACGAAGGCTCAAAACTCGTGATTGTCAGTCTTTGGCTTCTCGAATCAATCATAGACGAAATTGAGATGTTGACCTAAACTAAAAAGTTCCTACCTTCATCGTTCTCGTCGTTAGGGGACTCCTAGCGGGAACGGAAACTGTTAGAAAAGTGAATTGGAATGAGTGGCTATAACCTAACTCACCTCAAGCAACTGGAAGCCGAAAGTATTCACATTATTCGTGAAGTAGCGGCTGAATTTGATAATCCGGTCATGTTGTATTCGGTTGGAAAAGATTCGTCAGTAATGGTTCATTTGGCGATGAAAGCGTTCTATCCGGCGAAACCACCGTTTCCACTTTTACACGTGGATACGACCTGGAAATTCCGGGAGATGATCCAGTTCCGAGAGGAATATGCTCGTAAAGAACTGGGGCTAGACGTACTGGTTCACATTAACGAAGAAGGCGTCAAGCTTGGCCTCGATCCGCTTAAGAATAGTGGTAAGCACACCACGGTGATGAAGACGGAAGGTCTGAAGCAGGCCTTGAATCACTACAAGTTTGACGCTGCTTTTGGTGGTGCCCGACGTGACGAAGAGAAATCCAGGGCGAAAGAACGAGTCTTCTCTTTCCGCGACGAATTCCACCGCTGGGATCCAAAGAATCAACGTCCGGAATTATGGAACCTCTATAACACTCGAGTGAATAAAGGTGAAAGCATCCGTGTTTTTCCATTGTCGAACTGGACTGAGTTGGACATTTGGCAGTATATCCATCTGGAAAGTATCCCTATCGTACCACTTTATTTTTCTGAAACTCGCCCTGTGATTGAGCGCGATGGCATTCTGATTCTGGTAGATGATGATCGTCTTAAACTCAACGAAGGTGAAACGCCAATGATGAAGGAAGTTCGCTTCCGAACTCTGGGGTGCTACCCTCTGACTGGTGCTGTTGAATCGAGCGCCAAGACATTGCCCGAGATTATTCAGGAAATGTTGCTGGCAACTACTTCCGAGCGTCAGGGACGAGTGATCGATAATGATGAAGAAGGCAGTATGGAAGACAAGAAGAAGGAAGGTTATTTCTAAACCGGGAAACCTATGAGTCATCAATCAGATCTTATTGCAACCGACATTAATGCCTACCTCGAGCAGCATGAACGTAAGGAACTCTTACGTTTTATCACCTGTGGTAGTGTCGATGATGGTAAAAGTACATTAATTGGCCGTCTGCTTTACGACTCCAAAATGATCTATGAAGATCAGTTGGCAAAGCTGAAAAAGGATAGTGCCGTCCACGGAACAACCGGCGGCGATTTTGATCCCGCATTACTTACCGATGGCCTCAAGGCAGAGCGAGAACAGGGGATTACGATCGACGTAGCGTATCGTTATTTCTCCACTCAAAAACGTAAGTTTATCATCGCTGATACTCCGGGCCACGAACAATACACTCGAAACATGGCGACAGGAGCTTCGACAGCCGACCTGGCGATCATTCTTGTAGACGCTCGACATGGCGTGCTGACACAAACCAAACGTCACAGTTTTATCGTGTCGTTATTAGGGATTAAGCACGTCTTGGTTGCTATCAATAAAATGGACCTCGTCGACTTTAGTCAGGAAAGATTCGAAGAAATTCGTGATGAGTACAAGCAGTTTGCTTCGCGACTGGATATTCCAGATCTGCACTTCTTACCGATTTCAGCCTTGATGGGTGACAATGTGGTAGATCCCAGCCAGAACATGCTCTGGCACAAGGGTTCAACACTAATGAATTTTCTGGAAACCGTTTATATCGGTTCGGATAAGAACCTTCAGGACTTTCGCTTTCCGGTTCAATACGTGTTGCGTCCTAATCTCGACTTCCGTGGATTTAGTGGTACCGTCGCGTCAGGCATCATCCGTAAGGGTGACGAAGTTATGGTCCTGCCTTCACGTAAGACCAGCAAGGTGAAAGAGATTGTTACCTTTGATGGAAAGTTGGAAGAAGCACATGCACCGTTATCGATAACATTGACGCTGGAAGATGAGATCGACTGTTCTCGTGGAGACATGATTGTACGGCCTGGTAATGTACCGAAGCAGCGACAAAAGCTTGATGCGATGCTCGTTTGGATGTCCGACGAAGCGATGATTCCTGGTAAACAGTACCTGTTTAAGCAAACGACTAAAGTTGCAACGGGTACAATCTCCACTCTGCGTTATCAGGTTGATGTCAATACATTGCATCGACAGGACGCTCCTACGGTGAATCTAAATGAAATTGGGCGAGTGGCTCTTTCACTCAGTGAACCGGTTATTTTTGACAGCTACAAAAAGAACCGTGGAACCGGAGCTTTCATCGTGGTGGACCGCATCTCGAATGTAACGGTGGCAGCGGGGATGATCATCGACCGTGATAGCGAAGACGAAGCCGACGATCTGTGGAGTGTAGAAAGCGAGCAAAGTGAAAAACGTGGCAGTGTGACTGCGGAAGAACGTGAAGCTCGATATGGTCAAAAGGCAGTTTCTCTACTGATTACGGGTTTAACTGGTTCAGGTAAGACTTCAGTGGCTTATGCCCTAGAACGAAGGCTATTTGATATGGGCCGCGCCTCGGCAGTGCTCGATGGCGTGAATATACGTCGTGGATTGACGAAGGAACTGGGCTTTACAGCCGAACAGCGAAGCGAAAACTTGCGCCGCAGTTCAGAAGTCGCAAAGCTTATGAATGGAGCAGGACTAATTGCTATCTGTGCGTTCGTCGCCCCGAGTGAAGACGTCCGGCAGAAAGCCGCCCAGTCGATTGGAGAAGAACAGTTTATGGTTATACATCTCGATGCTCCAATAGACATTTGTCGGGAAAGAGATGATCAAGGGATGTATGCGAAAGCAGACGCCGGTGAAATTACCAACTTCCCGGGCGTTAGCTCCGAATATGAGCCGCCTGCAGATCCGGCACTGAAACTCAACACCGCTGTTCTATCCATAGACGAGTGTGTTGACCGCATCATCGCATTGCTCGAAGCACGGGACATCCTGGCATAGCTCTGTTTTTTCAGGAATGTCTTAGCAATCGTAGTAGAGATTGAATTCGTACGGATGCGGTCGCAACTGAATTGCTTCCACTTCCTCACGCATTTTGTAGCTAATCCATGTCTCGATCAGATCAGACGTAAACACGTCGTCTCTCAAGAGGAAATCGTGGTCACCTGCTAATGCTGTCAGCGCCTGTTCCAGACTTGCCGGCGTTTGTTCGATCGCCCCATGTTCTTCTGAATCGAGCGAGTAGATATCGGTATCTAGTGGGTCACCGGGTGAGATCTTATTTTGAATTCCATCGATAGCAGCCATTAGAATTGCTGCAAAAGCCAAATAAGGATTGCAACTCGGATCAGGACATCGGAATTCAATTCGTTTGGACTGAGGGCGATTGCTGTATGCCGGGATGCGACATGCTGCGGAACGATTGCGTTGCGAGTATGCCAGATTGACCGGAGCTTCGTATCCTGGAACAAGGCGTTTGTAACTATTGATCGTTGGATTTGTAAATGCGAGTAATGCTCCGGCATGTCGTAGGATCCCACCAATCGCATGTAACGCCGTGTCACTGAGCCCAGCGTAACCAGTCCCTGCGAACAACGGTTCATCGTCTTTCCATAAAGAGAGATGCGTATGCATACCAGAGCCATTGTCACCATAGATCGGCTTAGGCATGAACGTGGCTGTTTTGTTATGAGCTCGAGCCACATTGCGAACGACATATTTGTAGATCATGACCTGGTCAGCCATGGTGACAAGCCGATCGTATTTTAGATCGATCTCAGATTGTCCAGCAGTCCCAACTTCGTGGTGCTGGCATTCGACATCCAGACCACATTTGATCATCGTTCGCATCATTTGATTGCGAATGTCCATTAGGTGATCGGTAGGCGGAACCGGAAAGTAACCTCCCTTCTCACGTACTTTGTTTGCTAGGTTTGGAGCCTCATTTTTGCCGGTATTCCAGGCAGCTTCCACCGAGTCAACAGAAAAGAATGCTTCGTTAGCGGCTTGTTTATAGCGGACATCATCAAAGATGAAGAATTCAGCTTCGGGGCCAAAATAAGCGGCATCAGCGATACCCGTAGCAGTCAGGTAGTTAGCAGCTTTATTGGCAACATGTCGGGGATCTTTGGAGTAGTCTTCTCCCGTAATTGGATCCTGAATGTTACAGATCAAATTAAGGGTTGGTAATTCCGTAAACGGATCCACAAAAGCGGTATCCGCCCGTGGAATCATCAACATGTCGCTCTCATTGATTGCTTGCCAGCCCCGGATACTTGAGCCATCAAATCCCAATCCTTCCTCAAAGACATCTTCGTCAAGCTTCTTCACTGGGATTGTTGTGTGATGCCAGGTGCCTAGCAAGTCGACAAATCTTAAGTCGACTGCTTTGACGTCGTTTTCACGACATAACCTTAGAACTTCTGCTGGAGTCATCTGCTTACTCCTGATGGTCAAGACAGTTGAGAATTGGTATCGAGAGAACTAAGATGCGCGGGAAACTCGTGCTCGGAGTTTAGCCACAACGTCCTGGAATTCTTCACGGCGTTCCGTGAATCCGGCCACCGTCTTTTCATCATCGGATTTTACATAATCCATGATAATGTCCTCAGCCGCTAGGAATTCTTCAGTGACAGCGGCAACTTCGGTTACCAACTCGATAGGAATATTTGTCACCCCATTCGCATCGCCGTGCAGCAGGTCCCCCTGATTGACCATCAAGCCACCTACTCGTACAGGTAAGCCAAGGTGAAGCATATGGCAGTACCCGTGAGAAACAATCGTATTTCCCGTAAAGACGGGATACCCCAAAGCTTTAACTTGCTCCAGGTCACGCCCACCACCATTGGTTATTAATCCGGCAGAGCCGTATGCCTGATAGGTGCTACACATAACTTCACCGAAGACGGCGGAAACTGGCGGATCATCGATATCTTCAAATACGACAACAGCCGGGCCAGGTAGCTCTTCGAATTGAGCTAGTTGTGCTTGCAGGCTGCCGTAGGCGTCTCCACCGGCCGGCGGAGCGTCAGAGCGAAAACAGGCGGTGCTTGCATAACCAACCATTGGTTTGAAATCAGGGAAGTTCGACTTAATACGCCCATCCATATAGCCCGTGTTACGCGGACGAACTTCAAATAATTCGATGACGTTACAGATGGTCGGCGAATCAAATTCTGCGAGTTTGTCTAATACTTCCTGTGTTACAGCCATGTATATGCTTCCTCTTTTGTATTTGATAAAGGCTAAGTTTCCAACCTAGCACTCTTGATATCCAAACTCAAGTACGCCAACACGTGTTAACGTTAGTCGATCGGTTACAATGCAGTCAGTTAAAAGGAGAACAAAAGATGTTTCACACAGTTATGACTGGTTTGCTGATGATGCTTGTGTTGTCGCTGTCCGCTGCCGAAACGATTGATTCACCAATTGGGACGGGTAGTCCAGAGAATAATGGCGATTTCGGGCATGCCAATTTGGTTAATATCGGACAGCCGTTTGGTGTTGAAGTTGGTCCGCGGGGAGCGATGTACATCACGGAAGTGGAGAACCACCGGGTGATTGAGTACTTGCCCAAAACCGGTAAAGTTCGAACCGTGGCGGGGAACGGGAAAAAAGGCCTGACTCGTGATGGCGGCTTGGCGACCGAAGCCGCGTTGAATGAACCTTACGAAGTCAGATTCGCTGCCAACGGCGACATGTACTTCGTTGAAATGAAAAACCACATGGTTCGTAAAGTGGATGCTAGAACCCAAGTCATCTCAACAGTGGCAGGGACTGGTGAAAGAGGGTTTAGCGGAGACGATGGTCCAGCAATGAACGCCAGACTAAATAATCCTCACAGCATCGCCCTCGACAATCAAGGCAATTTGTATATCGCTGATATTGGAAATCATCGTATTCGTAAAGTTGATTTAGCGTCAGGCATGATTCAATCGATCGCAGGAAACAATCAGCGACTTAGACCACAGGATGGTCAGTTGGCTAAAGGTAATTCGATTCTTGGCCCGCGCGCGTTGTTCTATCGTGATAACATACTTTGGATTGCTCTGCGGGAAGGTCACAGCGTTTGGAAATTAGACTTTTCTGACGGACGATTGCGGCATATTGCCGGGACTGGTGCCAAAGGATACTCTGGCGATGGGGGCTCACCTGTCCAAGCGACGTTTGATGGTCCCAAGGGAATTGTTGTGGATGAGCAAGGCCGAATTCTAGTCGTGGATACAGAAAATCATGCGATCCGTATGATTGATTTGGTGCAAAGCAAAATCACAACCGTGGCTGGTAACGGTCATGTTGGTTTCTCTGGAGATGGTGGCCTGGCGGTTGAGGCAACCATGAACCGTCCTCATGGCATTGGAATAGATTTGCAAGGCCGTGTTTACGTGGGTGATACAAATAACCACGTCATTCGCGTTTTCATGACGACAAAATAAGCAGTTCGTTTTTCACTGTTGTACAATGAAACCGTTAACTATGAATACTTTGCTCCTCAATAGGTAGAAGGTGGACTCATGAATAAGTGCATCAAGTTGTTTGTGGCCTTTGTGCTCGTTTCTCTTAGCGCCTTTCAGGCAGAAGCGGAAGATGTTATCTCACTCAAGGTCGGTATGATCGGTCTTGATACTTCGCACAGTATTGCTTTTACCAAGGTCTTGAATTCGGCGGAGGCGACTGAAGACGTTTCTAACTGCAAAGTTACCATCGCTTATCCTTATGGCAGTCGAGATATCGAGTCTAGTTACTCACGCATTCCGGGTTATATAGAGCAGATGAAAGAGATGGGAGTCAAAATTGCTTCGTCGATTGATGAAGTTCTTGCTGAAGTCGACGTCGTGTTGCTGGAGACGAATGACGGAAAGCCACACCTCGAACAAGCGATAGCTGTTATCGATGCCGGCAAGCCGCTATTTATTGACAAACCTGTTGCAGCAAGCCTAACCGATGCGATTGCTATCTATCAGTATGCTGGGAAGAAAGGGGTACCGGTCTTTACGAGTTCTTCGTTACGTTACTCTAAAGGTGCCGTTGAAATTCGAAACGGTTCGATCGGAAAAGTCCATGGAGCAGAAACTTATAGCCCGGCTCATCTCGAGCCATCCCATCCAGACCTCTACTGGTATGGTATTCATGGTGTCGAAGCACTCTTTACCGTGATGGGAGACGGTTGTGAAAAAGTTGTTCGCGTTTCAACAGAAGATGCTGACTTTGTCACGGGAACCTGGAAGGGTGGGCGAATTGGAGCGTTCCGGGGTATCCGCGGCTATAAAGGCGGTTATGGTGGAACCGCTTATGGTGAAAAAGGAATGGCTGAAGTTGGCCCTTATCAGGGTTACGTCCCGTTGGTCGTGGATATCGTGAGATTTTTCCGAACTGGAAAGTCGCCTGTAGATGCTGGAGAATCATTAGAAATCTATGCATTTATGGAAGCTGCCGATGAGTCGAAACGTCGTGGCGGGGTACCCGTTTCCCTCGCTGAAGTTATGAAAAAGGCTTCCGCTAACGTCGATAAGCGAATTAAAGAACTTCAGTCTAAGTAGTACTTCTGCTTCGATTGCTATGGGGAAATATGCGGCGTGTACTGTGAGTGCGCCGATATAAAAAGTAAAGTTCGCGCGCGGAATATTGGTTCTCCACATGAGTTAATCCGATGAATCTTTGGATTGTTATTGCCTTCTTTGTTTTGTTGCTACCGGTTTGGGTACGCCTCTATACGCAGCAAATTCAAAGAAACCGTCTTGTCACGACAGGATTATTACTCCTCGGAGTAATGCTGGTAGGATGCTTCTCTGATTCGGCATCCGAATCTCCGGAATCGCCTCCGGAGGTAAATGATCCAGTGGATGGAAATGTAAATGTGCAGCCGGTAAATACGGAGCGATCTCCGGTTGTTGAACCGTCTGACAGCTATGTGGGTAGCAGGTATTGCATAAAGTGTCATGCTGACCAACATGCATCATGGGATGAGTCGTATCACCAAAGTATGACTCAATTACCTAGTGAAGAGACTGTGCTTGGCGACTTTAATGAGGTAACTTTGCAGTTGGATGGTGTGAGTTACCATTTGGAATACGATGCTGACGGGTACTGGGTGGAAACTAATTTAGGAGATGGTTTAACGCGTCTGCCAATTAAATTGCTCACAGGCTCGCATCATATGCAACTCTATTGGTTTGCTTTGCCCGATAGTGTGCCACCTGAAGGGCCTAAGCGTATTTTAGGGTTGATGCCATTTTCGTATCTGGTTTCCGAGAAGGCCTGGGTGCCTAGGCGATCGACGTTTCTTCATCCTCCCGTTCAAAGTGAGAATTTTGAACTAGGCAGGTGGAACGCAACCTGTCTCAGGTGTCATTCAACTCATCCTAAGGCCGATTACTTTGGTAAAGATAACCCACTTACGACCGTTGCAGAATTTGGTGTTTCTTGTGAGGCCTGCCATGGGCCCGGAAAAGAGCACGTAGATTTTTACGACGCTGATAAGGTTCCCCTTGTTAGAGGCCTTCATCAGATTGTTAATCCGTTGGAATTGGATCATCGACGTGCGTCCCATGTCTGCGCGAATTGCCATGGGGCGACTTCTGTTAAACAACGTGGTGACGCTCAGGTATGGCACGAGCAAGGCAGCAGTTTCCGTCCGGGCGATGATTTGCTTGAGCACCGTCATTTAATTCGTGCCACCAAGCCAACGGAAGCCATGACAGCAGAGTTGCTTCAACATGATCCGACTTTGTTCGAATCAGTATTTTGGCCCGATGGAATGGTGCGAGTGACCGGGCGGGAGTATTCCGGCCTCGTCGAGTCCGTTTGTCACGTCGAAGGGGAATTGTCTTGCCTCTCTTGTCACACGATGCACAACGACGGAGCAGCAGAACGCAGTCCTGATGATCCATGGAACGATGATCAGCTACGTGTTGGCATGAGATCAAATAAAGCGTGTATTGATTGCCATCAGGATTACACGGGTCAGAAGCTGGCCCAGCATACGCATCATTTGGATGCCAGTCAGGGGTCGAAATGTTACAACTGTCATATGCCACATACCTCGTACGGTTTACTGAAGGCCGCTCGTTCACATCAGATTAGCAATCCATCGGTTACTGAAACATTATTGGTTGGAAGACAGAATGCGTGTAACAACTGTCATATCGATAAGACTCTGCAGTGGACCGCAGATCATTTGCATGAATGGTACGGTCACGAGAAAAAAGAGCTGCCCGACGCACATCAGAAGATTTCGTCGGTTGTATTGGCATTGCTCGCCGGTGATGCAGGACAACGAGCTCTGGCCGCTTGGGCTTTGAGTTGGGAACCCGCCCTGGAGGCGTCCGGGCGTACTTGGCAAGGTAGTCTGTTAGCTTATGGGCTGAACGATCCCTATGATGCTCCGCGGTGGATGGCCGTTAATAGTCTGAAGAAACTGGAGCCGACGATAGATTCAAAGCTTACCGCGCAGTTGAGCGAAACTGAAGCGGAAGCCATCAGGCAAATGTTGCTGGCAAGAGCAGAGAATGAACGTCCGATACAAAACGTGCTTCGAAAACCGGATGGTTGGCTCGATATAAATTTACTGGAGTTTCTTTTGAAGCAGAGAAACGAGCGGAGAATGTATCTACAGGAGTAAGTTTAGCTTTGTAAAACCTGCAGGACATTTTCTTTATTAACCGGACTGATAACACCTTTTTCAGTGACGATGCCAGCGATCAGATTGGCTGGAGTGACATCGAAAGCCGGGTTGTAGGTGGCGACGCCTTCAGGACCTGTTTGACGGCCAAAGCCGTTGGTTATCTCTTCATCAGTTCGGACTTCGATTGGGATCAGTTCACCTGACTCCAGATTTAGATCGAAGGTGTTACTAGGGGCAGCAACATAAAATGGGATATCGTGATGCTGGGCCAGAATTGCCAAGCCATAAGTCCCGATTTTGTTGGCGGTGTCACCATTGGCCGCAATTCGGTCGGCACCGGTTACCACGACCTGTGCCTTGCCTTCACGCATGACTTGTGCCGCCATGTTATCGCAAATGAGCACGGTGCTGATGTTTCGCTGTAGAAGTTCCCAAGCTGTTAACCGAGCTCCCTGTAGTAATGGACGTGTTTCATCCACAAAGATCGTCAATTCTTTCCCCTGATCCTGTGCGGTAAAGAAGAGTGAAAGAGCCGTACCGTATTCACTGGTTGCTAAGCCACCTGCATTGCAGTGGGTAATAATTCCCATTCCGTCAATTAAAAGTTTCGCACCATGTTGTCCAATCGCACGACACATAGCCCGGTCCTCATCATGAATGTTCTTGGCTTCCTGCAACAATGCGTCGACTATCTGTTCGACAGAAGATTCCCCTTCCCACAAGGAAGTCGCTTTGTCGGACATTCGTTCTAGTGCCCAAAATAGATTGACTGCTGTCGGCCTGCTGGTTGCAAGGTAAGACGTGACTTCATCAATACGTTGGCGTAGCTGGGCATGGGAAGCAGTAAAGAAATCAAGTGTCTGAATGCCGATGCAGACGCCGTACGCAGCAGCGATTCCTATCGCTGGTGCACCCCTTACTCGCAGGACTTTAATAGCTTCCCAGACGGCTTCCACCGTGTGGCAATCTGCAGGCATCAATTGAGTTGGTAGTAGCGTTTGGTCAATCAGAGATAGGTGGCCTTTAGAGCCACCTATCCACTGTAATGTTTGCTCAGGTGCATTTGCCATTGTTGGCGTTTGCTTCCTTGGGAACTGATCCATTGAATCTTCAGACGCGAGCCTTTAAAGGCACGGCTTATTCAATTTTTATTGTTCGGGTTTCAGCTCAGCTTCTTTCTTTACGTCAGCATCGATTGCGACTCGCAGAGCTTGAGCTGCTGCGGCAACTGTCTTTTGTGGGCCAGTTAGTTTGAGGAAGTAGTTGCCCTTATCTTTGATCATCAATACGACGGCCATCATTTGGTAACCCGGAGTTGGGTTTGTCTGGCGATTAATTGGTGGTCCAATAGGCTTGTTATACACACCCGTAATATCCAATAGATAGTATTCGCCCTGTTTGGATTGGCCTTTGTAGATTTTTTGTTTCTTGCCGCCGGGTTGAAATTGTCCTGACCAGCGTTCAAGGTTGGCGTTCACGCCTCCACCAGCTCCGCCAAAAAAGTATACGACTAGTTCAGCATCATCTTTGTCCCCTTCGACTTTAGGAATGGCGAACTGTGCAGTACGCAGATTGTTACTTGCCGGAGATTGTTTCCAGGAAGTGGGAACATTCAGGATGATATCCTTGGCCGCGACCTTTTTGGTCTTTTCTGCTCCCCGTAAAGCTGGGGTAATTATAAGTACTGCAAGAGTTAAAACCGTCAGTTTATTAAGATGCAACATGTTTGATTATTTCCTTTGGAGTTGGAAGCCGGTTTGAGTGGCCAACATGCCGGCCACCTGACTTGGATTTGTGTTCTATCCTACTGTGAAAGGATGACGACTGCCACCAACGACCCGAGCAAAACAATCGAAAGGAGTGCCAGAATGACGCCCTTTATTTTGTTCCCTGAGGAGTCGTTTCTACGGATGTTGTGATGTGCAAGTGTTGATTGTTCAACCTGCAGGTTTGCAAAGTTTGCTCCGCTTTCGATGCCAAGAGAATTTGTTTCCAGAGCTTCAAAGAAATCTTCATCCTCAAATGTGACCGGGGTGACATTCTGACTCGCGACCGATTCAGCGGGACGTTCCAGTATGGCAATTGAGCTATCCTGTTTCAACTCGGTTTGTGTACCGTCTTGATTCTGTTCCGAGGGGGGGGATGCTGAAGGCTTGCCGTCTTGTTGGAATTCGCTAAAGATGCTTGCGGCAGATTGCCAGTGGAGCCAGTCAGCCCGACGTAAATTTGTACGATGATCAATCCGCTGTTCGTTAGCCCACACTTGAATCATCTCTCCCGAGGCAGGGCCAAATTCACCACCATCTGCCGGGCGCACATACCACTTCACCTGGGGTTTTTCAGCAAGGCAGGCGGCAATGCTTTTCACGGTCCTATTTCTATCGCCAGCTAGCAGGGCCGGTTGGTCTTGAACGTTAGATTTCAGAGGAATCCGAATTCTCGCATCGCATTTGGGGCAAATGCCACGTTTGCCAGCCAGATAGGATTTTACATTCAGCTTGCTGTCGCAACTCGGACAAATAAATCGGATACCCATATAAATCGTGTATGCGTTATGTACTTAAGTCCTAGGGTGTAATTGCGTCTTGAGGGTCTGCAATTGTCTTGTAAGTAATTCTTCAGTCATTATAGGTTTCGTATCAGCCTAAAGCGACGAAAACGCCAAAGGATTACGAATAGTTTTTTTCGTTGGGGTTCTTGTACAGAATTGCTTCTAGTAACTCTGGAGAACCTTTAATGGTTATATCGGTCTCGTAATGCCAATTTTGGCTTGTCGGGAGGTAGAGGTCTTTGGCAGGCCAGGTATCAAAAGGTTGGAATCCAAGTGTTTGAAATAGTCTGCTGCTATTGAGCGATACGTTTCCTGCTCGAGGAGGTATCGGGCCGGCATCAAGACGGGGACATCCTTGTAGATTGTCAGGGTTGTATCCGCCTACGCGATTAACGATTTGAGCAATCTCGTAAAGGCTCAGTGTCTGTGGACCGCCCGCATGATAAAGACCGGATAAGTCATTCGTTAACGCCCAGTGCGTAAGTTTGTTAAGACAGTCAGTGTATTGCGGAGTTCTGACTTCATCGAAGTATAAAGTAGCCGGCTTGTTTTTAATAAACCTGGATTGGATCCAATCAATTGCTCCTGCATGACCACTAAAGCTAATGCCCATAGGTAAGGAAATCCGCAGGATGGAAGCCGATGGCTGGCGACGAGTGATAAGCTCCTCTGCTTTCACCATGGTTTTACCATAGACGGTGACGGGGTCTGGCGTTGCGTCCTCAGTGTAGTCACCATCTCCGTCCCCGGAAAAAACTAGGTCGGTCGATAAATGAACCAGTTTAACGGGATGCGAAAGGCTGTGGATTGCTTCTAGTAAGTTGCTAATACCTTCCACGTTGATACGATGAGCCATCGCTGGATCAAGTTCGCAAGATTTCAAGCGGCACGTCCCGAGACCGCTCATCACGGAACGAAATTGATACTTGCGAAACAACTCAAATAATTTTTCTTTGTTAACAATATCACAGCCAACAATACCATCACCGGTAAGCGGCCAGTATTCATCGCGTCGAATTCCAATTACATTGCCAGGGTAAAGCCTGGAGTAGTAGTGGAATGCGTTATATCCGGGGACTCCGGCGATACCGGTAACCAAAAGTGGCAGTTCGACTTTGGAAAGCGGGGGATAGTGAGGCATTGGGGTAGTTGTTTCTTGGTTCTGAGTATCGGCACAAGTTGGGAGAGTTATGGTTGGGGCCAGTCTTCATGGAGGAATCGGCCATTTTCGCTAATCAGTTCTCCGTCGACAAAAATTTGCCCACCTGCTCTTAGGTCACAAACCATATCCCAGTGAAGTCCGGATTCGTTAAGCCCTCCGGTTTCCGGATAGGAAGCTCCCACCGCAGCATGGAATGTGCCACCAATTTTTTCATCAAAAAGAGTGTTCTTTGTGTATTCGGTAATCGAATAGTTCGTCCCGATAGCGATCTCACCAAGGATTCTTGCTCCCGCATCCTGATCTAGCATGTCGATGAGGAATTGTTCTCCTTTTCTAGCCTTGGCATCGACAACGCGGCCACCTTCAAATTTCAATTCAATACCATCGCTCTCGCGGCCGCCGTGCACGGCAGGGAAGCTGTAAAATACGGTACCTTCTGTAGCGGATTCGACGGGGCCGGTAAAAACTTCTCCGTCCGGGAAGTTTTTCTTGCCGTCACTATTTAGCCAGAGTCGGTCCTGAACACAGAGTCTCAGGTCGGTACCCTGCGGAGTCACAAATCGAATTTCATTCTTTCCATTGAGGTAATCAACAAGTTTCTGCTGTCTGACGCTCAGCTCTTTCCACGCCTTAACGGGGTCATCAAGATGTAATAAGCCGGCTTTGAAAACAAAGTTTTCGTATTGCCGAAGAGACATTTCGGCATCTTGGGCCGAAGCCTGACATGGAAATTGAGAACCTGTCCAACGCAGATCTCCAGAAGCACTTCGCCCCAGAAATGTCTCCATATATGTTTTCCTCGCCTGACTTTTCTTTGCCAGTTTGTCAGGCCCAAATCGCGATAGCGCTTTTGTATTACTACTTCCCCAAAGGCTAATGGTAACGTCAATCGTTTCTATTTCGTGCTGGACAATCGGGCTCTGAAAACCGATCTGTTCGTCGCTCCCATATTCAAACAGAAGTTCACCACAGGCGTCTGGTTGCATGAGCACGTAGGGATGCGCATTAGCTTCAAGGCAAGCTCGGTACAGTTCCAGTAGCAATGGTTCTGACAGTGGACTGCCGATAATTCGAACCAGATCACCGGCGGCGACTTCGGCTGAGTAGTTAACCAGTACCCTGGCAAGTTTCGTTAATCGGGAATCGGGCATTATATTTCTCCGTTGCGTTTGAGCTGGTCATACATAAGGATGCCGGTAATCGACTTGGCGTCACAGATCTTACAGTCTTTTACCAGTTGCAGAGCCTCTTTCCAAGAGACGACGTAGTTGGTAATCAGTTCCCCTTCTTCACGGTCAGGTTTGCCTTGCGTCAAACCGGAGGCAATATACAAATGCATGTGTTCATCGAGTATGCCAGGAGAGAGATAAAAACTGTGCAGGTGTGTTAGCTCTTCCGCACGGTAACCGGTTTCTTCAATGAGTTCTCGTTTTGCTGTGACAGCATGAGGTTCATCGGGTTCGAGGGTGCCTGCTGGTAACTCAAGCAACTCCTTTCCGACGGAAACTCGGTAATTCCGGATCAGACAAATATGGGAATCGTCTATCAGCGGCAGGATAGTGACAGCACCGGGGTGTCGTAGAACTTGACGTTTTTTGCCGTCAGGATTAGTCGGGTCTGCCGGGACTTCAACGACATTAAACCGGGAAGTAGATAAGAGGTGGGTTTCGTGGTTAGGCATAAAGCGGGTTGTAGAATGAGGAGGTCAGATTTGTAGAATCTATTTATAAAGGTATATCTTATCTAACAATTGTGTTTACTAGGATAGGTGGGAGTACGTAGGAGATGAGAAGTGTCAAAACAGCAGCAGAATAAAGAAGATATTTTGCGTGAAGCGACTGCTTTAGTGAATCGTATCGAAATAAAGCTTTCCGAGAAGACGGCGTCAAAGGAATCGGTATTTGTCGGTTTTCGTCGCGACGGAGCGATTTCGTTTTTCTTTGGGGCTGAACCTGTTTACCAATTCAATACTCGGCACGAATTTAGGCGAGGCTATTGCAAAGGTGCGATGCTGAAAGCAGCGAAGGGTAAAATTTCTCAGTTGACGCGCGTCCGTGAAGGGGACCAATTGGTCCTCTTGAGTAGAGACTACAGTGGTAAGCAAACGGCAGAATTTCTCGAAGAGATGAAGCATGCCTTGTTAGTTCTTTACAAGGGCATTCAGGGAGGGCAGTGGAATATTTTAGGAGCTGTTGTTGAAGCGGGGACAGCTGAAGAACTGTTGAATCGAGTTGCTGACTGGCTTGAGACGCATACAAGCGAAATTCAAATTGCTGATGCTCCGAACGTGGCAGGATAATCAGTACCTCAATTTAGATCACCTTAAATTCACCCTGATCTGCCGAAATGTTTGAGCCAGATTCATGGGAGCCTCTCTTGACATAGGCTAAGGCCTCGTTTGTTAAAGAAGACTTCGAGCGAATCTTAGCGATCGGCTTAGTTTCTCTTGTTAGAATGTCACCCGATTCAGCCTCAATGACTCCCAGATCAACTCGAACTAAATACCAATGCACGTTACCCAGTGCATCAATTCTGGCGATGGGTTCCTGTCCTAAATAACAACCCTTGGTAAAGCTGATAGTTTGTTGGTCCCGGTTCACTTCCTGAGCGAGGTTTTCATCAGTCACGTCGTCACCGTAGATGGGTATTCCGGTTTGGATACGTACAGCATGAACTTGGTCGTCGCTAAGCGTGTTCAGAGCGTTCTGCTGGGTGGCAGATAATTCTCCGAAGAACCAATAGGAGGACTGATTGAACCAATGATTAGTAATCAAAGTACCTGTTAGTTGTTCCTGCTGTAGCCACTTTTCGATTCCATTGCCGGTTAATAGCAAACAGTTCGGTTTTAAGTTGAGCGTGATTTCAACATCTTCAGTGATGATGTACCGATCCAAATGAGCTACAAGCTCTTCGGTCTTATGATCATTAGTGACTAGGAGTAATTCATCAGACGCTTGAAACACGGTAACGTATCCAAGACACTTTCCCTGAATGTTAGTGACGTATGCTTCGATCACGGAATTGTCGACTAGTTTTTTGATATCGTTGGTGCAAAAGTTGTGTAGAAAGCTAATGCGATCGTTTCCACGCATGGTAATCAGTGCAATGTTTGAAGCGGTCCACATTGAAGGTGATTCAAATTTCACGGACATCATGAATTCCCAATAGTAAGCTGGTTTGGTTTTCAATCTTATCTGGCAGCAATGCGATGAGCATCATGCAGGCAATTTACCTTCTTGGCGGAAGCGACGAGATTGTTGATCTGTGATGGGGATTCAATATGCGCCAATCCGATTGATTCCACATCGTCACCCGATAAATTACTCAAGAGGTAGATGTGATATTCGTCCCTTAGACGCAGGATCTCCTGAGCAGCCTGGATGTCTACATCAGGCTGTTGTTTAAGTTCTTCAGCAAGCTGCTTATGTGCATCATTGCTAGCTAATAGCCTGAAAGGGGCAGGCAATGGTCCTGAAAGCTCGCTGCAAATGACAATCGAGCCAGATGAGGCGGTTGACCTTGCAAGCGTGTTGATCGCTCTGGCCAGATTATCCCATGTTTGATGTTGGTAAGGTCCAGAAAGTGTTCCAATACTAAGGTCGCTTTCAGAAAACGAATGACCCCAGATAGCTTCGGCGATGGCAGGTGCAGAATTCTGTAGAGTGAAAATATCTCCGGCTATGATGTTATGAATGTCGTCTCCATTGGCAGGAGTCACCTTCATAAGGTATTGAACTCCTAGTATGTTGGCGGCTTCCATGGAATCACGTTTTAACGACGCTGCGTTTTGGTGTGAGCGAAACCTCAGGATTGTTTCTGTTTCCGTATACAAAGGGAATAGGTCATGAAAGAACCCGGCGTAACCAAAAATCGAATCGGGAAGGTTCGAACAAATCGGGAAGACAACATCGGAATCAACAAGCGTCTTGTTAAGACGAATAGGCTCTCCTTCTTCGGTGGCTGTCAGATAAGCCAGTTCCTCCGGGATATCTGGGTTGTGAACTTCAAAAGTCAGGGTGCTGAAGACAAATTCATCAAGGAGGTTTTTTAATTCAGTTTGGGTACTCGCAGTCGATTCATTAGCAAAGACAATAGTGATGTCCTCGAGAGCGACCTCAGTATAGGTCTGTATATATTCGATAAGCATGGCGAGGATTTCGCTGCTGCGTGGTATGCATTCGCCCACAGCGATCGCTAAAGTGTCTCCGGGGAATACAATTTCACGGAATGCGGGAAAGTGAATGGATTGATCCAGACTGCTATAAACTGCATCTTTTAGCGTTCCAATAATCGGTTCGACATTGAGGCTGGCTGAGGTTGCCACCTGCTCAGTGGTGAAATCGATCGTTAGCGAATTGGATGCTCCATAATGGAGATCGACGCTCATATTACGACTTTCCGTACATTTAGTGGGAGGTTGGATGGAGCATTGATCTTAGCCTGAGATTCTTGGATTTTCTAGGGAGCAAGGCCATGCTCGATGGGGTGTTTGTAATTGATTGACACGGGGGCGTAGTGTTGGAAGGCAAACTTATCATGCTGGGTGAGAATATTGCTTTAATGCGCAGGGGGGTATTGGGGGATAGTCGAAAGAAAGCGACGATTTGATGTTGCCCGAAGCCTATAATACGTAGGCATCATTTATTTTTGAAACGAGGATGGATTTGGGTGGTTAATAAAACGCTTACTGCAGTACTGAGCCTCCTCTTTTTAGCTGCGAATGGATTCTGTGAGGTTGAAGCGGATGAGTTTCAACAGCTATTACGCTCCGGGGAATACATTCAAGCATTGGATCGCGCGCGTGCTAATCAAGACATCGGTTTGCGCCAACAACAAATCGTCCAAATCGCGCGTCATCAAGCGGCCTTCGGTATTCAAGCAGGCGCGATGGGATCGCTTGCATCACTGCAGCAGTTTGGCGACGGACGTGTGACCGGTTCCACGGGTCAAGCCGGGACCGTACCGATGCTTTCCGGCGGTCAGGGGGGAGCTGCAATGGCAGACTTTGATACGCTGATTGATTTGATCAAAGCGACGGTTGCACCTGATAGCTGGGATGATCTTGGAGGGGCAGGAACGATCACTCCATTTCCAGGGGGTATATATGTTGATCGTGATGGATTGATGGTTCGGCTCGACTCTCATCGGGATTCTGACTTGCAAGGCATTCGCAGAGATCAGTTTAACGGGATGTTCAGTGACAAAGGGCAGGATGTTCGGGAGACTTCATCGATGAGAAAAGTGTCTCTGGTTCGGCTACAGCATCAGTTGCAGTTGTTGCAGTTGCGGAATGAACATGCGGACGAGGCAATGCGGAATTTGGCAGGGATATATAAGATTCAATACGTTCTTGTCTATCCGGAGCAGAGAGATATTGTAATTGCGGGGCCTGCCGGTCCATGGAAAGAGAACCGCAATGGCCGTCTGGTGAATATAAATAACGGTAAACCAGTTTTGAAGTTGGATTGTTTGGTGGAATTGATGCGAAATGCCTATTCTGAAAATCCAACGTTCGGATGTTCCATTACGCCTCGTGCGGCCAATTTATTGAAGGCAAGGCAGTATCTTGCCAATCATAACGATAAACCGTTGACGCCTCAAAATACGGATGCTTGGCTTCAAGGTTTGAGGCAATCAGTTGGACGACAGGACGTCGAGGTTTTTGGTACGGATACACAGACCCATTTGGCCCAGATTTTGGTCGAGGCTGACCACCATATGAAACTGGTGGGGCTTGGCGAGGTTCCGGGCGTTCCTGGTATGAACAGTTATCTCGATAATTTGGTGCAGTCTGATGAACCAGCTCAAGCTGTAAATATGTTGCGTTGGTGGTTTACCACGAATTATCAGTCGCTGCATGCCTCCAAGGATGGTTTGGCTTTTGAGGTGGTTGGGCCGGCTGTCAAAGTGCTGAGCGAAAATGAAATTGTCGACAAACTTGGTAATAGACAGCAGACGGGAAAGTCAGATCCCCTAACTCAACAATTTGCCGCAGAGTTTACTCGTAATTTTGAAATGCTCGCGGAACGCTACCCGGTTTACCAGGAATTACGCAACGTGTTCGATTTAGCCGTGATTTCAATGTTGATTAAGTCTCAGGAACTCGATCGCAAGGTGGATTGGAACCCCGAATTTTATACTCAGTCTTATGGTTATCAGCCAGTGCGAGCTAGAGAAGTTACTTCGGTAAAGTCGGTTGTCAGCTATCGCATTACCAAGGAACGAGTGGTTTTAGCAGCCGTTTCTGGTGGGGTTGTTGTTGACCCTCTTCTCGTCGTCAAACAAACGAACCTCAAACGAGACGATTATGGTATCTTAAATGCCGAGTATCAGGGGAATCGAGGAATTGATTTGCCGGGTAATACTTGGTGGTGGGATTAAGACTAGTCGTTGCAAACCTCCTATCTTACGTATATGCTCACCTTATAGAAGCTGTCAAACAACTGTATATAAAGGACGAAAGTCATGAAGCGATTTATCGCTGTGATCCTCTGCGGATTAGTAATTACTGGTTTGACGATGGAAATCGGTACTGCTCAGGATAACGCAGGGAATCCATCTACTGACCAGCAAGAACGCCGTGACGCGCCTCGCAATGGAGATGCTCATCGTGAAGAATTAGCTGCTCATGCTAGAGAAATTCGTGCTGAGATTAACCGTGTACAGGATCAGTTTGATCAGGCAAGGGAGGCTGGTAACGAAACTCAATCCCGAGAACTGCGGCAGTTTTTGGAAGAGTTGCATGAAGGGCTTCTTCGCGTAGAGCAAGAGCTTCAAAGTGGAGAGCGTGAGCATCATCTTGATGGAGAAAAGCGATCAGAGCACGACGAGCATCGCAATGCATTGCGACGTGAGCTTGGACAGCTTGAGAAGCATATTGAAGTAGCCTCCAATGAAGGAAATGAAGAAAAAGTTCGTGAACTGAAGCGACACTTTGATGAATTGCATGCAAAGCTAACTCATCTTGAACAAGAGTTAAGCGGGGGCGAGCGTCCTGAGCGTCGTGAAGAACATGGTGAACGTGAGCATTCTGAAGCTCATGAATTAGAGCACGCGGTGCATGAAATTCAACAAGAGTTGAGACATTTAGAAGAAGCCTTAAACGGTGCCGAGCGAGAAGGGAATGAAGACAAAGCTCGTTCGATTCGCCGTCATATGGAAAACTTAGCTGACGAACTTCAGCATCTTGAACGCGAGCGTCAGGAGCAACGGGAACCACATGGAGACCGTGAGCATCATCGTGCCGGAGAAAAAGAATCAGAGCACGACGACCGTCCTGAGCCTCGTGAAGAACATGATGATGGAAATCATGATGACGAAGATGATCGACGCAAACTTGAATATTTCCGGGAAGTGTTAATTACTCAGCTGAAACAGAACGAAGGCCGTTTGCGAGAAGCGCAAGAGGCAGGAGACGATAGTGCCGTAGAAGAACTTGCTGAGCACCAAGGAAATTTATTTTGGAAGTTGCGTGAAGTTGAAGGAATTTTAGGTGCGGAAGATCGTCATCGTGATGACGAAGATGACTCCGAACGACATGAACCTGAGCACAGGCAAAATTCGGATGAACATCACGAAGGTGAGGATGACCGAGAGCACCATGGTGGGATAGAAGGCCGTTTGGAACACCTGCACATTGCGATTGAGCATCTTCGGGCTGGTGGCTTTGGAGATTTGGCTCACCTCGCAGGTGAAACAGGTTATAGAATCGAGCGCGACTTACATGACGGCCACAATGATCGGGAACACCACGACGGCCACAATGATCGGGAACACCACGACGGCCACGATGATCGGGAACACCACGACGGCCACAATGATCGGGAACACCACGACGGCCACGATGATCGGGAA
>Ga0315321_10000679_pt1 | contig 25695 bp, 29 predicted proteins | sample M180m21515metaG_FD_203464 | JGI IMG/M metagenome (GOLD analysis project Ga0315321, IMG submission 203464) | Ammonia-oxidizing marine archaeal communities from Monterey Bay, California, United States - M1 80m 21515 | ecosystem: Environmental > Aquatic > Marine > Intertidal zone | place: USA...
GGTCCCCGGGCGATCGCGTCGTTTGCGCCGTAGCGTGTTCAGAAACTCTTCAGGCGCGTTAATTTCAGGCGCTTTACCCAAACTTGAAAACTCGGTCAGCAGACTGATTTGTAGCTCGCCCTTGCCGGTCTTGAGCTGTCGAAACGCCTTCGCCTTCATCTGGATACGAAAGGGGACCCCTGTTTTTGAGTCGACGCACAAAGAGCCTTCAAGTTCTTCGATGCTCAGCCCTGCGCGCCAGCTCTTCAAGTCTTTGAGGATGCCCGTCAGCGAGCTGTTATCAAAAGCAGCAGGCGCAGCGGCTTTACGCAGCTCGTAGCAGTGACATTTTCGTCCAGCGATCTGTTGATCCTTAGGCGGCTTCAAGGCGATTAATCGACCCAGTAAATCCCAGCCCGTCACCCCAAGCGCGAAGGCTTCGTCGGCGTGATGAAGGCGCTTTGAATCTAGATCTTTGGACGCGATATAGTTTCCGTTTTGATATTTTCGAAACATTCGTCCGTTCGAGTACACGACACGCTGGAAGAAGCCACCGTCGTTACTCACCGAGACATCAAGTGAGTCGGTACCTTGCTGGAATTGAATTTCTGCCTCTTCGTCGAGACCGAGCTTTGATCCCTCAGCTTTGCCGTAGCTCAGTTCAGCGCGGCCTTGCCAGACATGGTGCGTCGCCAGCCTCAGCTTGAGCTCGCGCCATGGCATTCGCCACACACGATCCAATTGCTTGCGGTCCGTATGCAGTTGACCGGCAAGGAGTGTTTGCGATGCGGCGATTTTGGTCGGACTCGCTTCCACGCGCGCACCGACGCGCGCCTCGGCTTGGGCTTTGGCGCTGCTTCGTTCGCTGTCACAAGAACAGCCCGAGCCGCAAAGACTCGCGACCAGGGCAATTCTAATCACCTTCGGAGAGCTTCTCCAAGATCGCATTGCGCTCCTCTGCCGCCTCGGCGTGTCCATCGACAGCGCCGCGTACTTTATCAATGATTTCGTAAGGTGCCTTTAGGGGGCCTGACACCTTGTCGCCGGCCGCCTCCTGCACCTTTTTGAGGGGTTTGACTATACCTTCCGTCGCCACCTTGACCTTGGACCCAACCGCCGTGTCACCATACTCTTCAGAGACAAACATCAGCAAAGCCATGACCCCGCACGCGAAGGCCAACACCTTAAGAAAGCCCTGAAGCACACGCAGCGCCATGATGATAAAAACCATACCGACCGCAAGGAGCATCCAAGCAGGAGATCCTTCTGGAGCTTTGAAGGGTCGAACTCGTTCCTTGCCGCTGTTCGCCTTTTTCGCGCTACGTTTTGCATCAGAATCGATAGCTCCTAGACCCTCTTCCTCCGCTTCTTCGTCGTACAAAAGCTCTTCGAGGAGGCGTTGGCTCGACTTTTTCTTCGAATTCTTTTGGCCGCGGCCGCGCTGCTTTAAGCGCTCAAGATCGGTGCCTCCTTGACCTTTTACACCGTTGTTTTGATCGAGGTCACCAAGGACTTGACCCTCGTCATCGAGAATCTGAACGTTGCGTCGAAACCGAGGAGGAACCAGCTCAGCGTCACTAACAATGTGCTGGTTCCCTTGAGCGTCTGAGTACTGGAAAAGCGCCCCAACAAGCTGTAATTGCGAAGAAAAAGCCAGACTTAGAAGTGCGGTTAGCCACATGGGTGCAAGCCCTCCAGGGGTCGTGATCATCTCGCATGCACTCAAAAAACATCAAGCAGCTTGCGACCCATGAGCGAGAACATTGAGCGCAGCAACGCTCGCTTAGCCTGGAGTGTGTGTAGGCCACATCCCTTTGCCTATGCGGGATGTGGCCGCGGGGCCTTGGCTAAATTTTGCTCGAATTGCTCTTGCACGGCCGGCCGGGCTTGCCTACGGTCCGGACCACTTCAATCCCGTGTCCCGCTGGGGGACACATAAACAGGCAAGCCCAAAAGGAGAAAATTGTGGCAACTGTGAATAAGAACACGCTCGCCGGTCGTTTGGCCGAGAAGACCAACCTTTCGCAAAAGGACGCTGGTCGCGTGCTGAATGCTTTGTTCGGCGGTAAGCTGGACGGCAATGACAACAACGGCCTTATCGCCGACGCTCTGTCCAACAGCGAGCAGATTTCGCTTCCAGGCTTTGGTCGCTTCTTCAGCCAGCACCGCAAGGCGCGCACTGGCCTGAACCCGCAGACTAAGCAAGCGATCCAGATTCCTGCTCGCAACGTGCCTAAGTTCAGCGCTGGTAAGTCCCTTAAGGACGCCACGGCGTAAGCTAAGGTTCCTATCTTTCTCTGTTTCGGCAGAGGAATGTGAGAAGAGCGCCCTTCAAGGCGCTCTTCTTTCTTTTTGCCGCCTGGTGTAGCGCAAATCAGCAAAGGAGGACGGGCTGTGGTTTTTGGCTTGTTTGGGACCAAGGTAGAGCGTCTGAAAAAAGCGGTGCGTCAGCGCTACGGTCAGCATGAACCGCGTAAAGATGCGATGCTGCGCCTTTTGCAGATGGGAGATCTGGAGGCTTACCGAGCTGTGCTCAGTCGGTTCACGGTCAACTGTGACTCGCCACATTGGGATGAAAAAGAGAAGACTTGGCTCGCCAAGCGGCTCTCAGAGCGCACTGGCGACGGATTGCTCATGCAGGCACTGCAGGAGCTCTTGATGTCTGGCGAGCGTTTGAATCAAGCTCTTGGCGTCGCCGAGCAATTGATGACGAGCGAAGATTATCACCACTGGGTTTCGAAAGCCTTTGAAAAGCGTTTGGGTGATCATCGAGCGGTAGACGCTTGCGTCGAATTGATCAGCGCTTTGGGTCGATTAGGAGGCGATGAAGCCCTGCAGGCAGGTTTAGCTGCTATTTCAGACCGAACTGACGAAGTCATTTTGGCCGGGTTGGCGGTCTTAGAGCACTGTCAGGGTGAACCCCTCGCTGAGGCGCTGTACAACCTAGCCCACGATGACCTTCAAATGCCTCGTGTAATCAGGCGCGCAGGGCGTGTGATCACGGTTTTGGAATTGCCTGACCCCCAAGCTCGGGGAGAGCTTCCGGACGCCCTCGCAGAAGATTTTATGGTCCAGGGTGGCCGGTTGGTCGTAAGAACGTGACTTAAATCGGACGATCGACCATTGACCCGAATAGACCCAATCGGGATAACTGGCCGTCTATTAATTAAGAGCCCTACGACGAGGATTGTCGATGAGCCGACTGATGAAGTATTTTTCGATCTCTTTTCTTGTGCTCGCCGCGGCGAGTTGCACGAGTGAACCCATTACCAAGAGCTGGGTCTTTGTGTCCAAAGCGCCGTCGGTTTCGACGCCGCTTGTGACCGATGATCGCATCTTCTTTGGTTCGGATGTCGGTCTCGACGCGATCAACCGTTTGGGCGGTTTTGTTTGGCGTTTAGATCGCCAGGGCATGAACGTGGTAGGTGGACCGACCGCTTACGAAGACATCGTGCTCTTTGGCTCAACCAACTCCCAGTTCTATGCGGCGTCTTATGATGGTCGGATGGTATGGGAGTTCACCGCCGGCGCACGGATCAAGTCTGATGCCTTGACCGATGGCGACGCGGTGATCTTCTCAAGTTATGATGGTCATGTGTACAAAATGGCGGTCGAGGATAAGAAGGTTCAGTGGATCTTCCCCGACACCAACGCCGAAGAGCTTCCGGGTCCTCCGACCCATCCGAAGGTCAAGGCGTACACTGATGCGATGGTCGCCTACGAGCAAAAGGCTGCTGACTGCGCAGCGAAAGATGAAGCCGCCAAAGCAGAGGGCAAAGAGCCCGAAGCTTGCGAAGTGGGTGACCAGCCTGCGGTTCCTGCCTCTGAGCAAGGCGCGGCTTGGGAATGGCCCCCGGCTGATTTCGCCTATTCGTCGCCGATGCGTGTTGGTGATTTGATCATTCTGGGTAACATGGACTGGAACGTCTACGCGATCAGCGCGGCGACCGGTCAGCTTGCGTGGCGCACACGCCTCAACGGCTCCGTGACGTCTTCGGCGGTCGCCGGTGACGGCGTGGTCTACATCGGAAGCAACGGCCGCCTTGGCGGCAAAAGCCCTGAAGACGGTCGTTTGTACGCCCTGGATTCGAAAACGGGTAAGATCGTCAACAGCTTCCAAGCGAAGAACGAGGTCAACTCATCGGTTCGAATCGTTGGTGACACGATCTTCTTCGGCGATGTGGCGGGTAATATGTACAGCCTCGATGCCAAGACGCTCAAAGAGAAGTGGTCGTTTAAGACCAACGGTCCGATTCGTGGACGCCCGGCTGTGTACAAAGGCTTGGTGTTCATTGGTTCGGGTGTAGGCGACAACCAGATGTACGCGCTCCACAAAGACACCGGTAAAGTGTTCTGGAAGTACAAGACAGGCGGAAAGATTGAGTCCGACCCCGTGGTTAGCGGTGATGAGCTCTTCTTCACCAGCCACGACCGTAGGCTCTACGCGTTTAAAATCCGCAAATCACCCTGATTCAAAAGTCTCGCCGGCATTGAATCGTGATTACCAGTAGTTAAGCGAAGAGACGCCCGTGGATATCGCAACTATCCTTGGCGCTGTGGTCGCATTCGGCTTGGTCGGAGGCTCCATCGCTATGGGTGGTGGCCTCGCATTCGTTGACTCCGCCTCGGCGATGATCGTGATCGGTGGAACCACCGGCGCGATCATGCTGGCGACCTCGATGGAAAAATTCCAAGCCCTTGGAACCGTCTTTAGCAAAGCGCTTAAGGTTGAGCCTGTCCCCATGGTGGAGACGGCAACCAGCATGGTTGAGTTTGCTCAGATTGCGCGCCGTGAAGGTATGCTCAGCCTAGAGCAGGCGCTGACGACCGCTGACCCTTTTATGGCTAACGGGATCCAGCTCGCGATCGATGGTATCTCACCCGACGTCGTCGAGGACATCATGTACATCGATCTTGACCGCATGAAGACACGTCACAAAGCGGGCAACGAGCTCATGGGTCTAGGCGCAACCTTCGCTCCGGCTATGGGGCTTATCGGTACGCTGATCGGTCTGGTTCAGATGCTCCAAAACATGTCTGATCCTAACACGATTGGACCCGCTATGGCGGTGGCGCTCTTGACGACATTTTATGGAGCGCTGCTCGCCAACCTCGTTTTCGTACCCATCTCGAGTAAGCTTAAGATGCGCTCAACCGCCGAGATTGAGTTTCGTGAGATGATGATGGAAGGTGTGATGTCGATCGCCAAGGGCGAGAGTCCACGCATGGTAGAGAAGAAACTTAATGCCATGCTGCCTCCTGCTGATCGTCTGTCACTCTTTGATTAATGGGTAGGAAGAGCCCGCCCGAGCCGGAAGAACATGAAGTAGACGGCTTCGTGGTCATGATGACATCGCTCTCGATGATCATGCTGGCGTTCTTTATCGTGCTCAACACCATGGCGACGATCACCCAGATTAAAGTGATGAAAGCGCTGGACTCTTTGTATGGATCGTTTGGTCCACTCAGCGGCGGTAAATCGGTCGAACCCGGTCCTTTGTCCGAGAAAGAAAAAGAGACCGAGGACAAAAAGCCGAACAAAGAAAAGATCTACAAATCGATGCTGCAGAGAGCCAATCTTGACCCCTCGATCGAGCTGCTCGAACGCGACGATAGTTTTACCTTGGCGCTGCAAGACGATGTGTTGTTCGAGACCGGCTTAGATCAGATCAGCCCGCGTATGTTTCGATCGTTAAATTCGGTCGCTCAGGTGATCAAAGAGGTGGGGCTACCCGTGCGCATCGTCGGGTACTCTGATGCGACGGCTTCCTCGGGTGAAGAAACCAACCTAATGCTGAGCCTCAAGCGCGCGGTCTTGGTCATGAATTATCTGATGTACGCCGGCCGTGTCCCGCGTGATTTGCTCGTGGTTGAGGGGCGCGGCGAGGAGCTCTCTCCCCACTTTTTATCGAAGACCGGCGAAGAGATTTCGGTCAGCGACAATCGTCGGCGTCGGGTCGAGATCGTCTGGGGGCTCGATTAGCGGCCGTAAATCAGCTTTGATGCAAGCCTGGGAAAAGTATGTCCGATAAGAAGCGACAACCAAAGGATGATGGACCAGGCATTGATCCCAATGGCTGGATGATCACTTTTTCCGATCTTTTAACCTTGATGCTCACGTTTTTCGTGTTGCTCTTCTCGATGAGCAGCTTGGACTCGAAGTCACTTAAGGAGTTAACGCAGACTGACGCCTTAGCGGGCGGCGATGGGGTGTTAGAGGTCGGGGAGCCCGAAAAGGCTGTCGCTATGAAGGCTAAGGATAAACCGGCTGTTATCCCTAAGAAGCTGACCTCGGTCTCTGAAGAAGTGGCTCAATACTTGCGCATGGTGGGGCGTGGTGTCTCGGACGAACGAAGGCGTTTACTTGAGCAGCGTATTATGGAGCGAGGGAAGCAAGAGAAGGTTCAAATCAATTTTCTACCGAGTGGAATTGAGATCTCTTTTGAGGAAGATGACGAGATGATGTCTAAAGGTAAGATTAGCCGAGGAGCCCAGGATCAACTCCGGGTCGTTGGCGATGCTGCCGTCGACTCAGGCGCTCGCGTGCGGGTTGAAACCGCTGCGAAGGGTGATGACCTCAACTCCTGGCTCGCTGCGACTCAGCGAGCATCGAACATCAGTGAGTTTATTCGGCGACATAGTGGTATAACCAAGAAACGGAATCGTTTGGGGGTCGCGCCTCGGTCTGCAGCGAACCCAACCGGTCGTGTGCGGATGGTGCTGGAAATGCCCGATCCAAAGGAGAAGTGATGAGTGAAGAAGAAGTAGAAGAGTCAAGCGGCGGCGGCGGCGGCGGCGGCGGTAACAAGCTCATCATCATCATGATGGCTGTCAATATTCTGGCAGTCCTCGGTGTCCTTGTGTACCTGATGACCTCTCGAAGCGCTGCTCCTCCAGCAGCTGTAGTCGGCGGTGAAGCTTCGGCAAAGCGGGTTGAAGAGGATCAAGGCGCAGGTCCGCCATGGAAGATGGAGCCGCTGATCGTGAACCTTCGCGTGCCTGAGGGGACTCGTTATCTCAAAGTCGCGCTTGAGTTTGAGCTAACGAGCAAAAATCACGAGGAATTAGCTGAGAGCCGTAAGGGTCGGATCAAAGATCAGGTGATTGAGTTTCTGAGTGATCTTACGGTCGATGACGTGGTCGGAAGTGACAACAAACAATACATCAAAGAGCGTCTTTTGACGCGTCTCAACCATAGCTTAGAGGGTGAAGCCGGCGGACCTGTGTTTCGACGTGTCTTCTTCCCCGAGTTCTTGGTGCAATAGGAAACCAACTCGTGGCCGAGCAAATCCTCAGTCAAGACGAGGTTGAAGCCCTCCTCTCTGCGATCAAGAACGACGACGTTCAGACCAGCGGTAAAGCCGCTGTCGAGGGCAGCGAGGACGCCGAGCGTCGAAAACGTGACGCCGAACCTATTGATCTAACGAGCGCTGACCGAACGTCAACCGTCCGGATGCCGAGCCTCGAGATCTTTAATGAGCGGACGGGGATGGCTTTTGGCCAAGTGCTCGAGAGCACCATACGGCGAGCTGTGCGTGTTCATCATGACGGCACGGGTCCGATGAAGATGTCCGAGTTTCTCAACTATCTGCCGGTGCCCTCGTGCCTTAATTTGGTACGTATAGAGCCCTTATGGGGCGTCTCGTTGTTGGCTGTAGAAGCTCGACTGCTTTACGCCATGCTCGAGGGCTTTTTCGGTGGTCACGGCGCGGGTCAGTTGCGCACCGAAGCCCACACCTTCACCTCGATCGAGCTCACGTTTGTCAAACGTGTCGTTGAGATCTTTGGTGAGAACCTGACCAAGACCTGGTCGAGCTTCTTGCCCTTTGAGATGAGCTACATCCGAACTGAGTCGAACCCTCAATACGCCTCCATTGTCCAAGCGAACGACTTGGTGATGGTGACCACCTACAATATCGAACTGCCTTCCGTGCGCGGAAAGGTCCACCTGGCCATCCCCTTTTCGGCGCTAGAACCCTATAAAAAGGAACTTGGCGCCGAACTTCAAGTCCAAGCTGACGAGCGACAGAACGATTGGGCCCAAGCTTTGCAAGAGCAGTTGGGTGAGTTTGTCATTGAGCTTTCGGTGGAGTTGGGACGCGCTCAGATGACGGTTAGAGAGTTGCTTGGCATGGAGCCCGGTGCAGTGATGATGCTGGACCGACCTGCAGAAGAGCCGCTCGTTCTCTCCGTCGAAGGGCGTCCTAAATACAGGGGTCGTCCTGTCCTTCACCGCAAGCATGTCGGGTTCATGGTGGGTTCCGCCGTGGGCGAGGAGGAAGAAGACGATGTCGGAGAACAGCCAGGAGGGGATTGACCTCATCCTAGATATTCCGCTCGAGATTAGCGTGCGTTTAGGCCGGGCAAAGATGCCCATCCAAGAATTGATGGGGTTATCGCCTGGATCAGTGATTGATCTGGATAAGCTAAGCGGCGAACCGCTCGACATTTTGTTGAACGGAAAGCTGGTGGCTCGCGGCGAGGCGGTCGTAGTCAACGAGCGCTACGGCGTGCGATTAGTCGAGATTATCTCAGCGACCGACCGAATTGCCGGTCTGGGAACTCAGTAACCATGTTGGCGCTTTTTGTTGCTGCTTCGCTAGCCCAGCCTCAACCGGGTCAGCGCGTCACGCGGATCGATCTAGTGCGTAGCCCGCGCGGCTCGAATCTGGTGATTGAGTTCGCTAAGCCTATTGGCCGTGACAGCGTACCCATCGTTCCTGCTGGGCGGCGCCTTGTTCTTCATCTGCCCGGCCCGGTCAAAGCTGGCGTCTCAGGGCAGCGTGAGGGCATGGGTGCGATTAACTCGGTTCGCCCACGACGTGATCGAATCGTTTTGACGCTCGGTCGCCTGGCGCGACCCTTTGCTGACCGAGCGGTGGTTCGAGCCAAAGGCACGACCTGGCGCCTCAAGATGTCTGACCCCACGGTCGAGCGAGACCTTGCGGACATGCTGCTTGGGACCTCAAAGAAGAAAGCGAAAAAGCCTTTCGATGCTTTTGATGAGTCTGAAAAGTTGACCGCAAAGACGGTCGAAAAGACGAAAAAAGAGGAGGCTGAGCCCGAAGAGGTCATCGCTGAAGAGCCCGCTAAGGCTGCTGCGGGGCTTGCTGCGATTGCAGCGGCTGCTCGCGGAGACGAAGCCAAGCCTGGCGCCGAGGGCGGTCAGGCTGGAGCCGATGATGTCCCGCCGCCGATCACGCCTGGTGGTGACTTGGGTCGTCCGGTCCGGATTGTGGGTGGTTTAGGGTTATTAGCCATCGGGTTGCTTGGCTTTGTCGTTTGGCGCCGCCGCCAATCGCCGATGGAAGAAGCGTTCGGCCTCAAGGTGGTGTCACGAGCAAAGCTTGACACCAAGAGCTCGGTCGCCGTGCTCGAGGTTGGTGGTGCGGTGCTCATTGTGGGCTTGAGCGATCAAGGTCCACGCCTGTTAGCCCGTCTCGATGACGGAAACACCATGGACACTGACGACGCCTCGGGCGCTGAGGTGGAGCGCTTGCGGGCTTTGGTGGGTAAGAACCCTGCTGACCGACTGGGCGCCTGGGTCACCGCAGCCCAAGATCAACGTGAGCAACACACCGAGGCGCACGTCGAACAGGTCGTGCCTTCAGTGGCTGCGCCTGCTGCGGTAGGGCATAATGAACGAGCCGACCTTCAGCGCCGCCTCGCCGAGATCCGACGGGTATGCTCCGACTGATCAGCCGCCTAAGCGGCATCATCTCATTGCTCGTGGTGGTCGTGCCGTCGGCTGCGCTCGGTCAGGTCGACGCGCCGACGATCGCCTTGCCCGAAATGAGCATCAAAGTGGGTGGCGGTGACGGAAACTTAGTCGAAAGTCTCAAGGTGATGGGGCTTTTGACCATCTTGACCTTGGCGCCGGCGATCATCATTTCGGTCACGAGCTTTACTCGTATTATTATCGTCTTCGGCTTTTTACGGACCGCCTTAGGAACGCAGAGTTCACCGCCCAACCAGGTTCTGGTCAGCTTGGCCCTGTTTCTGACGGCTGCGGTGATGACTCCGGTCGCTTCGAATATATGGAATGACGGGATCCAGCCTCATCAGGCTGGACAGATCACCGATATCGAGCTGCTCGGCGTTGCGACCAAAAATATCCGCGGCTTTGTGATGGTACATACGCGAGACCAAGAGCTGATGACCGTTCACCGGCTGGCGGCTCAGCCGCGTCCCAAAGATCGCGAAGACATCGCCTTTCACCTGCTCGTTCCGGCGTTCATGCTCAGCGAACTCAAGGCTGCATTCCAGATCGGGTTCTTGGTGGCGCTGCCCTTCTTGGTCGTCGATTTAGCGGTCGCGACCTTGCTGATGAGCATGGGTATGATGATGTTGCCACCGGTGATGATCTCGTTACCCTTTAAGGTGCTCGTTTTCTTGCTCGCGGACGGCTGGAACTTGGTGGTCCTCAACCTGGCTCGAAGCTTCGGCATGGACGTCTGATGGATGGCGCTGTTGTCTCGACCGCGCTGAGTCAAATGGTTGACGTCGCGATGACGATCGCTGGACCCTATTTGCTGGTGGGCTTAGCGGTCGGACTGGTCATGAGTCTTTTCCAGGCGCTCACCCAGCTCCAAGAGCCCTCGCTCGTCTTTGTACCTAAGGTGCTTGCGGTCGTGTTGTTGATGGGATTGATCGGCGGATGGAGCAGTGAAGTGATGGTTCGCTACACCATCTCAATGTTCGATCTGTTCGGAACGATTACAGCGCCGTGATCGATCTGCCGTGGCTGGAAACCGAATGGTTAATCGGCTTTGGCGTCATCATGACCCGGCTCTTAGCATTTTTTGTGGTTTTACCGATGTTTCCAGGCAGCGCCTTTGGGCTGCGTATGCGAGCGGTTGTGGCGATATGGCTCAGCTGGCTGTTTCAGATCGCCTCGCCGATCGCTGTCGTTGAGGTGAGTTTATCCTGGACCATTTATGAGCTTGTGTCGTCAGCCTGCATTGGCTTGGTCTTAGGTTATACGATCCGACTGACCCTTGATGCCTTGCATTTTGGCGGCGAAATATTGGGTATTAATATCGGTTTAGGCCTCGCGGGCGTGGTCGACCCCAACACGGGTACTCGTGAAAATCCAGTCAGTCGATTTTTGGTGCTGGCGGGAGGGGTCGTCATTCTGAGCTTGGATCTTCATTTGGGGATCCTCGAATTACTGCGTCAAAGTTTTGCGTGGCAGCCTCATGTTGATCTCTGGCTCTATGGACCGCGTGCGGGATCCAGAATGTTTGAGGAGGGCGTTCGGTTTGGCTTGCCGGTGGTTGGGGGAGCGACCTTGCTCTACCTCCTCTTTGGCGTTTTGGCTCGAGTCGCGCCGCAGGTTCAAATTTTCCAAATCGCCTACAGCGTCACCATTTTAGGCGGCTTATTCATCCTCCTTCACGAGGTCGACTACTTACCTGCCCTGGTGGAGAGCTTCTTGCAGTCTCACTTGGACGCCTTGGCACTCTTAGTTCGCTGATTAAGCTCTGAGTGACTGAGGCTTCGGGAAGGGGCTTCGGTGGCCGACGAGGACAAAGACTCCAAAACAGAGATGCCGACGCCTCAAAAGATTGAGGACTCGCGCAAAAAAGGTCAGGTGGCGTTCAGTCGAGAAGTCGGCTCAGTCGTCATTGTCTTTGGTGGCGCGTTGGCGTTTTTGTCTTTTGGTCGCTCTCTCGCTGCCGGCGTCATTGAGTTGACCGAGCGAGCCTATACCAAAATAGCCCAACCGAATGCGCCGCTTGACGATTTGGTGGTTGATCTCGCGATGTTGGTCGGCATTCCATTAGCCGGGATTATGATCTTTCTGGGCGCTTTATTGCTCGCCGCAAGCTTCGCTCAGGTGGGGGCTTTGGTGGCTTGGGAGGCGATCAAGCCCGACTGGAAAAAGCTAAACCCCATTAAAAAAGCCCAGCAAATGTACTTTAGCGTTCAGGGCTTCGCTGACTTCGTGAAGGCAATTCTCAAAATAGCGGGTTTAGGCTTTGTCGGCTACTTGGTGCTCAAGAAGCGGTTCATGGATTTGCCATCATTGATTTGGATGCACCCAGCAAAAGGATTGGGTGAGCTCGGTAAAATCGCTCTAGTTTTGGTCTTTTCGATCGCTGCTTTGCTTGCATTGATCGCCATCATCGATGTCTTTTATGTTCGCTGGAAATACAACCGCGACTTGATGATGAGTCTGCGAGATATCCGCGACGAAACCAAAGGTCGAGAGGGCTCGCCCGAGGTGCGCAGCAAGCGCCGGCAAAAGCAGGTCGAGATGTCGCAGCAGCGGCTCGGTAGCTCGGTGCCATCGGCGGATGTCGTGGTCACCAACCCGACCCACTTCGCAGTCGCTATCAAATACGACATGGCTGCCGATGGCGCTCCTGTCGTCGTGGCCAAAGGTGCTGACAAAGTAGCCTTTAAAATCCGCTCAATCGCTCGAGAAAACGGAGTGGCGGTGGTCGAGAACCGCTATCTGGCAAGAATCTTGTACGCTAAGGTTCGGATCGGCGGAGAAATTCCTGAGACCTTGTGGCGAGCGGTCGCCGAAGTGCTCAAACAGGTCGATCATATTCGCCGACGAGTGATGCATCGCAGCGCTCGACCGGGAGGGTGAGGGTAAATGGAACCTGTCAATAGAGACCGTGGAAACGCCATCACCGCATTTGGTATGATGGGCGTCATTCTCCTCTTAATCCTTCCGCTGCCGCCTGCCGTGCTCGATATGATGCTCGCCCTGAGCATCTCGATTGCCTTGGTCGTTTTGGTGGCATCGCTGTACGTTGAGCGACCTGCTGATTTCACCGTCTTTCCTGCTTTGCTTTTGGCGACGACGCTGTTTCGTTTAGCGCTCAACGTCGGCTCAACGCGGCTTATTTTGCTGCGCGGTGATGAAGGTCCGACCGCTGCCGGTGATGTGATCGCAACTTTTGGTACCTTTGTGGTTGGCGGCAACTACATCGTCGGTATGATCATCTTTTTGATCCTTGTGATCATTAACTTCATGGTCGTGACGAAGGGCGCTGGGCGTATCGCTGAGGTCGCTGCTCGCTTCACTTTGGATGCGATGCCCGGCAAGCAGATGGCGATCGATGCCGACCTCGGCGCCGGCATGATCGATGAGAGCGAGGCGCGCAAGCGACGTGATTCGGTCAGCCAAGAAGCGGACTTTTATGGTGCCATGGATGGTGCATCAAAGTTTGTCCGTGGTGACGCCATCGCCGGGCTTTTGGTGACCGGCATCAACATCATTGCAGGGTTGATCATCGGTGTAGGTCAGCAGGGGATGGAGCTCGCTGACGCAGCAGCCAACTATACGATTCTGACCATCGGTGATGGTTTGGTTTCCCAGATGCCGGCGCTGCTGATCTCAGTGGCTGCAGGTATTGTCGTATCTCGCGCCGGCTCTAAGCAGGTCATCAGCGCAGAAGTTAAAGAGCAACTCTTCAATCACGCAGGCAAGCTCAATGTCGTCGCCGTCGTGATCGTTTTGTTTGCTATGATCCCAGGCATGCCGACCCTGAGCTTTCTGGGTCTGGCAGCCTTCTTTTTCATTATTGGCAATCAGGTGAGCTCGAAGAAGAAGGTTGAGGACGAAGAGGGGAGCACGCTTGAGCGGCTCGAGGATAAAGGACTCTCCGAGCGACAGCGGCTCGAGCGGCTCTTGCCACTCGATGCCATCGCTCTGGAGGTTAGCTTCCCGTTGGTGCCTCTGGTTGATGCCCACCGCGACGGTGATTTGCTCGATCGAATCCAAGCCGTTCGAAAGCAGGTTGCGCTTCAATACGGTATCATCCTTCCTCAGGTTCACATTCGCGACAACATCGAGCTCGAAGGTGGGCTTTATCGGGTCTTGGTCAAGGGCGTTGCGGTCGCCGAGGGTACGGTTCGATACGGACAGTTCTTGGGCATGGACCCTGGCACCGTCTTTGATCCTATTGACGGTGAGAAGACCACCGAGCCGGCCTTCGGTCTCGATGCGATCTGGGTCACCTCTGAAGATCGTGATGATGCGGAACTGCGCGGCTATACAGTGGTCGATTGCTCGACAGTGATCGCCACCCATCTCACCGAGGTCGTCAAATCCCATATCGATGAGTTGTTCGGTGACAGCGAGCTCGACGATATTATTCGGATCACTGCGGAGCATAGTCCCAAGCTTGTCGAAGACTTGATCCCTGCCAAGCTGAGTCGGGGCGAGCTGTTGCGTGTGATGCGCAATCTCCTGCGGGAGGGGGTCTCTGTTCGCGATATGCGCACAGTCCTTGAGACCCTCGCTGACCGAATGCATGAAACGAAGAACACAGATATTTTGGCTGAATATGTTCGGTATCGCTTGGGTTCGGCCATCTGCTCTGAAATTGCTGACGATAGCCTGCAAATTCAGGGTTTAGTGCTCGACGGCGTTGCCAGTCAGGCGATTCGAGAAAGCCTAACGGCGATCGACTCAGAGGTTCATGTGGGTCTTCAGCCCAATGCGGCACGCGGTTTGCTTTCTAATCTATCGGATCAAATGGAGCAGTTTGCGATGAGTGGTCGGCAGCCGGTATTGGTGGTTCCAGCAGAGATTCGTCGCCCTGTGCGCGATTTCCTTGCGCGCCACCTCGGCATGCTCACGGTGCTCTCACACCGTGAGATTCCTGCTCGGTATCGCCTTGAAGCGATCGGTGAAGTCAGCCTGAAGGCTGCCGCGTGATCGGATAGATGATGAAGGTTCAAACATACACAGCGACGACCATCAAAGAGGCGCTACGGCAGGTCCGAGAGCAGCATGGACCTGACGCTGTGATTCTTGAAACTCGACAGAAAGGTGACGGTAGTCGCTCGTGGCACGAAGTATCAGTGGCACCTGCCGGGACATCGCCTAAGGCTGTAAAGCCACTGTTTACAGAGCCTAAGCCGGTCAGTGGGCGCTACGGCCCAGCTGCCTATGCCCGTCAGATGGATGACGCGCAGACTCAGAAAGAGACCCGGCGCCAGGAGATTGACTCGGCACCCGCAATTGATGACGAGCTTAAAGCGCTGCGTCACGAGATCCGACGAGTCGCCTCGATGCACAGACCAGAGGTTGACCCTGTCGATCAAGCGCTGCGCACCTTCGGCCGCACCTTTGAGCGCGGCCTAGAAGAGACGAGAGACCTACTGCGGGCTTTGTTGAGCGAGACTCGAGCGCAGAGCGAGATGAGTTTTGAGCCCGCTCAGGCTCGTCTGTATACGCTGTTGACCCATAACGGAGTCGAGGACCTGCTCGCTGAGGAGCTGGTGCGCGGGCTCGAACTCAATGAGTCTGAAGACGCGGGCTTGGACTTGAGGCGTCAGCTGGCTGAGCGTTTGTTGAGCAAGGTGCGCACTGCCGCTCCGCTCGCCACCCGCAGAGGACGTCAGGTCGTTGGATTTTTCGGTCCAACCGGGGTGGGCAAGACCACGACCATCGCCAAGATAGCGGCCGATGCATCGATTCGATATGGCCGAAAAGTCGGACTGATCACGTCAGACACCTATCGGATCGCAGCGGTTGAGCAGCTCGCAGCGTATGCTGAGATTTTAGAGCTCCCGATGGAGGTCTCCAAAAACCAAGACGAGCTTAAGTCCTGCCTGCGATCGATGAAGAAATGCGATCTGGTTCTGGTGGATACAGCCGGTCGCAACCCTAAGGATGACCAGGCGGTCGCACGAATGGCCGATGAGTTGAGTCCTGACTTGGTGCCGACTCGAATGCTCTGTGTGGCCGCAGGCACCAACCCGAGAACCCTCGCTGAGGTCCTGCGCGCGTTCAAGCCCGTTGGAGTCAGCGAATTGACGATGACGAAGATGGATGAGTGCGTAGGGCATGGCTCTATGCTAAATGCTCATCTACGAACCGGGCTCCCTTTGACCTACTACACGACGGGTCAGCGAGTGCCTGAGGATATCGAGCCGGCGAGCGCTGAGCGCTTAGTGCGGCTAGTGTTGGAACAGTGGGTGGTCGGATGAGCTCAGATCAAGCCAAAACATTACGTGATCTGCGTCAACAAGCCGACGCTAAGCGTCGCGGTGGGCCCATTGAGCCGCCGGCGACCCGTGTGATTGCGGTGACCTCGGGCAAGGGGGGCGTCGGAAAGACCAACTGTGTCGCGAATCTCGCCGTTGAGCTGAGCCGGCGCGGGCGTAAGGTCTTGATCCTCGATGCGGACCTAGGGCTCGCAAACGTCGATATTCTACTGGGTTTAGCGCCCACAGGACATCTGGGCGATGTCTTGTCAGGTATCCGTGAGATCGATGAGATTATCCTGCACGGTCCTGAAGGTGTCGATCTGTTGCCCGCCGCATCAGGGATTGCGGAAGTCACAGCGCTTTCTGAAGCACAAAAGGCGCGCCTCAAGATGGCGCTAGAGCGACTCCGGGAAGGCTACGACACGCTGCTCGTCGATACAGGCGCAGGGATCAGCTCGAACGTGATCTACTTCGCCGGCGCTGCCCAGGATGTTGTCGTGGTGGTGACGCCTGAGCCGACCGCCTTAGCCGACGCCTATGCGGTCATTAAAGTTCTGCGCAACCGCCGCAAGGTTCGGCGGTTTCAGTTGTTGGTCAATCAAGTCCATCAAGTCAGCGCTGCCGAGGCTGTCCATGAGCGCCTGCTTCGGGTCGCCGAGCGATTTTTGGATGTAGAGATTAATCTGCTCGGTCATATCTATGCGGATTCGGCGGTTCAGCGTGCGGTGATGGAACAAGGGCCACTGGTTCAGTTGTATCCCACAGCGCCAGCCTCTCGCTGTTTCGCCCAAATAGCTCAACGCCTCGATATGCTGCCCCCACCTTTGCGTGATGGCGCTGTGGACCGGTTCTGGGATCACCTTCTAACCGCAGAGGGGGCCTCATGAGTCGCGGCTATGCGTTCGCTCAAACCGATGGAGATCGCGATCGTCGAATCCGTCAGTACATGAGCTTAGTTCATCGCGTCGCTCGTCGGATCGTGCGCCGGCTGCCTTCAATGGTCGATCTCCAGGACCTCCAGCAGGTGGGTGTTATCGGATTGATCGATGCGATCGATCGATACGACTCGAGCCGGTCTGAGCGATTTGAGGCTTATGCAGAATACCGAATTAAGGGCGCCATTTTAGACCACCTCCGCCAAGTCGATCACCTCAGCCGTCGCCATCGTGGGCGAATTAATACGCTGCGCGAAGCCTCTGAGCGTCTCCGGTCCGAACTCGGCGAGGAACCCTCGAGCGACGCGCTCGCCAAAGATATGGACATGACGACCGAGCAGGTCGAGGCGCTGCGCACAGAAGCGAGCAGCAGCTGGATGTCCTATGATGAGGCGGGCGGGAATTCTGAGAGCGGTGGTAGCGGCTCAGGGGGGGCTATTTTAGCCAGCCTTGAGCGAGCCGATGATATCCTCGATGAGGTCGCTCAGCGCGAGGCGCATGAGATGCTCGCTGGCGGTATTAGCCAGCTCCCCGAGCGTCTTCAGTTGCTGCTCTCATTGTATTATAAAGAAGCGTTAACCTACCGTGAAATTGCCGATGTCTTGTCGGTCACCGTGGGGCGCGTGTCCCAGCTTCATACAGAGGCGACTAAGCGCCTCAAGGTGTTGCTTGCGGAACCAATGGATATGGAATGAAGCGGTTCGTCTTCGGACTTGAAACGCTTCTTCGCCTTCGCACCCAAAAACGCCGTGAGGCCGAGACTGAACTCGGTCGAATGACGGCGCTGTGCAATCGCATCGCGGCGACCATGAAAAGCACCCAAGAAGAGATCACCGCTGGCCCTCAAACGCTTGACCCACAGTGGATGATTCAAGAGCAGGCTTACCTTGGTCGTCTGAAGTCAAGTTTGGAGACATTGGCGTCAGAATTGCTTGATGCGCGCCGATTAGAGGCGACTTGGCGTCAAACGCTCTCCTATGCACAGCAGCAAGAAGAGATCGTTGAGAACCTGCGCGAGGCGCAGTGGAAGCGCTGGCGTAAACAGATGCTCAAGGAAGAGCAAAAGGTACTGGATGACCTGCCTGGGCGTCGCCACCAAAAAAGTGGAAATTGGGCCTAAACATTCCTGGATAATGGGGTTGGCACGCCCTTTGCCTCTTTGTTTATCGAGGAGGTATTATGGCTGATGGACTCTGGACAGCACTGAGCGGCTTGCGCATGCGCCAGCAGCGCATGGAGAACTTGGCCAACCGCCTCGCCAACACCAACACCGTAGGTTTTCGGCGCCAGGTTCACCTGAGCGCAGAGCACCGAAGCTCCCCCGAGCACGTGATCGTCGAGCAAGCGCCAGCAGATATGACCCTCCGCCATCTTCCTGGCGACCACGTGATGGTGCGCGCGGACGGCACACAGATTCGAGAAGAAGAAGGCGCCATGAGTCGTACGGGCCGGCCCTTGGATCTCGCGCTCCAGGGCGTTAAGGGTTATTTTGTCGTTCAAGATGAGAACGCCCAGGAGATGCTGACTCGAGACGGGCGATTTAAGATAGCGCCCGAGGGCCAACTGCAAACCCTCGATGGAGCGACCGTGCTCGGCGAGTCTGGACCGATCAGCATCCCCCAAGATACGGACCCTAAGACGATTGCGGTCCTTGCCTCCGGCGAGGTGCAAATCGGCGACACGGTGACCGGTAAGTTGCGTCTGGGCTATGCCGAGCCGCACACCCTCGAGGCTGTCGGAAGCAACCGCTACAAGACGGACGAGATCGTCCCGGCAGAAGAGGTCGAGGTCGCCCAGGGTTACCAAGAACAAAGCACTGTAAATGCTGTCAAAGCGATGGTCGATCTGATCGCTACCCATCGAAGCTTTGACGCCAATATGAAGCTGATCACCAGCTACAAAGAACTGGACCAAGAAGCGGTCCAGCTTCTCAAGTAAAGGAGTAAGGAATGCTTCGAGCACTGCACATCGCAGCCACGGGTATGGATGCCCAGGAAAAGAAGATGGACGTCACGTCCAACAACCTGGCGAACGTCAACACCAATGGCTACAAAAAAGGGCGCGCCGAGTTTCAGGATCTGCTCTACCAAACGGTCAAAGCGCCTGGAACCTCGACAGGTCAAGGCACCGAGAGTCCGAGTGGTATTCAAGTCGGTCTTGGTACGCGTCATGTCAGCACCCGCCGAGACTTCTCGCAGGGGAGTATGACGCACACCAACAACACCTACGACTTAGCCATCGAGGGTGAGGGCTTCTTTCAGGTCACTCAGCCGAGCGGTGAGGTCGCTTTTACGCGCGCTGGCAACTTTACCGTGGATAACCAGGGTCGAATGGTGACTCCGGACGGGTTTCCGCTTGAGCCACAGGTGGTGCTGCCGCCCGACACCATCTCGATGACGGTCGCCGCCAACGGCATCGTCTCCGTGCTTCAGGCTGGGCAAACGCAGGCTACCGAGCTGGGACAGGTCCAGTTAGCTCGATTCACCAATCCAGGCGGTTTGCGCGCCTTAGGTCGAAACCTGCTTCAGCAAACCAACGCCTCTGGTCAGGCGGTCGTTGGCAACCCTGGTGACACCGGGATCGGGTCTTTATCGCAGGGTTACATCGAAACCAGCAACGTTAACGTGGTTGAAGAGATGGTGAGCTTGATCGTTGGTCAGCGCTCCTACGAGGCTAATTCCAAAGTGATCACGGCTTCGGATGAGATGTTGCGTTCGGCGACGAATTTACGCTGATGATGACCGCTCTTGTTCTCGCAGCTTTGGTTGTTTTGCCGACCCGTATCGAGGTCGCCGAAGGCAAGATTACCGCTGCCGATTTGATCGGCGAATCTGCGGTGACCCTTGGCGACGTTCAGCGCATGCGAGAGGTCGGCTTGGGTCAGGCGCCCGCTGCGGGTCAAATGCGCCGTATTGGGGGTCCCTACCTCAGGCGCTTGCTGCGCGCCGCGAAGGTGCAAGGTGTGCGCGTGCCCGCTCAGATCGAATTGGTCGGGCGCGCCGATGTGGTCACCGCCGAGCAGCAGCTCCAAGCGGTTACGCGCTATCTGAAAAAACGTCTGGGAAACAATGGCCAGATCAACACGGTTCGCGCCTTCCAAAATGTGACTGAATTCAAGGTTCCACCTGGTTCTCGAATCACCTCGGTCCTACCGGTGAGCCAGAACCCTTTTACGGCCCGGTCTGCATTCAAGCTTGAGATTCGTCGTCGAGGTCAGCTGGTCATGCGGCGCTATCCCCAGGTGACCATTCAAGGGAAGGCGCAGGTGCGAGTCGCTAGCCAAACCATCTCAGCACGACGTGAGATCACGGCCTCAGATTTTACTCTGGAGACGATGGAGTTGAGCCGGGTTCCGGCGGGCGCCCTTGGTCGTTTCCAGGTCTCTGGGATGCTGGCGAGTCGCCGGATCGCAACGGGGCGAGTGGTGACAAGAAATGATGTGAAAGCCCCGCCTGTTGTCCATCGCGGGCAGCGCGTCCGGATTGAACTTCGCCAAGACAGCGTCTCGGTGTCCACAGCGGGCGAAGCGCTCGCTGATGCTGCGGTCGGTCAGCGCGTCTCGGTTCGTAATTTATCGAGCGGACGTCGCTTACAAGGCTGGGTGCGAGGACCCGGTTTAGTGGAGGTTACCCCATGATTCGAATGATTGGACTCACTGCGTTGCTGATGAGCGGCTGCGTAAAGCATATTGAGAGCTACGCGCCCCGCACCCGAGACTGGTCGAAGATCGAGACACGGGGGCTGGACTCAGCCCAAGATCCTAAACCCAGCGCAGGAAGCCTCTTTGTCGATGATGGCGATGATCTGTTTGCTTACCGGCGCGCCACACGCACTGGTGATGTGGTGACCGTGCGCATTGACGAGCAGAGTCTCGCTGACGGTGAGGCGAACACCAAGCTTGATCGTCAAAGCTCCTATCAAGCTGGGATCACCGCCATGCTGGGGTTGATGACTCAGCTTTCGGCCGCCGATGATCGAATCACCCCCGCTACGATGGTCGCCGCCGGCAACACGTCGAAGTTTAAAGGCGCTGGATCCAGCGATAGGACCACGTCAGTCCAGGCGACCATCCCCGCAGTGGTCGTGGGGCGAAACCGCTCAGGTCTGCTTCGCATCGAGGGTCACCGAGTGATTCAGGTGAACCAAGAAGAGCATCATTTCTATATCTCAGGTTTGGTTCGTCGCGACGACATCAACGACCTTAATGAAATCCCGTCTGCTCGTATCGCCGAAGCCGAGATGGAATTTACTGGGCGCGGAAGCCTGACCAATCAAGCGCGACAGGGCTGGCTTCACGGCGTGCTCGACGTGATCTGGCCATTTTAGAGGATCTGTATGCGAAGTCTTCTCGTTCTTTCTACGGTATTACTTGCGGCGCCCGCCGAAGCGACGCGGCTCAAAGAGCTTGCGTCCTTTGAGGGGGTTCGAGCGAACCATCTGACCGGTTACGGGCTCGTGGTCGGTCTCAACGGACAAGGCGATAACGACTCTGCTCGGTTTACCGTCAAGAGTTTGGCTGCGTTGATGCAGCGTCAAGGCGTCAACGTTTCTGAGCGTGAGATTCGAGTCAAGAATGTGGCTGCGGTGATGGTGACGACTAAGCTTCCGCCCTTTGCTCGACCGGGGCAAAAGCTTGATGTGTCCGTATCATCGACGGGCAACGCCAAGAGTTTGCAAGGGGGCACGCTGTTGATGACGCGCCTCAAAGGCGCTGATGGCAAAGTGTACGCATTGGTCCAGGGACCCCTGAGCATTGGCGGGTTCTCGCTCGGCGGCGCCGGCGGTGGACAAACGCAAAAGAATCATCCCACGGTTGGCGCTATTCCTGGCGGCGCGATCGTTGAGCGCGCCGCACCCAGAAGCCTAACCCCAGGGCAGCCGCTTCGAGTTCAGCTGCACCGCCCAGATTTCACCACTGCGGCTCGCGTCTCGAAGGTGATCAACGAAGCGCTTGGGACAAGGGTCGCACGGGCTTTGGATCCGGGCAGTATCGAAGTGCAGATGCCGGAACGCTTTGAGGGGCGACCGGTCGAGTTGATCGCTGGCATTGAGAACCTCCAGATTCAAAAAGACGCAGTGGCTCGAGTGATCGTTAACGAGCGCACTGGGACCATCGTCATGGGTGAGGGTGTCCGCATCAGCACCGTGGCGATCAGCCATGGTAATTTGGTGCTGCAGGTTGAAGCCGATCAAAAGGTCGTCCAGCCCAACGAGTTCGCCGCGGGGGGTACTGCGCTTCAGGCGAACGAAACGGTGACCGTGACCGAGCAGAGCACGGGCCTAGCTGTGGTCAAGCAGGGCGCGACGCTGGGCCGAGTGGTGCGTGCCTTGAACGCCTTGGGCGTGAGCACTCGCGATCTGATCGCCATCTTACAGGCGATGCGGACCGCCGGCGCGCTTGAGGCCGAACTCGAAGTCCTATGAAGACCTCGATGGCACAGCTCGCTGCCTACCAGCAGGCGGCGCGCACAAAATCGGATCCAGCGAGCGAGCTAAAGGCTGGCGGCGTCGAAGCGGCAGCCAAAGCCTTTGAAGCGATGTTTATCAAAATGTTGCTCGATTCGATGCCCGAGGCAGACGACTCTGCTGTCTCTGGCGGTTTTGGCGGCGGGGTTTGGCGCGACATGTTGCACCAAGAATATGCCGACCAAGCCTCGAAGCAGCAGGGGTTTGGTATCGCTGAAGCGATCGTTCGCCAGATGGGTGACCGAGTACCCACAGCGGATCGAGGCCCCTTGAACCCCTTATCAGGTGATCTGGTGCGAACCAGCGCGTATGGGCCTCGGGTTCATCCGATTACGGGTTTACATCACCACCACACCGGCGTGGATTATGCGGCGCCGACAGGAACCCCTGTTCGCTCAATCCTCAACGCAGAGGTCGTCTTTGCGGGACCAAAAGGTGGCTACGGTAACCTGGTTGAATTACGCCACGCTGATGGGACCCACACGCGCTACGCGCACTTGGACCGTATCGACGTTTCACTGGGGCAGCGGCTGAGTCGAGGTGATCTTGTGGGCACGGTCGGCTCGACGGGCCAAAGCACTGGCCCCCACCTGCACTTCGAGGTGCGTCAGGGCGGAAAACCCATCAATCCGGAGCCTTTTTTAGAATCTAAAGGCATGGGTGTGGCGCTTAGCGACCGTTGATTCGAAGAAATTAGATAAAGATCCGCTCGCTTTGGCCCGTTGTTAGGGCTGATGTGGGACTATTCCTACCTAAACGACCCATAGGGTCGTGGATAAAAAACTAAAGCCGCCCGACCAACGCGTCGTTGAGCGGTATGAACATTCTTGCGCGGTGCCACGGAAGGCTTGGCGCATAGGAAGGAGGGGACGATGAGTATCGACTCCTTAGGAAAAACCACCGGGGTGCCTAAACCGGCATCTGCGGTCGAGCGTAAAGAGGGGCTGGCTGCCCCGAAAGCGGTCGAGGGTGCATCTGCCTCACGTGTGGATCTAAGCGTGAAGCGGTTCGAGGGTGCGATCAAGGCAGCAACCAAAGAGTTGACTGCATCTGACGAGGCTCGTTTAGACGGACTTCGGCAGCAGATCGCATCGGGATCTTATGCACTCAACCCTGCTGATATTGCACGTTCGATCATGGAGGATCGTGCCTTCTTCGCTGCGCTAAACAGCGATAAGGACTGATCCATGCAGCCGGCCGATCAGTTAGCGGCCCTGTTGGTTGAAGAAGAAGCCGCCCTGCGTCGTGGTGACGCAGCGGCGGTGCTTCTTTTTGCGGATCAAAAAAGTGTGTTGATGGACGCCATGAAGGACCACCCCCCTTCGGAGGCGCAGCTCGTTGAGTTGATTCAGAAGAATCGAGCAAACGGTTTATTGGCTCGCAGCGGTCTATCGCTCCTTAACCAAGTGCTCGGCGCGAGCACTTCGTACGGTCAAGAGGGTGTGTCCCGCGCCGGCCAGATTCTTAGCGAGAGCGTGTAGTCATGAGCGTACGCGGAACGTTTACGACCCTGAGCATCGGCAGAAACAGTCTGCTGGCGCATCGAACGGCGCTGGATACGGTCGGACATAACTTGGCCAATTCGGGTGTCGAGGGATACACGCGCCAGCGCGCCAACTACAATACGCTCCCCCCAACAGGGAGCGCCATCGGACCCCTTGGCGGTGGCGTCCGTATCGATTCCATCCAGCGGATGGGTCAAGGTCTAGTGGAGCGCCGCTTAGATCAAGATGCTTCAGATCAGCACGAAGCGCAGGCCCGACTGAACTTTTTAAGTCAGATGGAGGTGGTCTACACCGACGAATCTTGGGGTGTCTCATCCGGCATGACCGCATTCTTTAACAGCTTTCGTGATCTGAGTCGCAACCCTGGCTCGCTCGTTCAGCGGACCGAGGTTTTGGCGCGCGGAGAGGATCTCGCTCGGCGATTCACTAGCGCCGCTGATCGGATTGAGACGCTGCGGTCCGACCTTGACGCTGAGTTGTCGGCTCACGCCGCTGAGATCACCCAGTTGTCGTCGACGGTCGCTGATTTAAACCGCGAGATTCTTGACGTCGAGTCCGACGTGGGTGTGGCTAATGACCTGCGAGACCAGCGTCAGCGTGTCGTACGCCGTATCGCCGAGCTGGTTCAGATTCGTTCACATACCGACTCTCAGGGGCACACGATTGTGCAGATGAGCAGCGGACATACCTTGGTGTCAGGTCGGCGCTCGGGTATTTTGACTACTGAAGCGGACCCAAACAACAGCGGCCTAGCCATGATCCGCTACACCGACGCAGATGGCACCAAGCCAGCCGACGTGACCAACTCGGTGATTGGCGGCGAATTAGGGGGCAAACTCAATGCCCGCGATAACATCTCGGGCGATGCGCTTGATCGGCTCAACCAGTTGGCGTTCTCTTTAGTCTCCGAGGTGAACAATCAGCACCAAGCTGGGTTTAGTTTGGCGGTAGGTGGCAACCCACCGATCAATGCGCAGAACTTCTTTACCGCCATCAATGTGGTTAACGGCGCGGCTCAGGCGATTGTCGTTGATCCTGCAATGCTCGCCGACCCAAGCCTTATCGCGGCGTCGAGTACGGCGAACGGCTCGCCCGGTAACAACGAAAATGCGTTGGCGCTCGCTGCGCTTGAAGACGCGACCATCATCAACGGCAGCCGCCCTCACGATAACTGGTCAGATCAGGTTCGCCAGATCGGTGACCAAGTGGCTCGAGCCCGTCGAGATAGTGACAACTATGACGCCCGGATGGAGCAGAGCACTGCGCTTCGAGAGGCGCTGTCAGGCGTGAGTGTTGATGAGGAGTTGGCTGAGTTGGTCAAAGTTCAGACCGCGTTCGAAGCGTCAGCAAAGGTGGTCACCACCGCTGACGAGGTGCTGCAAATTATCTTGGCTATGAAGAGGTAATCGATGGTCTTTCGAGTGACACATAGCGCTTCTCATATGCGCCGCGTCTCGGCGATGAACCGAACGCTCTCTGGGATGGACCGCGTGGAACGGCAGCTGAGCAGCGGCCGCCGTTTTGAGCGTCCTGGTGAAGACCCAGAGGGGGCCGCTCGAGTCCTTCGCATCGCTCGGCGACAAGGTGATATCGCCACCTATACTGAGAACGTCGAGGCGGGCAGAGGAATGCTCAGCCGTGCGGAGTCAGCGGTTGTCGGCTTGTCGGGGGTTCTTAACTCTGCTCGGTCGTTAGCGTTAAAGATGTCCGACAGTTTCTATGATGGCGAGCGAACCGGCCAGGTCAACCTCGCCGAGGGGTTGATCGATTCTGCGCTCGATCTCCTCAACACGTCGTACGATGACATGTTCATCTTTGGTGGCTTTGCTAACGCTCAGCCGCCGTATGAAATC
>Ga0315321_10000681_pt1 | contig 25629 bp, 30 predicted proteins | sample M180m21515metaG_FD_203464 | JGI IMG/M metagenome (GOLD analysis project Ga0315321, IMG submission 203464) | Ammonia-oxidizing marine archaeal communities from Monterey Bay, California, United States - M1 80m 21515 | ecosystem: Environmental > Aquatic > Marine > Intertidal zone | place: USA...
CACTGCAAACCCAAACATCAATACTACGGTGCTATAATTGCCCGCTATTTCTCCGACCAATTTAACTTTCATCTCTGAGTTTTATATAATAAGATATGCTTCGTTTTTTCGATCAAGTTTTTGGAAAAGAAAAATTTGAAAAGTAATTAATAGGATAATAGGAAGTAACCGATCATGGGACTAAATATAGGCGATCTTGCTCCAAATTTTGAACTTCCAGACACAGAATTGAAAATGAGGACTTTGGATGAATTTAAAGGTAAAAAAATTGTATTATCATTCATAGTAGCAGCTAGTTCACCAGTATGTGAAGTTGAATTATGTACATTTAGAGATTCATGGCAAGAAATTTCAGATATGGGTGCACAAATAATTTCAATTAGTAACGATGGACCTTTTGCAAACAAAGCATTTGCAGAAAAACATAACTTCAATTTTCCATTATTAGGAGATTATACTAGTAAAACAATCAAAGAATACGATATTTTGTTAAAAGATCTATTACATATCAAAGATTACAATGCAGCAAAACGCTCAGTATTCATAATTATGGAAGATGGAAAAATTGGTTACAAATGGGTATCAGAAGATCCGCTAAAAGAACCAAATTATGATGAAATTAAAAACTTTTTAAAATAAATAATTTTTTTATTCTATATCAGCAATTACGTCGCCTTTAGCAACAGTTCCAGTTTCCTTAGCTTTGATATTTCTTACAACTCCATCTTTGTGTGCCTTAACTGCAACTTGCATTTTCATAGATTCTAAAGTACAAATTACATCACCTTTCTTTACATTATCCCCATGTTCAACTGAAATTGAAACAACTTTTCCAGGAATTTGACTCTTTAGTGATTTTTGTACTCCACCAGCTGTTCCACCACCAGAATTTTTGTAAACAATTTTATCAAAATGAGTATGTAAATTAATTACAATTGGAACATTGTCAATTACAATGTTCATTTCGTTAGTAGATTGTTCTAGATACTTTGCCTTATGATATTGTTGATTTAAAATAAATTCTATTCCATTTGAATTCATAGTAATAATTTTTAATTTATGTTCAGCATCATTAATTTTAATTACATAATCATTATTTCCAAGATTTTCAATAATTTTTCCATCAAATGATTTTTCAATATCTTGAATTTTGTAATTTGTCATATTATCAATCCAGTTTATCCTTCCAATGAGAATTATGACTTGTAGTATTTTGGATACGGCTCTTAAAGTATTCAGAATGAATAATTGCTGCAGCTAAAGCTGCATCAGTTTTATTTTCTTTTTCTGTTTTAAGGTCTGCTGTTAATCTATCAATCATATCATAACGTTTTAAGAAATCAGTAGAAAGATCACCATTTTTGTATTCATCAGAATTCAAGATTGTTTTATACAAAGGAATAGATGTTTCAACACCTTGAATATAAAAATCATTTAATGCAGCAAGCATTCTAGTTCTAGATTCTTCAAATGTTTGACCCCAAGTGACAAGTTTTGCCATTAATGAATCATAATATGGAGAAACTGTGCATCCAGGATAAAGATAGGTATCACATCTAACACTTGGTCCTGCAGGAATAGTTACATCAGGAACAGGTCCAGTAGAAGGGGCAAAATCCATGAATGTGTCTTCAGCATTTATTCTACATTCTATTGCATATCCATTCATTTTCAGATCACTTTGTTTAAACGGAATTGGTTCTCCATTTGCAATATCTAATTGCAATTTTACCAAGTCTAATCCAGATACAAATTCAGTGATTGGGTGTTCAACTTGTAATCTGGCATTTATTTCAATAAAATAAAATTCACCATTATCTGCTCTCAAAAATTCTGCAGTTCCTAAATTAGTATAATTAACTGCATGTGCAGCATTTACAACTAATTCACCTACACGTGCTCTAGTTTCTTCATCAACTACAGGAGAAGGAGTTTGTTCAATTAATTTTTGATTACGTCTTTGAATAGAACATTCTCTTTCAAAGATATGTACAGCATTACCTTGTGTATCTCTAGCAAATTGATATTCAATGTGTCGAGTCTTTTCTAAGAATTTTTCAACTAATATTGCAGATTTTCCAACTGCAGCAATAGATTCTCCAGTAACGGATTCAAAACCATCACGTAATTCTTTATCATTTGTTACAATTCTAATACCTCGACCTCCACCACCATAGACAGATTTTAGCATTACAGGGTAACCAATTTCATTGGCAATTTTTTCTGCATCATCTGCATCTTTTACTAAACCTGGACTTCCAGGTACAGTTGGAACTTCAGCCTTTAACATTGCAGCTTTACATTTCATTTTATCACCACAAAGATTCATTGAATCTGCGGTAGGGCCGATGAAAGTGATTTTATTTTTTTCACATAGACTTGCAAAATCATCATTTTCTGAAAGAAAACCATATCCAGGGTGAACTGAATCTGCACCGGATGATAGCATAACATCTAGAATTTTTTCTTGATTAAGATATGATTTTGCAGGGGCTGCTTCACCAATATGATATGCTTCGGTTGCTTGTTTAACATGCATTGAATTTGTATCTTCATCAGAATATACAGCAACTGTTTTAATTCCAAGTGCTTTACAAGTTCGAATTACACGTAATGCAATTTCTCCTCTATTAGCGATAAGTACTTTTTCAATCATCTTTAATCACAAATTAATATTTCCATGTTTTCTAGGTAATTGTTTTTCTCTTTTATTTGCAAGCATTTCTAATGCTTTGATCAACATAGGTCTTGTTTCAGCAGGATTAATTACATTATCAACTGTTCCATGAGATGCAGCAACGTAAGGATTCTCAAATTTTTCTGCAAATTCATCTATCAATTCTTTTTTAAGAGATTCAGGATCATCAGAAGCAGCAAGTTCTTTTCTATTCATAATTTTGACGGCTGCTTCACCACCTAAAACAGCACATTTGGCAGTTGGCCATGCATAGTTAACATCAGTTCTAAGATTTTTACTTCCCATTGCAATGTATGCACCACCATATGCTTTTCCAATAACTAAAGTAATTCTCGGAACAGTTGCCTCACAGTATGCATAAAGCAATTTACTTCCATGACGAATAATTCCATTATGTTCTTGATTAGAACCTGGCATGTAACCAGGTGTATCAACTAAAGTAATTATTGGAATATTAAATGAGTCACAGAATCTAATAAAACGTGATGCTTTGTTGGATGAATCAATATCTAATGCACCTGCAAGATGCATTGGTTGATTAGCTACAATTCCAACAACATTACCATTTAGCCTACCATATCCCACTACAATATTTGGTGCAAATAGTTCATGAACTTCAAAGAACTCATGATTATCAACAATAGAATTAATAATTTCTTTCATATCATATGGTTGCAAAGGATTTTCTGGCATAATGTTAATTAAATTATGATCTAATCTGTTTGGATCATCATCAGTTGAAAGTTTAGGTGGTTGTTCAGTATTATTTTGAGGTAAGAAGGAAATTAATTTTTTAATGTAATCCATACATTCGTATTCATTTTCTGCAACAAAATGTGCAACACCACTTTTTGAACCATGTGTATTAGCACCACCAAGTTCCTCAAATGAAATTTCTTCACCTAATACAGTTTTTACAACATCAGGTCCAGTTACAAACATACTTCCAATTTTTTCAACCATTATAACAAAATCAGTCATTGCTGGAGAATATACTGAACCACCTGCTGAAGGTCCAACACTTGCAGTAATTTGTGGAATTACTCCAGAAGCTAGTTGATTGTGATAAAAGATATCTGCAAATCCATCTAAACTCATAATTCCTTCTTGAATTCTAGCACCACCAGAATCCATAATTCCAATAATTGGACATCCTGTTTTTAATGCATGATCCATTAATTTGGTAATTTTTTTAGCTCCCATCTGACTTAATGTTCCACCTAATACAGTGAAATCATATGCAAAGACAAAGATTTGACGACCAGAAACATTACCATATCCTCCAATTACACCATCAGTAAAAAATTTCTTTTTCTGCATGTCATATTCATAATAATGATGAGTTGTTAATGGGTCAATTTCTACAAAAGTGCCTTCATCAAGTAATAGATCAATTCTTTCACGAGCAGTTAGTTTACCCTTCTCATGTTGTGAGCTAATACGATCTTGCCCACCACCCTGTAAAGCAGTATTACTATTTTTAGTATATTCATCAATCTTTTCAGAATGCATAATATGATCAAATTAAATTAGTTTTCATATATTAATCTAGATTGAATTAATGATGATCCAAGAATGTAATGAAAATAGCCAGAGAATAATATAATTTTCTTAAAAATTAAGAGTTCAAAATAGGAAATTTTTTACTAGATGATTTTTGGTATGAATTGAAAGCACTTTTTTCACCACTACATTTCTTACATATGCACAATTGAGAGACATTTGGAATATCACAAATATCCTGAAATTCACATTGAGTACATCCAGCAGGAGAACCACATACAATACATTGTAATTCATTGGTTTGAGCACATTTTTCATGTTTTACACCAGTACCTTTTGACCATAGTCCAATTTCATTAATTTCAATTTTTTCATTACAAACAATACAAGTTCCAGGAAACTTCATGGGGATTTTTATCCAACTCATTGTATCAATTCAATTTCCTTGTCAATAATATCACCAAAAGTTTCTTCTAATTCTAATTCCAAAGTTTTATTTTTAATACAAAATAAAACGTAAGGTAAACACAATGTTACAAATGAACTAGAAGATAGATGTAATTTTTTTGCCATAACAGAAGATAATGATTTAATTTTTGCACCATCCCAACGAATTCTATTAAGTAGCGGCCATGACAAATTGTATTTAGAATATCTTACTCTATCATCTTTTTGATATAAATTAATTAAAATATCATTGAGATAACGTAGTAATCTCCAATTTTGTGTTTTCATTATTTTTCCAAATAGCATATCAGCATTTGAAATAATTTCCAAATATTTTGCAAGTGTAATACTGTCTAAATCACTAGTTATTACACTAGAATAAAATGCATTAATTTTTTCTCTAGGATCAATTTGGATTGAATACAATACACCTCTAGCTTCTTCAATGGAGTTTGCTTTGAAAAATGCATTAATTCCATCTTCAATGTTTATAGTTTCAAAAGAAGTTTCTGTTTGAGGATTAAATCCAGTGATCAAAGATTGAGTGAGATTAATCATTGAACGAATATCACCCTTAGATTTATCAATAACTTTGATTAAAGAACCAGGACTAAGTTTTTCATTTTCTTTTTCTAGAATATTATCTAAATAAACACGCAATAGTCTTGGTGGAATTTTTTTAAAGGATATTGTAGTTACTGTTTTTTTAATACTTTTCATTTTATCTGAATCATCATAATTAGCAGCAAGTAAAATTGGGATGTTTGATTTTTTTAAAATATCAACAAGTGCTGCAGCACCACCATAATCTCCACGACCATGAATACCATCAACCTCATCTACAAATATCATAGGAGTTCCCAAAACACTGACATTGCCTAAAACAGGTGTAAGGATTTCATTAATTCTAGATTTACTGCGTACATCACTCGCATTAAGACCAATCATATCATAATCAAATTGTTTAGCTAAAAGATATGCAATGGTAGTTTTTCCAATTCCGGGAGGTCCAACTATCAAAAGAGGTTTAGTACCTTTTTTCCATTTTGCAAACCATTCTATTATAGATGCACGAGGTTCTTCATTACCTACCATATCAGAAATACTCTGAGGTCGATATTTTTCAGACCACATCAATTTAATCACTTAGTTGGAAGATTATTGTTTAAGTCAGACCAGATATTTTCTTCTTGTAGTTTTTTGTACCAAAATTGATTATAGTGTTCAACAGTAAGAAATAGGAATTCCAAGAACTTTGTATGTGAAAAATCATCAGGTAGTTTTTCAAGAGCATCTCTAGCTTCACTTAGATATGATTCACTATGATTCATTGTTTCTTCAAAACCACTTTTTGCATCATTCATTTTTAATGAATAAAATAATGGCCAAGAAGGAATTTTTGCAGCCTTGTCTCTAATACTGTCTTCAATTTCATTTCCACATCCAACAGATTCTGCAGCTTTTGCCATTCCAGTGTAAAAAATATCAGCTAAAGGTGCACGATTCAAAGCCATATTTCTACCCGCAGTTCCCATAACAGAACGATATTTTTTATAACTCTCAACTAATTCTTCTTCAGTAATTTCTGCAGGTTTATCCTTTAGTTTTGTATCAAGATATTGTCCAATTCTTGCTTGTTTAAAACCTTCTTCGAATTCTTTCAAAACATCCTCACCACCTTTTGAAATTTTTTCTCTAGCAAGTTTCAAAATATATGGATTCATTAGTTTGTAATCATCTAAATATTCTAAATCTTCATCTTTGTCAACAATCCTATCCATTGGTTCACTAAGATCAATTGCAATTATGTGACCATCAACAATATCTTCTCTCATTGTAGTATTTTTATCATCTTTAAAATAATCTGTAGATGCATCAAAGAGACCATTAAAAACAGGAAAAGTCATTTTGACAAAATTTGAATTTAAAATTCTAAGAACTCTATCATGTAAAGTGTCAAAGTCTTGTAATTTAGATTTTATAGGCTCAATTTCAGATGAATTTAAAATAATCTCAGTAGAACCTACTTCTTCAGCAAATTGTTGTTGTGTAGTATTTGGAGAATCATCTGCATTAATTTGATCAAATAAATTTTTTGCAAATCTTTGAGCAAATGCAGGGAATGTATCTTCTGCCTCCTGTTTGTATTGATTAAATTGTTTGAATCCTTTTGATTTGAATAAACCTTGTTTGATAATTTGCTTTCCAGGTTTGGTTCCCATTAAAGCACCTTTACTAAAAATTGATTCGTCTTTTCCGCTCACAAACACAATTCTATGTGTTGTTATTTATGCTTTCAAAACAAATATTTTCTTCACTTAAATTACGAAAGAAAAATTATTTTTTGTGGAAGTTATAGAAATTCTAAAAGAAGCTTCAAATCAAATTTATCAAAATGTAAAGGATCTTGCAGGAACAGAAGATGCAGCAGGTGATTTTGGAAGAGGTGCAGGTGGAGATATTTCACGAAATATTGACATAATTGCTGAAAAAACTGTTTTAGATTATCTAAAAGAAATTAATTTTGAATGTGTTGTATTGGGTGAAGAATGTGGTAGAGTTGAATTATCAAACAATCCAAAAGGATACATCATAATGGATGCAATAGATGGTTCAGCCAATGCAGTACGTGGCGTACCATTTTTTTGTAGTTCACTAGCATTTGCAACAGAAAATAAACTTAGTTCAATTACAGATGGTGTTATAACAGATTTAACAAATGGTGATATGTACTGGGCTTCACAAAATAAGGGCGCATTTTTTAATCAAAAACAAATCAAAGTTCAACAAAAAGAACCAATCTACAAAATTGTGGGAATTAATACATCAGGAGGATCAAATGAATTAATGAAACGAATGTACCCAATATTTCAAAACCATAATCATACAAGACATTTTGGTGCTAATGCATTAGAAATGGCGTTGTTTGCAAGAGGTTTGATGGATGTTTTTATTGACTTTCGAGATAAAATTAGAATTCAGGATATTGCTGCAGGGTGTATAATTGTAAAAGAAGCTGGAGGGTTACTATTAGATGCAAGTTTGAATCCATTGGATGCAGATCTAAGTTATGAAACAAGAGTCTCATTTATTGCTGCAGCAAATCAAAAAATTCTTGATGAAATAATGTCACAAATTAATTAGAATAATAGTAGTTATCTAAACTCTAGGTTACCTCACAAGAGAAATATATTTATCCAAAGTAGCAGGAAACCTCGTTGTATGGTTACTGAAATGAAGGCAAAAGTTGTCTACAGAGAATTACTAAAAGAAGATCTAGTGGTCATACGATTAGTTCCAGAAAATGGAATGCCAGAATACAAAACTGGACAATTTTTAACAATTGGTCTTCCAATTCCAGCAGAAAAAAAAGTAGTTAGAAGAGCATATTCAATTGCATCACATGCTGAAAATAGAGATTATTTTGAATTTGTAATAAGATGGGTTAGAAAACCACTTCCAGGTCGTGTAACAACTGAATTATTTTATCTAAGTGTGGGGGATGAAGTTACTTTAGGTGATCCAACTGGAGCAGCATTATTAATTAGCGACAAATTGCATAACGGTAAAAAAGATAATAGAAGAGTTATTTGTGTAGGTGGAGGAACCGGTTTAGCACCATTTGTTGCATTTGCAAAACATTTCCATGATACAAATGATACTAGAGAGGTAATTGTTTTGCATGGCGCAAGTTACGTTGATGAATTAAGTTACAAACGTCTCTTAACAGATATGGAATTAGAAAGTGAGAAAAGAGGAAGAGACAAATGGAATTTTAGATATAGAGCAGCAATCAGTAGACCAAAAGAATTTTTTAATAGATCTTGGAATGGTCATGTCGGTAGAGTTGAATCATTTTTTAAATTAGACAAAAAAACAGGATTATCACCAGTAGAAGAAATGGTAGGAGAAGAACTAACTCCAGAAAATTCAATTATTTACATTTGTGGTTATCAAGGTACAATTGATGGTGTCATTGATCATTTAGGTTCCAAAGGTTTTGTTACAGAACATGAAAAAAAGTCAGATGGTAGTTTTGGAATCAAATACGAATCATACGGATAAAATCAATTTTTTAGTCTAACTCATCATAATAACAGTAAAAATATCATAATTTTTATACGGATATTATTTTCATCAAATTATGCCAAAGCTAAAGTGTATAGACTATGGTTTTGAATGTGATTTTCAAGTAGATGGTGAACAAGAAAAAGTTATAGAAGATTTTAGAACCCATACTGAAGAAGTTCATGGAATAGATTATTCAAAAGAAGCAGTAATGCAATTTCTTTTAAGAAAACAAAAATAGAAAAATACTAGGCATCTAATCTTTTCATTCTAGCAGATAAAACAGGTAATTCCTTTTCAATGATTTTTTCAACTGCAGGAACAATAGTGGATCTATCTTTTACACTTTCTTCATAAATTTCTGCAATTTGATCTCTAAATAATAATTTAATTCCAGGAAGAGCAGTTATTCCTTCATCCACAGTTCTTGGATCTGATAAATCTAAAATTAAAGTACCCTTTTTCTTTTCTTCCATAACAAGTCTAATTTTATCAAATGTTATCAAGAAATAATCAGATGTTGTTGCAACAAAAATTATATCATATTTATCAAATGTAGAGTATACATCATCAAAAGATATAGGGGTTCCACCGACAATTGTACTAAATCCAGTTGCACGTTCAATAGTCCTACTAGTTACATCATAAGAAATTTCTTTTTTATTGAGAGATTTTGCAACTAAAGCAGCAGGATTTCCAGTTCCAATTAATAATACTTTTTTCTTTGAATCAAGTCCTGCTTTTTCTTCAACCAATTTTACTGCAACATCTCCAAGAGAAACAATATCTTTTGCAATACCAGTGGTATCTCTCATTCGAGTAGATAATCGAATTACACTTTCAAATAATTTATTCAGAATAGTACCGGATGTGCCTGCAGATTTTGCATGAGCTAATGATTGAACAATTTCATCAAAGACTTCAGGTTTACCAACAACAAATGAATCAATACCTGAACCTAATCGTAAAAGATTAAGATATACATCATCACTTTTGTAAACTTCAATAGTTTGATCAAAGTGATCAATATCAATTTGTTCTAAACTAGTTAAAGAAATCCAAGTTTCTTTAACTTGATTTAAAATTAGAGTTTTACCTTCGGCTCTTCTGGCATCAGGAGAATCAAGAGTTTCAGTATTACTAACTGTAAATATTTCAATTCTACTGGCAGTTTGAATAATTATGCATTCATCTACACCGTCAATTTTTTTAAATGCTTCAGCTGCTGCTGCAACATCATTAAAAGCAAATTTAGATAATTCATGAATTGGAACATTTTTGAAAGTTACTCTAGCATTCATTACATCAAAAATTACGTGATTCATATCATCATACCAACCTATGCACTAATTTTATCCCGTCCACCTTTTGCTGTTCGGAAGACATTCATTCCAATATAGAAATTTTCATGTATTGATTCTAAATAGGTAATTTCATTTTCTGTTGCAAGTATTTCTTTTTCAGTTGATTCAGGATCACTTTTTTGTTTAGTAAGTTTAGCTTTTAATTCATCTAAGAAAGAATCAACACCGCGTTCATAATTTGAAACACCACCAAATTCTGGACTAAGAACATGCTGTGGATTATATTCTGGAGTTTGATCCTGAGGTGTCTCAGCTTGTCTTGTAATAGATTCTTGTTCATCTGCAGAAAGTATAGGTCTTGGAAATCTATCTTCTTTTTCTAACCAAAATTCAGGTTCGCCCATTTCTCTTCTAAAAATTTCTTCACCTTTTCTTTTGAATGTAAAATCTACTTTTTTAGCAGTGTCTGCTTTAACTTCAGCAGCAATTGCTTTGTATTCTTCATCTGCTGCTGCTTCTAATTCGGCTCTTGCGGCATTTGCTTTTTCAAGAGCTAACTGTACTGCTGCCTCTGCATCAGCAAGTGTTTTTGCATTTGCTTCTACTTTAGATGCTGCTTCTTGAGCTGCTTTTGATTCTGCTGCAATTTTTGCTTCTTCAGTTTTTTTAACATCTTCAGCTGATGGTTCTTCAGATGTACTCTCTGCAGTAGTTTTTACTTCTACTTCAGATTCATTTTTCTCTTCAGACAACAAATTTCCCTTAAATTCCCTGAATTTTAAGATTCTTGTAAGAAATATCAGATAATAATTTTTAACCAAAATAGACGTTGATCGCTTTTAAAAAATCAAATAATTAGAAATAATGGCGCCCTCGGCGGGATTTGAACACGCGTCTCAGCCGTGACAGGGCCGAATTCTAGACCGGGCTATACTACAAGGGCACAAGTAGTATGAATCAAAATCCTAGATTAAAAGTTTCTGACATAACACCTAGATTAGTAAAAGACTAAATTATACACGAAAATAATTTTTTGTGTGGGTCTATGGCGCAGCCAGGTAGCGCACCGGACTTTTAATCCGGTTGTCAAGGGTCCGAATCCCTTTAGACCCGCTCCCTTTTTATTAATTAAATAAGTTCATCAATTGATTTTTTGAGTTCATCAAGTGAAGATTTGATTTTATTTTCTCTTTTAGACATATCAGACCTCCAAATATTGATTTTTTGAGTTCTATCAGAGATCATTCTTTTTTGTTCATCATAACCAGAAGAACCAAATGATTTTCTATCTTTAAGAGAAGAAACAACACTAGTAGTTGAAATAATTTTTGAGACTATTTGATAATCCACTTTAGTTCCTTCAATAGATTTTTTGATTTCTGAAGTAGTTAATTTAGAAATAGGCTTTTTGGAATCATGTGCTAATTGAACTAAAACACCTGCAATTTTGTGAGTTACTCTAAACGGAATTCCTTCTTGGACTAATTTTTCAGCAATATCTAATGCAATTAAATTACTGGATTCAGTTACTTTTTTCATTTGTTTTTCATTAACTTTCATTGTTAGGATAATTGATTTAATAATTAATAATCCACTGATAGATATTTTTGATGTGGACCAAATAGATGATTTAATTTGTTGCAGATCACGTCCATAACCTGAAGCTAAACCTTTGACAGTAGTTAAAATTGCAGTGAGATTTCCAATAATTTCTGCAGTTTTACCCCGAGTTAATTCTAAAATATCAGGATTCTTTTTTTGAGGCATTACACTGGATGGTGATGTAAATTCATCAGATAATTCAATAAAAGAAAATTCAGATGTGGACCAAATAATAAAATCTTCAGAAATCCTACTCAAATTAGTCATTAAAATTGAAACCATTGCGACATACTCTGCTACAAAATCACGTGTGCTTGTTGCATCAAGAGAATTTTCAATGACATCATCAAAACCTAACATTTTTGCAGTCATATGTCTATCAATGGTAATACTTGTTCCACCAACAGGTCCAGCTCCAAGAGGGCTTTGATTAATTCTTTCAAAAGTATTAAACAGTCTTTGGAAATCTCGAGATAAGACATCGGCTTGAGCTAAAAGATAATGAGAAAATAAACCAGCTTGAGCTTGTTGAAGATGAGTATAAAATGGCATAATCGTTTTTTGATGGTTTTTTGAAACGGATACTAGTGATTCAATAGTATCTAAAAGACAATTGCAAATAATGTTAATGTCATCTCTAATTTTCATTCTAATATCCAAAACAACTTGATCATTTCGAGATCTTGCAGTATGCATTTTTCCACCACTTGCCATACCAGATTTTTTGATAACTAATGATTCAATTAATTCATGAATGTCTTCTGCTCCAGATGATGAATCAAATTTTTCAGTTTTTAGATTTTCCAAAGAAGAGAGAATTTTTTTTGCATCATTTTTAGTTATAATTTTATTTTCAAGTAACATTACTGTGTGTGCTTGACTGCCAATTATATCATATAATGCAATTTCAGAATCATCATCTATGGATGAGACATAATCTAAGGTGATTTTGCTTAAATCAGTACCAAGTCGTGAACGATACATCATCTAAGGTTGTAAAATGGTTATATATAGCATAAATGTTTTTCCGACATGAGCCAAGATATCAAATTACTTAGGGTCAAAATTTTTGATGAATTATCAAAAATTGTAGATCCAGAAATCAACACATCTATTGTAGAATTAGAATTAATTGATGAAGTAGACATCAATGATAGTAATGTCAAGGTAGATTTGCATCTTACTAGTCCTTTCTGTCCAGCAGTATTTGGTTTCAAAATTTGTCAAGATGTTCATGATTATCTTTTGAAGGTAGACGGAGTAGAGGATGTCAAAGTAAATGTATCAAATCATTTCATGGCAGAACAAATCAATAATCAGGTAAACAATAGTCCTAATCCAAATAAAGTAAATGAATTACCAAAAAAAACAGATTAACTTCTAAATCCTAACAAATATCCTCTAAGAAATTGAATTCCCATAGCAGGATCAACTCCTTTTGGACACACCTGACTGCATGAACCAGCAAAGTGACATCTCCAAATACCATGAGATTCATCAATTATGTCTAATCTAGTATCTTTTCCTTTGTCCCTACTATCAGCAACATATCGATATGCTTGCGCTAAAGCCTGAGGTCCTACAAAAGAAGAGTCAGTACTCATAGTTGGGCATGCAGAATTACATAATCCACATTTAATGCAATTAGCAAATTGGATAAAATTTTCTAATTCTTCCGGAGATTGTAAGAATTCTCTTTGATCAGATTCTAATTCAGTATCATCACGAATTAGATATGGTTTGATTTTTTGGTGTGAATCAAATAGTCTTTCAAATTTTACTGCTAAATCACGAATTACTGGAAAGTTATTCATAGGTTCAACAGTAACAACATCAGAATCTAATTCACTGATTTTAGTAAAGCATGCTAATCTAGGTTTTCCATTAATCAACATTCCACAAGAACCACAAGTAGCTTGTCTACAAGAGTAACGAACAGCTATAGAATGATCAAAGTGTTTTTTGACATCAAGAATTGCTTCTAGTACTGTTGTCCATTTTTGATACGGAACGCTAAATTCCATAAATTTACTTGAATCATCGGATTCAGGATTAAATCTAGAAATTCTTAGTAAGATTGTTTTTGATGCAGATAGTGGATTTGGTGCTTGTTCTTCTGCAATACTTGAAACTTGAGCCATTTCTACACCATCCCCATATTTGTCATAATTATTGTTCTTGAACCATATCCAATTAATGCAATCATTCCTATTACAACACCATATGAAACAGCCTTTTCATAAACCCTGCCTTGTTTTAATTCTAGTAAAATAACTCTTAATCCATTAAATCCATGTACTGCAAGTAAAATCAAAATTAATTCAAGCATAATGACATATGGAACAGATCGGTAATTTGCTAGAACATTTTCGTATGATAAAGAATCGGAAAATCCAGTTGTTAAACGCATCAAAATATGAACTGCAACTAATCCAACTGATGCTAAAGCAGTCCCATAGTGAATTTTCATTATTGTACTTTCTTTCATTTTATTCACCAAACATTACTGCCATTCCATACATCATTGCAACTGCAGCAAGAACAATGGAGGAGTAAATTCCTATTTTATGTCGATAATTTTGAGATGCAGGATCATATGGATAATCTGGTCTGGCAGGTTTTCCTACACCAACACCACCATGTCCCAACATGATTCTAATTCCATTTCCAGTATGAAAAACACACATTCCAATTACAAGAACTAAAAAGATATGTCCTTCAGTGGTTTGAGTCATTGCTAGAAAATCATCCCAACCCATTCGACCTCGTAAAATATTACTTGTTTCATATACATGTGCAATAAAATATCCTAACAATCCTAATCCAGTTAAGCGCATTAACAGATAGGCTATTCGTTCAATTCCATAACGGCCGGGATTTGCCATTCCTTTAACGCCTTCTTTATTTTCATCTTGAGTCATCTAATATTTTCTCTCCACTGGTTTGTATTTAGTAATTGTTACAGGATGTTTTTTCATTATTGGTTCGTTAGGATCATAATAAGCAAGTGTATGATACAAGAAATTTTCATCATCACGTTTAGGATAATCAGTTCTTGCATGTGCACCACGAGATTCTTTACGATTTATGGCACCAACTAAAAGAACTTCAGCTACTCTAAACATGGAATCAAGTTCCATAACATTTGCAAAATTTGTATTGTATTCTTTTGCTTTATCATCAACGTGTTTCCAAGCTTGTTTTTTCAATTCACGAACTTTCTTTAAACCGTCAACAAGATCAGTTTCATTTCTATAAACATATGCCTTATCATTCAAAGTATCAGTTAATTCTTGTCTAATTTCATATGGATTTACATCTCCATTTCCTCTAAATATTCCATCATAGATTCTTTTTTCTTCTAAAGCAACTAAATGATGTGGCCATTGGTCACCGTTGTTGTTATTCATAGCATATTCTGCTGCAAGTTCACCAGTAATTTTTCCCCAAACAATACACTCAGATGTTGAATTTGCACCCAAACGATTTGAACCGTGGACACTGTTACATGCTGCTTCACCTGCTGCCCAAACACCTTGGATTTCAGTTGCACCGTCAATATCAGTATGTAGTCCACCCATCATGTAGTGACAAACAGGTCTGATATCAAGCAAATCCTTAGCAGGATCTATTCCTGAAAATTTAATTGAAATTTCTCTAATACCACCTAATTTTTCTTTAATTTTTTCATCACCAAGATGTCTTAAATCAAGTTTCATACAATCAACTCCAGTTTCATGTTTGAATCCACGATTTTCTTCAATTTCTGTCATTATTGATCTTGAAACAATATCACGTGGAGCTAATTCCATTTTTCCAGCAGCGTAAGTTTTCATAAATCTCTCTCCTTGATTGTTTAGCAAAAATCCACCTTCACCTCTTGCACCTTCAGTAATCAAAATACCAGAAGGTAAAATTCCAGTTGGATGAAATTGTACAAATTCCATATCCTTTAATGCCATACCAGCACGGAATCCCATATCCAATCCATCAGGAGTTGAAGAGAGTGCATATGTTGAAAAACTATACAAACGCCCAGCGCCACCAGTTGCAATAATTAGAGCTTTTCCTTTAATGGTGTAAAAATTACCAGAACCTAATTCAATAGCAGTAACACCCATGAATTTTTTTCCATCGTGAATAATTGATGTAACAAACCATTCGTTAAGGTATTCAATATTATCATATTTCTGACATGTATCATACAAAGTTTGCATTTCAAAGAAACCAACTTTATCAGAAGCATATGTCGCTCTAGGAAAACTATAACCACCAAAATTACGTTGATCAATTCTACCATCATCTCTTCTAGACCAAGGCATCCCCCAATGATCCAGTTGATGAATTTCCTTTGGCATTTCAACACAAAGTCGTTCTGCAACATCTTGATCTGCAAGAAAGTCACTACCTTTTACAGTATCATAAACATGAGATTCAATTGTATCACCCTCATCTTCAAAAAGTACTGCTGCAGTTCCACCTTCTGCAGAAACAGAATGAGAACGCATTACTTGAACTTTAGAAACAACACCAATCTTTAGATGTGGACCTTTCTTTGCAGCTGAAATTGCAGCTCTCAATCCAGCAAGACCAGAGCCACAAATGATTAGATCAAATTCTAATGAATTAGCCATTTTAATACAAAATCACTATTTGTGGGTTAAATATGAAGTATTGTTAGGCATATTTAGAAATATTAAAATATATCACTAGTGATATCACTAGTGATGATTTCTGAATGGTTTCAGAGGGTAGGAAGTTCAGTTCCAAGAGGATTTTCAAGGTATTTTATTTTGGAATTACTAAAAGAGAAAACATACACGGGAAAGGAAATTATTGATTATGCTGTAGAACAAAGTAATGGGATTTGGAAACCATCTCCAGGATTAATCTATCCATTATTAGGTAGACTACTTGATGAAAAATTAATTGAAGAAACAAAAGATGGTAGATATCAATTAACAAAACAAGGTTTAGAGACAGCACAAGATGTGGACAAAATTAATGATATTGTTAAAAATCAATTAGAAGTTCTTTTCAGATTAGGAAACGTTGGAAGATTTGTTGCATTAGATTTACTAGAAAAAATTTCATCTATGGGTTCCATTCTAAGTTCTAATTTATCAAACATGACAGAGGATGAAACTCAAAAATATAAAAAATTCCTTCAAGAAGAATTAGAGAAAATGGAAGGCAAGAAAGTAGATAAAAAAATTAAAATCGAATAATAAAAAATTAATAAATAATTCAAAAAAAATAGAAATTTATGAAAAAATTATCTAGTATGATAAAATCAAAAAAACCTCTGGTCATACCAGGAGTCTATGATGCAATTGGAGCAAAAATTGCTGAAAAAGTTGGATTTGATGCAATGTTTCAAACTGGATATGGAACATCAGCTACATTATTTGGAATGCCAGATTATGGATTTATTGGAGCAACAGAAACAGTAGATAATGCAAGAAGGATATCAAATGCAATATCAGTTCCACTTATTGTTGATTCAGATACAGGTTATGGTAATGCACTAAGTGTTTGGAAATTAGTAAAAGAATTAGAAGCTGCAGGAGCAGCAGGTATATTTCTAGAAGATCAAAAATGGCCAAAAAGATGTGGACATATGCAAGGAAAAGAGGTAATACCACAAGAAGAATATACAGAAAAGCTAGGTGCTGCAATTGATGCACGTGAAAATAAAGACTTCATCATTGTGGCCAGAACAGATTCAAGAGCAACAGAAGGACTTGACAAATCAATTGAAAGAGGAATTCAAAATAAAAAAACAGGTGCTGATGCCATATTCATTGAAGCACCAAGATCATTAGATGAAATGAAGAAAATTGGAAAAGAGATCAAAGCACCTCTAGTAGCAAATATGATTGAGGGAGGAGCAACCCCAATGAATTCAGCAAAAACATTAAACAAAATTGGATTCAACATAATTCTATATCCATTATCAGTATTATTTGCAAATACATTTGCAACAATGAATATTTTACAAGAATTAAAAAATTCTGGAACAACTTCAAAATATAAACAAAAAGTGGTAAATTTTGATCAATTTAACAAATTAGTGGAATTAGATAAATTCAAAAAAATGGAAACAAAATACAAATTTACAAAAAGAAAATAAAAAATTTTAAGTAAAGTGCAATTATTCTGCGTTTCTCTTTACTTCAATTTCTATTGTTGAAACATTTCGTGTTCTACCATCTTCTGATTCCAAAGATTCTGAATCAATTTTGACATTTCCGATAGAATATCCGGCATTTTCAGTTTTTCGTGCAACAATTTGAGCTACATCTACAGCACGACCTATGCTGAGTCCCCTAGCTTTGATGTTGACAGATGGCACATTTGCCAATTGAATTAGCGTTGATGTTACATATGCCATCAATGGTTTTTTACCAATGAATATGGTGTCTCTAGTTTCAGTGGACATGGATAGTATAGTATTTAACGATAATTTAAAGTTAAAATGAATTTTTTATAAATATTATAAAAAATTGAAAAAATTTAAGATTATTATGTTGAAAATAGAATTTAAAAATAGTTTGGAAGATATTTCAAAAATACTAGAATCAGAAAACGCTCAAGAAAAAATTAGAATTTTAGAAACTCTACATGAAACAAATAATTTGAAAATATTGCAACAAATAATTGCAAGATTAAATGATAACAGTATACAAGTTAGAGGAGAAGCATTTAATTCACTTTTATTAAATCAAAATGATATCTCAAAAATTTTAATTGATAATCTTAATTCTTCAAATAAAAATATCAAAAGTTTTACAGCACTAGTATTAGCTAACAGAAATGAAAAAAAAGCAATTCCAGATATAATTAAACTGGTAGATAACGAACATGGAATGGTAAGATCTTGTGCAATTGGATCTCTAGGATATCTAAAAGCAGATGAAATTACAGACATCATTTTGGATGCATTTTCAGATTCCAATTTAGATGTACAAAAAAGTGCATTACAAGCAGCAATTCAAACAAATATTTTTGTTTCAGAAGAAAAAATTAAAGAAATTTCAAAAAATAATGATCCTCAAATACAAAATCTATTATTGAAATTAAAAAAATAAGTGGACCGAAAGGGATTTGAACCCTTGATCCGATGCATGCCATGCACCTATCCTACCAGACTAGACGACCGGCCCAATAATCAGAAATCTGATTGAATAATATTTTGTAAATTGGTTATTAACGTTTAGCGATTTAAAAAATTAGGTTAGTCAAATTATCACAATATATTTAAAGTTCAAGATGCTGATTGAATTGTCATGGTAGTAGATAACAAAGCAACTGTCACTTATGTTCAATTATTAAAAGAAGACCTTCTCATAATGAGAATTGTTCCAAAGGAAGGTCCAGTTCCTGATTTTGAAGCAGGTCAATTTCTCACATTAGGATTACCAAATAAAGCTGATAAAGATAAAATGGTTAGACGAGCATATTCAATAGCATCTCATCCAGAAAATAAGGATTACATTGAATTTGTAATTAGATGGGTTAGAAAACCACTTCCAGGAAGATTAACTACACAAATATTTAATGTAAAAGAAGGGGACGAAATATCTTGGTTGAAACCTACAGGTAGAGCATTAGGAATCAGTCAAGAATTACCAAGTGGTGAAAAAGATACAAGAAGAATTGTATGTATTGGTGGTGGAACTGGTCTTGCACCATTTGTGAGTTTTGCACAACATCTTCACGATACTAATGATAAAAGAGAAGTTGTTGTTTTACATGGCGCAAGTTATGTTGATGAATTAAGTTACAAAGATTTGCTTACCAATCTTGAAGATGAAAGTATTGCAAAAGGTAAGGATGTATGGAATTTTAAATATAGAGCAGCAATAAGTAGACCTCAAGAGTGGTTCAATAGAAGTTGGGCAGGTCAAGTTGGTAGAGTTGAAACGTTCCTAAGACCTAGAGATAATGGAATGTCACCATTAGAGGAATTAATTGGTGATAAAGTAACACAAAAAAATACAATTTTCTATGTATGTGGCTGGCAAGGCACCATAGATGGAGTTATGGACTTTTTAAAACCAAAAGGATTCATCACAGAACACGATAAACGTGAAGATGGAAGTTTTGAAGTCAAATACGAATCATACGGATAGAATTATTCAATAAATTAATCATTGAAATATGAGAATTATTTAGAAATCATAATTGATCACAGCCATATATCTTGCTCATCTAAATCCAGTAACAAATGCTCATGTAGAGATCATTAAGGAATTGAAAAAAGATGCAGATATTGTCAAAGTAATGCCAGTTATTTTTAGATCTGATGAAAAAGAAGTAAACAGTAAAAGTTTTCCATTTAATTTTGAAACTAGAAAAAAGATGCTTGAATCAATTTTTGGGGATTCAATCAAAATAACTGATGATTATGCATTTCTGGCACCATTCAAAAAATATCTCCCACCATTAGTAAGAAGAAAATCATGGAAATTAAGAAAGCAGATACTCAATGGTGTTGAAGGAGATTATTTTTCATACACAGGAGACAAGGCAGAAGGATACATGTTGAAAATGTATAGACTAAAACCAAAACTTGGTGAACGAAAAGCATTGTCTGCAACATCAGTTAAAGAGAAACTGTATAATTCAGTATTTGAAAAAAATTCTACTTGGAAAGAAGATGTTCCAGAAGAAATAGTCAAAATTATTGAAGAGGAATGGAAAACTGTTGAAAAATTTGCAAATCAAGAAGATCAAACTACAAGAATTGTAGGAATGAAATTTCCTAAAGAAGGATATTCAAAATAAATAGAGATTAATACACATTTGAGGAAAAAATTTCATGGCACTTCCACTTTCAAAATATGTATGGTTTGATGGAAAATACGTTCCTACTGAAAAAGCACAGGTTCCAATAACAACACATGCTATTCATTATGGAACATCAATTTTTGAAGGAATTAGAGCTTATTGGAATGGAAAACATCTTAACGTATTTAGATTAGATGAGCATGTAAAACGCTTTAGAAAATCAGGTCAATTTTACAATATTTCATTAAACTTTACAGATGAAGAAATCACTAATGCAATAATTGGTATTTGTAAAAAAAATAAAATAAAAAAATCATGTTATATCAGACCATTTTATTTTGTTGGAGATTATGGAATTAATCTACACGTAACAGAAAAAGCACCAACCAATGTTGCAATTTTTACTTTTCCATTTGGGGATTTATTTAATAAAAATGGAATTACTGCAGGAATTGTATCATGGAGAAAATTCTCAGATAATTCTACACCCACACAAGCAAAAATGGGTGGAAACTATCTAAATTCAATTATTGCAACTCAAGAAGCAAAAAGAAATGGGTTTGATGAAGCAATTTTGCTTGATCAAAATGGAAATGTTAGTGAAGCACCAGGAGAGAACATATTCATTGTTAAAGATAGTCAATTAATCACACCATCACTATCATCTTCAGCATTAGAAGGAATAACAAGAGATGCAATTCTCAAAATTGGCAAAGATTTGGATATTGATGTAATTGAGAGAGATTTTAAAAGAAGTGAATTAATCATGTCAGATGAAATTTTTCTAACAGGAACTGCTGCAGAAATCACACCTGTAGTTTCGATGGATTCAAAAAAAATAGGCACAGGTAAACCAGGAGATGTAACAAAAAAAATGATGCAAGAATATTCAGACATAGTAATGAATAAAAATATAGATTATGCTCATTGGTTAACTGAGGTCTATTAAATGAAAATAGTACAAATTGGAACAGGTGGATGGGGGAAAAACCATACAAGAATTTTATCAGAATTAGGCGTACTTGTAGCAGTATGTGACGCAAATCCTGAAAAAAGTAAAGAGTACGGAGAAAAATATTCTGTAAATTATTATCAATCATTAGAAAAATTATTAGAGTCAGAAGAATTTGATGGTGCATTTGTTGTAACACCAACATCAACACACACAGAAATTGCTATAAAGTTATTGGAATCAAAGAAACATGTATTTGTAGAAAAACCAATGACATACAAGTCTGAAGATGGTGAAAAACTTGCAAAACTGGCAGAAAAAAATAAAGTTATTCTCACATGTGGGTATATTGAAAGATTCAATCCAGCAGTGGATGTTGTAAAAAAAATTGTTAATGAGAAAAAATATGGTGAATTAGTAATGTTAGAATTTCATCGAGAAAATAGAATGCCATTACATATCAAGGATGTTGGAATAATTTATGATACTTCAGTGCATGATATTGATACTGCTAATTGGTTATTTGATGATATGCCTCAAGTAGTTTTTGCCCGTGCAGGAAAAATTAAACACGAACATGAAGATTTTGCAAGTATTATGTTAGGATATAAAAATGACAAAGTTGCAATAATATCTTCAAATTGGATTACACCAAAAAAAGTTAGAAAATTTAGTGCAGTATGTACAGAAGCAATAATTTCTTCAGATTTTATTACTCAAGAAATTATAATTGGAAAAAATGAAGAAACGGAAATAATTCAAAATGAAAAAGAAGAACCATTAATGAGAGAAATTCAAAATTTCTTAGATTCAATTGAAAATAAGACTAAACAGATTGTTAAATCACAAGAAGCAGTAAATGTAACAAAAATTGCAGAAGCGGCACTTTTATCTAGTCAAAAAGGAACCCCAATTTATCTGGATTTAAAATGAATAAAACAATGATGGAAATACTAGCATGTCCCATAGACAAGAATCATCCTTTAGAATTATTTGAAATTAATCAAAAAGAGGAAGTAGTAGTTGAAGGGGCAATATTTTGTCCAAAATGCTCCAGATTTTATCCAATTATGGAAGAAATTCCAATTATGTTACCAGATGACCTAAGAGACAAAAAACTTGAGATGGAATTTTTGAACAACAATAAAGACAAATTGCCTGAAAAAATTATTACAAAGGCAAATCCATGGCATTTGTAAGATAATGATTACCAATTATATTTCTGAAAAAGCAAAAATTGGAGATAATGTACAAGTTTGGCATTTTTCATATATTGGGGACGATGTTGAAATTGGAGATAATGTGAAAATCGGTTCTCTTGCACATATTGATTATGATGTAAAAATTGGAGATAATACAAAAATTGAAGGACAAGCATACATTCCACCACTATCCAGAATTGGTAAAAATGTGTTCATTGGTCCAGCAGCTGTTTTAACAAATGATCCATTTCCAATGTGTGATAAAATGGTAGGTGTTACAATTGAAGATAATGCAATAATTGGTGCACGTGCAGTGATCAAAGCAGGTATCACCATAGGAAAAAATAGTGTTGTTGCAATGGGGGCTATTGTAACAAGAGATGTTGAGGAAAATACTGTTGTTGCAGGTTCTCCAGCTTTTCTAAGATACAGTAGAGAAGAATATGATAAAAAGCGTAAAAAATGGATAGATAGTTAAAACTTTAATTCTTTTTTGAAAATATAATTTTTTAATTTAGATAAAATTAAAATCCATATTACTACTAATACTAAAGCAACAGTTACTTTAATTCCAGATGCAAGTATCCAATGAAAATCACCAAACTGTTGAATTGTAAATGGGCCTAACAACACAACCATTATTCCACCACCAATAATTATCAAAACCCACATTGCAAATAAAAAACCATAAAGTCCAGACTTCAAAGAGAAACACCCATCATAAATGCAGTAATAATAGCTAGAATTCCAGAAAAAATTGCAAGTTTAAAAATTGCAAATCCAACTTGTTTTTCAGTTAGTGGACCAGCTGCAAGAATTAATCTTACTAAAGTTACAGGTGCGGTTTTATCATTAGTTGCTTTTAATTTAAAATCATCAGTATGTTCAACAGGTTTACCCTTAATTTGTCGATGTTCTACAACTCGTTTTACACTAGACAGGAACAAAAATGAGTTAATTACAGCAGGTAATAATGCAATTGCTGCAATAATTTCTACGCCCCCAATAATTGCAATTACACCATACATGGCACCAAATGTTAATGCTCCAGAATCACCAGGAAAAATTTTACTTGGGATTTTGTGATATTTATAAAATGCCAATGAAACAAATCCTAAAGGCAAACTTACAATAGCAATTTCATAATTTTGTAAAATAAATAAACAAATAGATAATGTGAAACTTGCAATTACCATAAATCCACTAGCAACACCATTTAAAACATCAATAGAATTAATTGTATTTCCTGTAATAGGAATCATGAAAATTATCAAACCAAGATAAAGTAATGGAATTTGAACATCACCAAATAATGGGAATGCAAGATCTGTATCATATGCACCGAGAAAAATAATTGGAAGGGCTGCAATTGCAAGAGCTACAGGTTTAAACCAACCTCCCATTACTTTTCTATCGTCAACATATCCAATTAGAAATGCGGCAGTAGTTGTAATTATTACTGCAAGAATTTCATTGAGTTGAAAAAAACCATAAAGAATAATTTCTGAAACAATAATTCCCAATATTAGGGATATTCCACCAGGTCTTGCAACCATTACATTTTCTTTTTTATTCATATCTTTTACAGTATAATTCTTTTTTACCAAAAATTTGATTAATGGTGGAGTACTGAAATATACTACAAAAAATGCAATTATGCATGAAATTATTGCAGGAATAATTAATTCAATCAATATCTAACCTTCTTTAATTCTGCTTTAATGTTATTTGCTATGGTTAAACCAATTTTATCAATTTCTGCTAATTTGTCAACAGGAATATTTGCTAAATCATCTAGATTTTTTATATTATTTTTGAACAACACACGTGCCCTTATTCGTCCGATTCCTTTTACACGCACTAAATCCAATAATTCCTCTCTAATACCGTAAACTATTCTTTTTCTTAAATCACTAAATTCTTCAAGTAAATCAGATCTTTCAATATGTTTAGAAATTTCCCTTAAACAATAGGATAACCAGTTTGCATTTTCTACCATTCTATGCATATCTCCAGCCTCAATTCCAAGAGTATCAGATAAAGAGAGTTCACTTGATTCAGTAATCCACATTTGTAAAGCTAAAAGACTTCTAGAACAATCATATTCTGAGATTGGTTCAATTAATTCTGTAGAATAATTTTCAATCATGAGACTAGTAGATTCATAGTCCTTATTTCTAAGTGAGAATTTAGGAAAAAATTCTTCACAATTTGTCATTAAATGTAAAAACCCAAAAGTATGTTTTCGTTGTTCAGATACATTGTCAATTGCATCTCTAAAGTATGTTGCAGTTAAAGGATCAATGTAAAGCATCGAAGTCTTTTTTCCAAATGCAGTTCCAGCATATCTTTCATCTTTTTTAATTATTAATTGTTGACTAGAAAGAAAACGTAAGGAAATATTGATTGCAAAACTTAGAGTTGCTTTTGTTGTTTGTAGTCCACCTAATGTTTGTAAAAAGAATTCAAGAAGTTCTTCTTTTTTTATTCCAGGATGTGTCACAATTACACTAAGAATATGAGTTCGAAGAGATTTATCCTCAGTAATTTTTGAAACTATAGGTTCTGGTTCACCATGAATATAATATTCAGTTAAATCTTCAGTATTACCATTTCCAACAATAATAGATTCACCATATTTATCAAACTGTGGTCTTCCAGCTCTTCCACAAAGTTGTTTATATTCTAAAATACTAATTGGTCTATTTGCACCAACTTTTGCATTGTATCTATTGATATTTGAGATAACAACCCTTCGTGCTGGAAGATTTACACCCGCTGCTAATGTTGGAGTTGATGATAATAGTTTAATGGTTCCTTTACGAAATTCTTTTTCTACTGTTTCTCTACATTTTTGATTTAATCCTGCATGATGAAATGCAACTCCTTTTTTTACAAGAATTGCCAAAGTTTTCACAATTTCAGTATGTTCGTTTTCTGCAAGAATTTGTTTAGATGTTTTTTCTAATGCAGTTAATTCTTTTTTTTGTAAGAGTTGTGAAATAACATCAGATGCTTTTGTTGCAAGTGATTTTGAGCGTACTCTAGTTTCTGCAAAAA
>Ga0315321_10000682_pt1 | contig 25602 bp, 23 predicted proteins | sample M180m21515metaG_FD_203464 | JGI IMG/M metagenome (GOLD analysis project Ga0315321, IMG submission 203464) | Ammonia-oxidizing marine archaeal communities from Monterey Bay, California, United States - M1 80m 21515 | ecosystem: Environmental > Aquatic > Marine > Intertidal zone | place: USA...
CTTCGAAATGGCCAATTGGAAAGCGACGTAATGCCTCTCGATGAAAGCATTTCAATAATGGAGACCTTGGACGAAATCCGTGCCCAATGGGGATTACGCTACCCTTTTGAATAAAATAGACTCATTCCCGACCATTCGCATCGGGCCTTGTATACCAAAAACTGCAAAAGCGTTTGGACCTTAAAACAAACGGAAAAATCATCGGCAATAGAATCACACCAAATATCCGAGCTTTGGAATGCCAAAATAGCTTGCGAGAAGAAGTCACAACAGGATGACACTTCAGTATCCGAAAGGCGTAACCGCTCTTTCGACACCACCTTTTCAGATCCATGGATAGAAAAATCTCCTCCCCTGCAAAAACTTTCTGGGAAAATCCCCCTATGGACTCAAAGGCTTCCCGTCGACAAAAGATAAAGCTCCCGGCTGCCATACGAAAAGAACGGGAAACCCAGTTCCAAAAATTGGCAAAAAAGTGATCTAACGAGCCTTTCGGCAACTTAGAATCAAAGCGTAACGTAGAACCTCCCGCGCCGATTTCGCCGGCGATCATCAAACTCAGGCTTTTTTTAAGTAGCGGGACAGGTACAACTGTATCTGCATCGACAAAAAATAAGTATTTCCCCTTCGCTTCTCGAGCACCGGCATTTCGGGCTCTGGAAATTTGATTGATCGGCTCGAACACGACGCGTGCTCCAGCATCCGTAGCGATCTTTGGCGTAGAATCCACGGAATTGTTGTCGACTACGATCATTTCTCCGTCAATTGGCAACAAATCGTCCATAACTCGCCGGATCTCGGCAATAGTGCCAGCCAGTAGAACTTCCTCGTTGTAAGCAGGGATAATTACAGAGTAACTGATCATGAATAGGCGTCTAACTCTTATCCGGAGTTACAATCTCTAAGAAATAAATTCTGTGAAATTGCATCAATAATGCTTACGACAAATTAATTCAAATTGGCAAACCGAATGGCAAATGCCAAAAGAAACAAAGAATGTCGGAGAATATAAATACCGATTTCAACTCATAAGAAACCAGCTCTCGAATGTCATTCAAGTCTTGCTGAAACGCTTAGCCCTTCTTGGAACGCCAAAGGCAAGCCCAACCTGCCAACCTTCTAGGCGAGCATTGGATCGGCGACCATAAAGATCGCAATCACCTTCGGGCTGAAGAAGCTTGTCCCCTTTCACATCGGATGCGATTTCACACAAAGTAGGTACTGGATCTCCTCGTTTAGCAAGACCATCTCGAAGAAAAGCAATGCGGTCTAACTCGGCTTGAGTCGCAAGATTGGCTAGGGATCGACGGAAATCGGCGACTTCACCCTCTTCCGAAGGTGCGACGGTAATCGAATCCTTAGGCAAGTCGTAAGAGTGAGTAACTTCGGGTTTCTCAGAATCCGTAGAGTCCTGAACATCATCACCCCCAGTGGTGAAACTATCTTCAAAGTCATCCATCGAAAAGGGTTCTTCCTGACTTTCAACCCCATCACCATCATCAACGGACGGAGGGATAATTCCTTCCACAGCCGCAGGTGAATCGCTACCACTCGTGTCGTCTGCTTCGGCGACTTCAGGTTCGGCCATGATGTCGGCGAGTTCCTCGTCGGAATTAGATGTAGAATCTTCCTGCACGTCGAAAATTTTATCAGTTTCGGGAGGTAGACCCGTGGAGTCGGAGAGGGGGGTCATGAACATAAACTTTTACCACAGAAAGAAAAGTGGCAAGTGAAAAGTGCTAGAGCAAAGCCAAGCTGAGCTGAAATTATTTAGGAATCGGTCGCTGCACCATTCGGTGGGGCACTGGATGGAGAGCGTGAATCGTCTTCCTCGTCAACAGAACTGGGCCCCTCCTTCGTTGAATCTCCGGAACGCTCGATTTCAATCTTTTCATCAACTTGAAGGAATACTGTAGGTTCTCCGAATCCGGGAATTTCCTCCGCAAAACAATAGTTAGACTGCACGAGAGTAGCACGTAGACGTCGAGAACGACGACTAGGGGCGTTCGGAGAAGTCCGACGAACAAGAAACTCCATTCCCTTTTTCATGCCATCCTCGTAGCCAAGCGGTAAAAATACTCCAGATCCCGAAGGTCTGGCATTTGTCACGGTGACATTCAATTTATCGGCATAATAAATCCAGGGCGGGGCCTTAATGATGTCTCGATAAAATTTTTCACGATCACGGAAATCAACGAGAATTTGTTCACGATCCAAAATAAGTTTGTCGAGTTTAGTCTGGAGGGTTTGATTTTCTTTTTGAATACTCGCAAGTTCTTCCTCCAAACCTTTGCGTGTAGCCGCAATAGCGTCTTTAGCAGTGTTCAGTGGTTCTAATCGTGCATTGATCTCGGCAAGCTTGGACTGAACATCCAGCCGGGCAGGGATAAACGCCTCGCTCTCCGATACGGCTGTAGTTAACTCTGCAGTCACCTTCGCGAGCTCACTTTTCAAGAAATCTACCTTATCATTGCTTTCCTTGAGACTCCCTTTGGCCTCGTCGATGGCTTCTCTGTGCCCACTGATTTCGCGAAAAACAGAGGCAAGGGCGAACTTGGAGGCATTCTCGTCAGCGACCATCTTAATATTCAACTTCTCAATGGAATCCTCACGATCTGCACGAAGTTTTTCTTTTTCTGCAACGATACCAGGTACAATCGCAAAAGCGATTCCAGCCAAAAGGGTAAGCCCCCAAGCAAACAATCTAGAGATTTGTAATTTCAACGTCTTGGTTTTCCCGCAAGCCTCCGATGCGACCAAACATGGGAATAATCATGGCAACGCTATGAGATAAGCCAGCCTCCTTGACCAAGATTTGGCAAAGGCGCTGGCCTTTTTCTGATAAAATGAACCGCATATTTTCCTCCAAGCCTTTGTTGCGTCCGATAGGCAACATCAACACTCCAGCTTTCAAGTTAAGACTTTGCACGCGGGTCGAGAGGCTTTCGCCCCGCTCAATCCATGGTCGCTCATTCAAATCTCTCTCTAATGCAAATAGTACAGTCTTATAGTGAAAGTCGAGCGTACGTGTCTCTTCGGCATAATCCGACAATTTATCCTGAATACCTTCACCATTTTCTCGTTCTTCTCCCATTCGATTTCTTAAGATCTCTAACTCCGCGGTTTTTGCAGGATTCCCTAGAGTTAGCTGGTCTACATCCACATTTGCTCGCTCGAGTTCTTTCGTTAACGCTTCGATTGCGAGGTTGGACTGATGGGCTTCATCACGAGTTTGAGCGACCTCATCTCGCTCCGCCTGAAGATTAGACTCAGTTTCCAAAATAAGACGTACATTGGACGTGCTGTCTTGCTTGATAGAGCTCAATTCACTCTGAAGGCTCTGAGAATCGCGTTTTTTACGAGCAAGATTGGCTTCTTGGGCACTCTTTTTTTCGGCCGCAGATTGCTCCATTAAGAAAAACTGCTCGTTGAGCGTGCTTAGTTGAGTAGAGGCATCATCGCCACGGAACCAAAGCAATAATACGAATACCAAAGCAGTAATAGAAAAAACTATCGCCAGCCAAATTTCGATCCGAGAAATTTTTTGCATAGTAAACTATAGAGGCGGCAAAGGCGCAAAAGGCGAAGGAGGGGCTCCATCTCCCTCCCCGGGCAAAGGTGGTAAACCAGAGTCCGGCGGCAAGGGGGCAAATGGGGACGGTGCCATTGGTTCTTCGGGAACAGGAAGAGACCCAGGGGGAACAAGTTCTTCGGCGACTGGTGTAGCGGGAGCAAATGGTTCAGGAATAAAAGGCAAAGGTTCCTCGGTAGCGGGTTTTTCCACATCTTCGACGGCATCAGGTTTTGACGCATCGATGCCAGCTTCCTTTTCTATTTCCTGGCGCCTCGCCTCCAACCTAGCTTTCTCTGACTCGATCCAACGCTTTTCGCGGATGGCGTCATTATCCTTTCGTCTAGCGGTCATGAGGTTCTCTGTGATGAGCGGGCCCCTGCCCCACCAACGATCGTAGTCAATCAGGCCATTTTCATTTCTCCCCCAGTTCCTCCCGATTCGCTTATTTCCAAAGGTGGAAGTAAGGCGACGCTTATCAAGATCGTAATGGTATCGAGCATTCCATTCCTGATAAACAATCGGAGGCTCGCTCTCTGTACGATAAAAGCACCCATTGACCAATACAATGGCAAGAATACATACAAGACTTGAAGGAAATACCCTCATGAAAAAGTACATTGCCACGCACAGGCAAAAAAGCAAGCGCGGAGAAAAGCTTTATGCCTCCAACTGAGGTTTCCAGACAATAGAAAAAGCTTATTGTCCGATTCCAGAGCAGAGTAAACAATTTCAATGCGAGGAACGATGACGATTTCATCGCAATTCGCGACAAATTGTAAATTCAACCCCAAAGTCATGACTTTTCTAAAATTTCCGACTGGGATTTGTTCGCCGAGAACGCCTTTACAATAGGACCTGAACCTACCCGACGCCGTCGGGTAGGAATTGTACTTGGATTGCGGAATGGAACCAGTAAAAGCATTCAGAACATAAAATTGCACAGGTCTACTAGCGCCAGTGTACTGCGAAGCCCGATCTCCCCCCTCGTTTCGAACGGTTTTAACAATGATGGGCATGGCAGTAAGCTATCCTAGCGCTGATCGGCAGTCTCCGTCTAGCAAATATTCCATGCGAAAAGTCTGCAAGGACTCCAACGTTCGAAGGCAAAGCAATTGACTGCTTGGTACTCTAGACGCCTAAAATGTAGAGTGATTGAAAAAAGAAGAATCAAAAACTTTGCTTTTTCACCTTAACGTGAAAGCGGCTAATAATTCTTGTCTTGGGAATCGAGCAGTATGGTCACAGGACCGTGGTCCACTGCCTCGATCTCCATATGAGATCCGAATCGACCGGTAGGGACCGATCTCCCAATTCGATTAGACATTTTCTCTACAAAGCAATCGTAAAGAGTCTTTCCAAGATCAGGTGAAGCCGCCCGATTAAAGGAAGGGCGCAATCCCTTTCTCGAATTACCATAGAGAGTAAATTGGCTCACTACCAACGCATTCAAGTCTTTATCCTCCAAGGACAAGTTCATACGGTGTTCTTCGTCATCGAAAATTCTCAAGCCGAGAATCTTAGGTACAAGCCAGTCCACGTCTCTGACCTCGTCCTCAGCAGAGACTCCAAGATACACGAGGAGGCCTTCCCCGATTTCACCAACGACTTCGCCCCCAACAAGAACAAGGGCTCTTTGAACACGACGAACGACAGCCCTCATTTAGAGACGACAAGACAGATTTGAGATATCCACAAAAGCTGAGGCAAGCAAAACAATACCCCGAACGATTTTTTAGAAACTTTAAATCAATCAGGTTCTACCGAGATAAACTGGTAAGACTAGTCTTCGACCGCTACGGCATCCATGACCTCGGCAGCGGCAGCAGCGGCCAAGGGGGTCGTGAGATAGCGTTCACCGCAACTAGCTCCAATTACGACAATCCGTTTACCTGCCATTTCCGGACGGTTGCCGATGCGCAGAGCAGCCGTGACGGAGGCTCCAGTCGAAATTCCTCCGAGAACCCCTTCTTCAACTGCAAGTCGACGAGCCATGGAGAATGCGTCATCGCTGGTAACTCTTTGTACCTCATCCACTATATCCAAATTCAAATTCCTAGGAACAAATCCAGCCCCTATGCCTTGAATCTTGTGGGGGCCGGGCTTCACCTCTTCTCCTGCGAGGGTTTGAGTAATTACAGGACTTTCCTCTGGCTCGACAGCAACCGAGAGCAGATCGGGATTGCGTTGCTTGATTACCTCGGAAACTCCTGTGATCGTACCTCCTGTTCCGACGCCAGCGACAAAGGCGGCGATATTTCCCTCCATGTCCGACCATATTTCCTCGGCTGTGGTCTGACGATGAATCTCCGGATTGGCAGGGTTTTCAAATTGTTGAGGCATAAATCCTTTTTCGCCGAAATCCTTCAACAATGAAGTAGCCTTGGCAATAGCACCCGGCATACCTTTGGAGCCGGGTGTAAGCACGATATCGGCTCCAAGTAAGCGAAGGAGGACTCGGCGCTCCTTCGACATAGTTTCCGGCATAGTCAGGAGGCACTTGTAACCTTTGGCGGCACAAACGAAGGCAAGAGCAATCCCCGTATTCCCGGAAGTAGGCTCTACGACAACACTGTCGGAATTCAATTTCCCATCACGCTCGGCAGCTTCGATCATGGAAACTCCGATTCGATCCTTTACGCTTGCCAACGGATTGAAAAACTCACCTTTCAAGTAAACTTCAGCCTTACAACCATCAGATACCTTATTGAGCTTGATTAGAGGCGTACGCCCGACGGAAGAGGTTACATCTTGGTTTAGGGACATGACAATGAGTGGGTTGAGTAATTTAACGGGGAAAAGAGATTTGGGAGCAAATGGAAATCAAAAGATTTCCAAAAAAAGTGAACCTACCTCCGTCGAGGTCCGAAACTACGAATCGGAGCATTTCGATTGGAATCAGCGTTTCTCAGACGATAGACGATCCTACCTCGATTGAGATCGTAAGGGCTCATTTGCATCTTCACCACGTCGCCAACGGTGATTTTGATGAAATGCTTACGCAATTTCCCGGAGATATGGGCAAGAACCTGATGCCCATTTTCCAATTCCACGCGAAACATGGTGCTGGGCAGAACTGCAATAATCTTACCCTCGACCTCGATATCTTCTTCGGAAGTCATAAAATAATGAGAAAAATTCTATTAATTGCATACATCAAAAAGATAAAAAATCATGTTTTCAACATACGTCAAGCGAGCATGCCCACTCGATCTAGGACATTTCCAGCTTGCGAACGATGGGACAAGGCACTTTTAAGGAACCCAAATGCTAGAAATCGAAAAGGAATCGACTACTTGCCCCTTTGAAAAGCTTCATCCATCACAGCTCAACCGCGATGACGGGTTTTACATGAAGCTCGCCTACAATCTCGCCATCGACGCATGGAATGCAGACGAGGTTCCGGTGGGCACGGTAATCGTTCATGGTGAGCAAATCATTGCCTCCGCCCGCAACGAAACCAGAATTGCCAACGATCCGACCGCCCACGCTGAAATCATTGCCATTACGCAAGCAGCCAGTGCGATCGGGGACTGGCGCTTGAACGAATGCAGACTGTATGTGACCAAAGAGCCATGCCCAATGTGCTCCGGTGCAGTAATCATGTCAAGAATCGGAGAAGTTCACTACGCCGCACCAGATCCAAAGATGGGTTGCCTCGGAGGCGCAACAGATCTAAACGCCCTACCCTGCTCTAACCACAAAGCCAAAGTTTCGGCTGGTCTTTTAAGTCAAGAATGCCTCGCCCTCCTTCAGGCATACTTTCAAGTCAAACGTCAAAAGCCGAAAATAAAACCTCGCTCAAAAGAATAAACCAAAGGGGTACGACACCCAACTTACGACCTTGACGCCACCCTTCCAAAGTATTTCCATGAGAGAATGACTACATTCTAGCCCCAATCGAACCTGTAATCTCAAAATATATGTCACACACACTTCCATTACTTGACTTTGAAATCGCTGCTCTCGAACCTCATATCGACGCCCAAACGATGGAAATTCACCATGGCAAACATCACCAAACATATGTATCGGGATTAAATGCAGCCTTGGAAGGCAAAGATATACTCACCGCACTAAAAGTCGATGAGCTCATTCAAGACCTGTCCTCCATCCCGGAAGACATACGAGGAGCTGTTCGCAACCATGGTGGAGGACATTCCAATCACTCCTTTTTCTGGAAAGTAATTTCCCCCTCGGGCGGAGGATTGCCCTCGGGTGAACTCAGCGACGCCATTAATTCAACCTTCGGCAACCTCGATACGCTGAAGGAAGCGTTCACCAAGGCGGCCCTAACTCGATTCGGTTCGGGCTGGGCGTGGCTCGTCAAGCAATCCGACGGTTCCCTCGCCGTAACCTCCACGCCAAATCAAGATTCCCCGCTCATGGAAGGCATCGCCGACCTCACGGGAACCCCAGTCATCGGGCTCGACGTGTGGGAGCATGCCTACTACCTAAACTACCAAAATCGCCGACCCGACTATGTATCCGCATTCTGGAGCATCGTCGATTGGAACCAAGCATCGCAAAATTTTGCTGCCTAAACCTCCAAAAGTCCTTAAACTCACGGGATCAACATTACTGGGAAATAACACCACATCTTGGTCCGAGTTACAACAACTTCAGTACGCACACTACAACTATTAATAATCCTTGAGAGAAATGAAAAAGCTTACTCGCATATTTAGATTGATTCGCTTTACCTTTGTTGGGTGCCTCCTTGCTCCATTGCTCTTGCTCGGACAAGACGAGGAAGAAGAGGAAACTCCTGCGGAAAAACAATCGGCAAAGGAAAGCCAGCAAGCTATTTCCATTGGGGGTCTTGATGCCAACCCATCCAAAACACGCGATTTCGTAGAGACACTTCGCTCAACTGGTGAAATAGACATTAAAACCTATGTAGAAGCAGTTACTATCTTAGATGCCAACCCGACCAAGACCCTCGATTTCGTAGAGACACTTCGCTCAACTGGTGAAATAGACATTAAAACCTACGTAGAAGCAGTTACTGTAATAGATGCCGACCCATCTAAACCACTCGATCTGGTCGAGACCCTCCTAACCACTGGTAAAATAGACTCTAAAACCTATGCAGAAGCAGTAAAGACAGTCATCCCAAATGAAGAACAAGCAATAGTTTACGTTCAAGAGTTAGAGGCAAGCGGTGCAATACCGGCAATCGTAACCCAAGAAGTGATTGAGGAAATTACTGCTGATGAAGTCCCTCCGGCACCTCCTGCGGTTCTCCCTCCGACCTCTCCACCGGAAAATCCCACACCTCCTCCCTCAGCCGACAATTTCAGCTATGATGTGGATAGCGACATCCTGACAATTCCGGGAAATGTACAAACATTGCAGGGAGTAAGTATTACAGAAAGTAATTTGGCTGGGTTGGGCATCGACACAATGACCAGCAGAACAGCACCCTACTTAGTTGAAGCCTACGAGTTGGGAGTTTTCTCAGGAGTGACGCACGCTACTCGATTCAACGAAATTCTCAGTGAGGCAGTTAGGTTAGCGAACATCTTGGTTCAAACTCTACAGATCACAGACCAGTTCAGCGTGGCAGGCAGCGAAAATTACTTCGACAAAGCAAAGCTTGAAGGAATATTGAATTCAAGAAATCCATACTTTTTCCAACTGGTCAAAGTCCTCGCTTCCAATGGCGCATTCGGTGACAAGGACGACGCGAAGATTCAAGATGCAGTGGGAAAATTGATGGGGTCCCTTTTCCCCAATGGAGTTTCATCAAACGAGGTTTCTGATGTTTTAAGCAAAACTCTTGGAGAAATAGTATTTCAGAAACTGAATGGGGATTTGGGCGGCACGATAAATCTAACGGAATTCACGAATTCTCCGCTTTTCGACTTAAAAGTCGAGCAAGTCAGCGGCATAGTAGCGCAAGACATCACGCTTGGCTCGACAACAGGAACCTCGACAATCGATTTAACGAGCCAACTCACGCCTGCTCTCAATACACCGAAGGATCCAAAAGACTGGAAGGTATTCGGCGTTGGAGCGGGAAAGGACATCATAGTAAAAGGGGACGTCAGATTCAAAAACTCAAACAGACATCCTCAGACAGGCAACCTAGTGAAAGATCATGCCCTTGCAATAGGAGCACTGGATGAGATTCATTTTCATTCCAAAACAATCGAAGCGGATTGGGGATTGTCAGCCGACTTTTTGGAAAAGCACTTGGACTATTCGGGATCAACCCAAACGACAGTCAACGACCAAGCTACGTTTGCAGGGAAGAACAATCGCATCAAAATGGACTTCGAAGGAGCCAACCTGTATCTCGGTTCCATCTCCAAAATGGAGCTCGTGAACGTCGATCTCGAATCGGGCGGTAATCTGGCAGTCGCTTCCTTGGATGAATTGCACATTGTGTCCTCCGATCCCACAAACACGCCGAACACCTTTACGGTAGGCAAAAACACCAACCCTTCGGACAGAGGTGACAACGTACAACTCTTCGCCAACGAGAGAATCGTCGCAGATGGATTGCGATTTGAAGGACGAGTCGACTCAATCTACATGGAAGCCAGAACGGTGGACTTGAAACACGTGACCTTCCCCAATGGATCCGAAGTCCATCTCGCATCGGATCTCGGTGGCGTTGGCGCAAATGGAATAGGAAACGGGAAATATCCCACGTTTGGAATCGGCCAACGAGAAATCGGCAGAGTAAACTTCATAGATCAAGTGAAGTACGACACCAACCTCATCGACAGCCAAAATAGTTTTGATGCACTTGGCAACCTGCCAAATGGCAAGCAACCCATAACTATATCGAAAAGGTGAATCAACTTTCGTACAAGTTAATTCGACTTTAAGATTCCATTATGAAGAAGTTCTTAAAAAACCATAAGGATTACAGGGTTTGGATCGGAATATTTATTATTTTACTTGGTAGCCACGGTTTGCTTCAAGGGCAACGGGATCGCTTCGATCCCGGCATGGTGTCCCGACCATCCATCGGTGAAGTTGCTCCAAGCCGTACAATTGCCCCACGGACGTCATCTCCTAGACCGGGCGCGAGTGATTTGGGACTTCAACGCCCAGTAAGCGTAAAGCGTCGCGGATTGGATTACTTCATCGGTTTTGACACTAAATTGTATTACAGTTCTAACCCTTCCGTCGTAAATCGAGGCAGTGCTGGAATAGGAGTATTGCCAGCTGGTATTTTTCAAAATACTTTCCATACTGGGTTTCGATTGGGTTCATACAATTGGGGCAGCGCCGCATTTTCACCCTATATTGGTATGAGCTACAACCGCCTGGACCATTTCGGTGAAGATTTTCTTGACGTCATGGACATGAATTCTCTGGGCCTTTACATGTTTGGCCTTGTTCAATTTCCGAGCGGATGGGCATTACGACCCGGGTTGAGTTATGTCCAAGACCGCGAGTCCAACGATAATGAACGGATTTACAACGAACTCTTACCCAGTTTCACGTTATTAAAAACTTTTAGCCTCGGCAGATCGACCTCTCTATTGGACTTTAGCATCGGCCACCATTTTACTGATTCGCCATCGTACCAAATAGTAGGAAATGGCGACGATCTTGATCGCTTGGAACTATCTTCTCGATGGACTGTCATCACAAATATCGGAAAATTAGAAATATCCCCATACGCACGCATGGCGTTTCTCGATTATAACCAGGGGACAATGAAAGATCGTTTGGACTTCATGCGCGAAGTTGGGCTCAACTTGGAATACCCGTTTAATAAATATGTTTCCGCCAACTTCTTCGCTCGATATATTTCTCGGCTCTCAAAAGGAGGCCCCGTCAACTACGACTTCGAACGTTTTGATGGTGGTGGCGGAGCTGGACTGAAAGCCAAGTTCTGAACCATTCGAGCTTAGTTGCCCTCGAGTAATCAATTGCGTGAGGACCGATTTCGCTTAAATAAAAACCAATTAGAAGTCAGGTGAATTTTTTCGTAATTCATCCAATACCAACCTTTCTGTTGTTGGCCCATTGCATTCTTCCAAGTCTAGTAGCAACACTCCCCGATGAAAACATCGGCACTTGGACGGCAACCGAAATCACAGGTCAAGCCTTCGTAAAGGAACGACCGGAGCAAGCAAAACCGCGGTCGCTGAAAGTGGATTCTAACTTACGACCCGACGGAAAGATTCTTCTTATTGCCGCAAAGCAGTCCCTTCTGGAAATCACGCATAGCAAAGGCAATTTCCTTCGCTTGGGCAGGGCAACCTTGGCCGAGTTCTCAAGCAAAAAGATTCGGCTTTTGCAGGGATCGTGCCTTCGGAACACTAAAAATGAAACTCTCTTTGCATTATCGGGAAAAAAAGTTGATGCTGGAATTCGTCTAAAGGGAACCTTGATGGCAGAGGCTACAGGAAACGGAGGTCTTAAAGTCGTCCTCGTTGAAGGAAAAGCCGACATTGGAACTGACGCCGACGGGGCTAAGCCTCTCAGACCGGGTCAATTGATATTCGTTCATAGTTCGCCTGCAAGGCTCGGTGCCATTTACGACCTAGACCTTCCATTACTTCTATCCACTTCTCGTCTGGTTTCAGGGTTCAAAAAAACATTGCCCAACCTTGCCTGCATTCGCACCTCCATGCTGATTCAAGGCTTGAACACCAAACGGCGCTACGAAGCTTTGATTGGGGATGCCCAAGACGATGAAAAGGTTCAGATGTGGGCTATTAAAGAAAAGTAGACCACTGCTTGCGAGTTATTTTATTCCCGCTAGATCATCCAGAAAAATCAGACGAGACATTCCCCTTGGGCTTCGAATGAGTTGCCGCACTTAAGATTAATTCAAAGGGATATCAATACACTGCTAGTTCTAAAACGGAAGGATGCCTTGCGTAAAAGGTTGGTAAGCGATAATCATAAACTCCTTTTACAAATGACTGAAAAGTTCAAATATCGAGCCTTCCTAACCTACGCCCATGAGGATGGAGAACAAGCGAAACAACTGCGCCGCGCACTAGAAAACTTTCGAGTCCCCTCAGCCTTGGTAGGCAAGGAAACCGAGTTTGGTCCAGTTCCTGCACGCCTTTTCCCCATATTTCGGGATAGAGATGAATTGGCAGGTTCTGCCGAGCTTGGAGAGGCGATTCAGAAAGCTCTCAAGGACTCTAGCCACCTAATCGTTTTGTGTTCACCCGCCGCGGCAAAGTCGTTTTGGGTAAACGAAGAAATAAGAGTTTTCAAATCAATGGGACGTGCCAACCGTATCCTGTGTTTGGTATTAGACGGAAAACCCTTTGCCTCCTTGCGCGATGGTAAACCCGAACTTGAATGCCTTCCGGTAGCAGCTCGCCGAAAAGTTAGCGAGCAAGGGAAAATCACAGAAGAACCGAGCGAACCTGCAGCTGCCGACTTGAGAAAAGATCAGGATGGGGAGCAGGGAGCTTACCTGAAGATCATTGCAGGAATGCTGGGCGTTGGTCTCGACGACCTCAAAAAGCGAGACGTACATTCTCGACAACGTCGAACAGCTAGAATTGCTGCCACGGCAAGTCTTGTCGCACTAACTGGTTTTGCCCTCGCTGCTTATGCTCTCGTTCAAGGCAACCGGGCTCAGGAAGCACTTGTAGAAGCGAGGAAAGAGCGTCACAAGACCGAAGAGGAATTAGCAAAGACTGAAGCCGTAACCGATTTTGTCCGAGAACTTTTCCTCTCGATTGAACCTGATAATTCTCGAGGAATGGACACCCGCTTGGTGAAAACCATGCTCGACAAAGGAACAAGCCGAGCAGCGGAGCTGAAAGGCGAACCTGAAATCGAAGCTCAAGTACGTCTGACGCTGGGAGCAACCTATCGCTCAATTGGTGCTTTCGACGAAGCTCAAGTTAACCTATCCAAAGCTCTTTCTCTGTTGAAGAATTTATCCGATCCGGATGAAAAAACTATTCTTTCCGCAATGAATGAATTAGCGGTCGTGGAAGACGCGCTAGGAAATCACATTCAAGCGGAAACTCTTTTCTCTAAACTACTAATCCAGCGAAAAAAACTTCTGGGAGAAAACCATCCGCAAGTCATCAGCGCAAGTATCGACCTCGCCAATCTTTACAGAAGGATTGGCAGACATGAAGAAGCGGAAGAACTTTGCTCTTCGGCTCTAGCCCGGCTAAAGTCTTTTCAACGTAAAGAAGGTGATCCAGAACTGCTGCGTTGCATGAGTTACCTTTCCACCATCTACCTCGCCCGAGAAAAGCTGCCTCAAGCAGAAAGCCTCGCTCGCAACACACTGGAAATATCGCGCATACACCTTGGCGAGGAAAATCCCGACACCCTAAGGAGAGCAATTCGCTTGGCAAACGCCCTGCAAGCGCTTGAACGCCTTGACGAAGCTGAAAACCTATCCGTTGAAACCGTCTCAAGTATGCAGAGAATATTGGGAGAAGAACACCCGGAAACTCTTGGGGCGATGGACGCCTTGGCGGAAATCGTCGCATCCAGAGGGAATAACGAACAAGCCCTTTCCCACTACGACAGAATATTGACTGCCAAGGAAAAAGCGTTGGGACCTATGCACCCCGAAACCCTTGAGACGGTAAAGGCCATCGCTCATTTGCAAAAAAAGGCGGGGAATCTGTCCGATGCGGAAACAACTTTCGTTAAGATATATGAGCGCATGGAAGAAAAATCGGGAAGTGAACATCCGGAAACACTCCGTGCTCAAAATGATCTTGCCGAAATATATCTTATAAGCAAAAAAACCGAAGAGGCCTTCGGTCTAAGTGAACGCCTTCTTGAAACCGAGTTGCGAGTCTTGGGCAAGGAGGACCCCTTGACTTTACGGACGGAAGCCAGGCTCTCCGAACTTCATTTTCTTGCCGGGCGACTGGAAGAAGCCTTGGAGGGTTTCTCCACAGTTCTCGCGAAACAGGAACGGATTCTCGGATTCGACCATCCCGAAGTCGCACGTTCGAGGGATTTCCTAAACCAAATTCTTGCCCAACGCGCAGCGGCTACCGAAGTAGCAGATTCCAACTTAACCGAAGCAAAACCTTTCCAAGGACCACTTCTTCCGGAAAGCGTCTTACCACCAAAAACGTCTTCCACGAGTTTACTGCCGGCCGAACCGGAACCAAATACGGCAGTAGAAGTCAAAGAGCCGGGAACCGTCGATCGACTCATAGGAAATATTAGATCGGCGATCGGGTCAAACGGCACCAAGGAGACCACCCGGGAAAACGAAAAATAGTCCCCCTTCACGCCGATGGGCATGACCACGACAAAAAGGTTTACCTCTTCTACGCCTAGGAAATTCGGCGTAATTTTCGACTGGGATGGTGTGGTCATAGACTCTTCCAATCAGCACGAGCGGAGTTGGGAAATGTTGGCGTCGGAAATCGGAAAGCCTTTGCCGGAGAATCATTTCAAGCAAGGTTTCGGTAAAAGAAACGCCATAATCATTCCCGAAATCCTAGCTTGGACTAAAGACCTTGACGAAATCGAAAGGCTGGGACGACGAAAGGAAGAACTTTATCGTAAATTGGTCAATTCCGACGGACTAAGAACACTGCCTGGAATTCGCAAACTACTCGCCGAGCTTGAGACGAACGAAATTCCCTGTGCAGTCGGCACTTCCACGGAACGAGAAAATCTCAAACTCGCCTTCCAACTGCTAGATCTAGGCGACTTCTTTCATGGAGCAGTATGCTCGGAAGACGTTCGGCGCGGGAAGCCTGATCCCGAGGTCTTTCTTAAGGCCGCAGCACTGATGAATCTCCCTCCTGAAAGATGCGTGGTCTTGGAAGACAGTGCGCACGGCATTGAAGCGGCTAGATTCGGAAACATGAAGACTCTTGGTCTTGCGACCACTCGTGAATCCGAAAAGCTCAAAGAGGCTGGAGCCCACCTTGTAATGTCCGATCCAACTGGCGTTAACCTCGACTTGCTCTCATCTCTTTTCCAAAGTTAAATATTCAAACATGAAAAAGCTAGCTCTTCATTGGCAAATCCTCATAGCACTCGCAGTGGCATTCATTATAGGGATTACCGCCAACTACTTGGCGGAAGGAAGGGAGGACGAGCCCGTCTGGTTTGATAATCTCGAATACGGTACGCGTTTTATTGGAACTCTGTTTTTGAACGCGCTTAAAATGGTCGTGGTACCCCTTGTCACCACGTCCATTATCTGCGGAATCATAAATGTGGGAGGAGATAAGGACTTCGGAAGATTGGGAAGAAAAACTCTGATGTTTTACGCCACCTCGGGTTTTTTTGCGGTAGTTATCGGTCTAATATGTGTAAACTTGATCCAACCCGGTGAAGTAGAGCCAGAGCTTCGGGCAATCATGTTGGCACAAGAATCGGTAGGGCATCAGGACAAAATCGCCGGTGCTTTGGAAAACGCAAGCGGTGGGTTTAGAAGCGTACTCGAAATTTTCCAGAGGATGATTCCTTCCAATCTTTTCGTAGCTGCTGCGGAAGGCCAACTACTTGGCCTCATTTTTTTCAGCCTTTTACTAGGTTTCTTTATCTCGAAGCTACCGGAGAATCATCGCGAAAGTCAGACTCGTTTTTGGGAAAGCTTCAATGCGGCGATCCTCGCGATCACGAAATTCATCATTGGATTCGCCCCGTTAGGAGTCTTCGGATTGGTGACGCCCACCCTAATGACTACCGGAACGGAGCTTTTCGGGGTTATGGGGAAGTTCGCCGTTACCGTGCTGCTAGGATTGGCTATTCACGCTTTCGTCATCCTACCGCTTTTTCTTAAATTTGTAGCAAGAGAAAAGCCATTGAAACATTTCTACGCAATGTCCCCTGCCCTTCTTACGGCATTTTCCACCGCGTCTTCCTCCGCGACCTTACCATTAACTATGGACTGTGTCCGAAAACGCGCAGGCGTTTCGCGAAAGGTATCGAGCTTCACTCTCCCCCTTGGAGCTACCGTAAACATGGATGGAACTGCTCTTTTCGAATGTGTTGTCGTTGTGTTTCTCGCCCAGTTGTTCGGAATCGAGATGGGACTGGTAACCCAATTTTCAGTTGTATTGATGGCCTTGCTAACCTCAATCGGCGTAGCGGGAATTCCAGGGGCCAGCCTAGTGGCCATCATAGTGATTCTCAATGCCGTTGGTTTCCCCGAGGCAAGCATCGCAACAGGTATAGGCATCGTTTACGTCGTGGACCGAATTTTGGATATGACACGTACCGCCATAAACGTATTCGGCGACAGTTGCGCAGCAGTGGTAATTGGCAAGACCGAGGGGGAAACCGATTATTATCCTGAAAATAGTACAACCCAAAACTAATAGTCATGAATTTCAACTTGGTCGCCGACTACAAGCCGAAGGGCGACCAACCCGAGGCAATTCGAAAACTCGTCGATTCAGTAAGCTCGAATAACAGGCACCAGACTCTTCTAGGGGTAACTGGCTCGGGCAAGACCTTCACGATGGCCAATGTCATCCAGCAATTGCAACGGTCGGCTCTAATTATTTCTCACAACAAGACCTTGGCGGCCCAGCTTTACTCCGAGTTCAAGGCATTTTTCCCAAACAATGCGGTTGAATACTTCGTTAGCTACTATGACTACTATCAACCCGAGGCATATGTCCCTTCCACCGACAGCTACATAGAAAAGGACTCGTCCATCAACGAGGAAATCGAAAGGTTGAGACTCGCCGCCACAGGTTCATTAATTAGCCGAAGTGACGTCATAGTCGTCGCCAGCGTATCATGTATCTATGGCCTAGGTTCTCCAGACGATTTTCGGGCACTCTCTTTTGAGGTTTCGGTAGGCGAGGGATTTGGTCGCGACAAGCTTCTGGAAAAACTGGTGGAGGGGCTCTACGCAAGAAACGACGTTGAGCTCAAGGCAGGAAACTTTCGCGTCAGAGGAGACGTGATCGACGTTTTTCCAGCGTACGCCCAAAATCTCTTGCGAATTGAGTTCTGGGGAGACGAAGTGGAGAACATCCGCGAACTTGACCCTGTCTCCGGGGAAACCCTGAACAGGCTTGAAAGCTACAGAATATATCCGGCCAACCAGTACGTAACGACCAAAGATAAAGTAGGCGTTGCCATTGCGGCTATTCGTAAGGAATTGGAGGAACGCGTAGCATGGTTCGAATCGGAAAATCTGCTGCTGGAAGCGCAACGGATTCGAATGCGCACCGAATACGACTTGGAAATGCTTCAAGAAATCGGGTTTTGCAATGGAATCGAAAACTATTCAAGACATCTGTCTGGTCGCAAACCAGGCCAACGACCTTGGTGCCTCATCGACTTCTTTCCAGACGACATGCTTCTTTTTCTAGACGAGAGTCATGTCACCTTGCCTCAACTCGGCGGCATGGTAAAGGGAGATCTATCGAGAAAGCAAAAACTTGTAGACTATGGTTTTCGCCTCCCATCAGCATTGGATAATCGGCCTCTGAAAACCGAAGAGTTTGCCGAAGTCACGGGTCAAACCATCTATGTTTCGGCTACGCCCGCAATATTCGAACTTGAGCATTCGAGCTTGGTGGTAGAACAACTTATCCGGCCTACGGGACTCCTAGAGCCGATCATGGAGGTTCGCCCAATTGAAGGACAAGTAGAAGATTGCATTACTGAAATTAAAAAGGTTATTGAAAGTGGGGATCGAGCCCTGGTGACAACATTGACCAAAAGGATGTCGGAAGATCTTGCCGAATATCTTCGCGACCGGGAAATACGGGTGGAGTACCTTCACTCCGACATCGATGCCATTGAAAGAGTGGAAATTCTCAGAAACCTTAGGGCAGGCGATTTCGACGTCCTAGTTGGAGTTAATCTTTTGAGGGAGGGTTTGGATTTACCCGAAGTGGCATTAGTCGTGGTGCTTGACGCCGACAAGGAAGGTTTTCTAAGGAGCCAAACCAGTCTCACCCAAACGGCGGGTCGCGCAGCGCGGCATGAAAAAGGTAGGACGGTCTTTTACGCCGACGTCATTACCGTCTCCCTTGGGAGAACGTTAGAGGTTTCGCGATACCGCAGGGAAAGGCAAATTGCCTATAATGAAGAACATGGGATTACCCCAAAAGGGATAAGACGCCCCGTACAACCGAGTCTACGAGAGGAAAAAGCGGTGGACGACCAACTGTCCGTATCGGAACCTATATCCAACAACGAAGCAAAGGAACTCATTAAGGAGTTGGAGATGGAAATGTTGGAGGCTGTAAAACGATTGGAGTTCGAGAAGGCCGCCCTGCTCAGGGACCAAATCGAATTCCTGCGAGGTGGAGCCGAAAAACTTCGAAAAGCTAACGTTGGTGGCTACCAAAATCGAAAAAAGCTAAGGTACGGGAAAAAGAAGAAGTATGGCCATAAAGGGAAATAGTAACCTTGCTTGGCAAGTGTTCATAGGCGTCCTCTTGCTTGCAGGACAGTGCTTGGGTGAACTCGCCACCGAAAAGCGATTACTCTTTAAATTCGATAAAATTGATGTCCGTGGAGAAGTGGATGTCTTTCTGCACCAAGGAAGAAGACTAAGGGAAGCCACAGTCTACGCTGACGAGGAAATCATTGAACAAGTCTGGACTCGAGTCGAGAACAAGACGCTCATCATCGACGCCAACAACAGTGCCAAGTTCGGTCGTCGCCTTCCCTTCTTGCGGATCAACGCAAAGCGTGTGTACCCGGTTGAAGTAATCGTATCCGTACAGGACCTCAAGGAAATTGCCATTACAGGCACCGGCAATCTTAGTGGTTCGGGAATCAATGCAGGGCACCTCAAATTATTCTCCGCTAGCCCCGGAAGACTGGATCTTCGTAGGTTTTCCACCGAAACGCTCGAAGTGATACAAGAAGGCTCTGGGGAAATAGTCCTAAAAGGAGCGCCTTTAGACAATCTGAACGCCACAGTAAACGGTACAGGAAGCATTCGAGCAGCGGAACTAGAGGTCCGCAGAGCAAGCATCACACTGAATGGAAAAGGTCACGCATACCTAGCTCCAAACGATTGGCTCAACGCCCGACTACCTAGTGCAGGCAATCTATTTCTTACAAGAAAGCCTGATCAAAGCATAATCCAAGGAGGTGGGACAGGTTCGGTAAAAATGATCTTTCCTCAAGAAGATTCACCTAACGATCAGAATGTGACTAAACAGTCATTCGACGGGACTGGAAAGCCATTATAGAAAAAACTATAATGTATAAGCTAGCGCCACAAGAATAAGACGGGGCGATGCATCCCCAGAGCTGAAAAGAAATAGTCGGGCTCAGATTTCGATTTCCTCGCCCTCAATTGCAGGACGAATACCTGATCGAATCTTAGCCACCTCTTCCGCGATGGCGTCCATCTTGGAATCGTCATGCGAGGGATCGTGATGGAATAGAAAAGTCTTCTTCACATTCGCGGCCTCAGCAACTTTGACCGCCTCCTGCCAAGTAGAGTGCCCCCACCCTTTGAACTTCTCGTACTCTTCCTCGGTGTAGGCAGAATCATAAACCATCACGTCGGCATCATGTGAAAGAGACACAACGCTTTGATCAATACCATCCTCAAAATGTTCGGTATCCGTGCAAATGGCTATGGCTTTACCTGCAAACTCGATGCGATATCCACAAGCGCCATTAGGGTGATTTAGCTTCCCGGTTCTAATGACGATTCCTTCCTCAAGTTCGAATACTTGCCCACAGTTGTAGTCGTTGAAGGTACACGCCTGCTCAATGAGAGAACTGGGAACTGGGAATATCGGGTCCTTCATCAACATTGTGCCAATAAGTCCTTGCAAGTCATAAGGGGGTTGCAAATGGCCCGCATGAAGTCGGACGTTGTTCTTTGGATTGTACAGAGGAGCAAAGAAAGGCAGCCCTTGGATGTGATCCATGTGAGTGTGTGTGAAAAAAATGTCGGTATCTAAAACATTACCTTCCTCCAACATGATCTTCTTACCAAGGGTACGAATACCGGTGCCCGCATCAATGATTATGCGACGAGAACCACAGGTGATCTCGAAACATGTGGTGTTGCCGCCGTATTTAACGGTATCTGGGCCAGGACAAGCGATGCTGCCTCTGGTTCCCCAGAACTTGAGCCGAAAGGTAGTGTTATCGGACATAAATCATTAGGGTTTCAAAAGATGTTGTGTTTTTTTTGCTTATAGGCAACCCCGAATACAAAACTATCTGTGAAAGATGCGTGGGGAAATAGAGATTCATTCCATCTAGCGACAGGGACTTTCAAAACGGAATTTGCTCATTGGGAAAAGTGAAATGATTCTTGGTCGAGTCGCGGCAGGGCCAAAAAAAGCAAGGCAAACTAAGAATTGGTTCGCTTCAGCGAAAAGAGCTCAGGCAACAGAAAGGCAAGACGACGTTTTACTTCCGAGAGAGATTTTACGAAGAAAACAGATCACCGGTAAAAAGAATGTAGGTTTATTCCACTCGGTCTCGCCATTGTCCGTCTGGTTCTTGATAAGATCGAGTCACACGACCGTCCCCCCAGTCATATCGACCATCGTATGCCAAACCATTTCGAAATTCTCCGACGTAGGAGGTCCCGTCACCGAAATTAATACTTCCTTTGCCATGACGTGTACCATCCTTCCACCCCCCAGAGTACACAACTCCTGTCGAGACCACTTGTTGCCCCTCACCTGATGGATTCCCTTGGAGAAAACCGCCGATATAGCGCCTACCCACGGCATCCTCAAGAATCCCTTGCCCGGAATAAAGGCCTGCCTTGAATGCGCCGACGTAAGTGGTTCCATCGCTCCTCAATAAAGATCCACTTCCTTCGTAAATTCCATTTAGAAATGAACCGACAAAGTGATCTCCATCGGGAGTATGAAGAGATCCGGCGAGATAACGACCTTCCGAATCAAAGATTCCGTTAAAAGTGGAACCGTCAGCTTGACTCATCTTACCCCTTTCGAGCGAATCTCCACGCCATGTACCTGAGAGAAGAGTTCCATCGACTCCACGGAATTCACCATGAATCATGACGTCGGCTGTCCATTGACCGACAAAAACAGAGCCGTCGGATAGATAAAGTGAACCAAAACCATCCCTCATGCCATTTTTCCAAACTCCAACGTAACGAGACAAGCTAGCATCAGACTTATAACGCAAAGTGCCCTGTCCATGCGACAAACCTTGGAGAAAATTTCCTATGTAAACATCATCGTTCAAATAGCGTCTCTCACCATGCCCTTCGGGCTTTCCAGCTACGAGCTCGCCATCATAAACGGAACCATCGGCAAACACATGACGTCCTTTCATGCTATTTCCGGAAAAATTTTCATCTTGAGGACTATCCCGGTCATCCGATCCGGGATCTACTTCACAACCGAAGAGACAAGAAATCGAAATCATAAGCACAAAACGAATGCCTAACTGCGTAAAATGTTTGGCAAAAAGACTCACGAGCAACCTAGAAAGTAATACTGTTCGAAACTTGAAATATACTGGTAACGATAGATACGGCGACAAGGGCTACGAGGCCAAAAGCAAACCCCAAGGCCCCTGCAGTTACTATCGTGGTCATTCGCTTAATTCTCCGAGAGAGTTCAGTTCTGAAGGAATTGGCGATTTCTTCCAAGCTATGGGCTAGGTTTCCCGTACGTTCTCCTACGTCCATGACGTCTAATTGCATAGCTGGCATGAAGTCGAACTTCCTCAAGGCGTCAGGCAATGACTTGCCTTCGTTGACCAAAGCTCGCGCAGAGCGAAATTTCATACGAAAAGACAGATTTTGAATCGTTCGTTCGGACAGACGAAGATTCTCCGTAAGTCCGATTCCGCTGGTAACAAGGGTCCCGACAAGGCTGTTGAGTTGAAATAATTCCGAAAAGTATAGAATGCGACCGAGAAGTGGAACGCGCAGCATAGCCCCAGAGACCGCGATCCCTCCGGTTTCCGTTTTCTTCCATTGGCGAACGGAAAATGCTCCGATGAGAAGAAAGAGAACTACAAAAGGTCCAAAGGTCATCACCAAGTTCGAACCTGAAATAAGGGCCTTTGCCATAAAATTCAGTTCACCGCCAAGAGAGTCGAGCATATCTTGGATTTGAGGAAGAAGAAAAAAGAGAAAAAACAGTACGACCCCAAAGGCAATGAAACCGATGAAAGAAGGATAGGCCATGCTACCCAAGACCTTGCTTCGAATTTCTCTTTTCTCCTCGATGTAACCGATGATCCTTCGGAGTATCGGCGCAACGCTTCCAGTGGCCTCACCGGCCTCGATGACATAGGAAGTGGACTCGCCGAAATAATCGGGCATCAATCTCATGGCCCTCGCAAGTGATCTACCCTCGGACAATTCTCTCCAAAGAGTTCCCGCAATTTCCTTTTGCAGAGGGTCCGACAAGCGCTGATGCAACAACTTAACGGAATCCGCAATGGGCATACCGCTCCCATGAAGTTCAAGTAAGCGCTTCATAAACTCAAGACCAAGCTTTTCTCTGGAACCAGTTGAAAAAAAACTCTTTCTAGGTGCAGCATTTTCGCTTGCATCGCCTTTGGAAGCGAACTTGGGTTTCTTCCGGTTTTTAGGCTTTTCTTTAGCTTCCCCGGCAATACCACCCTTGGCTTTTACGTCCACGGGAGTCAGTCCCTTCCCACGCAAATGCGAGCGAACTGCTCGACGGTCGTCAGCCTCCAATTCCCCCGGGATGGTCCGACCGCGAGAGTCAATCGCTACATACCTAAACGTGGCCATGGCGAACTACATAAATATGGTTAAAACAAAATACAAGGGGTGACAATCCTCCCACATGATTATAATCAAAGGGAATGAGGGATTGACGACGTCTCTTCATCATGTCCGTTGCTGTTGTCTTCACCAAAACTATCGGAGTATCGAAGTACTTCGTCAAAAGTGGTAAGTCCCCTTTTGATCTGTTCCCAACCGCTTAACTGGAGACTGCGCATACCTTCGTTGATCGCGACGCGACGAATATCAGGGGCTGTCGCGTTTTTAATCACGAGACTATGAATGGCATCGCTCATAGGCATAATCTCAAAGATACCCACACGTCCCCGATATCCTAAGTTCTGACATTGTTGACAACCGACAGACCTCATAACATTCTCGCCGGAGGCCAATTCCTCGTGAGACACTCCCAACAGTGTTAGATTTGCTCGAAACTGCCCTTCATCCAAATCCGCCCTTGATGAACACACGTTGCACAACCTCCTGACCAAGCGCTGAGCAATCACCATCTCGATCGATGATGCGATCAGAAATGGTTCTATCTCCATATCGATCAACCGGGTAATTGCCCCGGGGGCATCATTTGTATGAAGGGTACTAAGGACAAGGTGGCCTGTGAGAGAGGCGCGAATAGCGATGTCGGCTGTTTCGGAATCTCTAATCTCTCCGACCATGATGACATCCGGGTCCTGCCTTAGGATTTCTCGTAGCACACTGGCAAAAGTGAAACCGATTTCCGCATTCACCTGAGTTTGATTGACACCTGCGACCTCGTACTCGACGGGATCCTCCACCGTCATTATCCGAGTTTCCGGTCTGTGGATTTTTCGAATGTAAGCAGTCAATGAAGTAGATTTCCCGGAACCGGTAGGTCCTGTGACAAGGACAATGCCATGAGGTTTTTCCAAGATGGCGGTTATTATCCTTTCGTCTTTTGGAAGCAAACCAAGCTCCCGCATGGAAAGAGGTTGGGATTTCTCGTTCAACAGACGAAGGCTCACACTCTCTCCGTAAAGAGTAGGCAAAGTCGAGACTCTGATATCAAGATCGCTCTGCCCCTGCGTAAATGTGATGCGTCCACCTTGCGGTCTGCGTTTCTCTGAAATATTAATCCCGCTCATAATCTTAATACGGGAAATGATTGCATCTTGAAAGCTACGAAGGTTATCGGGAACTCGTATGGGCACGAGTTGCCCGTCAATCCTGTAGCGTATCTGAAGGGTTTCCTTATGAGGTTCGAAATGGATGTCGGTGGCGCGGTCGACAATTGCTCGCTGAATAACCTCATTGACGAAACGAATGATGGCCGCGTTTTGATCCTCGAGATCATCGGCGGCTTCATTTTCATCATCAAGATCGATGTCAGACTCCTCTAGGCTATCGGCGCCTATGCCAAAGTTCTCGGTAATTGCTCGAACCACGTTCTCCGGCGAACCGAGAGACCAAACGGGTTTTTTACCGGAAACCGCGAAGACCCAACGGCTCATTCTGTCAGTCGGGGGCCAAACCGTAACGATGGAGATCTTTCCCTCTTCCGACCCCTCCATGGGCAAACAACAATATTCGTGAATAATCCTCAAGGGTAGAAGCCGGGTAGCATTCTCCGGAATCTTAAAATCCTCTAAAACAGGTATGCCCAAGCGTTCACCCATCTCCAAGATAGTTTCATCGATGGACTTAGAATGGTTGGAAGCGAGAAGCCTCGCGCGATCCTCCAACGGCGACTTCAAGATATTCACCTTATCGACGTCGCTCAATCCATCAGACCACCAATCAAGTTCCGCAAGCGAAGGCCCGCGTGGGGGGGGCATGGCAGCTACGTCTGATTCCTGACGGTCGACCCCGTCGGTTTTTCTCTTGAGGGTAATCATTTGGGTCAAGGCTTTCGGGGCACGACGAGGCGTGGGCGACCGGCGGAAGAGGAGGGAGGCTTGACGGGAGAACGACTGGGCGCGCGCGGAGGAATGGTCACGGTTCGCTTCACCCCGCTTCGGCCCGGGAAAGTGACCCGATTGGCAGTAGGCTTGGCAGTGGGCTTCTTGGTAATCGCCTTGGGCTTCCCTTGACCGGGGACGGCAAGGGTTTTGCCGGCGGATTCCCGAAGAGAAAGAGACATTCCTCCCTTTAGCTTCAATACGTCGTTAGCTTCATCAAAGCTTTCCACTTCGATATTGGCTTCGGTCAAAGCATCTCCGGGCGTAATCCAAAAACCTTTGTTCTTCACCTTATCGAAAACGTTGAAATGCCAAACCTCCCTGTAACGGAAAGTCCCCCGCAGCTCCAAGTTCGGATTTACGGGCTTGGGTTTTGGAGCAACCGGCGCCTGCCTCACGACTGGTGCGGGTGGACGAGCATTCTTTGCACCGGGAGGCAAGAACGGGTTGTCTTGGCTAAATAAAAAACC
>Ga0315321_10000683_pt1 | contig 25580 bp, 20 predicted proteins | sample M180m21515metaG_FD_203464 | JGI IMG/M metagenome (GOLD analysis project Ga0315321, IMG submission 203464) | Ammonia-oxidizing marine archaeal communities from Monterey Bay, California, United States - M1 80m 21515 | ecosystem: Environmental > Aquatic > Marine > Intertidal zone | place: USA...
GGAGGGTGACTTGGTCTTAAATCCCTATCATGAGTGAGGTGATTATCGGGATTGATCTGGGCACGACCCAGTCGGCTGTCGCTGTAGTGGATTCGGGCTTCCCTCTTCTACTTGCTGATGAGGAAGGTCGTTCACTGGTTCCCAGTGCAGTGTGGTATTCTAAAAATGGTGAGATTAAAGTCGGACACGATGCTCTGCGTCTTGCTGGGGTTGAAGAGGTGCACACGAGTGTGAAGAGTTTAATCGGAAGGAGGGCTAGCGAATCCGAAGGGGGATTGATGCCGGATGGACGCATCAGTACAGCTGCTGGGTTGAAGCTTCCTGAGGAAATTTCAGCGGAGATCTTGGCTGTTCTTAAGCGGATTGCTGAGAACCGTCTCGAAACTGAAGTAATCAAGGCTGTTCTAACAGTCCCGGCTTACTTTCACGATGGGCAGCGGGCAGCGACTAAAAAGGCAGGGCGGCTTGCTGGATTGGAGGTAGTGCGTATCCTTAGCGAGCCCACGGCAGCTGCGCTTTCCTATGGACTAGACCGTTTGGACGAGAGTTCCCGCGTTGCGGTGTTCGACCTTGGAGGCGGGACTTTTGATGTCTCGGTTCTGGAAATGAGAGAAGGTGTTTTCGAGGTTTCTTCAACTTCTGGAGATACTGATTTGGGCGGAGATGACTTTGATGAGGCGATCGCCGGATTCGCTGCGGGCAAGTTGGGTCTCGATCTTGGTGAGTTTGAAGCCATGGAGAGGGTGCAGTGGATATCAGAAGGTTGTCGTGTGAAGCTAGCTCTCAGTGAGGCTGAGGAGGCTACCTTTAGAATTCCGTTTACGGGCGAAGTGTTGGTGTCAAGGGGCGCTTTCCTAGGATTGATGAAACCCTTTTTGGCTCGAATGGAGTCGTGTTGCCGAAGAGCGATGCTGGATGCGGAAGTGACGGGCAAAGACCTTGCTGCCATAGTGATGGTTGGAGGGAGTAGTCGGATACCAATGGTAAAGGATCGGGTGGCAATGATTTTTGAACAAGAACCGGACTTAAGCCAGCACCCAGATGAGGCGATTGCACGTGGCGCGGCGATTCAGGCTGGTATTCTGGCTGGGACGGTTCGTGAAGTTCTTTTGCTCGATGTGACTCCTCTCAGTCTGGGGATCGAAACGATGGGAGGTTTGATGAACGTGTTAATTTCTAGGAATACTACGATTCCGTGCCGGGCTGGCGAGATGTTTACCAATGCCGTGGAAGGGCAGGAGTCAATGAAGGTTCGGGTTTTGCAGGGAGAAAGAGAGTTGGCAAAAGACAACTGGGAGCTGGGGTCTTTCGAGGTTCAGTTTGAACCTGATCGCCGGGGGCAGGCGCGAGTCGGAGTTGAGTTCCGAATTGATGCCGACGGGATCTTGTCGGTTTTGGCTCGGGATGTTGCGAGTAATGTTGATACTGTCGTTAGCATCGGTAGTGCCGCTGTCGATGTGCAGGAGGCGAAGGTGGAACAAATGGTGAGTGAGAGTGTTGAGTTTGCTTTTGAGGATATGAATGCACGAGTCTTTGAAGAGTCGCGACTAAAAGCTGAGGAGCTGCTTCCTGCCGTTGGGGTTGCCTTGGAGCAGGCCGGCGGTTTTTTGACTCAAAGAGAGATTTCTGAAATTCAGGAGGCTAAAGAGCGGGTGGAAAAAGCAATCGAAGGCCAAAAGGTAGCGGAGTTGAAGGTTTCAGTAGAGCGGCTGGACGATGTGACCGAATCTCTAGCAGCTATTTTGGTTGAAGAGGCTACGAAGGCCATTTTTTCAAGTCCTCAAGATTGACTGAAGGGAGGTGGTCCCACAGACTCGGAGGCGAGAGAATTATGAGCGGGAAAAAAGGCGTTTTTATTTGTCCTTCGTGTCAGGCCGTCGTGAAAAGCGACAAGCCACTCCATGAGGGCGTAATTTGTGGAGAGTGTCTGCACGAATTCGGGAACAACAGTGGATCGTCAGAAGGCAAGACTCAAATTCCGGGAGGTAATTGGGAGAGGGGGGCTGGCGGAGTAACCCGGAATTTAACTGGCAAAAAATCTGCGCCTATTTTGCCGGTAGGCGTAATTGATTCCCCCAAGATGGCTGTGAAAACGCTGGAGCAGGCAAGGAATGAATCCCTTGGGTCTCCAAACGATGATGAGACGATTATGTCTGATGGTTCTAGGAGAGTCCGTCGAAGGAAAAAGCGAGAAAAGGCGGAGAAGAATAAAGGACTCATGTTGTTTTTAGGAGCATGGCTGTGTGTCGTGGTCGCCGTTCTTGTGATCTTTACGACTGGTAAGTTCGGGACATCGAAAGCATCCAAGGCGCCTGTAGAAACGAATGGCCGGAACCCCATGGATCAACAGATCGTAGATGCGAGCCGTGTCAAAATTGAGGGGGAGTTTCAGGGATTCATGAAGTTACCTGAAAGTAATGGGCAAACCCAATTTATCGATCGTTCAGCTGATCTCTCCCTCGCCTTTAGTGACTATTATCGGGAGAACCCTTTTCCGCGAGCATTGGGGAAATTGACCCAGACTGGGGTAAACGTCCTTAGGCTCCCGGAGGATGAACTCGCAGTCGAATCCATTTGGGAAGATTCTGAAGGTCATAGGTGGGGGGCGCTCCATATTTTAGATAAAACGACGAAATCGTGGAAGCTTGACTGGGAAAATTTTGCGCCTTATTCGACCGAGTTGTGGTCTAAGTTTGTCAATCAGTTGGGTTCAAAGGAAGGCACCTTTCGTCTGTTGGTAAGAAAACGAAGGACTGCGGATGATAAGAAGAAAATCTCTGTAAGCTTTTACAGAGCCCCGCATGTCAAAGAGAGTGATGGTGAGTTCAAAAGAACCGAATCTCCCGAAATTGATATTCTTGCGATTAGTGACCTGGCTGTGGAGTTTGAGCGTCTTTGGAATGATCATCAGAAAGAGAATGATCCAATGGGATCGATTTTAGGAAGAGCTCTGGATCCTGACCCACAGACCTACATGAGAATTACGGTTCGTCTTGGGTGGGAAGCAAAAAAAGGCGATGAGAGTCATTTGGTCTTGAAAGAAATTATTGGAGCAGGCTGGTTTGGTGAGCGAATTATAAAATTGAGACAAAACGCGAAAGATGCTTCTGCCGAAGAACTATTAGAAGGGCTCTCCGAGTCGTTGGGTGACGAATAATCAAAAAGAGTCTGTAGTAATGAGTGAAGCTGATGAGAGTAATGCCGACGAACCGATTCCAGATGGAATGGTTCGAAAAAAGCGTCGCGTTCGCAAAAGACGACTTAAATCATCAGAGTCTTCTTCTGGGAAAGAGGAGGCCAATAAGCTGTTTGCAAAAGCCAAGGAACTACTCATCGGAATGCATGATGAGGATGAAGACTTCGGGCCAGTCGACGTAGCAGAGCAGCTTAGACGCCTCAAGAGGAAGAAGGAGGATGACAGGCCTCTGGATGAGGTGTGGGGGACTAAGAAACGTTCGACGACTTGGCTTTGGATCGTTATCGGTGGGGTAATTTCCACCGTTTTAGTGGTGGTGGTGGGTGTGATCTGGACGAACCAAGACGGGGAAAAGGTAGATAGAACTCCTTTGGGGAATCTGGAGGAAAGCCTGACGCCTCTTGAAGACGATGCGTTAACTTGGTTTTACGATGATTCTGTCACGTTTCTCGACGAGGCCAAGAAGACAATCGGAATGCTCAATCAAAGGGAGAAACTAGATGCGATCGATAAAAGGTTACGTGAATCTGCTTTCCGGGGTGATGCCACTGTGAACTTCGATGACTGGGGGAGTCCCTTGTTGACCAATGCTTGGTCACAATTCTCTTGGTCTGCCAATCTAGTAAACTCTTCAAATTTAACTGGTTCAAAAGAGAGGGCTTATGTTTCTCTGACTGGAAAGCGTGAAAACGGAACCCCCTTCGAAGTATTCTTTGTTCAAGGAAATGAGGATCAGTTGGTCCTCGATTGGGATGCGAGCATAGGCTGGTCAGAAATGAGCGTTAATCAGTTGGCTAAGGAAATGCCTCTTAATGAGATTTTTCTTCGCTGTAGAGTCGGAAAGAAGCCCGGATATGACCAGAGTTTCGGGCAGGACAATTACTCGGGATATGTATTAACTGGAGAGGTCTCCGACGAGTTTATCTTCGCTTATGTCAATTTAGATAAACCAGGAGGCAAGTCTATTGACCGAGATTTTCGTCTACTTCTAAATTACGGAAGCGGTGTCTCCACCGAACCTCCTTTGCAGGATGAAAAAGTCACTCTGCGCCTCAAGTTTGACAACGAAATCGGCGCAGAAGGACAATTCGAGATTGTTGAATACTTGAACGATGGTTGGGTCACTCCCTGAGGGCGTTTTTTACACCTTCCCTCATCACCTCAAGCGGGACATCCCGATTCAACCAGTATTCAAGAGAGAGGGCTCCTTGATGAATGAGTAATGAAAGGCCGTTAGCGACCCTTGCGCCTTGCTCCTGCGATTCTCTCAGGAGTCGGGTGCGCGCCGGATTGTAAATGGTGTCGTAAACAAGGTGATGTGGCTCTACCCAGCGGGACGGAAATGGTGACGGATCGGTAGCCTTGAGGCCAACCGAAGTGGTGTTAATGATCAGTTCGCTAGACTCGATGGCCCGCTCGAGCGAAGGATCAGAAAGGGCGATGATCTCGATCCGGTCGCGCGGACCTTTTAGGTCTTCACGATGGATTAAATTTGAGAGCTGCTCTTCTATGGGCTGAAGTTTCTCGAGTGTCCGGTTCGCTAAAATTACCTGTGGACAGTTTTCGATAGCGCATTGGGTGGCGATGGCACGCCCAGCTCCTCCCCCAGCGCCAATAATGACGACCTTTAAATCGCCAAGATCGACCGAGAATTCCTCGCGAATGGCCCTAGCGAAACCGGGCCCATCGGTGTTGAAGCCGGTGCGGTTTCCTTTTTGATCAAAGACGATGGTATTGACGGCCCCCATGTTTTGTGCGGCGGGATCCACAATGTCGCATGCTTCAAGAGCTTCGAGTTTATGGGGAACCGTCACGTTGATTCCATGGATTCCAGCGTCATAAAGCTTCTGAAATGCTTCGCTTACCTGGCCTTCCTCTACTTCGACACGGAGATAGCGCGCATCTTCCCCCAAATCATCAAGAGCAGGTTGATGAAGTTGCGGGGACAGCGAATGTTTTACCGGGTTACCGATGACTGCAAAACGCGCGAGCTTCTCCTGGTCTTTATTCAGGCTCGAAAGTTGATCGATCGTATAGTATTTCATGCGAGAAGGGCGGTGAATCGTTGGAGTCGGCGGACGCACTCTCTTTTACCAAGGATGGTAAGAATTGCCCCCAAATCAGGACCCCCCGGTTTACCCGAAAGTGCAATTCTCAGCGGAAACATGAGCTGTCCTGGTTTTGCTCCGGCCGCCTTAGCTGTTAAAGTAATCGTTTCTTTTGCTAGGTCCCAGCTCTCAAGGTTCTCAAAATCTCCAGCTAGACTGTTGAGCAAAGCACTCACATTTTCATTGCCTTTCACCTTGGTGAGAGCATCCGAATTGATTGGGAATTCAGAATCAAGATAGAAAGCTACAGCGTCTGGAACTTCGGTGAGTAGGCTCACTTTTGCCTGCACGGAATAAAGCATTTCAGCGCTTGCTAGACTTTCACATCGGTTTGCGAATTCCTCCGCTGACATTCCCAGAATGTGTTGCTGGTTGACCCATCGGCATTTATCGGGATCGAAGCGAGCAGGTGCGCGGTTGATTGCATCGAGCGAGAATTTTTGAATTAATTCGGCGGTCGAAAATATTTCGCTTTCATCCTTTGGTGACCACCCGAGTAAGGCCAAGAAGTTGACGACCGCCCCGGGTAGAAAACCTCGCTTTGGATAGTCGCTCAAGGCGGCGCCTTCGTCGCGTTTTGACATCTTGGAGCCGTTACCATTTAGGATAAGGGGGATATGAGCGTATTTTGGAGGAGTTGCGCCGAAGGCTTCGAAGAGCTGAAGGTGCTTCGGTGTGTTCATAAGGTGGTCCTCTCCTCGAATAGCATGGGTGATCCCCATCGTGAGGTCATCTACCATATTGACGAAGTGAAATACAAAAGATCCGTCCGAACGGCGGACTACCATATCGGGAGTGTTCGAGTCATCCCTGTAGTCAATTGTCACCTCGCCGCAAACGAGATCATTCATAGTGATTAGTTTACGTTCGAAGCGAAAACGCCAAGCTCCGTCGTCTTTGTAAACTCGATCTTCCTTAACGAGCTTTTCAAACCATTCGAGATAAATATTGGAACGCTCGGACTGGTAGTAAGGGCCGCAATCGCCTTCATTTCCCGGGCCTTCCCAGTCGAGACCTAGCCATTCCAGACCCTCAAAAATTGCGGATCTTGCGGCTTCGGTGTTTCGTGCTTCGTCGGTGTCCTCAACTCGGAGCACGAAGGTCCCTCCGTGATGCTTGGCGTAGAGCCAGTTAAACAACGCGGTTCGAGCCCCCCCGACGTGGAGGTAGCCAGTGGGCGAGGGGGCAAAGCGGGTCCGGACTTCAGTCGACATCTCCTTAGCTATAACTTGACCCGGGTGAACGGGCAACCGGGATCAAAAAGTATTTCAGCTTTTAGTAGAGAGTTTTCCGAGGACCAGACTCCCTTTCTTTCTCGACTTCCATCTTTGTAAAGTCGCCTTGCTCACAGCAACGGACAAAGCCTTCTCCGATACACTTTAGGCGGTCCCATTGTTCCCGAATTTCTTGGGCTTCATCTAGGGTGATTGAGTTATCGACCGCTGCTTGCGAGATTCTGGAAAGGAGGTTAGAGAACTGGGAAACAATCTCGTTAGTAGCTGGTAGAACTTCAGAACTGTGCAGGGAGGAGCTAGCTGGATTACGCACAAAGTAGCCGTTGCATCGCTCGCAAAGCCACTCAATGATCCGTTCTTCTTCAGTGAGGCGAACGATTTCCAGAAGGCGATCAAGCGGATTGCGGGAGCCGCTTCCGCTTTCAGATTGTTCTTGGGCCCATTTGTAAACAAGGGAAAGTGAGACACCCAACTCTCCTGCAACCTCTTTTGGGCTGCAATTTTTAAAGGCATTTTTAAGAATCTCGTGGCTCTCCATACTGCAGAGACTAGCGAGAGGGGTGTTGGTTGGCAAGTCTGCTAACGAGACAGAATATAGAACTGGGATCCACTTTTAATCATTTGCTTAGGACTAAGGTTACGTTTGTTGAGCTTATTTAGATCCATGACTGTTGTTTCGTAACGCGCGGCAATCTCGAAAAAGCGGAGGTTCTCCTCAATGACAACGAGGCGGGGCTTCTTTAGATCGCCTTCCTCTGATTTGCGAATTTCGATTTTCTTGAATTCCCCGGTCTTTGAAAGTTCTGAATCGTTCCGTTGGGTTGGTTGAACCGCGATTTTTGGAGCTCCCAAAGGTTGGGTCCTTTTAGACACTTTTTTGACATGAGCGATGGGAGGAAGCTTGGAGCTGGTACCCGGGATGTTCAGGATAGTTCCACTTTTGAGTATTTGGGGGTTCAGACCTGGATTAGCACTGAGAAGTTGTTTCATTGGTATTCCATACTCGATTGAAATGCGACCCAGGATGTCCCCACTTTTCACGCGATGGGTTCGAATTGCTGAAGAGCGCTTATGAGGTGCTCTGCCGCCCGGAATAGTGATTTTTGTGCCGATTGTGAGTCGGTGCGGGTTAATGCCTGGATTGGCTCCTAGAAGAGCTGATACCGTGGTCTTGTAGCGCCGCGCGATCGACCAATAGGAATCTCCGGAACGGATTCGATAGGATTGATCGCTGTCCTTTGCGGGTTGGGGGTTTGAAGAGCCGAATTGTTTGTGGTTCTCATCGGCCATTTTTTGCAGGAGGACTTTGATTTTAGCAAGGTCGGACTCGAGGTGATCCAGTCGGTCGGAAACGGTTTCCGCTGAGAGCATGGAGGCCCCCAAAAAAAGGGCGAAAGTTGTTAGACGCGCGCACATTTTTTGAAGCTAGGCCCCATCGAAATTTAATTCAACTCTCTTTATCTTCAGAAGAGCAAAAATAATCGGGTCTTGGTTGTTCCGGGCTTTCTTTACGCAGTTTTTCGCTGCGAGCTGCGATTTCTTCAACATCCGCAATTGAGGTAACCTGTGAGAGTTGTTGGCGAAGGGGTTTGGCCCCGGGAAATCCTTTGCAGTAGGTCATCAAGCGCGAGCGCATTGCCATGAGGGTGTGCTTTTCTTCTCCATAGCGATCAGACTCCACTGCGAGGCGGCAATGACGAATGACAAAGCTCCAGCGCTCGGCGATGCTCGGCCGAGGAGGGATTTTTCCGTCTTTCAGGAAGCCCTTTGCTTCGGAAAAAATCCACGGGTTTTGCATCGCCGCTCTCCCGATCATTACCCCGGCAACGGCTGTTGTTTCCTTGCGGTATTTCAGGACCTCAGCTGAGTTGATGTCCCCATTGCCAATGATCGGAATTCCGGAGGACTGTGCGCATTCGTTTATGACCTCCCAGTCAGCTTCGCCACGATATCCCTGCGAACGGGTGCGGCCATGAATTGCAATTGCCTGAATTCCGCAGTTCTCGAGAAGGTGACAGACGTGGGGGGCATTGATAGACCTTTGGTCCCAGCCGATCCTTATTTTTCCTGTGACAGGGACTTGTCCCCCAACTGCTTTGACTATTTTTGCGGCTGTATCAGTCAAAAGTGGACAGTCTTTTAAAAGTGAAGAGCCTCCGTTTTTTGAGACTACTTTATTCACCGGGCAGCCAAAATTGAGATCGATAAAATCGGGCTGTTTCCAATCAATAATTTTCTTCGCGGCTTCGCCCATTCGGTCGCCATCGGCTCCGAAAAGCTGAACGCCAACGGGGCGCTGCTCATCGGTAAAGGTGGTGTATTTTCGGGTTCGGTGGTCGGCTTGTATGATGCCTTCGGCCGAGACAAATTCTGTAACCATGACATCGGCACCCAATTCCTTGCAGAGTGTGCGGAAAGTGACATCAGTCACGCCCGCCATAGGTGCGAGATAGATCGGAAATTGATCCTTGAACCAAGGGAGCATTATTCCGCCTCGTCGGTGTTTTTTAGTTCTGAGGATTCATCATCTCCTTGATCTTTTGAATCTGATTCCGAGTTGATAGGCTTTTCTGGAGAGCGTCCATCAGTTGACTCAAGATTTTCAGAAGTCTCTTCGGTAAGAGCGGCGGGAGGTTCAGGATCAAGGAGTTGACGGACTTCTTCTTGAACACGATCAACGTCGGAGAGAGAGATTTGGGGGTCTTTGATGATATAAACATCACCGGATTTACGATGCTCGTAAATTCGTAGAATTCCTGACGGAATTTCCTGAGTGTCGGTTTCTCGAAGCAACTTTTTCCGCTCGAGCATAACGGCTAGAATATATCGGGCATTCTCCGTGTGTTCTTCTTCTTCATCGACGAGGCGCTTCAGGAGGGTTTCGGGGTCGTCATCAACAACATCCTCGGCTTTTTCTTCGGTAACCGGTGGCTCGTAAGTTGTAAGCCAACACGAAAATGGATTTTCTTCGGCCTCACGATTTTCCCATGACTCGATCGCGTAGTCCTTTCGGAGATAGCCGGACGAGTCCGGATCCGGGAAAATGGCGGCACGAATTTTTTGTCCCGACTGAAAAGCGTTTCCGCTTGCGGCACATTCACGGGCTCGTGATTTGATGCTCCATGGTTCTTTCATGTTGTGGATTTAAGCTGGAATAAGTGTTCTTAAGGTTTGATAAATCGGGCGCCCGACAAGTCGGCGTTGAATGAGGACGAGTGCCATTGCAGTAGCAAGGATGTTGGTTCCCCAGGCGGCCCACAAAGGTGGCATGTATCCGGACTCGCCAAGCGAGAGAAAGACAGTTGATGAAAACATCATGCCGGAGCATATAAAAATCGCGAGAGCGATACCTCCTGCGGCACCCCGCCGGCTAAAAACAATTCCTAGTGGCGCGGCGAGGAGAACAATGGCGAGGCAGATTCCTGGTTGGGCCCAGCGATAGTGCCACTGGGTCAGGAATTGCCTCTTGTTTCCCCATTCGGATTCGCGGTTTTGAACTAGCCAACTGTAGAGCCCGGGGATCCCTAATTCCTCTGCCTTAAGACCTGGTTTAATGAGTTGCCAAGGAGTTTCGCTCCAAACTTCGACGACGTAGGGATCAGGTAATTCAACGTCACGCTTTGGGTCAATTGGGGATTCTTTGGTATTAAGCCGGTTAGTGAGGTCCCATTTTGAAACACCGTGAAACGTCCAGTTATTACTATGGCGATCCCATTCCGCTCTCTCCGCCCGGAGGCGCCATTCTGGGGAACCTTTTTCGGAAAAGGAACGGACGATGATGTTTTTAAGCGGTTCTCCTTGGTGATAGTCATAGGGAAAACCTCCAATGAACCAAAGCCGGCGATTGTCTTCAGTGAAGTAAACCACGTTACGGGCCCTGCTGAGCGACCCCATTTTTGCTTCCTCCAGAAGAGCGTCATGATATGCAGCTGCTGCCGGTGCCCAACGATAATTGAAACCGAGGCAAACTAACCCAACCATAAAGCCCATCGTGATGAGTGGTGCGATGAGTCGGGCCACACCTCGCCCTGTCTGAATGATGGAAACAATTTCTTGACCCCGTGAGAGCTTTCCCAGCGAGTAAAGCATGGCGAGAAGAAGTCCGAATGGAGCGAAGTCGACAAAGAATTTTGGAAATGCTGCGCCATAATACATTCCCATGAAGTGGAGGGTGTTTCCGCTTCCCCGAAAGTTCGAGATGTTTTCGGTGAGATCCCCAATCAACCAAATCGAAAAAAGGGCTGCGAAACAAAGGGTGAATGCACCCATAAAGGATCGGATAAGATAGCGATCAAGCGAACCAACCAAACCGTAGTAGAGTGCAGCGAACGCTGGGACGAGGCATAGGGCGCAAAGGACAGCTGGTCGTAAAAGATGGGCCGTCTTGTCATCATCCGGAAAGCCGACGAGGTGGTCGCCAACGACTGCTGCTTCGCGCGATGCAAGGATCACAGCCAAGCTGATACCGATGATGGTTAGGATGAGGGCCGGAAGGAAGCGACGCATGAATCAAAACGTGGAACGAGTGCGAGGCTAGCGGGACGATTGTGAGAAGCAAACACGGCGTTCTTAAAATATCGACCTTTGAAAGTTATTCACATTAGAGAGTGTTATCGTGAATACATGAAATCGGCTCTGCGAAAACTTCATCTGGCACTATTTGCGTTACTTGCCGCTTTGCTGGTTGCGGGATTGCTAATATTGGCAAGCTTGAATCTGATGCGAGTTGGGGAGGGGAAACGAGATGCTGGTGATCAACCTTACTCTGAATTAGAGATTGCCGAGCGGAAGGAGCGAGATTCAGAATAGAATCAGCGAACTGCGTAGGCCTCTCCTCATGGAGGCCATCGATAACAAGTTTGCTTCCTTCTTGGAGTTGCGGGTCGGAAGTCATATGTTTCTTGGGTGAAAGTTAAACCTCATTGGCAGATCCTCGCTTCTTTGATTCTCGCTACGATCACCGGGCTCATTTTTCGGAATCTTGCTGCTAATGGTGGTCAGGCTGAGGGTTTTGCGAATGGCGTTGTTTCGTTCTCGGCTGATGTCGGGAAGTTGTTCTTGAATCTTCTCAAAATGATCATTGTGCCTTTGATCGTCTCTTCCGTGATTTCTGGGATCACCAGCCTCCATGGAATGAAGGGCTTTGGTCGTCTGTTAGGAAAAACCGCGGGATTCTATGCGCTGACTAGTCTGCTGGCGATTTGCCTCGGATTGATTTTGGTCAATGTGATTCAGCCAGGACTCACCAATGGTAGTCCTAATGAGAAAATCCGGCTAGCATTTGAGGATCACAAGGAAAATGTTGCCGGCGAAGCTGCTCTGGAAAAAGTGCAGGTGGCGAAGGGAATGGGAGAAGAGCAAGGTGGCATAGCAAAACAATTAACTGGTTTTTTTGTTCGTATGGTTCCAACGAACGTATTTGCGGCTGCCATGAATAATGGTCAGATGCTCGGCCTGATTTTCTTTAGTCTTCTTTTCGCGATTGCTATGACCCGTCTTCCGCTGCGGCAGGTTTCACCGATTAGAGATGTTTTTGTCTCATTGAATGATGTGATGATTGTCTTGACCCAATGGATTATGGCTTTGGCCCCTATCGGGGTTTTCGCGCTTCTTCTCCCTGTTGTTTTTAAAACAGGAGGTGCTCTTTACGGGGCTTTATTTAAGTATTTTGTGACCGTTTTATTGGCACTTGGTATTCATCTTTTCGTAGTCATGCCGCTGGTAATTAAGATCTTGGCGGGTGTGAATCCACTGGATCATTTTAGGGCCATGCGGACGGCGCTTCTGACTGCCTTTTCGACAGCTTCATCCTCAGCGACTCTGCCGGTTACGATGAGGTGTATTCAAAAAAATGCTGGAGTTTCCAAATCGACGGCGAGTTTTACGCTTCCGCTTGGGGCTACTGTTAATATGGATGGAACGGCGCTCTACGAATGTGTTGCGGTCATCTTTGTTGCGCAAGTCATGGGTTTCGATATGCCCGTCGCGGCTCAATTTATGGTAGTCATTAGTGCTTTGCTTACAAGTGTTGGGGTCGCTGGAATTCCCTCGGCCTCTCTCGTGGCGATCATGATTATTCTCACTAGTTCCAAAATCCCGGGAGCCGAGACGGCGGTGGTTGCACTTCTGGCGGTTGATCGACTGCTCGATATGACCCGGACGGCGGTGAACGTCTTTGGAGACAGTTGCGCGGCTCTCGTGATCGCCAAGAGTGAGGGCGAAAAAGTTCTTGAAGGGTGATTTTTTAACGGTGCCTTCTTGCTCGAAGAGCGCTAGGTTTTTCGTCGATGACCAGAGAAGAGATTAAAGATCACGTTTACGAAATGGGAGGCAGAGCTCGGGTGGCTGCTCTGGCGTTGGCGATTCTTTCCGAAGAGAAGAAGAATGAAATTCTCAGAGCGATGGCTGCTGGGATTCGCGCGGCGGCTCCTGAAATTCTTGAAGCGAATACCAAGGATATCGCGGCAGGTGAAGAACGTGGCCTAACTTTGGCGATGCTAGACCGCCTCCGACTTGATGCAGATCGGCTCGAGGCTGTGGCTAGTGGTGTCGAAAAAGTGGCAACATTGCCTGATCCAGTGGGTGAAAGTTTGGATGAATGGAATCGACCTAATGGAATTCGAATTCAGAAACTTCGTGTTCCAATCGGGGTGATCGGTATCATTTACGAGAGTCGACCAAACGTGACGAGTGATGCCGCGGTCCTTTGTTTGAAGTCAGGGAATGCCACCATCTTGCGCGGTGGTTCCGAGGCTATTTATTCGAATCGAGCATTGGCCGACGCCTTGCAATCGGGTGGCGAGGATGCAGGTCTTCCGGTGGGTTCGATTCAGCTCATTCCTTTCGCCGATCGCGAGAGCGTAGCGGTGATGGCGGGGATGGATAAGTATTTGGATCTAATCATTCCGAGGGGTGGAAAAGGTTTAATTGAAACTGTTGTTTCCCTTGCCCGTATGCCGGTGATTAAACACTACGATGGTATCTGCCACGCATATATTCATTCCGATGCTGATCTAGAAATGGCGGTGAAAATCGTCGTTGATTCGAAGACGCAGAAGCCAAGCGTTTGTAATGCACTTGAGACGCTATTGGTTGATGGGGCAATAGCATCAGAATTTCTTCCTAGGGTGGCTGCCGCTTTGACGGAGAGAAATGTTGAGTTGCGGGGCGATGAAGCCACTTGTGCTATTATCGATGCTAAGGTCGCTACCGAGGAAGATTGGAGGACAGAGTATTTAGATTATATTTTAGCGGTAAAGGTTGTTCCTTCAATGGATGCCTCTATTGATCATATTAACAAATATAGCTCTCAGCACACTGAGGTGATCGTTACGAAAGATGTGGCTGTTGCAGAGGCCTTTCTCTGCCGGATTGATTCGGCCTGCGTCTTTCATAATGTTTCTACGAGGTTTAGTGACGGCGAGGAATTTGGTTTCGGGGCAGAGATTGGAATTTCAACTGACAAACTTCACGCTCGTGGGCCTATGGGGCTACGTGAGCTGACTTCGTATCAGTATCGCGTCCGAGGTGAAGGGCAATTGAAAGGATCGGTATAGGATTTAAGGGGCTCGTTCCTTGCTTTCGGGGATTTTCAGAATTCGCGAAATTACAAGTTTGGCTTCCTCATTCTAAATGATCGCCCTGACGCCTCAGAAGAGAGGTTCTTGTTAGATGTCTCCAGCTTTGGTCGTTCACATTAAAAGTTTGGGGACTTATCACGTCGAATTCGGAGGGCATCCTCAAACAAAGCTGAGACTATTTTGATTCTCGATTTCTTTGATGCGGGGGCCCCGTGCTCGCTCAGTGGACCTGAAACGGCTAAGGCCGAAGCCTGAACGTAATCGAGTCGAGTTTGGTGTGATCTCGTTGGCTTAGGTATTGAGGAGCCACTTTTTACGATGACTTCTCTAAAAGGGAATTCTTCTTCATGGATAGAGCCCGGTATGGGTAGGGTTACTTGATCTGTTTTTCTCCTTCTGGAAGGGGGTGATGAAATGGGATTGGAAAGGACGAAACTTCCTGGGACTAATCCAAGAATAAAAATCCCCAAATGAGTCAAAAGCTCCATTCCAAAGATGCCACAAAAAAGCCCGTATCAGGCGATGCGGGCTTTTTAAAAGTTAGGGGAAAATTTACTAGACCATCGACGCTATAAGTTTCTCAAGCTTCACGATATCAGCGGAGAAAGCCCGGATGCCCTGAGCAGTTTTTTCAGTGGCCATAGCGTCCTCATTAAATTCAAAACGGAATGCTTTCTCATCGAGAGAGATCTTCCCCAAATCGCATTCGGGAGAGTTCTCGTTGAGCTTCTGTTCGAGGGGGCCATCAGTGTTCTGGAGCTCTTCGAGGAGACCGGGAGAAATTGTGAGAAGGTCGCAACCGGTCAGCGACGTGATCTGTCCAGTGTTACGGAAAGAAGCACCCATGACCTCGGTCTTGTAGCCATACTTTTTGTAGTAATTGTAAATTTTGGTGACGGACTGAACTCCGGGGTCGTTATCTCCGGAGTAATCCTCGCCGTTTTCCTTCTTGAACCAATCGTAAATACGCCCGACGAAAGGTGAGATGAGTTGAACTCCTGCTTCGGCACAGGCCACTGCCTGGGCGAAGGCGAAGAGAAGGGTGAGATTGCAGTGAATGCCTTCTTTTTCCAGCTCCTCAGCTGCCTTGATTCCCTCCCAGGTTGAAGCAATCTTGATTAGAATGCGGCTACGGGAGATGCCTTCGGTTTCGTAGGCTGCGATGAGTTGCTTAGCCTTGGCAATGGTGGCTTCCTTATCGAAGGAAAGACGTGCATCGACTTCGGTAGAAACGCGGCCCGGAACGATCTTGAGAATTTCGAGGCCGAAAAGAATAAGGACCCGATCCATGATTACTTCAATCAACGCGGTCCCGGAGAGGTTAGAATCCTTGTTTTCAGCAACTGCCTTTTCAACAATAGATCTGTATTCGGGTTTGCTGGCCGCCTGTAAGATCAGCGAGGGATTAGTTGTCGCGTCCTGGGGTTGGTATTCCTGCATCGAGGCGAAATCACCCGTATCAGCAACCACGACTGTAAATTGTTTCAGGCTATCAAGTTGAGATGGCATAACTGGTCTGGAATGCCCTTGGAGGGAAGAGGAAGCAAGACTTTCTTTAGATCGAAAGAAGTTGATTTCTCCCTGAATCCCAAAAATTTCGAAATGCCTGATAAAGAACGCTCTGAACCGAAAGTGTGCTACTTAAACTCTGCGCGTCGGTGCGTTGTAAACTTTGCTATTCGGGCGACTTTATTAAGCTCGGGTCTATAAAAGAAATGCTTGGGGGTTGAAAAGGTGTTCGGGGTGTGGGAAAAAGCGGCGTGAATAACCCATTTCGCGAGGATTTAGTGTCCCGCAATCTTGCCGAGGCATGTAGTGTTGTCATTTTTGGAGCTACGGGTGATTTGACCCACCGTAAACTAATTCCTGCACTTTATAACCTGGCAATCGATGGTGAGCTGCCTGCGGGGGTAAAAATTCTCGGCTTTGCCCGACGGGACTGGTCCGATGAATTTTTCCGTGAGGGGCTTGAAAAGTTAAATCGCCAGATCTCCCGCACGGGGCATGATGAAGAGATTTGGGAAAGTTTGGCGGCAAATATCGAATACCACCAAAGTGAGTTTCAAGATACGGATGGCTACAAGAGACTTTCTGATCGACTTGATGAGATCGACCGTGAACGTGGAGGAAAAGGAAATCGCCTTTTCTACATTGCGAGTGCGCCTGAGTATTTTGATAATATTCTCTTGAATCTTAAAGAGGCAGGTTTGAGCCAGGAGCGTCCGGATTGTGATGGTTGTTGGTCACGCGTGATCGTCGAGAAGCCTTTTGGCACGACTTTGGAAACGGCTCAGCATTTGAACGAAGTTGTGAATGGGACTTTTGAAGAAAAGGACACTTACCGAATCGATCATTACCTTGGGAAGGAGACAGCGCAGAATATTATGGTTCTTCGTTTCGCTAACGCGATTTTTGAACCAATGTGGAATAAGGAGCACATTGACCATATTCAAATTACTTGTGCCGAGCACCTTGGAATGGAAGGGGGACGTGGTGGTTACTACGATGAGGCCGGAGCCTTACGTGATATGGTTCAGAATCACCTTTTACAGCTTCTAAGTCTCGTAGCGATGGAACCTCCCACCGATTTAACGGCGGATGGAGTTCGTGACGAAAAAGTGAAAGTAATTCGTTCGCTCAGACAGTGGGACACGCCGGAGCTGGTCGCACAAAATGTTGTTCGCGGTCAGTATGTTGCTGGAAATATTAATGGTAAGGAAGTTCCTGGATATCGCGATGAAGACCGGGTGAACTCGGATTCAGAGACCGAAGCGTATGTTGCACTGCGGTGCATGGTCGATACCTGGCGGTGGAGCGGAGTTCCTTTTTACGTTCGAGTAGGAAAGCGTCTGCCCAAAAAGGCGACTGAAATCTCAGTTCACTTCAAAGAGACTCCTAGCGTGCTTTTTAACGCGATGCCTGGCGGCGTTCCGACAGGTAATGTGCTTGTAATCCGGATTCAGCCAGATGAGGGGATTTCACTTATGATGAATTCAAAGCTGCCAGGCACCACTCTAAGAATGGAACCGGTGAAAATGGACTTTCACTACGCTAGCAGCTTCGGCAAGAGCAGCCCTGAAGCTTATGAACGACTCCTTCTTGATGCCATGGCGGGCGACGCAACCTTGTTTGCGCGTCGTGATGAAGTGGAGGAAGCGTGGCGATTTATTGACAAGATTCATAAGGCTTGGGCAGATAGCGGTGAGAAGTTGCCGATTGCTAAATTTCCAGCCGGATCGTGGGGTCCGAGAGAGGCCGATGAATTACTCTCTATGGATGGGCGCACTTGGAGGAGACTCTAGAAATGAGTATATTGAATTCCATGGGAAATCTCGGAATACCGGTTGAGGTCGGTGCCATCGATGGTGAACTCAAGAAGCTATGGGAAGCCGATGAAGCGAGCACCAATGCGTCTTTGATGAACTTCCTCGTTTATACCGAGGATCCTTCAAAGCTGCAGGAGAATTCGGAAACGATTCAGGAAATCACTCGAGAGAATGCATGTCGAGCGGTGTTAATCGCGATGAATCGTAAGGCGACGGAGGTGAAGGTGGAGTCTTGGATTACGGCTCACTGTCACCTCGCGCACGGCAAGAAGTCGATCTGTTCTGAACAGGTTTCGTTTTTGCTTCACGGTAAGTCTCTAGGTCGTCTTCGGAATACTGTTTTCGCGCATCTGAACAGTGATCTTCCGCTGGTCTTTTGGTGGCAGGGCGAGTTTAGCGAGCTTTTTGAAGAGCGACTCTATCGTCTATTGAACCGCCTGATTTTCGATAGCTCCAATTGGGATGATCCAAAGGTAGGATTCCGGCGCTTACTAAAGGCTCGCGAAGACACCAAAGGCGGAATGGTGACGCAGGACCTATCGTGGACCAGAAGCTATTTTTATCGGCTGGCGGTGGCCCGACTTTTTGATGACCCCATGGCCCACAAGGCCTTTCCCGATATTGAGAGGGTGCGAGTTAAAGCGCAGTCGAAACATCGTATGGCTGCTCTTCAGATGTTGGCCTGGGTAATTACGCGTTCTGGCTGGTCGGTGCAATATCAGGAGTCTGATCGGGTCATCTTGGAATCCCGTGAAGGTAGGCAGGTTGTTGCTGAACTGATTTGGGATGAAGATGGCGCCCCAATTTCGGAATTGGAGATAGGTGCGCCAAATTTCAAGGCAAGAATTAGTCGTGAGGCCGGAAATTCCCACCTTTGCCAATCGATTTGCGCAGAGAACCACTGCGTCGATTTTAGTGGACCTGCTGATTGTGATGAGGCTGCTGGCTTGGTCGCAAGCCAGCTGTCGCGGGGTGGTAAGAACTCTCTCTTCCTGAATGTGCTGCCTCAGTTCATGGAGTTGCTCGAAGGAGGAGGTCGAAAAAAGTGAGGCTTCCAGAGTCATTTAATATTGCCAAGTCTCTCGGACCGTCTTATCACCCGCCCGCAACAGAGATTGTATGGCTCATTAGCTCAGTTGGTAGAGCAGAGGATTGAAAATCCTTGTGTCCCTGGTTCGATTCCGGGATGAGCCACCACTCTTTTAAGTGGCTAGAGGGTTCCAATGTGTGCGTTTTTTTGGCATTTGAATCCATGATTAAGATGCAAAGAGGGGGGCTTAGTGGGAACCGTTTGGGTCACAGGATTTCGGCCTGCCTTCTTTGTGACTTGGGGTGATACAAGCAGATTAACTCTGACTCGCTATGTTGACCTAGATTCTGATGCGTCAGAGTGCTATTATGGGTTGGCTTTTTTTATAGCCCCAGAAGTATTGTGTTAGAAGTCGTGTAGCTACCTGCTCAGTTGACCGGATTAGGGATCAATCGATTTGAAAAAATGGCCAGATTTAGGATCATTATTTAGGTGAAGGTGGCCCAGACTGATTTAAGATATGAAGTGTCTGTGAAATCCTTAGGCATAGGGCTTGCCGTGAGGTGTGCTCCTTTGAATTGTTTCATGAAATCGTCAATACTGATTCCACGGAAATTGGTGCAGGCTAGGATTCGGCCTCCAGGAGCGAGGCAGGCGATAGCGAGGTCGAAGAGTCGATTGTAATCTTTTTCAACACGGAAAACCTTACCCTTGTCGTCCCGTGAGAAAGTGGGTGGATCGAGAATGATGTAGTCAAAGGTGCGGTTTTGCTTAGCGAAGCGGCGGAGCCAGTGGAAGGTGTCTCCTTTGCAAAAGTAGTGATCTCCGGGATTCATTCCGTTGAGGAGGAAATTCTCGCGAGCCCAGTCGAGGTAAACTTGAGAGAGGTCGAGGGTCGAGGTGACTGCCCCGGCTGCAGCTGCAGCGATTGAGAAGAATCCGGTGTAAGCGAAAGTGTTTAAAACGGTTTGTCCTGGGCTGACCATTTTTCGCAAGGCATCACGGTTGTTCCTTTGATCAATGAAGATTCCCTGAGAGTAGCCGGATTTAAAGGAGAGTCGGCATTTGAGGCCGTTTTCGAGACCGGAGAAAAACTCGGGTAATTCTTCTCCGTATAAGTGGACGGGTGATTCCTTTTGATGCTGATCGAGTCTTTTCCAGTAAAGGGGTTTTCCGTAGCTTGAAAGGGCATCACGGATCTCCGGGCTTAAACTCGATCCGGTTGTTGAAATGAGCCAGCCTTTGCCGTAGCTTTCAAGGATGTGGCCGGGAAGGGTATCGCCTTGCCCGTCAATCAAGCGGATTAGGCTCGTTTCTCCGTTTTGCAGACTTTCACGCTTTTGGAGGGAGCGGGAGATGATTTCATGAAGGCGAGGGTTGGACATTGCGCGTGGCCGTTCTAGCATCGCTAGAGAAATGAGCGAATGGAAATCCCTTCTTGATGATGCTGTGCACCGTGGCGATGTCTCTGTGGAGGCTGGTGCAAATATTGAGCTCTATCTTCAGGGCACTCACTCTCCGGTGGGCGCAGCTGCCATCATCGAATTGCTCGAAGCGGGTGAATGGCAGGAGATCGATGATCGATTCTTTAAAACGATGGCCTTCGGGACTGGTGGTCTGCGTGGTCGGACGATTGGGAAGATCGTGACCCAGGCCGAGCAGGGAGCGGGCGGGCCGCTTAATCGACCTGAGTATCCTTGCGTCGGGACGGCTTCGATGAACTTTTTCAATCTCAAACGCGCTATGATTGGGCTAGTGAGATACGTGAAGAAGAGTTTTGCGGGTGAAGGGCGTCCGTCACTCGTGATCGGTCACGATACTCGCCATTTCTCGCGCGATTTTGCGGAAACCTGTGCTAAGGTTACAATTGATTTGGGTTGTGATGCCTATCTTTTCGAGGCGGAGCGGGCCACCCCTGAGATTTCCTTCGCAGTTCGCCACCTCCGGGCGGATTCGGGTGTCTGCCTCACGGCGAGTCACAATCCATCACATGATAACGGCTTCAAAGCTTATATTGATGACGGTGGGCAACTGGTTGAACCTCATGCGACTGGGGTAATCAATGAGGTGAACGCATTAGAGAGTGAAAATTACGAGGCGCTTCCTGAGGATGAGAAAGGCGAATTGACAATTCTTGGTGCTGAGATGGATCGAACCTATATGGACAAGTTGAAGACGGTTCTCTTGCGTCCGGATTTGCTCGAGGCCGGGAAGGCCAAAGTCGTATACACCAACCTCCATGGAACAGGGGGGGTCATTATCGTGCCAATGCTCCGCGAGCTTGGATTTGAGGTCGTCACGGTGCCTGAGCAGGACGGGGGAGATGGAAGGTTTCCGACGGTCGAATCGCCGAATCCTGAGAATGCTTCGGCGCTCGCGAAGGGAATTGCGCTGGCCGAGGAGGTGGGTGCGGACGCGGTCATCGCGACTGATCCGGATTGTGACCGTATGGGAGTTGCGATACGAAATGGTGCGGGAAAAATGGAGTTATTAACAGGAAATCAGATCGGTTCCTTGTTAGGTTGGTATCGCATCAAAACGATGTTCGATCTCGGTTGGCTCACTGAAAGTAATCGAAGTCGAGCTGTGCTCGTTAAAACCTTAGTAACCACTGAATTACAGCGCTCTATCGCTGAAAAATACGGAATTAACGTAATAGACACCCTGACCGGATTTAAGTATATTGGGGAGAAACTTAAGAAGTATGAGGACGCGATTCCGGCTGAAAAAAAGGGCGATTACCGAAGCCTGACCGAAGAAGAGAGCCGAAAGCTTCGATTGGAGTATTCAAAGTTTTTCGTCTTTGGTGGAGAGGAGAGTTATGGCTATCTCGGAAGTGATTTCGTCCGGGATAAAGACGGGAATGCCTCTGCGGTGATGTTTGCAGAGTTGGCTGCCTGCGCGATGAGCGAGGGCACTACAATTGCTGGGCTTCGTGATCGGATCTGGGATGAATATGGGGTTCATCTTGAGCAGGGCAAATCGCTCGTGATGGAGGGTGGCGAGGGGGCCCGGAAGATTGCCGCCTTGGTGAAATCTTACAGTTTGAATCCTCCGGCGGAAGTTGATGGATCGGACGCGATTGCGGTGCGGGATTACGCCAGAGGCGGATTCTACGATCAGGAGGGAGATGAGCTTCCCGAGGCCTCGATGCTTTTTGTAGATTTGGCGGATGGGCGTCGATTCGCGGTCCGTCCTTCCGGAACCGAACCGAAAATCAAATACTACCTCTTTGGGAAAGGTGAGGATAGAGATGAAGTTGAGAAGTCATTGGATGAACTCTGGGGGGCTTTGGAGAGAGATGCCTACAAGCGTATGGGATAATGGTTCGCTCTGTGAAAATTTCGGCTGCGGTTTTAAGTGGGGTTGCCCTTGCTTTGAGCTTTGCGCCATTCGATGTGGCGTGGCTCGTCTGGGGCTGGATGTGGCTGTTGCTTCCGTTATTTTGGACGGTTTCAGGTAAGTGGCGTTGTCTTAAAGGATTTGGATTGGCTTGGTTAGCCGGCATGGGATTCTGGGTTATCAATCTTAAGTGGCTCGGCACTGTGACCTGGCCTGGAGCTGTGGCTTTGTCCGCTTATCTTTCCGTTTACTTCGGCTTCTTTGGGGCTTTTGCGGCAAGTTTGGCCAATCCTTGGCTGGTGAAATATGAGAGGGCCAAGACGATCCGTGATCGGGCGCAGCAAAGTTTCCGTAGTCTTGGTTATGCGGCTTTGCTGGCGGGGTTTTGGTGTGGACTAGAGTGGGTGCGTGGTTGGCTCATGACGGGATTTGGCTGGAATGGCCTCGGTGTGACGTTTGCCAAAAATCTGATTTTGGCGCAGAATTCTGAATATGTTGGTGTGATTGGACTTTCGTTTTTGCCGGTCTTTTTAAGCGCGGTAGTTGTGCAGACGGCGCGGCGATTTTATCAGCAGTTTCAGGAAAATGAGGTGAAGATTCTTCATTGGGATTTCGCGACCGCACTGCTATTGATCATGTTGGCGTTCACTTCGGGAACAATCCGGCTTTCATCGGTGACGAATGCGTCGAAGATTAAAGGAAGAGTTTTGATGGTGCAGCAGGATATTCCGCAGTTTGCCGACAAGATTCTTTGGGAACCCTCGAAAATTGAGGAAGGTTTTCAGGAGTTGACGGCAGAGGGTATTGAAGAGGTTTTCCGCCAAGCTGCAGAAGCTGCGAAAAAAACGGAGTCAGAAGATGAAATCGTGGGAATTAGAATGCCCGATCTTGTTATCTGGCCGGAGGCGTGCCTGCCCGCCTTCCTTTCCGAACAGGAGAATGGATCAATGCGGGGAGGGCCAAAAGTTGAGAGTGTTTTTGAATCTATTCACAGCTTGGGAGATTTCACCTTTGTATTGGGGTTGAACGAGGTGCGTGGTGAAACTGTGGTTGATCCAGATGTGGATGTTTACAACTCCCTGATTATGGATGACGGCAAAGGGGGAAGACAGAGTTACCAGAAAAACCATCTGGTAATCCTTGGTGAATTTATCCCGGATTTGCCGTTTTTGCATGACCTATATTTTCACACAACTGGCGTGAAATTTGGAAAAGGATTGAGTCGTGGAGCTATTTTTGAACCGCTGAAGGCGGAAATCGATGGACAGCCGATTGGCATAATTCCTTCGGTTTGCTTTGAAGATACCGTGCCGCGATTGACGCGGAAGTTTGTGCGGAATGAGCCCCAACTTTTGGTGAATGTGACGAACGACGGATGGTTTCAGGAAAGCGAGGGATCTGTGCAACATTTCAGAAACGCTCTGTTTCGCAGCATCGAGTTACGTCGGCCGACGGTGCGATGTGCCAACCGTGGTGTTACTGGGGTGGTGACGGTAGCTGGATCGCTGGTCGATCCCTATTCGAAGAAGACGCGCCACCTTGTGAATGAGGACGGGAGCTATTTTCATCGCGGGTATTTACTAGCCACCGTCTATATTCCTGCGGAAGGTGAGATTACCTTGTATGCAGCCTTTGGCGATTGGTTCGCGGTAAGCGGTTTGTTCGCGGGTTTCCTCTGGATGATTGCAGGTTTTCTTTTTAAGAAGCCTAAGGTGACGGAACGCCAAAGTTGAGGAGAGCAGTCCGGTGAAAGCCCTATTCCAACATCGACTTAAGGAGCCGGTGAGAGTTAAGGGAAAAGAATGGCGCTGCAGTTATCGCAGTAGGCAATGGCGGCTCCGGACTGCGCGAGAGCATACGTTGCAGGTGTGACTTGAACGTGGCAGGAGGTGCAGCTCCGCTCGGTGGTTACTCGAACAACAGCCTGACTTTCTCTTTTGTTGTAAAGCCGATGATAGGTGTCGAGAAGATCTTCGTCATCGACTTGAGCGACTAGGCTTTCACGGGTGTTTTTAGTTTCGGCTAACTCAGCTTTTCGGTCATCAAGGCGCGCTTGAAGTTCGGCGATTTCTTCATCCACCAACCCTTGGGTCTTGGCGAGATTTGCCTCTGCGTCGGAGATCTTCGATCGGAGATCATCCGCCGTCTCCATAAGTTCGAGCTCACGAGTTTCTAGCTCGTCGACCTCGTTTTCGTAGCGAACCACCTCTTCGCCTAGCTTGGTGTATTCGTCATTTTTCTTGGTCTCAAATTGTTGGTTCTTGAGACGATCAATCGTGTTTTTTCGAGTGCCGATATCGAGTTCGACATTCTTAATTTTAATCTCGTTGGCCTGAAAATTGGACTTCGCGGCGGCTAGGGATTGAGTGTCATTGGCGAGGCGCTCCTTGGCGGCGTCCTGCAGTTGGGGGATTCGAACGAGTTCCGCTTCCAAGGTTTGGATTTTTTGATCGGTGTTCTGAAGGGCGAGCAATTGCTTCACGTCATCACGCATGACAAAGAACTAACGTTTTCGCGGTTGAGGGGGAAGAGGAAAGGAAGATCTTCAGCGTTTCTGATGGGGGGAGGCGCTTCTCGGGCAGAAGTGGAAGGTGATGATCATTAATACGAGGGGCGAGAGGAGCATCCATTTCCCTGCTAGAACTGATCCGCCGATCATGCAAATGAGCATGAAAGGTTCGATCCATGTCTTGCGAAGGTGGAGAAGCAAAACAAAAGCTAAAAGCAGGCCGACTTCGAAGGGTAACGGCCAGCGTTTGTAAGTGCGTTTTTGGACGGGCTTCTGGGAGAGGGCCTGCTTAATTTGAGCCTCTAGGCTGTGGGTTGATTTGGGGGCGCTGGAAGGCGAGATAATTTTATAGGTCTCGGCTTGTTCAGGGTAGATTTGAAGAATTGAAGCGGATTGTTGCTCTCGCCCGGTCGTGGGAAGTGCGGCTTGCCCTTTTTGGTCTAATTTTAAAATGATGCCTTGAGCTCCTAGGCGGAGGTAGCCGCCTTCTTCTAAAATGAGATCTGCAGAGGTCAGGCGGTGAGATTTCAGAATACTGGCAAGAGGTAGAGTCGGTAGAATGTGAGAGTCCCAGCGAACGAGCATTGGAATCAGTGTTTGATCTTCAGCAGATTCCAATTTCAGACCTCTAATTTCGGAAATTCCAAAGGAATTTGAGTTGATCGAAGGTGGGCGCCGGATGTGGTCGATTTTGGGAAGATCGAATCCGTCGGGGGTTTCGAGTGGGATAACAGACAATTTGAGGTATTCAGGAAGCGGTGCTTCGGAGTTGATGAATTCAGCCTGAAGTCCAATTACCAAAGAGGGAGTGTTGTCAACTTGTCCTTGCAGCGCAAGGATAGCCAGCTCGGTGGCATCGTCCCAAGAAAGGGATGAGGTAATGACGGTAAGGCGGTCATCGTCGAGCCGCGTTTGTGCGAGAAATTGTGCCCATTCGATGGTGCTTCCTCCGTCGGCCCCCATAATATCAAGAGATTCCTTATCGAGTTTGTAGCTCTTAATGTTGAGGTTAGCTTCAGGGTCGGGTGTGAAATCTAAACTAGTGAGTTTGAATTTATTGGACTCAGATTGGTCAACAAAACAATGATCTTTTTGGAAGCGCTCGGGAAAGAGAAAAGAGGCCAGCTCAAAGTGAACCAGAGGGATGATTTCCGGTAACTTGGTCAGTAAGCCTCCGCCCGCGATAAGTGGTAGAAGGAATGAGAGAGAAGGCCGCAGAGATGGCATGGCTACGGCGAAGTTCTAGCAGGATTG
>Ga0315321_10000685_pt1 | contig 25577 bp, 23 predicted proteins | sample M180m21515metaG_FD_203464 | JGI IMG/M metagenome (GOLD analysis project Ga0315321, IMG submission 203464) | Ammonia-oxidizing marine archaeal communities from Monterey Bay, California, United States - M1 80m 21515 | ecosystem: Environmental > Aquatic > Marine > Intertidal zone | place: USA...
ATTACCGCTAGAATTCCGCCCGCTCCAAAAACTGCCCCTAGGACTGCGCAGATCAAGAGAGTTCGATTGGTTCGCCGTTCGCGGCGGATCTGGGCTTCTACACGATCCTTCGACGCGCGCATCTTGCTGAATAGCGTTAGAATATCATCATACCCAGATCGTTCGATTTGATCGTAAAGGTCGTCTTTGCTGCCGTGCCGGTCGCCGCGTAATTCAGCAATTAGATCTTGAATGTCCGCGATCTTGCTCGTTTGCTCAATGAAATCTGGGAAGTATTTGGTGACGCCCTCTAGGCCGAGCTCAGTCTCAATTTCATGGAACCAGATTGTGACAAAATCCAGCACGGCATCAATCGCGTCATTTTTTGCTTTCACGCAATATTCGAAAGCGTCATCCAAGTATCGACGAACACTTTCTCGATGCAAGGAATTGTCTGCGACATCGCTTTCTAGCGCTAAGGTTAGTGCATCGACAATCTTCCGGCCAGCATAGCGCAGTTCAAAAATAGCAGAAGTCAAAAATTCATTGCCGCGAACTTGTTCAGCTTTCTTGATCCTTCGTTCCGCAATATTCCATTGCTCGAAGGTTCGCTGGAGCAGTCTATCCAGCTCTTCATCCATTAACTGCAAGAAATGCGCACCTTAGCCGGACGTTAAGTCTGTTCGTTTGCACGACGCCGCCATTGCTGAGCGATCTGAACGGCTCGTTCATGCTCACGCTTTGAGGCTTCTTTGGTTCGGATGCGCCGATTTTGTACTGAGATATTACCGCGGACAAGCCGTCCGGTCTTTGACTTGACGGCTTCATCCCAAGCGGCGTCGACGTCAAACTTCACGGGCAGGCGGAACAGTTCTCTGATTAGATTGATGGCTTTGTTCGCCATTATGTGCGACCCATCCTGCAGGAAGCAGGAGCGGTCATCACTAGTGAATTATCGAGTCAAGCAATTCGAATCTTTTTAGAATCGCCTGTCAACATGTGATTATAGTGCGTTAACCGACCATTTTACCCAGGCTTCGGATCATTCTTGCGGCTTCGGACTTCTACGCCTGCTTGTTCTTCGACGTAGCGCATGATGTGGGAGAAGTCTTCTTCTACGCCGCCGCGGGCGAGGGCGAGCGACCACCAGTGTTTTACGGGCTGGCCGACCCACATTGGGGAACCGAGTGCTTCGGCTTCTTCGAGGCAAAGGCGGACGTCTTTGTACATAAGTTCGGTGCGGAAGCCGTAGTCGAACGTGCGGGTCAGCACGGATTTCGGGAACTTGTCGCGGACGGCGGTATTCGCACCGGAACCGGCATTGATGACCTGAACCATAATATCTGGGTCTAAGCCAGCTTTAGCGCCGAGCGCGAACGCTTCCGCGCTGGCGACCATGGCGGTGGCGCTCAACATATTGTTGATGAGCTTCATCATCTGCCCTTGGCCCTGGCCTTCGCCGACGAAGTAAGCGTTATGGCCAATGGCTTCCAGTACGGGCTGCCAGCGCGTCCATTGCGCTTCAGGGCCGGACACCATGACGGCGAGCGTGCCTTTTTCCGCCCCACCAACACCGCCTGAAACAGGCGAATCCAGCATTTCCAGGCCTTTTTTATTGAGCATGGTGCCTACGTCTTGGGCAACGCGGGGGCCAGTTGTGGAGAGGTCGATAAAGAGCTTCGCCTTGGATCCCTCAGCCACCTCTGCCGCAACGGCCTGCACGACCGCAGGCGTCGGCAGGCTGACCATGATGGTTTCAACTTGATCCGCCAGGGTGCGGGCGCTGGCGGCGGCCTGTGCGCCTGAAGCGACTATGGCGTCCAGCGCCGCTGGATTCGCATCGCACGCGATTACGGTGTGCCCAGCCCCCAGGAGTCGACGCGCCATTGGTGCGCCCATTGCGCCAAGCCCAATAAATCCGATTGTTTCGCCCATTTTTTAAGCTCTCAGAGTTCGTAAATTTCAAGTGAGACGGTTGCTAATCAGCACATATCACGGCACACTTAGAAGGTTATTGCATTCGCACCAGTATACGAGACGGTTATGACGCCTGCCAACACCGGCACCGAACGTTCTGAAATGGTACAGCCGATCCCACGTGACGGGGCGGACGATCCGTCTGTTTCTTCTTTGGCGGCGCGTCGGTTGATTAGGGCTGGCGTTCATACTGGCCACACAGCAGGCATGGCGATGGGCCGGTTGCAGGGTAATTTGGCGATTCTTCCAAAGGATTTGGCGCTCGAGTTCGCGATTTTCTGCCACCGCAATCCCAAGCCCTGTCCTGTAGTCGCAATGACTTCCCCAGGGGATCCGATGCTGCCGGATATCGGCGCTGACGTGGATATCCGTACAGATGCACCGCAATACAATGTGTACCGGAACGGTGAGCTGGATGCCCAGGTCACGGACCTGAATGATCTTTGGCGGGATGATTTTGTCGGCTTTGTGCTTGGTTGCTCGTTCAGCTTTGAAGATGCGCTCGTGAAGGCTGGCATTGGCCTTCGGCATCACGAGATGGAAGTAACCGTGCCAATGTACGCGACGAACATCGCGTGCCGCCCGGTTGGGCCGTTTCAAGGCAATACCGTATGTTCCATGCGCCCGATGACACCGAAGGACGCATTGCGCGCCATTGAGGTCACGTCCCGCTTTCCTGCCGCCCATGGCGCGCCGCTGCATTTTGGCGACCCGGCAGAAATTGGCATTACCGATGTGATGGCACCCGACTGGGGTGATCCCGTCGATATCAAACCCAGTGAGATTCCGGTTTTCTGGGCTTGTGGTGTCACGCCGCAATTGGTCCTGCAAACGGCGAAACCGCCGATTTGTGTTACGCATACACCTGGCGCCATGTTGATTGGCGATCAGGCTAGTGATGCGGTCAGCATGCGCTGGTCCGCGTGAGGGCGCCTCTCGAGAAGCGCTGTTTAATGCGCACCCAGTTAGATGGGGCGTCACTTTCAACAGGAGGTAAGTTACTATGAAATCCCTTAAATTTGCCCTTGCCGGGGCTCTTGCAGCCGGCTTGGCATTCGGTGCTGGCGCTGCCAGCGCTGACATTAAGCCAAAGAAGTTCACGGTCGTTGGGACCTGGGGCTTCTTGGATCACTGGAAAGAGCGTGAAGGTCCGTTCTGGAACGAGACCCTGCCAAAGATCACTAACGGCGCATACACGGCGAACGCCAAATCACAGACCGAAGTTGGCCTGTCTGGCTTTGAAATCATGAAGCTGCTGAAGCTCGGCACCTATGACGCCGTGCATGGCGTAACCACGTATGTGGCGCAGGACAGCCCAGCCATTGAAGGTGCTGACTTGGCTGGCGTCATCCAGGACATCGATGTGTATCGTGAAGCGCTCGAATCCTATGAGCCGATCATCAAGCGTGAGTTTGCACAGAAGTATAACGCGAAGCTCCTTATGCTCTATGCATGGCCGAGCCAGCAGCTTTGGTGCAACTTGGGCGACCGTTCCAACACGAACGTTTCCCTTGCTGACCTCGCCGGCAAGAAGATCCGCACCTACTCCACGACGCTGGGTGATTTCATCGAAGGCATCAACGGTTCTGCCGTGACGATCGCATTCGCCGAAGTCGTGCCTGCTCTGCAAAAGGGCGTTGCGGATTGCGGCATCACCGGCACCATGCCAGCGTATAACGCTAAGTGGTGGCAGGTTGTGACCCATAACGTTCGTGTGCGTCTTGGGTATGCTTCCTCGTTCTTGGCGATGAACAACAAGACCTGGAATGGCCTCGATAAAGAAGGCCAGGATGCGATCATGGGCCAGATGAGCCCGCTGACCGAAGCTATGTGGGTTGCGACCCGTGCGAATGATGCACGTGGCATGAACTGCAATGCACAAGGTCCTTGCGACATTGGTGAGCCGGGCAACATGACCCCGATTGAGCCAAATGCAGCAGACAAAGCGAAGCTCAAAGACGTTGCAGAAAACGTCGTCGTGAAGCGCTGGGCTAAGCGCTGCGGCACGCAGACCTGCATCGATGAGTGGAATGCAACAGTCGGCAAGTTGTCCGGTCTGAAGGCGTCCCTCTAAGCGTCTAAGCTAAAGTCTGGAACCGGGCGCTGCGCCTATAGCGGCGCCCGGTTTCCGCTTTTTACGGTATTTTTTCAGCAATTTAGGGCTGTCGGCCATGATGGAAAAGTTTGCGCAGGTTCATAGCGCTTTGCAGTTAGCGTCTCGTTGGCTTGTATGGTTAGGCGGCGTGGCCCTTTTGATTTCCGCGATCATTGTGACGGTGGACGTGCTCTGCCGAAAATTCATCGGCGTCACCATGAGCGGCTCTGACGAAATTTCGGGGTATGTATTCGCGGCCTCGACCACGATGGCCTATTCCTATTGTCTCTTGCATCGTTCAAATGTGCGGATTGATGCGCTTTACAATCTTTTGCCGAAGCCTGTTACCGCCACTTTGGACGTAATCGGCCTGTCGCTCCTGCTCTATTACATGTGGATCATGACAAACGCGGCAGTCGCTGCGTTCCTGGAAAGCTGGGATTTGAACTCAGTCTCCATCACCACCTTAGAAACGCCCCAGTGGATTCCGCAGTTTTTCTGGATGGCGGGGATCGTGCTGTTCTTCTGCACCCTGGTTTTCGTAACGCTGTATTCGCTGATCGCGCTGGCGCAACGGAATTGGGATCTGGTCGCTAAGATCGCTGGCATCCCGTCCATCGCGGACGTAATCGAAGAAGAAACCCATGTCGAAGACGTCATGGATGAAACCGCCGCTGGGCGGGAGGTCTGATCAATGGCTGTATGGATTTTAACAGGCCTACTCGTTCTCGTTATTGCAGCCGTTCCGGTTGCTGCGGTTCTCGGTATTCTGAGCTTCGTACTCGATGAAATAACGATGGACGGGCGGCTGACGTTCGGCATCGGCGAAATCATCTGGGACAAGAGCAAGGAATTTATCCTCGTCGCCATCCCGATGTTTATCTTACTGGGCGAAATCATGCTCCGCGCAGGCATTGCCCGGCGTATGTATAGCGCGGTTGTGCAATGGGTCTCCTGGCTGCCCGGCGGATTGATGCACGCAAACATCGGCTCTTGCACGATTTTCGCGGCGACATCTGGCTCCAGCGTGGCGACAGCGGCAACGGTTGGCACAGTAGCCTACCCCGAAATTCAGAAGCACAAATACAATGAGAGCCTGTTCCTGGGCTCATTGGCGGCAGGCGGCACACTCGGTATTCTAGTGCCGCCGTCGATCAACCTCATCATTTATGGCTTGCTGACAGATACATCTGTTCCAGAACTCTATCTGGCTGGCATTATTCCAGGTGCAGCACTCGCTTTGCTGTTCATGCTGGTCATCATCGGCGCCTGCCTTTATCGCAGAAGTTGGGGTGGGGATCGCGTCAAGACGAGCTGGGGCGAGCGTGTGCGCACGCTGCCGCATTTGCTGCCGCCAGTATTGCTGTTTGCAGCCGTTGTTGGCTCGATTTACGGCGGTGTCGCGACGCCGACAGAGGCCGCGTCCATTGGCGTTGTGATGGCCTTGTTCATCGCTGCATACTTCAAGTCGCTGAATGTCCGGATGCTGCTGGAAGCCTTCGAAGGCACCATGCGCACCACGGCGATGATCATGCTGATCGTGTTCTCCGCGATCTTCCTGAACTTCGTGCTGGGCTTCATGGGCATTACCCAAGCGATGCTGAACTTCATCGCGGAACTTGGCCTGACGCCAACGGAAACCATCCTGCTGATTGTGCTGTTCTACCTGATCCTCGGCATGTTCATGGAAACGCTGTCCATGATGTTAACAACGATCCCGGTCGTGTTCCCCATCGTCATGAGCTTGAACGTCGAAGCATTCTCTGACGTGTGGTTCGGCATCCTGATCACGATCCTTATGGAAGCAGCATTGATTACGCCGCCAATCGGCGTCAACTTGTATGTCGTGCAAGGCATCCGGGCGCGGGGCGGTAAGTTCAATGATGTGGCGATTGGCGCTGTGCCATTCATGATCGCGATGTTGGTCATGATCGGCATTCTGATCGCCTTCCCAAGCGTCGCTACATATCTGCCGAACCAGTTCTTCTAGGATTGTTGGTTCGCAATGGCCGCTGACACAACGGCATCTGACCGGTTTTCCGCCTGGCGCGTCTTTAAGGAGGCGCTTGGCGGCAATACCGGCTGGAAGCCCTGGCGGCGCAACCCAGAACCCAAGCCCCGCTATGACGTGATCATTGTCGGCGGTGGTGGACATGGGCTGGCGACGGCGTATTACCTCGCGAAGCTGCACGGGATCACCAATGTTGCGGTGATTGAAAAAGGCTGGATCGGCGGCGGCAATGCCGGCCGAAACACCACGATCGTCCGCTCCAATTATCTATGGGATGAAAGTGCAGCGATCTATGAGCATGGCCTGAAGCTCTGGGAAGGCCTGTCCGACGATCTCAACGTCAATATCATGTTCAGCCAGCGCGGCGTGCTGAACTTGGCGCACACCCTGCATGATGTGCGTGAAAGCATTCGCCGGGTGAACGCGAACCAGCTCAACGGTGTGGACGCTGAATGGCTGGACCCTGAAGGCGTGCAGGACTTTTGCCCCCTGATCGATATCTCCACAAAGAAGCGCTGGCCTGTTCTGGGCGCAACCTTGCAACGACGCGGCGGGACAGCGCGCCATGACGCAGTCGTATGGGGTTACGCGCGGGCGGCGGACAGGCTCGGCGTCGACATCATTGAGAACGCTGAGGTGACGAGCGTACTGCGCGGCGCTGATGGCGCATTCGAGGGCGTTGAGACGACACGGGGAACGATCCGCGCTGAGAAAGGCGCGTTCGTCGCGGCTGGCCATTCCAGCGTGTTGGCAGATATGGCCGGGTTTCGGCTGCCAATCGAAAGCCATCCCCTGCAGGCATTGGTGTCAGAGCCGCTGAAGCCGCTGCTTGATTGTGTGGTGATGTCCAACCAAGTGCATGTTTATGTCAGCCAATCGGACAAGGGCGAGCTTGTCATGGGTGCCGGTATCGACGCGCACACCAGCTACACCCAGCGCGGCGCATTCCACATTATCGAAGACCAGATGGCGTCCGCGATTGAACTATTCCCAATGTTCAGCCGCCTTCGTGTCATGCGCACCTGGGCCGGGATTGTTGATGTTTGCCCGGATGCATCGCCCATTATCGGCGAAACGCCGGTGCCGCACCTCTATATCAACTGCGGTTGGGGCACGGGCGGCTTTAAGGCCACACCGTCATCTGGCTGGACCCTGGCGCACACCCTCGCCCACGGCGCGCCACACGCACTGAACGCGCCCTTTGCGCTAGACCGTTTCACGACCGGTGCACTGGTTGATGAACATGGCGCGGCGGCGGTCGCGCACTAATCTATCCTGCCCGGGCAGCCCGAACAGCGTCCTGCATGGCAGACTTGCTGATAGCGCCTGGAATAATCTCATCGCCAATCACGAACGCAGGTGTGCCGCGAATGCCAAGCGCTTCTGCCGCCTCATAGGTCTGGCGGATATGGGCGCTGATTTCTTCAGACTTCATCATTTCCGCCACTTTCAGCGGATCGTACCCAGTGGCGGCAGCGAGGCCGAGCAGGGTGGTTTCGTCGAACGAACCCCGATGGCGCATCAGCGCTTCATGCAGGGGAAAATGCATCGACGGATCAAGTTTGTTCGCTGCCAATGAAACCCTGGAAGCGGTGACGGAATCTGGCCCAAGGATTGGGAATTCTTTCAGCACGACACGAATCTTCTTATCTTCGTCAGCCAGTGCCACGACGCCATCCAAAGCACGTTTGCAATAGCCACAGCGGTAATCAAAGAACTCGACAACGGTGATGTCAGCGGTGGCTGCGTCTGCGCCAAGCACTGGGTCCGCCGGTTGTTCCGTCAGGACGCTGCTGAGGTTACGGACAGAATCTTTGCGCTTTTGCGCTTCCTTGGCTTGTTCATTCGCCTGGTATTTCTCCAAAGCGGCGACGACGGCTTCGGGGCTGTCCGCTAAGAATTGCGCGACGCCGCCGGAAATTTTACCGTCCAGGTCTGCGGCGGTCTCGACGCCAAGTGCGGCCAGGCGTGCATCCACAGCCTTCTTCACCGCTTTATCGACAGCCGCCGCGACCATGGGCGCTGGATCATCCCGCTGGCTGACTGTGTGGCTCGCTGCGAACCCGATTGCGCCGCCGACAACTGCGCTGACAATGACATGAAGCATCTGCATAACGATGAGCCCTACTTTCCCGGAATATGTGGCGCTGAGTTTTGCCCGCCAGCGCCTATTTGCGCAAGCCGGTCTAACGCGTATGTGACGATAGACGCACCAATGCTTATGATTGGGTAACGGCGAGAAATCAAAGCAGGGATGATCATGGTGATGGACAGAAGCGTAGCGCTGATAACGGGCGGCAGTCGGGGAATAGGGGCCGCAGCTGCAAAGCTGCTCGCAGCTGAAGGCTGGGCCGTCGCGATCAACTACCGGGCTGATAAAACGGCGGCTGAGGCCACAGCCAAAGCTGTTGAAGCCGCAGGCGGTGCGGCAATGATCATCCAGGCGGATACAGGCGTCGAAGCTGATGTCATCCGTATGTTCGAGGCGGTGGACGCGGAATGGGGCAGGCTGGATGCGCTGGTCAACAATGCTGGCGTCGTCGGCCCGCGTGGGCCGTTTGGCAAAGTGACGGCGGCGGATATTCAGCATGTGCTGTCTGTGAACGTCACGGGATATATGCTGTGCGCGCAGCAGGCTGTTAGCCACATGTCCACCAAATCGGGGGGCAAAGGCGGCGGGATCATCAATGTGTCGTCCGGCAGTGCGCACCAAGGCGGCGGCGGCGAACAGATCCTCTACGCGGCGTCCAAGGGTGCTGTGAACTCGCTAACGATTGGCTTGTCGCAGGAATTTGGGCCAGCAGGCATTCGCGTGAACACCGTCTCCCCAGGCCTCACTGCTACAGATATGCCGCCCCAGGACAAGCTCGACAGCGCTGGCCCGTCGATCCCGCTTGGCCGGGTTGGTGAGGCGGAGGAAGTGGCAGAAGGGATCGTATGGCTGCTTTCCGCTAAGGCCTCATACGTTGCTGGGGCCTATCTTAGAATATCGGGTGGGCGGCCTTAATCCTTTTCAGGTATCGTTCGACCAGCGGCATTTTCACAATTCTTGTGCTATACATCGTCCGCACCTGACGAAACGGATTGTTCATGCCTACCGACGCCCGCCCGCCGATTCCGCCGCTGCCGCAGCAGTTGCCTACGCCGATTGTCGCCATCTCTGCCTGCGTCAAACAAATCATGGCGCACCAGTTTCACGCGACCAACCAGCGAAACCTGGACGCGGTCGCGGCGCATTCCGGCTGTTTTCCCATCATCATGCCGTCGATTGGCCAGCGCGCGGACCCAAGCGCACTGCTGGACCATATTTCTGGCCTCATGCTGACAGGTAGCCCCTCCAATGTGCATCCCGGTAACTACGGGGATGAGTTGGCAGCACCCGAAATCACCATTGATCACCAGCGGGACGCTACAACGCTGCCAATGATCCGCGCGGCCGTGGAACGCGGCATTCCGGTTTTTGCGATCTGCCGTGGCATGCAGGAATTGAACGTGGCGCTTGGCGGTACACTGCATCAGTTCGTCCATTTGCTGCCGGGTAAGGGCGATCACCGGGCCGACCGATCGAAACCGCCAGAGCAGCGTGGTGACCTCGCTCACTCTGTAATGTTGTCTGGCAATGGCAAGCTTCGGCACATTCTGGGCGCGGAGAGCGTGATGGTGAATTCGCTGCATGCGCAAGCGGTCGCTAAGCCCGCAACCGGCTTGATTGTCGAAGCGACGGCGGAAGACGGTTGCATCGAAGGCCTTTCAGCGCCGGATGCGCCGGGCTGGGTGCTTGGCGTGCAATGGCACCCGGAAGCTGTGTTCAAGAAGGATGAGCCGTCTCGCAAGCTGTTTGAAGCGTTTGGCGTTGCGGTTCGGGAATACGCATCGCGCCGGGGCCATATGGCCGTCGCGGCAGAGTAGGTTCGGCTGTGACAAAGATTAAACGTGCGCCGTCAGTTTCGGCTGATGTGGCGGAAGACTGGGTTGTCATGGGCCATGGCGAAGTTGGCATTCGCTGCTATGGCTGGCGATCGAACACTGGCAAGCGACCGGCCCTGGTTTGGGGCCACGCAAACGGATTTTCAGCAGGCGCCTACACGCCGATCCTGAACGCCCTGGCCGAAAATCTCGATGTGTTCGCCTATGACATGCGTTGCCATGGCGGATCAGAAGACCCGGTGAGTGACCCAGATGGCAACTATGATGCTGTGATGACAACGGATTGCCTGGCACTGGATTTCCTGGCAGTTGTGGATTCAATCCGCCGGGACACGTTCCACCAACCGCTGCATTTCGCTGGACACTCGGCCTCCTGCCTAGCCGCACTTAGGCTGGCTGGCGCGTTCGGCCATGCGCCGTTTCATACGATGACGATGTTCGAGCCGCCAATGGCACCCACGCCAGATCACGCGCTGCACGCAGCGGCTGGCGTCCTGGGCGAAGTGCTCTCCAGACGGGCGACCAAGCGGAAGCGGCATCTGCTAGACCCTGCCACGTTCGCTGCCAGCTTGGCAGAGCGCGATGCGTTTGCCCGCTGGCGCCCAGATATGCTGCAAGCGTTTGCTGAAGCAACGCTCCGCCCCGATGCTGATCCTGATAACGCGACTGGATGGACGCTTCGCTGCGAGCCGGCTGCTGAAGCCGCTGTGTATCGCACCACCATGGACTGCTCGACATTCAAGGCGTTGCGCACATGTACGCGCCCGATTCTGTTTGTGGAAAGCGATCCCACGATCCAGGGTGTTGCACCAAGTTGGGCTACGCAGGTGCAGGCTTTGTCTGCCGCCCAAGCCCCCAAAGGCAGCCTCGCGCGGATTGATCAGACCAGCCACATGATGCCGTTTGAACGACCAGATGCAGTGTTAGCGCTCATAACGAAATCGATAGCGGTTTTGTGATGAGCGATTCATTGAAACCTTTTGGGGTCGAACCCATTTACCTAGCAAGGTCGACGGCGCTCAAGCGCCGCGGCGGCTCGACAATCCCCCCTCGCCGAGCCGCGGGACCGCATAAGCGGCGCTCGGTCATCCCCCCATGGCCGGGCGCCGTCGCGTTTCCGGCAGATATGCCCTGAAATGCTGGAATTTTCCTGATGCGCCTGATCACCTGGAATGTGAATTCCGTTCGCCTGCGTCTGCCTGCCGTCGCCGAGCTTTTGGCTTCTGCAGCACCCGATGTGCTGTGCCTGCAGGAGATCAAGGCGGACGACAGCAAGTTCCCGTTTGAGGCTTTGCGTGAAATTGGCTTCGAGCATATTGAGACCCAGGGGATCAAGGGCTATCACGGCGTCGCGACGCTGGCCCGCCAGCCACTGGAAAAGCTGGAGCCGATTGAGTTTTGCGGCAAGCAGGATGGCCGGTATATCGGGGTGAAGCTGGAAGATGGCACGGAAGTCCATAACTTCTACGTCCCCGCTGGCGGCGATGAGCCGGATCCAGAGGTCAACGACAAATTCCGCCACAAGATGGATTTCCTAGCCGAAATGTCGGAATGGGGTGCGGCGCGCGATCAATCAACACCTGCAATTCTAGTGGGTGACTTGAATATCGCGCCGTTGGAAACCGACGTTTGGTCCCACAAGCAATTGCTCAAGGTTGTCAGCCACACGCCGGCTGAAGTGGATGCGCTGAACCTCGTGCAGCAATCCGGCGGATGGCGGGATATCGTGCGGGAAGCGATTCAGCCAGATGTGCCGCTTTTTACGTGGTGGAGCTACCGCAGCCGCGATTGGGCCGCGGCTAATAAAGGCCGTCGGCTTGATCATATCTGGGCCACGGCATCTGCTGCGGACCGCATGAAAGCGGCGATGGTCATCAAAGAAGTGCGCGGTTGGGAGAAACCATCCGACCATGCACCGGTCCTGGCTGAATTCGCTTAAGGCAGACATTTCGCACCTCGGGCTTTGCAGACGCTGGGAAATGCGGTCTGATTGACGGCGGATGTCTAATTGGGGCTTGCCTATGTCTCTCCAGATATTGAATAGCGATGCTTGTATTGGCGCAGAAGCAACCGGCGTTGACCTGTCGGTGCCTATGGATGCGGCGACGTTTGATGCGCTTGAGGCGGCATTTATTAAGCGCTCCGTTCTGTGTATTCGCGATCAGGCGCTGACGGCAGACCAATATCTCGCCTTCGCCCGCGGCTTGGGCCGGGTGGACCGTGTGTTCTTGCAGCATTACGCCCACCCAGATCAGCCGGACATCATGCTTGTCTCCAATATCAAGGAAGATGGCCGTGATATTGGCCATGCTGATGCTGGCCGCGTATGGCACACTGATATGTCCTATACCGCCCACCCGCCCCGCGCGACGCTGCTGCATGCGCTGGAAACACCGGTTGCTGACGGCCGTAGCCTTGGTGCGACTGCATTCGCCAGCGCGGAGGCAGCCTTTGCTGGGCTTGATGAAGCGACGAAAGCGCTGATCCTAGGCCAAACCGCTGTGCACCGGGTTTCCGGGCGCCGGAAGCGCACGGGCACCGGCGTTGGCGACAATGCGCTCAGGGATAAGCAGCCGGATGTGGTTCACCCGGTAGCGCGCACCCATCCGATAACCGGGCGGACGGCGATCTACGTCAGTGAAGGCGAGTGCGTGTCGATCTCCGGTATGGATGATGCGATGGCGGAAGCTTTGGTGACACGCCTTGCCGCTGAAATTCAGAAGCCAGACTATCGCTATGTGCATGACTGGCGGGAAGGTGATGTCTTGATCTGGGACAATGCAGCCGTCCAACACAAAGCCACCTTCGACTACACTTGGCCGGACCATCGCCGCCTCATGTGGCGGATAACAGTAGGCGGAACAGGCTGAACCCATGCAGACTTTCGATTACATCATCATTGGCGCTGGCTCAGCCGGGTGCGTGCTGGCGAACCGGCTTTCGGAAGACCCTAAAAATAAGGTCTTGTTGCTGGAAGCGGGCGGCAAGGACAAAAGTCCGCTGATCCATATTCCTGCAGGCTTCATCAAGACCCTGAACAACCCGGATTACAATTGGGGCTTTCAGACGGAGCCTGAGGCAAATACCAATAACCGCGCCATCCCGATTGCACGCGGCAAGGCGCTTGGCGGTTCGTCGTCGATTAACGGCATGGTCTATGTCCGTGGCCAGGCGCGGGACTATGACGATTGGGCGCAAATGGGCAATCGTGGCTGGTCCTGGGATGATGTGCTGCCGCAGTTTATCAAGTCTGAAAACCGCGAGGGCGCGACAGACGCGACGCCGTGGCGTGGCCGTGGCGGCGAGCTGAATGTGGCTGATGTCGCGCAGACCTATCCGATGCTGGACAAGGTGCTTGAGGCAGCGGAAGAGTGCGGTTACCCGCGCAATCCAGACTATAATAGCGGCGATCAAGAAGGCTGGTCCTACTACCAGGTCACGCAGAAAAATGGCCGGCGCTGGTCTACAGCGAAGGCGTTTCTGGAGCCTGCCAAGTCTCGCCCCAACCTGCACATCGAAACCCACGCTTATGTGACGGCGCTGGTGCTGGATAGCAAACGCGTTACCGGCGTTTCCTATGAACAGAACGGTGTGGAAAAGCAGGCGGTGGCTGGGCGGGAGGTGTTGTTATCCGCCGGTGCGGTTCAGTCCCCACAGATCCTGGAACTATCGGGCATTGGCCGCGAAGATGTGCTGGGCGACCAGGGCATTCCGGTGAAGCATCGCCTAATGGGCGTTGGTGAAAATTACCGGGACCATTTGCTTGTGCGGATGGTATGGCGGGTTAAGGGCATTCGCACGCTGAATGAGGAAACGCGCGGGCTTTCGCTGGCTGGCCAGGTGCTGAAATATGCGTTCACCCGTAAGGGCGCGTTGGCGCTACCGGCAGGATTGTTGAACGGGTTTGTGCGCACCCGGCCAGAACTCGAAGTCCCGGACCTGCAACTGCGGGCGACCCATGCATCGTTCAAGGATGTGCGGAAGCGTATTCTGGATGATTTCCCAGGCATCACCTTTGCGCCAAACCAAAGCCGCCCGGAAAGCCGGGGCTCCATCCACATCAAATCAGCGGATAGGCATGCGCCTCCGGCCATTCGCCCAAACTTTCTCTCTGATGAGATCGACCGCCAATGCTTGATCGCAGGCATGCGCATTACCCGCCAGATCGCCGCCGCAACAGCGCTGGCCCCTTATATGGCGGAGGAGCTAGCGCCTGCAGCTGGGGCGGAGACAGATGACGAACTGCTCGCCGTCGCCCGTGCAAATGGGTCAACCGTATTTCATCCCGTTGGCACGGCTCGCATGGGGCCTGATGGTGACGTGATGGCGGTGGTTGATCCAAGGTTGCGGGTGCATGGGCTGCAGGGCCTCCGTGTGGTCGACGCATCCATCATGCCGACGCTGGTATCCGGCAACACCAACGCGCCGGTTATCATGATTGCTGAAAAGGCGGCGGCGATGATCTTGGAAGACGGAAAGGCTAGCGCTTAGCTGGCGGCGTGAACGCGGCGGCATTTTCCAGGAATGCAGCAATTTCAGCCTCGCTGAACCCAAACTCACCCAGGATTTCGGTGGTGTGTTCGCCCTTGGCAGGTGCTGGGCGTTGCGTAGTTGAATAGGCCCCATTGCGGCGGATCGGGACGCCGACAGCTTGGGGCACATTGGGCGCTAACGGATCAACCAGCGGGAGGCTGGCTGTCAGGTTAGGATCTGTGGCGACATCTGCGAAGTCATTGATGGGGCCGCACAGAATATCGGCTTCCCGCAGCAGCTCCAGCCATGCCGCAGTGGGTTTCGATGCGAATAGCGGCGTGATCAGATCATCCAGCAGCGCCCGATTTTCAACGCGGACGGCATTGGTCTGGAAGCGCGGATCGTCTGTTAGGTCTTCCAGGCCCATGGCGCTGCAGAATTTTCGCCAATGGGAATCCCGCAAGATGGCGATGGTGAGATAACGCCCATCTGCGCCCTGAAATGCGCCTGCAGGTGCCAAGGTCGCATTCTGATTGCCCTGGCGCTTCGGGACCTTGCCGGACGCCAGATAGCGCGTGAACCCGCCGCTCATCATCGCCGCCGCCGCCGCCATCAGGCTGATATCTAAGTTCGCCCCGCCATAGCCGTTCTGCCGCCCGTAAAGTGAGAGCAGTATGCCCTGCACGGCAGCGCTGGCGGCGGCCATGTCGATCAGCGGAAACCCCACCCGGAGCGGCGGCCCATCCGGCTCGCCAACCAGGCTCATAACACCACTCATCGCTTGAATGATTGTGTCACTGGCCGGCGCTGCGGCGTAGGGACCATCCTGGCCGAAGCCCGAAATCGTGCAGTAAATCAGCCCATCATGGATCGCCTTGGCATCTTCATATCCAAAGCCAAGCTTCGCCATAACACCGGGGCGGTAGTTGGAGATCAGCACATCCGCGCCCGCAACCATCTGCGTGAGGATCGCTTTGCCTTGCACGCTCGCCACATCAAGCCCGATGTCGCGTTTGTTCCGGTTAAGCGCGATGAATTGGGCATTCGTCTCGCCGTCCACATGGAAGTGATCATTGGGCCGGGACCAGTCGCCCGCAGGTCGTTCCACTTTGATGACGTTTGCACCCATGTCCGCGAGCGTCATGGCAGCGCATGGTCCAGCCACGCCCTCTGTCATGTCGATCACAGTGATATCACTCAGGGTTGGAGCAGGCGGGTTCTGCATAATTGGCCTCAATTCTCGCCGTTCATCAAGAATGCCGTTGTTAGGGCAGCAACCGCATCGGTGCGTGTTTCCGGCAACATATGCCCGCCGCCGTCCAGTGGTGCGTAGCGCGCATCGTGAATGCGTTCGGATATCTCTTGCCCGAACCACGCCGGCATCAGCTGATCATCCGCGCCTGTAATGATGAGCGTCGGTTTCGTGATCGTTGGCGTCAGGGGGCGGCTATCGAAAGCGAGGATGGCACCTAGCCTGCCCGCGATCTGGTCTGCGTCCTGCTGCTGGGCGTTAGTGACCTGCTGCGCAAACCCGGCGGCATGGGCGCGGCGATAGTCTGGTGGGAACAGCAGGCTAGCATTGAAATGGGCATAGTCTTGCGGCCCAAGCGCCCTGGCGGCGGCGATACGCAGGTTCTGCATGCCTGTCAGGTGCCCGTCGCCATGGGACCAAGGCGATGCCAGGACGAGTTTTGTAAGGCGTTCAGGAAAGGCGGCAGCGAAAGCCATGCCGATGCCGCACCCGGTCGAATGGCAGAACAGGCTCGCTTGCCGTATCCCCAGCGCATCAAGCAGCCCCGCCACTTCCTTGGCGCGGTCCGGCATGGTGATCGCTGTGGGGTCACCCGGCGCTTGGCTTTGCCCAGTTCCGCGCTGATCGTAGCGGATAACCGTGCTGGATTGAGCTAGACCGTCAATGAAAGGCCCAACGCCGACCGGTCCTGCACTCTGCGGCAAGAGCAGAACGAGCGGTGTGCCGTCCCCGCTGATTGAATAGTGAATATTGCCGCCTTCTACGGTCGCCATGGGCATCGGGGCGATTCCTCTTTGGTCCTGGGGCAAGTACTATATGGATGTCTGCGATGCCTGCGAAAGGTGCGCACTTGCCAGACCGTCAGTGCAGCAGTCATGCTCCCTCCTCGCCGAAAGCCGATCTGAAGGAATCCCGTTGAGTTTATCTGATATCCGCGCCCTGACGTTTGATACGGGCGGCACGATCCTGGACTGGCACACGGGCTTCAAGACTGTCCTGAGCGAGACCGGTGCCAAACACGGCTTGGACCGAAACTGGCATGATCTGGCGAACGCCATCCGCCGCCAAGGCCTCGGTAAAATGCTGAACCTCGGCAAAGATGCGCCACCGGGACATAATTTTGACGGTGCCCACCGTATAGCACTGGAAGAGGTCATCGCCGAGCATGGCCTGGAAGCTTTCACGGAAGCAGAACGCCATGCCATCGCCTATGAGGCACCCCATAATTTTGAATGCTGGACAGACTTCCCCGCCGTTCTACCCAAGCTTCGCGAAAACTTCATGTGCGCGTCGTTCACGATTTTGAGCTTCCGCATCATCATGGATACGGCCCGCCGCAATGGTCTGTCCTGGGATGCTGTATTTTCGTGTGAGGCGATCGGGAAATATAAGGTGCTGCCGGAAGCCTATGACACGGTTGCGCACTATCTGCAGTTTGACCCATCTCAAATCTGCATGGTCGCGTGTCATAACTTCGATCTGGACGCCGCCAAGAAGCAGGGCTTTAAGACGGCCTTTGTCAGGCGTCCGCGTGAATGGGGTGATGATGCGTCGCCTGATCCCGTGCCCAACCCAATCCACGACATCATCGTCGATGATTTCCCGGCCCTCGCCGCTGCCCTTGGCGTGAAGCTTTAGTTACGGGTCAACACCGCAGAAATTAAATTGGGAGAAGCGGCGATGAACCGTGGATTGCTCGCAGTTGGTTTCGATTTCACGAATGCGCCCGCAGATGAATTAAATGACTGGTACGATCTGGAGCATATTCCAGAGCGTGAAGCCGTGCCTGGCTTCGGCGCCTGCGAACGCTGGATCAGCGTTGATAATCCTCGCCATGCAGTGGCGACATATGATCTGGCAGCACCGGATGTTTTGAAAGGCGATTCCTATAAGGCCATTGCCTATGAAAACCTGACCGTATGGTCCAAGCGCGTGACGGGCATGTGCGCCCGGTTGCTTCGCTTTGAGGGCGAACAGACGCTCCCCGGCGGCGCGGAACTGCCAAAGGGCGCTGGCGAGCTGTTGGTGAACGCAATGAATGTGGCACCCGAAATGGAGGCGGATTTCAACGCCTGGTATGACGAAGAACATATTCCCGCACTCGCCGCCGTGCCGGGCTGCCTTTCCGCGCGCAAGTTTGTTGGCGGGGCGGCAATTCGAGAAGGCCGGAAATATGTGGCCCTCTATCATCTTGAATCGCCCGACGTAACCTATTTAGACGCCTGTGCTAAAGCGGTTGATACACCGTGGAGCGCCCGCGTCCGCCCGGGTTTTCAGGACCGCCTACGCATCCTTGCCAAGCGCTATGAGCGGGCGGCATAGATAGCCAGCGCTATTGCGGGGGCCAGTGAAGCCGCTCAAGATTGCCGCTGTAATCCTTGGCGGACAGGTATTTAGCACCCATGGTCTCTCTCAACGAAGAAACAATTATCCCCGCACCGCCATTAAAAGTATGGCCGCTGCTGAGCGACCCGGAGGTTGTTGCATCCTGCATTCCGGGCGCGGAATTGGCACCCGCTTCTGATGATGGGCTTTGGCGGGGATCGGTGCGCGTTAAGTTCGGGCCGACGGTCGTTACCTTTCGAGGTGAGGCAGCGCTAACATTCGATGATGATGCGCAGGCCTGCACGATTGAAGGCCGCGGCATTGATCAACGCGGCGCCTCCCGTGCACTGGCTTCTGGCACAATGGTCGCGACGGGAGAAACCGAAACGCGGCTGGCTATTGACGGTGAATTCAACGTGACTGGCCCGTTGGAGGGCTTCGCCAATGCTGGCGGCGTCCACGTGGCGCGCGCGCTGCTGGCGGAATTCTCTGAAAACCTGGCTAAGGTCGTCAGCGATAGCGGCGATGCAGCAGAACCGGCGGCGCCCGAAGCAGAGGTGTCCGATGTCGCGCCTGAACCGCAACCCACTCCAGAACCAAGCGCCTCAAAACAGAGTGCAGGCGAGCTCAGCGCATCCGGTTTGCTCTGGCGCATCATCAAATCAAAAATCAGCCAAATCTTCGGCAAAAAAGGATAAGCAGCATGCAGTCAATGAAGGTCACAGACGTTCTGGCCCAGGCCTTCAAGGCTGAAGGCGTTGAGGTGCTCTACGCGCTGATGGGGGACGCGAATATGTATTGGGCTGCCAAGATGGCGGACGAATACGGCGTCCAGGTCGTCCATGCGCGGCACGAACATTGCGCTGCCGCTATGGCGGACGGGTATGCCCGTGCCACTGGCAAAGTCGGCGTCGCAACCACCACCTGCGGGCCAGGGTTTACGCAGATCATGACGGCGCTGACCATTGCTGCGCGCGGTAACGTGCCGATGGTCGTGTTCGCCGGTGACGCGCCCATGGGTGCCGCTTGGTATCTACAGCAGATCGACATGGCACCGCTGACACTCGCGACCGGCGCGCACTATATTCCAGTGCGCTCGATTGACCGCATGCTGGATAACGTGCGCGAAGCGTTCCAGGTGGCCCAGGTCGAGCGGCGGCCTGTCGTTCTCAGCATTCCAATGGACCTGCAGGCCCAGGACTATCCCTATATGGCGGATTATATGCCGTCGGCTGATATCGTGCCGGCAGCGCAAAGGCCTGTCCCAGACCCCACAATTGTCGATCGCCTGATTGATATGATTGAGGCGGCGGAGAAGCCGGTCATTTTGGCTGGGCGCGGTGCGCTCCGGTCTGGTGCCAAGGACGCCCTGGAGGAACTGGCGGAGAAATCTGGTGCGCTTTTGGCGACATCGCTTTTCGGCAAGGGCCTGTTTGACGGCAACCCCTACGCGCTTGATATCGCGGGTGCGTTCGCCAGTGATTTTGCGCGGGAACGGTTTGCCGAATCCGATCTCGTGATCGGCGTTGGCGCAGGGCTTGGCCATTACACGACAGAGGGTGGATACCTCTACCCGATGGCCCAAGTTGCGCAGATTGATGTAAATCCGCGTGGGCTCTGGCAAGGCTTGCGGACCGCTGATTTGCACGTTCGGGCAGACGCCAAAGCCGCCGCCGAAGCTATCCTGAAACGGATGGGCGAACGGGGTGTTGCGAAATCTGGCTTCCGCACCGGCGGTATCGTGGCACAGATCGCGGCGGACAGCCCAGATTCAAAGGAATTCCCGGTTCAGGCCAACACGGTTGATCCCCGCAAGATGGTGCTGGAACTGGATAAAGCGATCCCGAAGGATTGGGATATCGTCGTCGGCGGTGGTCACTATTTCTCCATGGCTATGACCCATATGACGGGCCGCCCGGCGGAGAAATATCACGTGGTCAACGATTTCGGTGCCATCGGCTCCGGCCTGCCTGCTGCCATTGGCATCGCCACGGCGCGGAATGATGGTAAGGTGGCGCTGATCGAAGGTGACGGCAGCTTGCTCATGCATATTCAGGAGCTTGAAACAATCCAGCGGCATGGCGTTAAAATGCTGATCAACATTATGAATGATGGCGGGTATGGCGCAGAATTCCATAAATTCCGCGCTCGAAACATTGAGCCGGGTCAGGCCATTCATGGCCGCGCAGATCTGGCCGCAACAGCCAGCGGCTTCGGACTGCGCAGTGCCACGGTGACCCAGATGGGCAAGATGCCAGCTCTCTTTGCGGAACACGAACGCGCCAACACCGCCACGCTTTGGGATGTCCACACGGATGATCTGATCCCGTCCCGCGCCTATCGCCGTGTTCATTACGGTGAGGCGTAACAGCTAACCACCTGCACGCAACAATTGGAGGAAGAACTCATGTCGATATCAATCAAGCAAGTCGGTCCATGTTTCGCCGGTGAGGTTACAGGCATTGACCTGACCAAGCCGATTTCTGACCAGGATGTGCAGGATATCCACAACGGCATGGACGAATACGCCGTTCTGGTTTTCCGTGGGCAAGCATTCACGGACGAAACCCAGGTTGCGTTCACTGAACGGCTTGGCGAAATTGAGCATTCGATTGGCGCTAACCTTAGAAAGCCCCACGAATATCGACTACCGACCACATTTGCCGATGTGTCTAATTTGGATAAAGAGAATAACGTCTATACGCGAGATGACCGGCGCCGGTTGTTTGGCATTGGCAATCGGCTCTGGCATTCAGACAGTTCATTCAAGCCGCTTCCAGCCAAGTATTCCCTGCTGCACGCGCGCGCCATTCCCTCTAAGGGCGGCAATACGCAATTCGCGGATATGCGGGCGGCTTATGACGCACTGGATGATGAAACGAAGGCTGAGATCGCTGATCTCGTCTGCAGGCACTCGCAGCTTTATTCCCGTAAATCTGTCGGGTTTGAAGCGTTTGACGCAGAGGAGCAGGCCCGCATGGCACCGGTGCGCCAAACGTTGGTGCGCCAGCATCCATCAACGGGCCGCACATCGCTTTATCTTTCATCCCACGCGGGTGAAATTGAAGGGATGCCGCTTGCAGAGGCGATGTTGCTGCTCAAAGACCTGACGGAGCACGCGACTCAGCGTGAATATGTATATACCCACGTTTGGCAGAAGCATGATCTGGTGATCTGGGATAATCCCCGCACCATGCACCGCGCCCGCCCCTTCCCAGAAGACGAGCCGCGCGACATGCGGCGCACGACGATTGTCGGCGATGAACCCACCATTGCGCAGCAGGCGGCCTGATTTCCGCCCAAAAGAGGAGCATGGCCGATGGCCGTTATTGATTCACAGGTCCACGCCTACGAAGCCAACACCGATAAGCGGCCCTGGCATTCGGTTCCAAATTGGCCAGACCATGTAACCGGTGATGAAATGGTCGCGGCTATGGATGCCGTTGGCGTTGATGGTGCCATTTTGGTCTCTGCCTTCTCGCTCTATCAATGGGATGATAGCTATGCGCGGATCGTGCAACAGGCGCATCCGGGTAAGTTTGGGCTGGTGAAGCCGTTCGATTCGACGGACCCAAACACAGCCGAAGTCATGGCCGAATGGAAATCCGTCCCAGGCACTGTCGGCGTCCGCATTATGCTGGACCGGGGCCCGGACCGGAAAGCGGATGACCCTGGCATTAGCCGCATCCTAACCGAAGCGGCGCGCAATGACTTTCCGGTGAACTTCCTGTGCTGGGGGAATATTGACCTTGGCATGGCGATCATTGATCGGCACCCGAACACACGGTTCGTGATTGACCATCTGGGCATTATGCAGCCGCGCACACCACCAGCACCTGATGCGCCGTTTGAGAACCTGCCCAAAGTACTGGAAATGGCAAAGCGGGATAACGCCGTCATCAAAATCAGCGGTGCCTGCACGCTTTCCAAAGCAGGCTACCCCTACCCGGATATCTGGGACCCGCTCGCCCGCATCTTTGATGCCTGGGGCATCGACCGCTGCCTTTGGGGAACGGATTGGACGCGCGCCTATGCTGTCCTGAACTACGAGCAGGGCGTTACGCCATTCGTAGAGACGGACAGGCTAACCGCAGACGAACGCGCCATGCTGATGGGCGGCGCTTGCGCAAAGGCCTATAATTGGTCGTCGTCTTAAACCGTTATCCGATAGGGCCAGTGTCGATCAGGTCTTCTTCGAGCGCTTTGATTTGTAGCGCCATATATTTGGAGTAGACGCGGGCCTGGGTCAGGCTGCCAGCGATGAACCACACACCCTCTTGGGGCGTGCGCTTGAACATGTTGGCAAGCTCTCCGTCTGCGTCCTCACCCCAAATCGGGCCAATCTTGTCCGCCATATTCTGGCCAAGCGCGCGTCGCACCAGCTCGCCTTGCGGGTAATATCCGGTGGCGAGCACGATCACATCGGCGGGAACGATTGAGCCATCCTTCAGCAGTGCGCCTTCTTCGCAATAGCACTCAATTGTGTCGTCCTGAAGCAGGCCAATCTCGCCTTTGATCATGAGCTCTGAACTGCCTGCGTCCAGATTGTATCCGCCACCGCGACGGCGGTATTTCATCTGGTGGCCCGTGCCGTCCTCACCCACATCAAACTTGAAGCCAATGCTTTCAAGGCCCTCGATCATGTCCTTATCTAGCTCCAGCATCCGTTTCACGGCCAGCTGATAGCCTTTGACAGTCATGGGCGGCGTGGCGGATGTGCCGATCAGGTCGCAATCCTCAACCGGCAAGCCTTCATCATATAGCGCATAGTTCAGCTTGGCGGAGGGGTCGATGGAGACGACTGTGGTTGAGCCCCGCTGCACAATTTTCGTGTCGCAGCCAAAGCTGTACAGGTCGAGTGCGATGTCATTGCCGCTGGACCCAGTGCCGATCACCAAAGCCCGCTTGCCGGCATAAGGTGCGCCGCTATCAAACCCTTCGGAATGGATGGTTTCGCCCTTGAAGGTATCAATGCCCGGAATGGTTGGCTCCAACGGATAGCTGCTAACACCGTTCGCGAACACAATATGCCGGGGCTGCATGATGCGTTCCCTGCCATCTTCGGTTTTGAGCGTGACGATCCAGCACTTCCCGGCTTCATCCCATTCGCCCTTGGTGAATTCAGTATTGGTCCAGTGATTGATTTCCATCACCTGGGCATAAAATTCAAACCAAAGGCCCAGCATGTCTTTGGGAATGTAATTCGGCCAAGTCGGTGGGAAGGGCAGATAAGGCAGATTGTTGACGTGGATAGAGTTATGCAGTGCGAGCGAATGGTAGCGTTTGCGCCAACTATCACCGATGCGCGGCCATTTCTCGACAACAAGCGTGTCCACTCCAAGCTGGTTGAGCCGCGCGGCGGCTGAAAGGCCTGCCTGGGCACCGCCTACCACCAATACAGTCGGGTCTCTGTCTTCATAAGTTTGCGCTTTCTCGCGGACGCCATCCCAGTTATCGCCGCCAAAGTTACGGGAATAGGCTGCACCCGACGGGCGGTTCGCGCCGATCTGCTCTTCAAAACCCGTCAAGGATTCAAGCGAGGTTGAAACGACCCACGCCTTGAATGCATCCCCGGTGTCCCCTGCGGGCGCGATCCGAAGCACGCCTTCGCAGCGGCCAAATACCGTGTCGAACGCAAACATAGCTTCAATGCAATCTCGCCCAAGCCGTTTTACGCGGCGCGGCGGCGTCCGGTCTCTGCTGATCTCAAAGTTCGTGGCCTGAACCACCGGCTGGCGGGCAACCATGCTAGCTGCAATATCCTGCGCACCGACAGAAGGAACGATGCGCCAAGTGAACGCCAACACATCCCGCCAGTTGCCATCATCCTCAATGAGTGCCGCGACAGCCGTTGCATCTCCGCTCGCCAACGCGCGCTCAAACGCGGTCAGCCAGCCCGCGACAGCCTCCCGCACAAATATCGCGTCCCGTGCTTCGGCACCTGTAGGATCCATATAATTCATAACGATTTCCGCCGTGATGTTGCGTCTCCCATCAATCCTACGGGAAATTGCAGCAGCGGACTATCTGTTGGAATGGTGTGATTTGATGCGGCCCAAGTCTCGAACGCTACGGCGGCAGAACCAGAAGCCGCCCACGCCTCCAGCAAGGTTTGCGCCAGCAGTCAACCCAACACCCGCAAACAGGGCGGTGCCCAGACAACGGGATGGAATTGGCTCGCTCATTCTAACGTGCAGTCCAGCTGATGCTTGGTCCTAGTTTTTTGGTGTTTTGAGCATAAGCAGCCCGTTTCGCATATCAAAATGAAGCCTCGGTTCTAAGGGAAACTTGAATGAACTGACCGCAGTTTCATTTGACTTGGAAGGCTGAAGAGCGCAAAAATACTCTGAGGATTAGGAGCACTGAAATCCATGAGAATTCCCTGCTCTCGTGCACTAAAAGCTCGCCGCCGCTGTTAAAAGGAAATAGAAATTATTGTGAAAAACGAATTTTTTATAAAGTTTTATTTCCTTACTGTAGTCCTATCTCTAACCTTTGTGACCGCATGCGCCCCACCTGCGCAGAAGGGCGCTCTGATAGAAACTAGAAACTCTCCCCTAGAGATAGCAAGAGCTGCGTACACATTCCTTGAACAAGGAGACCGCCGCAACGCGGACAGATTGATAAATACCTCTTTGCAAAGATTTCCAAATAATTCTGTTTTACATTCTGTTCGAGCTGCCTTGTTTGAAATTGACGCTATGAAAGGTGATGGTGGTGCAGCAGAGAAAGCCGAAACAGGCTATAGATTTGCTATCGCTAGCGATCCATCAAATGTATTTGCTAGCAGGTCTTACTCAGACATTCTATTATCTAAAGGAGATTACAATCAATTAATATCGGTTCTATCCAAACGCCTTTACGCTTTTCCTAACGATTTTACCGCCTTGCATAAACTAGCAATCGCATCTTATCTAAATGGAGATCCTTACACCGCAGCCGGAGCCCTTGATAGAGCGCAGTCTATTGATGCATCTAGTGTTGATTCAACATCTTTGTTTGCCATTGTAACTGCCGCTGTTGGCGATCATCAAGCTTCCCAGATCGCTCTGGATAGACTTTACAATTTAGATAAAGATGACAAGAGGGTATATAATTACACAAAAAAAAGGGTGTCGGAATGGAGCGAAATAGCCCAATCATTAAGCGATAAAACTGAGACCCTAGAGCTAATGCAAGTCAGTACTGAAGATTCAAAAAATAAGAGTGATGTCAACTTAAAAGCCAGCGCGAGTCTTGATGCCCTCGAGGAAGAAAAACAGTTTCTACCCTCGAAATGGGGCTGCGCGGCTGACGAAGCCACCACAAATAAACCTGATAGTGAAACCGAGTTCACAGCAGGCTCTTTCCCCGCACAGACCCTGCCAGCTATAATCAGTCTCTCTGATGAATATTCCGCCCCCGCAATGGTAACGATAGACGCAGTTTTTGTTCGATCGGAAGAAGTTGTGGGAAAAACTTACGGAATTAATTTGCTCGATCTTTTGCAGGCAAACTTTAGCATAACGAGCTCCAAGACTAAGGATAGCAGTGATGGT
>Ga0315321_10000690_pt1 | contig 25543 bp, 18 predicted proteins | sample M180m21515metaG_FD_203464 | JGI IMG/M metagenome (GOLD analysis project Ga0315321, IMG submission 203464) | Ammonia-oxidizing marine archaeal communities from Monterey Bay, California, United States - M1 80m 21515 | ecosystem: Environmental > Aquatic > Marine > Intertidal zone | place: USA...
TGCCTGCCGGAAAGCTCTTGCTGGCGATCCTCTGAGTGCCTTTGGTTCGGTTCTTGGATTCAACCGTACCGTGGACACGGCAACCGCTGAATTGCTGTGCGAACCCGGTTTGTTCATTGAGGCGATCGTTGCCCCGGACTTTGAAGCACAGGCTGTAGGTTTGCTGACCACACGACCTCGTTGGCGAGAAAATGTTCGCCTGATGCAGGCTGGAAGATTGGACGAACCGTCACAGCCGATTCAAAGGCGATTCATTAGCGGAGGTATGTTGGTGCAGGATGCCGACCGGATGACAAGCTCATCGCTGCAATGGAAAACGGTAACGGAAGAGCAGATTGAAGATGAGCTCTGGGATGATGTTTCCTTCGCATGGGAAATGGTCCGGCACGTCAAGAGTAATGCCATCGTGCTGGGGAAAGATACTTCCCTGATTGGTGTGGGTGCTGGCCAAATGAGCCGCGTCGATAGTGTTGAAATTGCAATTGAAAAAGCAGGAGAACGGGCGCCCGGATCGGTGCTCGCCTCCGATGCTTTCTTCCCCTTCCCCGATTCCATTGAGGCAGCCGCCGATGCTGGGGTCGTCGCCATCATTCAGCCAGGTGGATCACGACGTGATGATGAAGTCATTGCCGCCTGTAACCAACATGGCATGCCAATGGTGTTCACCGGCAGACGGCACTTCAAGCACTAATGACGATTCTCGATCAGATTATCGTAGAGACTCGCAAGACGATTGAGACGGATCGTGGCAAGCAGCCCGGTGATGTACTCGAGTCGTTGGTTCGCGATTTGCCTCCATGCCGTGACTTTCACGCTGCTCTGGAGGCAGGGACAGCGGTTCAGTTGATCGCTGAAGTCAAGCGTGCCAGTCCCTCCGCGGGCTTGATTCGTGAAGACTTTGATCCCGTTCAAATTGCCCGTAGCTATGCGGAAGCTGGCGCAGCATGCATCAGCGTTTTGACCGATGCAACCTTCTTCAAGGGCTCACTCGATTACCTCGTCGAAATTCGGAAGGCGGTGGAACTGCCACTTCTTCGCAAAGATTTTATTATCGATCGATACCAATTGCTTCAAGCACGGGCAGCTGGAGCAGACTGTGTTCTTTTGATCGCCGAATGTTTGTCACCTGATCAGCTGCTTAGCCTGCATGATCAGGCGATTGAACTTGGAATGCAGACGTTGATCGAATTGTTTGATCCGGCGAATTTGCCCGCTGTGCTCGCGACAGGTACAAGGCTCGTTGGCGTCAATAATCGGAACCTGCATACGTTCGAAACATCTCTCGATCACACGCTGACACTTCGTCCTGAAATTCCCGAAGATCGACTGCTAGTGGGGGAAAGTGGAATTCGCACCCATCAAGATGTCCAAGCATTGGGTGCAGGCGGTGTGAAGGGAATTCTCGTGGGCGAGTCGCTGATGAGACAGCCCGACATTGCCTTGGCGACTCGGATGTTGCTGGGAACTGCCCTGTAGCTGAAGGGTAGTTCAGCTGAAGCGTGCTGCTCGTGAAACGGTGCTGTGAGAATATCGCGGTGCAGTGAGAATATCGCGGTGCAGTGAGAATATCGCGGTGCAGGTGCTCTTGAGCTGGTCTAGGCTTCTGGCGGCGTGGGAGGCGGTTCAAAAGCGAATTCCTGCCACTTCACTGCTTTGTCCATCGGTTCAATTCGCATCACCAGATTGCCGTCTTGATAAAGTCGGACCGTGCCCGTGGACTGGCTGACAACGACGGAAATCGCTTTTGTTTTTCGCGTGATCGCTGCCGCTGCCCAGTGTCGTGCACCTAGGCCTTTCGTCATGGTCAGGTCCTCGTGTGAGACCTCCAGCATTTGCCGACTGCGTTCGATCACCCCGTCACTGCCAATCAGAAATGCGCCGTCCAGCTGTGCGATTTCTTTGGCATCTTCCTGGACACGGGCATCCAGCAGGTTTCGGTGCTTCTTGTTGTATCCGCGAAAGGGATCGACACCACTGTCATTGGAATGTTCCAAAACCTTGCGGGTATCACCGACCACGAATAAGGTGCCTACGGCTTTGCCCTCACGACCTTCCCGTCCAATCTGGGCAGCCAAGTCGACGACCACTTTGATGGTTTGCAATGGTACACGGCTCTCAAGCATCTGCAGGTCACGACTGGTCAACCGCCGCATGCGTTCATCGAGCTGCAAGTGGCTGATGGAATCGAGTCGATTCTGCTGAAAACCACGATATACCGCTACCACTTCTCCGTTGGTGCGGATCAATTCGTCCGCAGCAGCTTCCAGTAAAGCATGCTGTAGGCGTTCCAGGAGTGGAGCTTTTTCTTTATTGAGTACGACGGTTTTCAGGCCAGCTTCTGAGGCACCTTCGAGGTCTTCCTGAGAATCCAGAGCAACAATCACTGGTTTGCTCATCTCGCCCGTCAGTTCGACGATCCGCTTCCAGTCAGTCGAACCGTCCAGAAGAATCAGCAACGCATCCGCATTCCGAGCCTGAAGCAGCGCTATGGCTGAGGAAACCATGGCGGAGTTGTGTTTGGTCAGTCGTTGCGTTGCCATCGACAGCCGAGCCCTAGGAAGAAACGGGACAGGATGACAATATTCTAGTCGATGGTACGCTTCGCGGACAGGCAAACCACGCAAAAGATGATCAACGGCGGGATTGACTGCCCGATTTTGCCATTGAACTTGATTGCCATGCTTTGTCGCCTCCGTAAGCACGTTCGTAATACATCGCCAGAGAACGCAATGCATGACCTTTGGGACCTATCTTCCAGTCGTGTCCACGTTCGGTGTAGATGGTATTGGCCAGAAAACGCACTGCATTGACCAGACGTGGTTCCTGAAGCTTGGCATCCGGAGTGATTGTGAGTAACCACTCCACCATATGACCTGTGGTCTGAATCTTGCGATCCATATCACCGTTATCTTCACGACCCTCGAACCAGTCTGTGCTCATTGAGCCATCACGATTCTGTAGCCGATAAGCGTATTTCTCGAAATCCTTCATGAAGATCTCGGCTCGCTTCCACTGGCCGGTAATCGGCTTGCCAGCAGCACGTCGCTTCCTCAGAGCATGGGCAAAACCCATCAGACGGTGTGTTCCCCCACAAGCTGCCCCCACAATGGGCTGTGAAAGCTCTTCCTTAATCAAACGCTCGAAACTCCATGTTTCGCCATCGGCATTGAGCCAAATGGTGTCAGTATCGAGATAGTGGGATAAACCAATCAGCGAGAAGGTCAGTTCTTCCCCGGAACGGCAAGCCAACATCTCTGACTCGACCATCTCACGTATCGAAAACTTCTCGTTTGAGGCGTAAACGGGGTAGTCGAGTGGCACATCACAGAGCGAGAAAACCGCGAGGAACTGGGCTTGGTGACCCTGCAGACCCACACCGCTGCGAGCGGCAATGGCATCGTTTTCAGTTGTCAGCAAACGCTGCCCTCGGCATGCGTTGTTTCCAGCGATCCAAGCGATTGCACTGTGCTTGCGATTGTTGACACGAATCTTGGTATCCGCCCCAAATACCATGATCGAGTGCAACATGCCCCAGTTGCTTCGCTCGTTGGCAGCTTCTGGTCTGGCGTAGTGATACAGCAGCCCCTGTTTGATCGTATTCCGCATTCGTGAAACCGAACGCGTCAATTTGATCGGCTCGGCAGGCCGACCTGTGTAGTCGAGCTTTGTGGCAAGCGGGTTATCGCTGCTAACGAACTGTGATGCCGGTTCCTTCTTCGCTTCTTCCTCTGCTTTCAGTGACTTCGTCTCACTCTCCGCCAAGCCCGACTTGTCTGAAACAGTTCCGTCTGCCTGTAGCCGCAGCTTGCGAACTTCGACGACGTCATTTTTCTTTGACACGCCGTCGCTGCTTGGCTCAGACGCTTCTTCCTCCGCTTCTGAGGGGCCGGCGGTATCTTGCTTTTCAAGCCTGCCAGCCGCAACATCGTTTGCCTTCGATTCAGCTGTTGGATCGCTCTCAGCAGCGTTGGAGTCAGCTTTGCTCGTTGCCATTTCTGTGCTGGCAACTGTTTCGCCACCCGATTTCGAGTCGTCAGCAACCTTCTCCGAATCTGCCGATGTTGCATTGCCCTGCTCGGGTGAAACGAGTTGCGGCGAAGGGGCGGCCTTGGAATCCTCGGGCCGAACATCAGCACTGTCTGCTATTGATGCATCACCGTCACCAACAATCACCGCACCACCGTTGAGTGTCGCAGTCGATTTCTTACCGATCTGCGATTGGCTCTTGTCGGACTCTGTTCCCTTGAATTCCAGCGTGGACTTCTTGGCAACGCCTGATTGCTGAGCTGTCTCAATCACCTGGTCCAAGGCATCTATCGCGCCATTTTCAGTCGCTTCATACCCACCAGTTCGCTTATTGGACGTCGTTGAGGCACTGGCTTTTGCTGAACCAGGTGCTTCCTTCGTGACACTCTGCAGCTTGGTTTGTGGTGTCAGTTGATCAGAATCCACGCCTCCGCTTGAAACCGCTGGTGGATCGGTCTGCTTCAGATCAGCATAGTTCGGTACCTGAGTCTTGACGCGACCGCGAGTCACCCAACCGCTTCCGCTCTCGGGAACAACTAGTGACATCGATGGCGGGTCGGAGATCGCAGCAGGCGGTCTCGGAGGCGTCATCTTGATGGATGGCTTGGGACTTGGTGTCGTAAGCTTTTCGAGCAACCAAGGACGTCGAGCGATCCGGATCTTCAAAGTGGAATTCAGAGGAGAATTCTTGTGAACATTTGTGCCCGTGCGCTCCGCAGGAATCCGTAGCAGGTGTGGGACTTGTGGCTCAGCAGCACTGAGTGGTGCGTTACCAACAAAAGTAGAGGCCGACGCAATGAAGACCGCTAAGCAGCAGCGACGGTAGATATGCGAGGATCGACGTTGCTGCACAGCTAGCTCCTATGTAAGTAAACCTACATGTGCTATCGGACATCAGCGGCGTGGAGTTTACCTTGAAAAAACATACAACTCGGATTGCTGTGTCGAAAAAGTTCAGCAAAAGACTAAAGATCGAAATCATCAAGCGAATCAATCAAGCGATCCAGCCCATCTTTTGGTGAAGAACTAAGGTCTGCTTGGCGTTTCTTCAACTGTTCATCGATACCAATTGTGTCACGGCCTGCTAACAAAAGTTGCTCATCTCGCTCCCGCGCAGCGGTCTCGATCGGGTCCTCGCTTTTGTTCGGTGCACCAAACAACTGTGATAAGTCGATTTTGAAGCCTTCATCACCCTCCGTCTCCGCACCTGCGATCGCAGGAGCCTTGTGCTGCGGGAAAATGATAGCATTTGCAGGGCAGACGCGACTGCATGCGGGGCAACCCTTCCGGCAGTTATCGGGTTGTTCGACGAGAATATTCTCAGTGCCATCGACTCCGTAGACCCCAAACAGGCAAAAGTCGACACACTCCATGCAGTTTGTGCAGCGGCTGAAATCGATTACTGGATACCAGCGTCTTGAGGTCTGTTCCTCAACTTGGACAAGTTGGCCGCCCACAATTGGCAGCGAGTTCTCTGCTGAACTGACGTCCACGCCAAGGATACGTTTGATTTCGGCGATGAACGCTTGGGGATCATTTTCGACCTTCAGGTCGATACAGTGAACTTTTCGATCTGGTCTTGGGTACAAGTCCGTGACACGGTCGACCACGGGTTCAGCAGATTCGGAATCTTGATCGGTTGCCGTCGAGCCGGATTGTTCTAATCCGATGTCCTCCGGATCATCGTCCTCCGGATCATCGTCTTCGGGGTTACCAATTTCGACAATCCCGACCTGCCCTTGGATTCCGTTGCGGTCAAGGATCCAGTGAGCGGCTCGGGAGTAGATCCAAGAAACAACGATTAGGTCGCCTTCGATCTGCGATAATGTTTGGTATGAATCGCTTGTCTTGGGTAAGTCGTAGAGGTGAGGGATCGTTAGTACGTTCACTCCCTCGAGTTTGCCGATTTCGTCTGCGATCCCTTGCTCGAGTCCACGCTTCTGAGGATTGCGTGATTGGCCTCGCGAGATCACGACAGTGCAGGTCGCATCTTGGACTGCTGAAATCATGGCTGGTGTTCAGGGGAGGTGGATACTTGCGAGTTTGATGCACGACTTGTGGAAGGGCTTAGGACCAATCGAGCGGCTTTTTCCAAGCAGCTTTTGCGTCTTCCAAGTTAACTTGCATCACGACATCCTGATTGCGGGTGACAATGAGCTGTTTGCCCGGCTCGATTGTACCTAAGCGACAAACAGGGACATCAGCAGATCGCAACAATTGCTCAAATTCATCGGCATTCGCTGGAGTCGTCTCAACTAGGAATCGCGTATTGGATTCACTGAATAGCAGTTGCGTAGCGTTGAGGTCGTTTGCCACCTGAGAAATGTCAATTTCCATTCCCAGGCCCCCTGCCATTGCCATTTCAGCTGCAGCTACGGCAAGACCGCCTTCACTCAAGTCATGGCATGAACGGATCCAACGGTTCTGAATTGCCTGGTGAATCTGCAGGAAGGTTTGTTTTGCCATCAGCGAATTCACTTGGGGCACCTCACCACCCTTGAGCTCACGAACCAGTGACAAGTGTGAACCACCAAGCTCATTGTTGGTTGACCCAGCAAGAAAAACAATGTTTTCAGCAGCTTTTGCGTCCATGGTGATGGATTTGGAAACGTCATCAATTTGCCCCATGGCACTGATCAACAGGCTCGGGGGAATTGAAATGGTTTCACGTTGGCCATCGGCATTATCAAAGCTGAATTCATTATTCAGGCTATCTTTGCCACTCACAAACGGGGTGCCCAGTGTGATTGCCATGTCCTGACAAGCGATTGCTGCTCTCACAAGTGAGCCGAGGGTTTCAGCCCGGTCGGTGTATCCCCAGCAGAAGTTGTCAAGAATTGCGATTTTGGTTGGGTCGGCTCCCACAGCCACAGCATTCCTCATCGCTTCATCGATTGCCGAGGCGGCCATGTGATAGGTATCAAAATCACCGTAGTGCGGATTCATCCCGCAGGAAATTACCAGTCCACGTTTACTTTCCAGCAGTGGTCGGATCACTGCGGCGTCACCTGGGCCATCGCATTGAGGACCCACCAGCGGTTTTACAACACTGCCACCCTGTACCTCGTGGTCATATTGTCGAATGACCCATTCCTTGCTGGCGACGTTCAGACTGCCCATGACCGCCAACAGGGACTCGCGATTTTCTTCTGCCGAGAGTTCAGGTATTTCGAGGGGTTCCACCGGTGAAGGTGAATAGATGGCATCGCGCACTACAGGCGGTCGCCCATCATGCAAAAAGCTCATTGAGATATCACCGACGACCTGGCCGTGATAGGTAAGTTGTAGTCTTCCAGTAGGTGCGAAGCGTCCCAAGATTGCCGCCTCGACTCCTTCGCTTTCGCAAAGGTCTTTGAGTTCATCCCAGCTTTCTGGTGGGACGGACAGCACCATGCGTTCTTGCGCTTCCGAAATCCAGATCTCGGTATAGTTCAGTCCCTCATACTTCAGAGGTGCTTTTTCCAGCCACACTTCCGCGCCAACCTCTTCACCCATCTCGCCGACGGCGCTTGAGAAGCCTCCCGCACCACAGTCGGTCACCGCATTGAACAAGCCACGGTCGCGGGCCTGCAGCAACACATCCAACACCATCTTTTCGGTGATCGCGTTGCCGATTTGGACAGCTCCTCCCGAAAGCGATTCGGACTCGCTGGTCAGTTCTGCCGATGAAAATGTTGCACCGTGAATTCCGTCACGCCCCGTTCGGCCTCCAAGTGCTACGATCAAATCATCCGCTTTGACCTCTTTCTCCTCCATTCCTACGGGGATCATTCCCACGTTGCCGCAGTACACCAAGGGATTACCGAGATAGCGACGATCAAAGTAAACCGCGCCGTTGACGGTTGGGATCCCCATGCGGTTTCCATAGTCACGGACTCCCGAAACCACCCCTTTCATGACCGTTCGAGGGTGAAGCACTCCGGGGGGCAGCGATGCAACATCAGTTTCCGGCGGAGCGAAGCAGAACACGTCAGTATTGCAGACAGGCTTGGCGCCCATTCCTGTGCCCATTGGATCGCGGATCACTCCACCAATCCCTGTATTGGCTCCCCCGTAGGGCTCCAAGGCGGACGGATGATTGTGCGTTTCAACTTTGAAACACGCATGGTACTGATCATCAAATGTCACCACGCCTGCATTATCTTTGAATACACTTACGCACCAATCGTCGTCACCCAGTGAGTGTCGAATCGATTGCGTTGCAGCAAAGATTGTCTCTTTGAGCATGTTTTCATATTGACGTTCATCCAGCGGGCTACCTTCGTCAAGACCGGGGCCACGATAGTGGATACGTCCTGCCAGAGTTTTGTGACTGCAGTGCTCTGACCATGTCTGTGCCACCGATTCCAACTCAATGTCGGTAGGGTCTCGCCCCAATGAAACAAAGTGGGATCGGATCGTCTGCATTTCGACCAAGGTCAGATAAAGTTGCCCCTCACGGGAAAGGCGTTCCAGCCCTTCATCGTCGAGTTCACGAATCGGGATCGTGACCAGTTCAAACTCGTAGGGGGCTCCAATATCAAGCTGGTCCATTTCCAGTGGTCCGACGATGACCTGCTCGATTGCATCATTGGACAATGCTCGACGGCAAATTGGATCGAGAGTGGAAACTTCAACGTCTCCAAGCCAATACTTTCGCATCGTTCGCACAGCTATTACGTCGAAGCCTGCATCTTGGGCCGCACCAATCGTGCTGGCTGCAACAGGATCCATGACACCGGGTTTGGGCAGCACGTTGACGAGCGTGGTCTGTGTTCCGGGAGGTTCGTTGAGTGTGTCCTGTCCGGCGATTGCGACCACAGCCCTTTCTGTGACCGCATCACAAAGCAGACTATCGGCGAGACGATTCGCTTCTGCGATCGCGAAGTCGCCTTGAACGAGGAAACTTCGAGCGAAGGCGACCGACACTTGGTCACCTAGACCGAGTTCGGAAATTTCTTCGGTTGTCCGTGTGGCTTCACGATCGACTTGATCGTCTGCCGGATAGATATCGATTTGCCAGAGAGGCATGTTCTCAGACCCTGTGAGTGATTCAATGCAAGTGCGTCTCAGGGAGACTGTTCTTTGATCTTTTTGGCTTCAGTGAGCCATTGGTACAAGGCAGCGTCATCTGCATGGTGCAGCATCTGCCGCAACCGTTCTAATTCTTCTGCGACTTGTTTCAATTCGCTTCCGATGGCTGCTCGATTCTCGCTGCAGATGGCTGCCCACAGTGTGGGGTCGCCCGCTGCCACTCGAGTGATATCCCGCCATCCGCTGCCTGCCAGCGGCACAGCCTCGGGGGACGCGATTTTTGCAACCAGTGCGGACACCAAGTGTGGCATGTGGCTGATCGCTGCCAAGTGGGTGTCATGCTCAGATGGCGTCATTTCACATGTTTGTCCACCGGTCAGCCTCCAAAACTGGTGGGCTTTTTCCAGCAGTTGGGGGCAGGTCGTTTCTGTGGGTGTCACGACGACCAGTTTTTCGTCAAATAATGAGCCGGTTGCGTTTTCGGGGCCCGATTTCTCAGATCCAGCAATGGGATGCGCTGCGATAAATTTTCTGCTCGCCGTTGGGTCCTCGCCTACGCTCGCCACAATTTGGCGTTTGGTGCTGCCCACGTCAGTGATCAAGCAATCCGCAGGTGAGCTTGCAGCCGCCGAAATGACCATTTCCGCGATGCGATCCACCGGTGAGGCGACGACCACTGCATCACTGTGCTGGCAGGCCTCCGAGATCGTTTCAGCTGTCACATCGACAATACCGCTGGATGCCAAGAAATGTTGCTTTTCTCGGTTTCGGGCCAATCCGACCAGCCGTGTCTGAGGCAAAGCACGCCTCAAGGACAAGGCAACGCTGCCACCCAACAGGCCCACGCCCAAGACGGTCACCTGTCGAAGCCATTCATTTTCGGCGGTTGTGGACATGAATGAGCGGCACCGAATGCTTCGTGGGGCGAAAGGAGGCACCCGCATGGATCGGCTGCCACTGCCGTATTCTATCCCGCCTACGCCGCTCTACCCAGCCACCGTTCCGGATTGATTTGACAACTTATTGATTTGCCAACTTACTGACGAGATCGCACCCCCATCGCTCGGCGGTGCTGTCGTCTTCGCGCAGCACCTGTCTTGGTCCCGCCCTTTTCCACTGAAGTGGTGGCTCAAAGCTTACATGTCGGGCAGCTGATGACCCATCTTTGCCCGCTTGGTTTCGAGGTACCGCTGATTATGCTCGTTCACCGGAGGCACAATCGGCACTTGATCGACGACCTGAAGGTCAAAACCGCGCAGATTGAATGCCTCGGTCTTTTTGGGATTGTTGGTTAGCAGCCGGACCTTGCTGAGCCCCAGGTCTTTCAGGATTTGCAGCCCGATCCCGTAGTCACGCATGTCAGCTTTGAACCCCAGAGCATGATTGGCTTCGACAGTATCCAATCCGTTGTCTTGCAGCCCGTACGCCCGGATTTTTTGCGCCAGGCCAATTCCGCGACCTTCCTGAGGAAGATAAACGAGCGCGCCGCGTCCTTCGCCGCTGATCATTTTCAACGCCATGTGCAGTTGATCGCCACAATCACAACGCAGTGAAGCCACCAAGTCACCAGTGAAGCAACTGCTGTGCATTCGTACCAGAGGTGGTGGTCCCGGAGCGGTCAGGTCACCAAACACGAGGGCGATCGGTTCCTGAGCTTCGTATTGAACCCCGAACACGATAATCTGGAAGCTGCCGTACTTTGTTGGCAGCTGTGATTCCGCATCACGACTGATTAACTTTTCACTCACGCGTCGGTGGGCAATCAATTGCTCGATGCTGATGATTTTGAGATTTTTTTCGGTTGCGATTTCACCAAGACGATCACGGGTTGCACGTCCACCTTCGTCGTCTAAAACTTCGCACAGAGCAGCAGCAGGTGCTAAGCCGGCCATTCGAGCCAGGTCGACAGCTGCCTCCGTGTGGCCCGCGCGACGAAGCACACCACCCTGTTTCGCCAACAAGGGGTAGACGTGTCCCGGACGGACAAAGTCATCCGTGGAACATTCTGGCGACGCAAGTCGACGGATCGTTTCGCTACGCTCTGTGGCTGTGATCCCGGTCTTTGCCTCCCGGATATCGATCGGTGTCAGGAAGGCAGTTTTTAAAGGAGCATCGTTCTGCACCACGACAGGATTCAGATCGAGCCGCTTTGCGACCTCTGGGAGAATCGACACACACAGTTGACCCCGCCCACCGAGCATGAAGTTGACGGCCTCTGGACTGGCCTTTTCTGCCGCGCAGATGTAGTCGCCCTCGTTTTCGCGATCCTCCGCATCCACAACGATCACCACTTCACCGCGGCGGATCGCCTCCACTGCCTCAGGTACGGTGTTTAATTCGACTGACATTGATAGAAGAGTCCGATGGGTTGAGATTCGACTGGCCTAGGCGTCTGCCCTATTTTTTGGGCGATGCTCTATTATACGGTGCGACCAGATTTCTCCCACCTCCCGCTTGCCCTGAAAACTCGCGCCATGCCCTACAGACCCAACCTTTCAGCTGGAAGTTTCACTCTCGGGACGCTGGTCGTGATCCTCACTTTGGCCACTTCAGTCAACGCCGTGGCATCTCAAGGGGCAGATACTCCAGTTCAGAAAAAGATAGCGACTCAGGATACAGCGACGAAAAATACGACCCACGACACTTCGGTCAAATCGCAGCCAGCACTCAAGAGTGCCGAAGATTCCAGCGAATCTGCTGCAGGCAGCCGAAACTCAACGTCCGCCAAACGTGTAAGAGTCGAGCAGAATCAGCGATTCAGTGAACAGAAAGGTAAAGCTGGGCTGTGCGATGTGTATCTACCTGCTTCAGATCCACCGCACAACGGTTACCCCGTCGTGATTGTGATTCATGGGGGCGGTTGGGCCGCTGGCGATAAGTGGTCAATCGCGACTTACTCAAGATTGTTAGCGCAAGAAGGCATCGTGGCTGTAGCGATCAACTATCGCTTGGCGCCGACTCATAAATTTCCGGCACAGGTAGATGATGTGCGTTCAGCGATGGTTTGGGTTCATCAAAATGCTCAACGCCTCAAGTTGAACTCAAATCAGGTTGGCTTGTTTGGTTATTCAGCGGGTGGCCATCTCTCGGCGCTGCTGGCTTCTTTGGCAGATGAGACCATGGTAGTCAGAGCGGCAGCAAGCAACTGGCCCGTCACAGATGCTAGGTGGAAGCAACTACCGAAAATTTGCGCCGTTTGCGCGGGAGGCCCTCCCTGTGATTTTCGTTCGCTTCCCATTGATAACAGTACCATGGCGTATTTTTTGGGCGGATCTCGACGGGAAAAACCCGAAGCTTATATCGCGGCGTCCCCTGCTGCCCATGTGTCGGGTGATGATCCGGTGACTCAATTGTTTCATGGAGAGGGTGATGCTCTGGTACCGTTGGCGGGGACGCAAGAGTTTCACAAGTCGCAAGTCAAAGCCGGAATCGATAGCCGTCTTACTGTGATCCCCAAACAGGGACATATGTTGACTTTTATCAGCCCTGCTACTTATCAAACTGTGGTCAATTTCTTTCGCGAGGTATTCTTCAAGATCGTGATCGTCTCACCAAGGTGATGATGGATGGCTTTGGTCTCATGTTCTGGTCGTAACTGCCATGAATGCCACAAAGATGTTTTGAATTTTTGTATTCATGAATCATGAATCGCTTCGCTACCAGCGGCGGGCAGCAGGTGAGCCAGAAAAGAACTCATGTGCTTTCTTTGGTCAGGCAGATGCCGGTCGGTTCTCGCCATGATTTCTGCTTCAGTTTGAATGCCCTTGCCTGCCAGTTTGCGGTATTTCGAGACCGTAAGAAATGTTCGAATGGTCCGCAGGTCAGCCTCGAGGTGAAACTGAAAACCATAGACGCGATCATCCAGACTGAAGGCCTGGTTGCGACAACCGTCAGATTCGTAGAGGTGTTGCGCTCCATTTGGAATGTCAAAAGTGTCTCTATGCCACTGAAAGACGGTCATTCGCGGTGGAAGACTCTCGTCTACCCGTGAGGGTGTCCCCGAAGTGCGTCGAATCGTATGCCAACCGAGTTCCGCTTGTGCATTGCGGCTAACTGATGCCCCAAGCGCGGACGCGAGAATTTGCGCTCCCAGACAAATGCCCAAAATACGTCGGCCCTTATCTACATACTTCCTTACCAACTCTTGTTCGTTGGCAATCCAGTCGGGACGGTTGTCCATCGTCAGTGGATACGGGCCACCCAGCATGATCATCGCATCGCAGTCAACGGATTTAGGAATGAGATGCTGACGATCGATGCGTACCGTGATGATCTCATGCCCTAATTCTGCAATCACTCCTTCCGCGGCAGCCAACGAATCGGCGGCACTATGTTGAATCACAAGGACTCTCATAAAAGCAAACTCGAGGGAGGATGAGAAACCCAGGGCCGTTCAGGAAGCCTTACTCTCGGGCAATTGTGATCGCCTGTTGGCATCAGTGTTGATCGAAATCGTATCGGGACTGCGAAGATCGATGTGTCAGAGATGGCCAGCAGGTCAGCAGTCAAGCCACGATGTTCGCGGTGGCAAGTCGCACCTTCGATGTTGTTCATGTCGACGGACGGGCCAGGAAGCAAATCTTGCCACGTGTTGGGTTGATCAGGAAGAGAAGCCAAGCGTTGTCGTGAGAGTGTCAGTCGCGCCAGTTGTTGTGCATTCAGGTTGTGAGCGAGTTTGGCAACTTTTTTTCCTATCGTTTTGTGATGACAAATGAGGCACGCATCAGTTTGCGTCAGGTTTTGATGACCCGAATGGGATGGATCAAACCATGAATTTTCACGATCGGTGGCCTGCGGATGGCAAGCGGCACAGCGTTTTGGGGTCAGGGTGGCAGCAAGGATCTGGGCGTGGGGATTTGATAGATCGCCAGGTTTTATGATTGCCATCTGGTGTCGTGATTTGATCATGAACAACAAAATCGCGATCAAAGCGATCGTTGCTATCAGCAACGCGCGGCGACGACGCCCGTACCATGAGCGTTTGACGTGACAAGGTTTTTCCATCGGGCAAATGCCACGGTCATTGGGACCTCGCACACAGGGTTCATGACCGCTGCTACGTCCGCACATCCAACGGTCACCGGGGCGATCGTTTCTGGGAGGTTGCGGTAGTTGCAGTTCGTCTCGTCGCATCTTCTTGTATCAGCTTGTTCCGTACCGTTGCGTGTATCAGAGAGAGTGAGTTGACAGCCTGATTGCTATCCCGCGAACCGGAAGGCCAGGAAACTATGGACCAGCCCACCGGTCACCAGGGCCAACGTCAAAATGCTGTGAAAAGCCACCCACAAACGCAAACGTAGTTGTAAAGCGAATTGGTAATCCAAGTCGTCTCGGCGCCGCACCAACGCAGCAAATCTTCCAGCCGTTCCTCGACCCTCGCTTTCGAGATACCGCTCCAAATCCTTCAGGTCACTTAGCAATCTTCGCCGTCGTCCACCGGTCGGCACCAGCACGTAAGCCAGCGAAGGACGCGAATTGAAAAAGGGATTCAGGTGTTGCGTGTAGAAACTGCCGAGAACCGGTATGCCGACATGCACACTAAGTTCTTCAAGCAGCTTTCGTGCGTGATCTGCTATTTGTCCGCGATGCCATTCAACTCGGTCAAAGCGATGCTGTCCCTCTACAGCGGTAAGCCGTTTTGGCAGGGTTCGTGAGGCATACAAGCCATAGAAACCACTGCCCGTGACAAGCAAGAAAACGATCGATAGCGCGCACTCGAAAATACCATTTCCAATCAGATTCGGCACATGCATCCAATAGACACCGGCCGTAAAGAATCCCATATAGATATGAACTTGAGTCCATGTGCTAACACTGCCCAATGGCAGGATCGGTATGCGACGGCGCATGCCGAACAACGCCAGCAGAAGTATGCAGCAAAGAAGTGTTCCACCCGTCAATACAGCGACGTCTGCCAATCGACCGGTTTGGATCCAAACAATGCCAAACATCACAACGAATGCAAACAAGGTCAGTGTGATGGCAATGCGGCGACGTTGACGAAATGAAGGAATGAGCATGCGTCTAGCTCCGTAGATCGAGCCACTCCTGTAGTGGTTTGGACTCAGTTAGATCGATTCGGACAAGTGCATCATGGGGACAGGCAGCAGCGCATGCTGGCCCAGATGGAAGTTTACTGCACATGTCGCATTTGGTCGCTTTGACAATGGGCAAATCGGTAGTCACATCGCGATAAGGCCGACCCTGGTGGTCGAACACCTCGGTCATTCTGATGTTTTCGTAAGGGCACGCAGCAGCACAGGTGCCACAACCTACGCAAATCGATTCATGAATCTGGACGACTCCGGAATCCTCATCCCGCATAATGGATCCGGTTGGGCATCCGATCATGCAAACAGGATCACTGCACTGCATGCAAGCTTCGACAACTTGCAGACGGTCATGAGACAACCCCTGCCGGACAAAGCGGGGATTCCCATCATGCGCATCGCTACAGGCTTTGACGCAATCATCACAGCGCGTGCAGCGATGAAGATCGATCACCATGGCTTGGCGGCCATTGTTCAGACGGCTTTGAACAATGAACTCTAATAGGGCTGTTTGTTGGAATTGTTGACCCGTCTCACTTTCTATATCACTGTTTGCGGATGCGACTGTGTTCTGTTTTCTAGTGTTCTGCCGTCGATCTGCTCCTTCTTCTGTTCGCTGTTCTGCAGATTGCAACAGTAGGCTTGCTGCTTTTTCGGGCAATTCGGTTCGACGTACATGCGGCAGTATGTCAGCTGCAAATGTTTCTGCAGGAATGAACAAAGCATCCAGAAATCCAACAGCCCGCAGTGTGTTTTGTAAGCTCAGCAATGGAGTGTTGGCCGGTCGTACGCTGTTGTAAGACAATTCCTCCAAGCCAAAGATATGACCCTTGCCAAGATATGCTGTGGTGCGGTGTGAGGCAGCATAATGTTGGGATAGCCTGCCAAAACCGCTGCGGACAATCACCAGTTCGGTAGGTATACGACCCGCTTCACATACGACCGGTTCCGACTCGATTTGCTCGGCGACGGGCAGGGTTCGTGTGCGTTTGTAATCAGCATTCCATTCCAATCGGCCAAAGGAGCGCATTTGGGTCGCCTCTGCGACCCGCTCCAAACTTGCCTCCGGCAGGTAACGCAACAATGGAACTTCACGTAAATGAACATTCAGCCAATGCGTGCGATAATGTTCGTCCAGACTGGCTGCGAAACGTTTGTCTCGTCTCAGGATGCGGAGCCCCTGCCAACGAATCTCAAGCAGCGTCGCCTCGGTGGCTGCGATGACCGTAGCTGTGCGTGGGGATCGATACATGGCCGCGACTTCACCGAACAGTTCGCCGGGGCCCAGTTCCACGCTCGCCTCATCGCTCAAAACTGCATTGAAGTCTTGCAGAAAAATAGCGGGACGATCGTCAATCTGACGAATCGAACTGCTGGCTGATTGTGAATCAGTTGTGGCGGTGACTTCCTCGGGAGAGCGGGCCTCAGTCACTCCAGAGCGGCTCAAGTATTGGCGGGCTGCCTGAAACCATGACAGCTTTTTGGGGCTGGATCTTCCCAGTTGCCCAGGCGTTAGCGACTCAATAATTACCTTTGTGCTGCCAGCGAGTACGAGAAAAGCGCTGTTGCCATAATCACCCTCTCGAACAATGATCTCGCCGGGTTCGCAGCGTTTGATTCGACAGTCGTTTCGGAGGATACCCTCCAGTGGTATTGAGCGTGGAAAAGACTTCGCCTCCATGCTGGCAAAAGGCTCGCGAGAGCGCAGCCACAACACCTCTGCATCGTCCATCGATGCATCCATCGGTTTGCTCCATCTCTGGGGACGGCGCACGGCGATCGATTCTTCCACCTCCATGTTGAGATTTCGTACCGCGATTGTGCGGTGAACGTCAAGATGAAACGGGGTTTTGGATCCTGCTAAAAAGCCGCCTCGTGTCGAGGTTTTGATCGTGTTTTTTATGAGTCAGCCCGTTTCTTCGCTGATTTTCCACTGCTGCTTTACTCTCCTGTTTGTTGGTCGCACCGAAGGATGTTCCTCCTCCCCCCTCCTGTCCAACGATGGGAAACTAAATCAAACTACGTCGCGTAAGGGCGGCAGTGGGGGACAATGGCCGTCGCGGGGTGATTCTGTACATGAGTCATCGAGGATCTTCGCTCCGGCAAAGATAAAATCGGACAACTTGTTTGTTGGCCAATTCACTGCTGAACCTCGGCGTGGGCACCACTGGTTGAATCGTATTTCACAATCAAAGAAAATTTTTTCACAGAGTTTTATCTTGTGAAGCTTCACAAGGCTTCTGTACCAAGTCAGGAATCCAATGGACAACGATTTGAAGGCAAACGTGATTGCTGCTGAACTTGACGAACGACCGCGGATTGGAATTTTGACTTCGGGTGGCGATTGTCCGGGGTTAAACGCGGTCATCCGTGGGGTGGCTAAATCTGCCTACTGGCTTGGTTACCAAGTGATCGGATTCAAGAATGGGTTTGAGGGCCTGATTGATCCGATTCAGTGCCAACATCTGACTCCGGAGATTACTTCCGGTATTCTGGTTGAGGGTGGCACCATTCTGGGTTCGACCAACAAAGGTCGTTTTGGAGCACGGGTAGGAAAAGACGGTAGGGCAGAACTTGCTGATGGTATTTTGGATCAGGTGCGCGAGACATTTGAGACTTTCAAACTTGAGGGACTGATCGTTGTGGGCGGCGATGGATCCTTGTCCACGGCTCTGCAATTCCATGAAGCGGGGTTGCCTGTGGTGGGAGTACCCAAAACGATTGACAACGATCTGTCATGCACGGCCTACACCTTCGGTTTCAACAGCGCGGTGCTGTGTTGTGCAGATGCGTTGGATCGGCTTCACACAACAGCAGCCAGTCATGGCAGGGTCATGGTGTTGGAGGTGATGGGGAGACATACGGGATGGATCGCTTTGCACGGTGGTATCGCGGGTGGGGGTGATGTGATCCTGATCCCTGAGGTTGCTTGGACCTACGAAAATATTGTGGCGAAGATCGACGAGCGGACCCAAATGGGTAAAAATTTTACACTCGTGGTTGTTGCAGAGGGTGCCGCACTACCCAGTGGAACTGTTGTTGGTCAGGATTCTGAGAACATGCAGACAAAGTTGGGTGGTATTGGGCAGATAGTGACTGAAGAACTGGAAAATCGAATTGATCAGGATGTGCGATGTGTTGTGCTGGGGCATCTGCAGCGTGGCGGGGGACCGACGACCTTTGACCGCGTTCTTTCGAGTCAATACGGCGCTCATGCAGTGCGTTTGATTGTCGAAAAGAAATTCGGTCAGATGGTCTGCTATGATCCACCAGATATTCTTGACGCCTCTATTGAGGCTGCCGTGGGTGATTTGCGCACGGTTGATCCCAGTGGCTCTGCTGTCAAAACAGCACGAGCGATGGGCATTTGCTTTGGCGATACGCCCGGGTACGTCAATCCATTCAATTAACACAAAGGGCGATTTCCATCAGTTAACTAGCTTGGTCTCGCTGCGGTTTGGCCTCCGTAGGCGTCTTGAGCTATATGAGTGACCGATGTTTTTTTCCATGACTTCGCGACTGCAAAAGCCAAAGGCAATTTTGCCAAGCGACAAGCAGCACCATTTAGGTGGCACGCTGTTTCTTGTTTCGTTGGTTGTTTTCTTTTTGAGTAGTATTTTGCTTTACGGGATCTACGCCTATTCCAGACGTGGTGATCCGGAGTCTGCCGCTCCCCTGCCATCGATGTTTCTGATCAGCACGGCGTGTTTGCTTGTGATCAGCGTGCTTGTTCACGCCGCAACGCGAGCCATTCGACGTGAGAAACGCCTAGCCACCAGTGTATTGTTATTGGTTAGCGGGATCACTGCCGTCATCTTCATGGGACTGCAGTTCGACGCGATGAGCGAGATGCTGGCCGGGCCTGCTTTGAGCGGTGGTACCGGAAGAGGCGTTGTTGGAATGGTCGTTGTGTTGGCGTTGTTGCACGCTGCCCATGTCGCGGGAGGGGTTGTCGCATTGACGGTGGTGTCTATCCGCTCATGGTTAGGGCGATATGATCACGAACGCCATTGGCCAGTTGACTTTGCAGCCCAGTATTGGCATTTTCTAGATGTTGTCTGGCTCTGCATGTTACTGGCTTTCTGTCTGACGACCGGCGGATTTATCCTCTAACTACAGACCAGGTCGGCAGTGAATTCCACTTCTGCTGAACGACCTTATTTACAATTGTCAGCTTGTCTTGCATTGACAGTCGCCTGTGCGTGGACCAGACTTTTCAGTCCTGTCCGCAGTTTGCTTTGCGGGTGTAGTTCAATGGTAGAACATCAGCTTCCCAAGCTGAATACGAGGGTTCGATTCCCTTCACCCGCTTCAAAGCCCCGACGTCCCGATTGGCTTCCTGCAGGTTGTTCTTTCTGACTTTCTTGATGGACCCACGGTGATACGGGCTGGGCTTTTCTTTTGAACCTGAGCATCACTTTGTGGGCAGTAATTCGACGCCTGATCCAGGCCGTTGCGAATAGTGGCATACGCCACGTTTTACTTGTACGCCGCTTGCGATGTCTTCAGCCAGTAGCTCGGCACCGTCCATATCGACAAAGTCCAGTAGGGGCAGCAACTGTGCGATTGCAGAAATGCCAACTGTTGATTCGGTCATGCAGCCGACCATGACTTTCAGATCAAGTTGACGTGCTTGTTGGATCATTCGTCGTGCTGGCGTCAGGCCACCACACTTGACCAATTTAATGTTGACCCCGTGGAATCTGTTTTTGCAGCTTTTGACATCCTGTTCGGTAATGCAGCTTTCGTCGGCCATGATGGGTAAGACCGAATGTTGATAAACTCGAACTGATCCGTCTGTGTCTTCTGCGGGCAGAGGCTGTTCAATGAATTCCACGCCGAGTTCGCAGAGTTGTCGTGCATTGGCGATCGTTTCATCCACGGTCCAACCGCAATTGGCGTCAACGCGAAATTTAGCGGTTGTATGCCGTCGCAACTCTGTGATGATTTTCAAATCATCTGATGTTCCCAGTTTGATTTTATAAACGGGCCAATCAGGAACCTCGTGGAATTTCTTGATCATGTTCTCGACCGTGTCGATTCCGATCGTGAAATTCGACATGGGTAGTTGATTGATGTCGAGTTTCCATAGTTGATGGACGGGGGCGTTTTGTTGTTTGCCCCATAGGTCGTAGGCAGCCTGGTCGATTGCACACATTGCAAATGGGTCATCGAGCAATTGGCAATGCAATTGTGCCCACAGTTGAACTGGATCAAGGCAGACTATCGGTTCAATTTCGCCACGGACAGATTCGATGGCATCGATGATCCGCTGGCCGGTCATGCCGTAGTAATCATTGGTGGTCGCTTCACCGAAGCCGGAGTGTGTGCCGTCACTCAATTCCACAATCACCGTGGGTTGTGTTGTGATTGTGGATCGGGAGATCGTGAACGGGTGCTTCAGCGGCAAGTCTCTTTGATAAATCGACAGTTGCAATTTTGCACTCGATGTCACTGGTCTACCTGTTCTGGATTTTTTGTTTGAGTTGCAAAACGGCTTCGCTTAGTTCAGCGGGACCGTGGCGAACAACATCGCAAACGGGTAATTGAAATTCTTCCCGGATTCGATGGCGTTCATCTTCGGCTGCTTCAACTGAGAGCAGCCGACTATTCATGGCGATACCGATGACTTGGCTGGGCATCATCAGAGTTGCGGCCGATTCATAAGCATCTTTCAAGACTGCAAGACTGGTGAGATCGATGTCTGGCATGCCGTGCACGGCCTTGCGGCCTGCTTCATAGCAAAGCACCATGCCGTGGGGCATGGAACCGTGCAGAAGACCCAGCGTCACAGCGGAATAACGTGGGTGAGCCAGACTACCCTGCCCTTCGATGCATAGAATCTCGTGATCTTGACCAGCCAGGATCTGCTTTTCAACTGCTCCGCTGATAAAGTCTGAGACGACGCAATCAATCGGACAGCCATCGCCGGCAATCATGATTCCGGTTTGTCCGGTGGCAATGAACTTGGCTCGGTTCTGTCTTGCAATCAAATCTCGCGTCAATTCGATGGACGTCACCATCTTGCCCACGCAGCAGTCCTGTCCGATGGTGAGTATTCGCAGGCAATCTGGACGAATGCCATGTCGGTTGGCGACATCGTGTTCGTCGTTATTTCTGACATCGATTAATTCGGTCCCGGAGTTCGCTGCTGCGGCAGCGAACTCAGAATCTTGTGCCAGAAATTCGTGCAGGCCTGACAAGACATTCATCCCTCGTGCAATCGCACCCATGACGATGGGACGCCAGTGTTCTGGGATTTTTCCACCCGGAGGGGCAATGCCAATCAGCAGAGTTTTTGCGTTAGAGGCAGAGTCCAGATCCGCAATGACCGGTGTGTTGCCGCCTGTTCCCAATAACTGTTCTGCTGTTTGTCCCGCAGCTGCTTTATCAAGAACGGCAATGACCTCACGCTCACAATAACGCAGGACGCTGCAAGCGGTCTTGGCGGTCAATGGATTCGAGTGCCCATCCGTCAGAATGACCATCTGTCTGTTGGCATCTGTTGAAAACAAGCCTGCTGTATTCAATGGACTATCCTGATTTGTGCTCTTCGTCAGCTTCTTCGCCCAGCCCGACCATTTCGAGTAGACGTAGTGCGTTGGTGGTTGGCGAAACTCCCTCACGCATCATGTAATCAAACGTCATTTGTTCATTTCCCGATGCATCAGGTCGAATCGTCTCGCGGAAATGAACGGCATGCCCGACGGATTGTAATTCGGGTTCATCAGCTAATTCGAGGTCATGAGTGCTGATCGCGCCAATGGATTTGTAATCCATCAGATGCCGCAGGACTTGCACCACTGCGATTTGACGTTCGCGACTGTTGGTTCCTTGAAGAATCTCATCCAGCAGAAATAGACAGACACGATCGTTGGTGCGACTCATTTCTCGAGCGTGATCAACCACGCTTTTCAACCGCTTTAGCTCTGCCATGTAGAACGAAACACCTTCTGCGACATTGTCACTGACTCGGATACTTGTCGCCAACTCAGTTGAGGGTAAACAGAAGTTTTTGGCGCAGACAGGAGCCCCCACGGCCGCCAGTGCTACATTCAATCCGATGCTACGCAGCATTGTGCTCTTTCCCGACATGTTGCTTCCTGTGACAAGCAGGATGGTGCCCGGTGGTCCCACTTGAACGTTGTTGCAGACACGTGCATCATCAGCCAGCAGTGGATGCCCAATGGCAGTGGCTGCAATGGCAGGGGAATCCGAAGCGGATACCCATTCCGGTTGCGACCATGATGGATACTCGTCGCGCACGGAAGCAACGGAGATCAGTGATTCCAACTCGCCCAAAGCGTCAAACCAGCCAGGGACTTCACTTGCGTATTCAGCTTGCCAGTTTTCAAGTCGTCTGAGAACACGAACATCCCAAAGTGTCAGGCCTTGCAGTGGCAAATAGATCAAAAAGGTGCCAGCTGATTGACGTAAACCACCGGCAGCAGCGACCTTTTGTAAAGATCGCATCCCAGCTTGTGCAGACCGATCATTTTTCAGCATCCGGTCGCTAATTCGATTCAGGAACTTCTGGTTCGAATCCTGATCAGAACTGGGAAGCCACTCAGCAGAGGAAAAAATTTCTTCGTAATCACTCACTGCACGACGATTCGCCATTGCGATGGAAAAAATTGCGTGTGCAGGACCCAGCATCAGAGTGGTCAACGCCATGTTGATTGCGATCAGGCAACCCATCGCGACGAGGCTTCCGATGAAAACCTGAGCAGTTAAAAGTCCAAAACCGCTGATCACCGTGAGCAATAGAAAGATGCCGGCTAAAACTACGGATACGTGGGACCACACGACCAGCCAATTACGCTTGGCGAGCCATGCGGGACCCGTCGCCCATTGGATGAAGTTTTCTGGGTCGCCGCTACTGTCGGCAACCTGTCTGGCAAGAGTGTAGAAGCGAAGTCGCTGCTCTCGCATGGGTGCTAACGCGTTGACAGCGATCCAGCGTTGTTTGGCGTCACTTTCCTCTGCGGGACCTGCTAGCCAATTTGCGAGTGTGCGAATCCCTGGCGTAGTTGCAGCCATGGAAACCAGGTGAAACAGGGACGCATGGCCCAGTAAATCGAGATCACTGGCAACATCGCGACGGTGTCCCGGCAGTTCGACCTCGGCCAGGCTTTTGGCGAGCGTTTTGGTGGACAGGCGATCCCAGTCACGTTCCAGACGGGCCACCAGTCGGCGGACCACACTACGATGTCGACCCAGTTCTTCGAGTTTCTCACGAACAGGTTCATTCGCGGTCACTGCTATCAGGAACAGCACCAGGCCACCCCAGCCAAACCAGCCCACGTAGGGAAGCCCGTCAAAACCGTAGCCAACGACCAGGAAGGCTACGGAAAAAAGAAACAGGGTCGCGCGAATTTTGCTGAATTGCCGATCCTTGATTCGTAAAGCTTCCCGTTCATTATCAATCGACTTCAGCTGTGTCTGATAGCGTTCCAGGGCTGCGGACGCACCCTCCATGGGTTGATCCGATGCAGATTCATTCAAACTGTTTCAAGCTCCGTTTTTGATCCCCGAATCACCTTGGGGCCCGCGACCACTTTCGTGGCAATGCGGTCCTGCAAGTTGGGTCGAAAGATAGTCAGCAGTAATAACGGCAGGAACCAGGCAATGTAAAGACCACCACTTTCACCATGCCAAAACTGAGCCGCAATCATCAACGCAGCAGAGCCACTCAAGATGGTTCCAAGATTCTTCTGGGCAGGCCAGATCGCGAAGAACGCGCTAAGAATCACATAGGCAACAATGACCGGAAGACGCCAGAAAGGATTCCAGCCAAGTGCCCACAGTCCCTGAAGTGTTTCAGCATCCCGCAACGGACTTAGAACACCGTACATGTGCTGAAGATGGTCAGCCAAAGTAGATGAGTCATCAAACCATAACGCCAGCATTAATAGTGCCAGCATGGAGGCGGTTCCGACGATAAAATTTCTGACTCCACGCTTCCAATAAAAACTGATCCAAAGTGGTAGCAGAAAAAGCGGGTAGTAAACGAGACCACCAGCGAGTCCAACAAACATGCCGGCAATCAGTGGCCTTCGGTAGGTGAGGATGGCCCACAGCAGAAACGCAGCGGGTAGCGCATGATCAACACGCCCCGTCATTTGTGCCGTATAGGGAAGTATCAAGTACAGCGTTGCACATCCCACGCCCGCACGCGTGTTTCCAAAGTGTCGATTGCTGATGAGAATGATTGCCGCCACGATCCCCAAGTGTGCCAGAATTGCCAGCACCTTGGCGACAACTGCCAGTTGCTTTTCTGCTGCGGTTGGCTCCGGTCGAAGGTCCGTTGGGAATCCATCCAGCTGGCTGTTAATGGGTAGTGTTGGAATCGAGGGCAGCATGCGCATCATGGCGTAGCCCGGACCGAGTTCAGGACCCTGGTTGTATTGTGTTTGTGGGTCGCTGCGAACAACGTTTGCCATCATGAACACGAACAGGGAAATCCCAAGAAACATTAAACCACCTGCCGTCAGATTGGGATCCAACAATGGCCGGCGACTCATGATCGGATCAAGCATCATTCTCACCAGAATAAAGGCCTGAATGGTAAGCAGGTATAAAAAACCGATTCGTTGTAGTTCACTTGATGTGAAGTTGTCTTCTTCTGGGGAATCAAGCTCGACCGGTCCACCCTCGATGGCTTCAGACTTGTTGGTGGAATTTGTTTCCACCAATTCGGTCGTCGTATCGCCCACCTCTTCCTGAATGACCAACGTGTCATCTTCCGAGACAAATGATGTTTTGTTCTCGAGAACAGTGAGGCTATTCGCGATCGATTCGTCCTGTAGTGAATCACGAGGCGAAAGTGCGTACATCGGTAGTGGTTGGACCAAAGCCAGGAATTTTTCAACCAGTGACTTGGTCTCAACTCTGGATTGAAGAGCAATCTGTTGATTTCGGTTTGCCCGCTCTTCCTGTTCGAGTTGTCGTCCCTCGTAGACGATCAGCAGTCCCGGCGCCAGCAGGATCAGAAGGACGAGGTCCAGATTGCGGATGCTCCAAAACCGGTGGAAGACGAAGTACAGTCCAATCGTCAAGAACGACGAAAGGTAAACCCAAGTCGCTGGTTGAGGACGCTCGTAATTTAGAAGAATCTCGCCCATGAGAATCAAAGCAGAGCCTGAGTCGGCAGATACTAAAGTGCTTCCAGTAGCTTGTTGCGGAAAAGAAATTCCCCTACAGCATATCGAATCGGGGGGAGCTGAGAAGCGTGTGACACGGGGCTTGGGCCGCTGAAAAAGCGATATAGATGCTCAAATGGCACGATTCGTTCCCGTTTACACGGCAGTCAGATTTGTAAAACGGGGCTGCGGGCTCTCAAAGCCCGTGACAAGATTCACGGTGGACCGACTCGTTTGAGTGGTGCATTTTGGGCGGGATGTGCTGGGGGGATCACGTCGGAGCGGAGGAGAACTCACCATGAGTATCGATCT
>Ga0315321_10000691_pt1 | contig 25538 bp, 19 predicted proteins | sample M180m21515metaG_FD_203464 | JGI IMG/M metagenome (GOLD analysis project Ga0315321, IMG submission 203464) | Ammonia-oxidizing marine archaeal communities from Monterey Bay, California, United States - M1 80m 21515 | ecosystem: Environmental > Aquatic > Marine > Intertidal zone | place: USA...
AGAACCTTGATCCTCAGCAACAACATGAACGCCCGTCAACACATTTGATGGCGTGACACTGGTTCAGCTTGATGACCAGACAAACGGTAGCCATAAGTCTGGTGAATTCCCTCGCCAGCGGACTACCTTGCCCGATCGGGCAAGGTACCGATCGGCGCATCATTTCAACGATCCCCCAGGCCTCCCCAACAGTTTTCATCTGCCATGCTGTCTTGCCTGTCCCGACCAACTCCTCACTTCGTCGCCAAGACTAAACGGCGGTGCCTATACTTCCGCACAAATCCCAATTTGAGAAGCCCGTTTTTCCCGCTTGCGTGATTAGCCGATCCCACGTGCCAACGCTATACTACAAGGGAAAAGGTATGCCGCGCACGCAAGCGACGAGCAGGTGAGTTCCACAAGGGTCCTAACGAACCGATCGTCCCACAACCGATCAAATACTGACGAGAACCACATGAATCCCTGGTCTATGCGTTTTATTCGCGGCATCATTGCAATCGCCTTGATCGTCCAGCTTCATCAAGCCAGAGTTGCTGCCCAAACGGAGACAACACAGCCGAAGTCCGATTCGGAGGCTGTCGAAGCCGACGCTGCGAAGTCTGAAGCCGACGCTGCGAAGCCGGAAGCCACTGTGTCGGCAAGACGGAGTCTTGCAATCGAAGAGGCCTTCGAAAACCTCAGACACAAGAAATTCGGAGTCCGGCAAGCCGCAACTCAGCACCTCGCCAACGCGGGGCTTCCTGTGCTACCGAGACTTGAAGCAAGTGCTCTTACAGGTGATGTTGATTTCCAAAACAAGTGCATCTCCATCATTTCTGCAATTGGCCAAAAAATGAGTGCGCTGGATCAAGCGGTTGCTGCCTTGGAAAGGCTGAGCAACGATCCCAGTTTCAATTTGGCAGGCAAAGCAGCGGAGGAACTTTCCCGACTGAAAAAACACCAGGTTGTTCGTGCCATCCGCTTGCTTAAAGAGGCGGGGGTCCAAGTCAACCAAAACACCACCAGTGGTGAGGTCTATTACGTCAGGAACCTTACTCGAAACGAGCAATGCGAACACCTGAAGCACTTTCCCAGCCTCTCGTCCCTGACGCTGCATGGAAGCGGGGTCACAAAAGCCTGCATCGAGTCGCTCAGCAAACTACCCAACCTTCGACAAATTTATCTTTACTCAACCAACATCTCCCCACAGGGAATCGCGGAACTGAAGCTCATCCCGAACTTCACGAGTCTCTCGATTTGGGGAAATTATTCAGTAGCACATATCAAAGCGTTGGCAGAAGTGAAACAACTCTCAACCGTCCATTTCTACAGCCCGGTCGGCGATAAAGAATTAATCGCAGCGGCGACACTCCAGGTTCCCCAACTGAGCTTTGCAAGTTTTAGTCCATCAGCAAATACAGCTGAAATCATAGGGACAGCAAAAGCAAACAAGCTACAGTTTTCCCTGAGCAACATACAAAATGATGATTTGAAGTGGCTCAGTGGCAGCAAGCCCCCCCCTTTGAATATCAACATTAACAACTCGAAAGATGTCACCGATGATGGAATCCGTTTTCTCGAAAACGCCAATATTGCCACGCTGTCACTTTACAATACCGGCATCACAGCGAAGTCAATGAAGCAGATCGGTACTCTCAAAAACCTTCAATCGCTGATGATCACAAATAGCCCTATCGATGACGAAAGCCTGAAGCACCTTTCAGATCTCCAGCAACTTGGATCATTGCGATTGCAAGGTACCAAGGTCACCGGAGAAGGCATGGCAACACTGAAGGAGAATCTGAAAAACCTGCGATACACTAGTCCAGCCCCAACTCCCAAAAAGCCGGTCAAATAAGTGCAGAAATCCGCAGGCAACCCTCCACCGCTAAACCTCGTGCTTGGGAAAGAGTCGCAGAGTACTTTCGCAACTGACGCACCGCACTCATAAGTTGACGCGTTTCATTTCCCAAATCTGCAACCTTTTCCGAATGCCGGTCGTCAAGCAAGAATTCTGCACAAGAAATGCGGATCGGTGAAACCGTCGCATGCTGGGCTTCCACCCATGCAAAAAAACCGGCCCACAAGGGGCCGGTTCGTCGAAATTCGTTTATCAAACAGCTTCCCAGCAATAGCTCGGAAAATCCTCAGTCACTTGCAGGTCGCCTGCCAATCGGCAGGCACACTTTTAGTGCTCGTGATCAAACGCAGGCTCTTTACCTTCGTAAGCTCGATACAGGTCGAAAATTTTCTTCTCAAGTACCTTAGCCGTTGCGGGATCAGCAGACTGCTTGCACTTCATTGCAGCCACCATGACCGCGTGAGCAGCAGTCAATTGCTTGACGTAATCTTTGTTGTCAGCTTTGATCCGCTGAGCCATGAAGTAAGCCGCGATCGTATTCTGAATTTTAGTCGCGTGATCTTCTTTGGCTGCCACCCAGCGAGCCATTTGGTTGACTTTCTGGGCGGTGATTTCACCATCAGTCATTTCGTTGATCTGAGCTTGCGCTTTGGCAATCGTGTGCTCATCTTCCAACATCTGTTCAAAACGCAACTGATCACCATAGATGCCACAAGGCACTTGGCAGTGAGCCATCGCCAGCGAAGTGAAAACACAAGCAAAAGCAATTGAAAGAGCAGAACGCATCATACGTGAATCTCCAAATTTTGAAATTTAACAGCAAGTAGGGTAAGCCGGCAACTTCGAGCAATAAGTCCATCCCTTGAAAGGAAGTACCGATGGCACAGTGTCACAGACAGGATTAACAGTGTAGGTAAATATGAGTACTCGACAGCCTTACCTCAAGGACTCTCCAGCGACGTCAAGCAAAAGCGAATTTGAGACGTTATTACCGAAATCGGCATAGCGATCAAACTGCCAGACAACTTTTTTTGTTCTTGGCTCCACCTCAACCAACAATGGCTGGCCAGGGCCGGCGTGGCAGTTCCCGATGACATAATTTCCATTGGGTAGGACCTCAAGAGTAGTGACCCACGCCAAGCGAATTCCGGGCAGGTCGTTCTGGTTGATCTGCCACACAATCTTCTTGCCAGGGGTCACTTCCAAAACGCTATGCCCATTTCCCGTGGCGATCAGTGTGTTTCCATTATCGAGTCGCAATGCGGAAAACAAGCGATTGCCAAACGCCTCCGGCCCATGACCATTACGAGCCGACTTACCAAACATTGGCACTTCGTATTCCCAAACCACTTTTCCACTTTTGCGATCATATTCGCGAACCTTGCCATCCGCCTCATGGGCCACCAGATAGCTGCCGGAATCGGTCGATCGCACCAATCGCGTGTCACTGTGCGTATCAGGCCGGTCACGTTCCAAAGCAATTTCACGAACCAGTTTTCCATCACGATCAACTTCAATAATGCGGCCAACCCCTGACTCCGCAATCATCGTCGTGCCGTCAGCCAAACGCTCGAAGGCGTGGACTTCCATCCGCTTTCCAGCATTACCATTTTCCTTGGCCGCATCATATTTCCAGATAACTTTGCGAGTTTCAGGGTCAATTTCTACGACGCCTGCTCTACCTTGTCGAGTCAGGATGTTCCCATTTTCCAACCGATGGATATCGTGAATACCTCCCCACGGCATCTCCCAACTGACCGAACCGTCAGCATCCACGATCGCCAAGCGAGGCCCCCCCTGCAGCAGCACCTGGTGTTCAGCGTGGGCAAACTGGGCCATCAGAAGGACAGCCAACAAAACGCTGGCGAGCCGCATTTTATTCCGGGTGACAAACAGCTTCATGACAAGTTTTGGAGTGATGAAAGGCAGGGCTGACCGACGAACTCCGCGAAGGTGGGCTACACGAAGCAAAACAGAGTCAAACTCGGACCTCCAGACAATAGTCCATTGCGGCACAAAATGCTATTCATCGGCCCCGCGCCAACGCCAAACGGATCGAACTAGCTCACAAAATCCTGCGTCAGCCCCGAAAAGGCTTTCACTTGCCATGCTGCTCGGCCTCTGCGCCACCAAACTGCGGAATGGGTGTCCACTGGCGAACGGGACTGCCCAGAAAAAAAGCAGGTTCAGCGGAGGCTCGACGAGGTCTCCGCGAGCATGCGGACTGGATGGAAAGCTGGCACGGAGAGGTAATGTCAATGATCTACTTCTACGCTGGTTTCTGCAGCGACACTGGGATTACCAATGCACTTGCCAATCTGCCGAACCGCTTGCCGCAGGCGTTGTTCGTTTTCGACCAGCGACATCCGCAGGAACCCTTCACCTGCACTTCCAAATCCGCTTCCCGGACTGACAGCAACATTCCCTTCTTCCAACAACTTCATCGCAAAGTCCATGGTGCTCATGGAACTGCGCCAGGGTTCAGGCACTTCTGCCCAAACGAACATTCCAGCTTTCGGGGATTCCAGCTTCCACCCCAATCGCCGCAGTCCGTTCACCAGGACATCACGTCGTCCCTGATAGATGATCGACTGGTTTTCGACGTTTGCTTCCGTCTCACGCAGCGCGACGATAGCTGCAATTTGAATCGCCTGGAACATCCCGTAATCATAGTACCCTTTGATCGTACCGAGCCCACGGATCATGTCGGCGTTCCCCGCGCAAAAACCAACACGCCAACCTGCCATGTTGTATCCCTTGCTCATGGTGGTGAACTCAACTCCCACATCTTTTGCGCCAGGAGCCGCAAGAAAGCTTGGCGGTTGGTATCCGTCAAACGCCACATCTGCGTACGCAAAATCGTGGATCACCAGAAACCCATACTTCTTTGCCAAACGCACAACCTCAACAAAGAAGTCTGGCTCGATCACGGCAGAAGACGGATTATGTGGATAATTGACAATCAACACCTTGGGCCGCGGGGCCATATGCTCACAGGTATAAGCGACGTTCTGCAGAAAGCGATCGGGGTCCGCGACATCAAGCGAAACAACATTCCCCGAAGCAAGGATGACACCGTACATGTGAACTGGAAAATACGGTGATGGAATCATGGCAGTGTCGCCAGGTCCCATCAAAGCCAAACACATATGCGAGAATCCTTCCTTGCTACCCAGACAAGCAATGATCTCTGAATCCGGATCCAAGCGGACTCCGTATTTTCGATAGTACTTGCTCGCCACTTCCCGACGAAGATTGACGATACCATTCGACTTGCTGTAGCCGTGGTTTCCCTCGTCAGATGCCGCATCCGCCAGTTTTTGAATGACGGCAGGATCAGGCGGGTCGGATGGATTCCCCATCCCCAAGTCGATGACATCATCACCAGCCCTTCGCTTCTGGTACAGCGAATTGTTAATCCTGCCAAACATGTAGGGGGGCAGACGATCAACTCGAGATGCAAAGTGCACCTCGAACGGCTCAGGAACCGGGTCAGTCGTGGGCATATCGATCGCAGGTGCGTCGATATTGGGTGCATCGATATCGAACGATTCACTCATGGTCAAATTATCGCATTCAAAAAAATGTTTCGGAGATGCTTCCAACGATTCCACCTCAGCTGACGGTGGAATTGCTTTTCCCCATGGCTGTTTCACAATCACAGCACTCACTAGCCTAGCTCGATTCTGCAAAAAGTGACATACCCGCCCGTCTAAAGCTGCAACAGGAACCGTTTTTCGCCACTTCAACAAGAACTGGAAAACGAAGTCGCCTATTCCACGCGTCGGCCCATCCAGTCTTCGTCACGTTAGATCTGCACCGCCAACCAGCGAAAGCGGTCCATTCCTGAAATACGCTTGAACACAATTCCTTTTCCCTGCTCAACACCGCCCCGACACGACCTGCTTTGCCTAGTAATCACATGACCTGGCAAATTGGCCCCAGCTTTGCCCAACGGCTCAATGTCACTGATCACCCTCGTGTACCAACGGTGTTGGCGTGGCCCTTAGCAACGAGGGCAGCACTGACTGTCTTTGCCTCGGTTTCTGATGCAGAACTGCTCCGTCCGACCTAAATCAGGACTTCTAATCTGCTTTTCTCTCAGCAAGAAGCGGAGGTTCAATCCAAAGGGGCACAGTCTCCTGCCAATCAGCACAATTTGGGATATCGATCCGCACATTCAATTCCCAACGCAAATGGTTGCTTACGAGGTGCACGGAGCAGGGCCCCGTCTCAGGCAACTTGAAACGAAAGGGAAAGCTCAACGCTTTACCTTCTCGTAAAACCGTTGCCGACTGAAACACTTGCCTGCCTTTACAAATCACATGTTCATAATATTTTGTAGAACTGCCACTGCCACTGCTGCAACACTCTGTTGCTTTAATCACCGCAATCATCGAACTGACAGGCAAGTCTTTTCGTGTGGTCGTCAGAAACTGCCCCCTGACTTCACCCCCGAATCTGAGATAGTCCTTCTCAATGAACAACTCCGGACATCCCAAAGCACGCGTTGGCAAAAACTGGAAGAAGAAAAGCCACAGCGAAACAAGAGGCACAGTGATCAGCACCATGACCACAAAGAAGTCATCTCCCGGTTCGATCACCCCATATTTGATGAACGCAACTAGCTTGCTAACAAATGCTGCGGCCAGCAAAACTATCACGGGCAACCACCAATATTGCTTCAACAAGTAGACCGGCAGACTGGTTGTAGACTTTGGTTTCGATTCATATTCGACGACTTCCTCCTGCTGCTGCAACCTTCTTGGTTTCACCCGATACGGACATGACTTGTGTGGATCCCGCCCCCAAGGAATCTCAGCTTTCACGTTTATGTAATGGCCAAAGGAAACGACTTTCCCGTCATAAGAAGGTGGCCAACAACCCGCAGGCACCGAAAATTCATATTCGTGAACAGAACCAGCAGACCAAGTGCCTGCAAACAATTTCGTCTTATTTAATTCTTCACTCTCCACGTTACCACGACCGTGAGTCTTCCACACCGACGTCAAAATCAAACCTGAACATGACACATCACGTTTCGCAACAACTCGCACTACCCCCTCGACCATTTCACCAGGCAAATACGATCGCTTTGAGCGATTTAGCTTGATCGACAATTCACAGCTAGACATAGACGTTTCCCCAGCTTTTCGCTTTTGACCGAATCGTTGACGTTTCATTCAACAGGCCCAGTGCTCAACAGTGCTGAAGATGCAGAGGGAACATCCTTTAACGCTGTAAACGAAGCACGATCGCGCCCGCCATCATAGCGTAAACCGCACACTCGACTTGTTCCTATGGAATGCCGAGCACGCCCTGACTCAAGCTTTTCCCGAGTGTGCAGCTATCCCCTGCTCACGCTACGACAGCAGATACACGATCCGAGATCAACCTTTTGAATCACACTGGATGATCAGACATTGCCCCCAGTTCTTCGAACACGCCGCATCGCCCGGCATGGCACCAGTGACCGCTCCATGCAATCATTACCTGAGTTTCAGCTCGTCACCCAGGCGAGTGCTATGGAAGTTGGTCCTGAATTTACAAAAAAAGCCCGACCTTCATGGTCGGGCTTTCTTTTTTTGCGTTTTCTTTGGAGCCAAAGCTTTATCTAAGGACGTGCTGCAACCTTGGGAGTTCTGGCCTTAGCCACTTCCAGAAAGTTATCAACTTCAGATCCATCGATGATCTTTTCAAAGCGATCAGACATAGCCTTAGTGCGTGTCTGTTCGGTGAGGTCACGAACCAGCTCATCTCGAACCACGGCAGGGTCCGTGACAACTGGCTTGGTGAAACCTTGGCATCGCAGGATCAAGTATTTGCCACCGGTAGCAATGATTCCACTGAGTTCACCTGGCTTCAATCCGAACGCTTCCTTTTCAATAGCGGGCTGGCCGCCAAATTTTCGGATGGGCGGAACTTTGCCGAGGTTGCTCGATGACACAGGCTCAACACTGTATTGTTCAGCAAGCCTTCCAAAGAATTCATCAGTCGGATTGTCGCGAGCCATCTCCCACAACTTCTGAGCGCTTCGTTGATCAGAAAGAACAATGGCAAGGACTTCCACGCGTGGTCCATAAGCCGAGGCAAAACCGCGTTGCAGATCATCTTCCGTCAACACGACCTCGTCTTCGACCAATTTCTGTAGTGCAACACTCGGCCAAACCGCATCTGCAACGTAAACCTCTGCTGTAGTTTCACCTGATTCCGTGACTGACCCAAGCCAGGCCGCTACATCTGCCTGGCCTTCACTCGTCACGTAACCGTAACGAATTGCCGCTCGTGCGATCTCTGTGTCCAAGTCCTGCTGCGTCACTTGCTTCTTTGCGGTTCTTAGTGCCTGACGCAATAGAGTGCGATTGATTTCACCATCAAGCACGGCAGGCCCATGTCGCTTGATGCATTCGCCTGCCACCAGCGAAACCATCAGCTTCTCACCGTTGATGACGGCTGCAACGCCCGGGTACTGCTTACTCAACTCAGGGTTTCCAAGGACTTGCACCACTTTTGCTTCTCTTTGAAGTCCGGTGAATAACTCGGCCGATGCACCACGCATCTTTTCATCACGAATCCGATCAGAGATCTGCTCTCGAATCGCAGGCAATGCTTGGGGACTTGGTTGTGACGCGGGAATCCGACGAACAGCCTGCAGAAAGATCCATTGATCGCCAAGCTGCAAGATGTCGGAAACATCACCGGTTTGCAAACCGAACGCAGCATTCTCCAAACGCGTGTCTCCACTGTATCTTCGAATCGGTGGGATCAGACCACCCACGCTGGCACTCGCCTCATCCTCACTGAACTTTTTGGCAAGATTAGCAAACTGCTCTGGAGCTGCTTTTGCCTGTTGATTCAACTCCAACGCGCGGGCTCGTTCCGCAACCATGATCAGCCGGCATTTTACGGCCTCGCCAAACTGCGCGACGTATGCCTGGTTGAATTCGTTTTCACTGACCTGCACTTTGTCCGCGACCAAACCTCGCAAAGCAAGCATCGGCCAAACGATTTCACGACTGTACTGGCCCGGCGTGATGTCCCGCTCTTCCTGCAACAACTGCAAGTAACTTTCCAACGACAGGCCAAACTTGGCTGCCAAGCGGCGGATCTCTTCACTCACTTCCTCATTGGTGACCTCAACACCACGATTCACACACTCCTGCATGATCAGCTGGCGATTCACCATGTTGTCAAGGACATCGCCCCCGTAACGCTTCACCGCTTCATCCGCCAATGTCTTGCGAGTGATTGGCTCAGCGTTCGCAACAGCGACCACGTTATTACTTTCCTGACCTTCTACCCGCCCTGGCATCGCAGCAGCAAAGATGGTCATCGAGAACACAACCAACCAGAACCGCGCTGATTTCAGGCAGGGTTGGATTCGAGCAAATTGCAATGGCATCACGGTCACTCCTTTGAACCGGTTTTGGGTCTGCACTCACTCGTCACACAAGCACCAACGGGCAATCTCCATGCCACGCAGACACTCATCTCGTGCGACGAACCACTGAAGATTAGAGAATCACCAAGATTTCCTCAAGACGAATGAAACAATGACCGACCCGCTGGATTGCTATCATTTCCGCGTGTAGTGACATTTGTACAAAACGTTGTAAGAGATGCCTAATGGATCGAATCGGATCACAAACGGGAGTTGCATTTCCCTGCCTTGCGACTCGCAGTTTTGGTTCATTCCTCTGCGTTTTCCGCGATTCGATCAAAAACACAAACTTTAAAATCCGAATTGGCACGAACCATGCATAGAAGGAATTCCGTAAAGAGCGAGGGTCGACTGACCCAAGCAAACCTCCCCACTTATGCAGGCAAAGGAACAGCCATGTTGGTACTTACACGGAAAGCAGACGAACAAATCCTGATCGGTGATGATATCAAAATCACTTTAGTTCGAGTCCGAGGCAACAGCGTCCGAATCGGGATTGATGCCCCCAAGAACATTCGCGTTGTTCGGGGCGAGTTGGCAGCACGGGATGCAAGCGAGGTCTCGACACCGATCGTCGAACGAGAGGAAGTTTTTGCACGCCCAGAGCAGCAGCCAAAGTACAGCGGAGCGACCAACCGTGTCACTCCGGTGAAGAACAACGTGAGTGCATCAAGAAGCGGCGAGAGTGAAATCGATCAGCGTCACGCAAGCTCATTGGCCGCTGCCAACATCAATGCGGCGGACTCATTTGTAGAGCCGGCATCGATGCCCGACACACTTGAGAAAACGAAGCGAGCACCGCTTTCTGCGTTTGTGTCTGCCACTTGATGTTTATCTTTTGATCACAACCGGGAGACGTGAATTAGCATCTTCTTGCTGGTTGTTCAGTTTAACCACTGCTGGTCGAATCAGGTTTTTACTGCGTTTGGCCAGACGGTCACTGGAATCGACCTCATGCAAGTGCTCAAGCAAGATCCGGCGAACTTCAAAAATCGTTTTGCTAATCATGTGGATCGTTGTATGGGGTGCGTCAACAATCAACTCGCTTTCCACATCTTCCATCGTGGCACTTTCAAAGTCGACGACACCATCACCGTTACCGGAAGTGAATGAACTTTCGGTGACCCCAACAATGTTGTGATATTTGACTTGGGGCGATGACTTGGCCCGCATCATGACGGGAAAGATAGGCGATTCTGGGGCCAGCGAATCGATGGCGTTTGAAACCGTCAACAGGTCTGTGTCTTTGAAGAGGCTTCGGTTTTGCGATACCAGTCGATTTCCGGACATGACTGCCATTGTCGGCAGCTTGATAAACTTGCGTGCAAGCCAACGCGTGTAATCGTTTGCAAATTCACTTCCTCGGTGAGGAGTTCCGATCGTGACCACTCTTCGTATGGATTCATTGGGTTTGAAGAAGAGGGTACTCACGAGTTTATTGCGTTCAGCCTCAGGTCCATTGATCTTCTGCTTCGCTTCCTTGGCTGTTCCTGCTTGTTCGTAGCTAACGCTCCTCCAAAAGTCGTCACCGCTTTCGATCGTTTGCAGACGGCTGACAAGTCCCCCCATGCTGTGTCCTACCAGCACCATCTGATCCATCATCTGATCCTGATGCTTGGGGTCAAATGCAGTTCTCAATTCCTGTAAATCCCGACGCAATTCAGTCGCACTATTCCAAAACGGCTGGCCCGATGGATACAGATAGAACCAGAATTGATAACGCTCCCGGATTTCTGGAAAACTCCTCAAATCATTGAACATATCCATCCAGGTCATCGGACTGGACCAAAGACCGTGAACCATCAAAACCGGAATCCGGTCCGGGTCATACGGTTCCAGCATATAAAGGCCGCGTTTCTTCTGTAGATCGTTGGGATTCAGAAGTCCCTCGGTAGCCTTGTTACGTTGCCGAAACTCGGGGCTATCAAGAAAGAAAGCCAAAGGGGCGGTCAGGTCTGTCTCCAACGGCACCCACTTTTCGCCCAGGTGAATCTGATTTGCGGTCAGCGGGTCGAAAAATTCGAGTACGCAGTGACTGGCTTCACCGGTCCGCGATCCATCGGTTGGCTCGACACACCGCATCAATGCCGTTACGGCATAACTGAGGCCTTCTGCATAATACTTTTCACGCTCATCTGCATCACCGGGTGGCTTACGCACTGCGATCAACGGCACACCCAAACCAAAGGTGGTGTGTCGATTACGCAATGTCTCGATTTCGTAATCGCTTACAAATTCATAGTGATCAAATTCATCTGGCCCCCACTGGCCACGCATTTCAGCGCGTACAACAAACTGCCGGTCGGGTGTCTCAATCCGATAACTCTTTCCCGGCTCAATTTTATTATCGGTACACAACAAACGCAGCGTATCTTCAAGAGACTCGTTGTACAGATCACAAACAGCGCGAAACTGCGGATCATATGCATTACGGGTTTCTTCCAGATCATCGCTAAAGAGGTAGTCGTAACTGTTGGTCAATGAGATTCCATAGTGATTTAAAGCATCACCAAGACGCCCCTCCTGTTCAGCCTTCTTTCCCTCGACATAGGACAGTTCGCTGAGCGCATAGATTAAGTCTGAATCCGGGTGTTCATTCACTCGCTTACGAATGTGTGCAAAACACTTACCCGCATCAGCCTGATAACGATCTTCCAAAGCGAATCGGCGCAGCGTATTCAAGGTCCGCTCGCTGATCTCAGGTCCTTCCTTAGCCCCCAAGCCAAGACTGGTTGCCAAAGCATTATCACGCACATCGCGCATGGACAGGTAGCGAGTCGTCGTACAGCCGCTTGCCAATAAAACCAGCATGAAAACTGACATCTGCATCATCGCTGACTTCAGCCAACGGTTCCTGCAGTGAAAACCTGCCAGCGATGCGCCCAAGGAAATCCATGCACCGAACGAGCCCGTAAGATCGAACGAAGTCGAGTGAATTGCGATCCTCCTCGAGTGCGCACCGCAAAACCTCCCCACGCGAGGATTCGCTTTTATCGTTAGAGTTTGACCTTTCGGTTCCCAGATCATGCAGCGATCAGTTCTTATTTTGTTCGGAACAGCAAATTGCCTGCCTTACAGGCTGCCGTACCGATTTGCGTCCGTATCACTTTCATTCGGACGGTAGAAAGGAAGTTGGATCGCTGTCAACGCATGTTCCACAAATCCGGATTCCTGCCTGGTAACTTCTGGGTTTCTGGAACGCAAATCGTTGTCCGCGAACTGGACAATGTCTATTCTTTTCACGAAGCCGCGGCAGTGAAACTGTCGCTTCTAGCGCCGGGAAGCGCATCGGTCATGCGTGAAACAAGATGGGAAACTCACCTTGTTATTTCGCAGAGATACGACCATTTTTTTGGGTCGCATCACCGGAAAAACCGTCTCCACTGCATGGCTCAGGTTCGTTCTGTGCAGATCACGGTATCTATCCGGATTGGTCGTCAGATTGGTTTTTGACCAGGCACTTTTTGTGACCTATATTCCCTTGGCCGAGTGTTGTGAGCATCACTGCAAGGCCGTCAAACGGATCGCCAGACTTTGGTCTCCGTGGACCTCCCCTCCCTCAGGATGCTCAACGGACACGCACGCATGGGTCTACTCGCAAGAGTCAACACTCGATCGATCTTCGCACGGCTATCAGCCGGGTTGGTCTGCTCCTGCCTCGCCACCACTGGCTACGCACAAGTGGTATCGCAGGCAACACCAGTGGTGATCACTGAGCCACAAGTCGATCCCAAGGCCGAGGCACTTGCCAAGGGTCTTGAGATGGAAAGGGAGCGACTGTGGAGCGATGCCGTCCGCCACTACGAGAAAGTCTCACGTGACTTTCCCAAAGATGCGACGCTTTACCAGCGACTGATCATCAGCCGCTTGCACTACGATGTGAATCGCCGGTATCAGGACGACAGTTTTCTTGCCTCCGTTCGTGAACTCAGCACGAGCCAAGCTCTCGACTTGTATTCAGAAGTTCTTGCGAACCTGAACACACACTACGTCGACAACGTCGACTGGCAGAGAATCATGATTCATGGGACGGCTGCGTTGGAAGTTGCTTTGACAGAAGAAAAGTTCGTTGGACGAACTCTGGCAAATGTCCCCACGGAAAAAATTGAAGCATTTCGACAATCAATCCATCGCAAAACAAGAAACCGCAGCACCGCGACCCGATTTGACCTTCGCGGGACGGTCGCATTCGTTGCGCAGGTCGCCCAACAGGAACTAGGACTCTCTGGATCCGCAACGGTGCTCGAATTTTTGGGCGGAACCGTGTCCACACTGGATCCCTACACACGTCTGTTGTCGCCTAGCCAACTCGACGAAATGTTCTCCAACATTGAGGGCAACTTCGTGGGCCTGGGAATCGAGTTAAAAACAGACGAGGATTGCCTGCGGATACTCTCGGTGATTCCAAATGGCCCCGCAGAAGAAGCTGGCATCGTGGCTGGGGAGCGAATTGTCCGTGTTGAAAACTCGCACACACATGAGATGTCTCCGGACGTTGTCGCTGACCGTCTTCGAGGTCCGGAAAGGTCCTTCGTCTCACTCACCGTGATTGGAAAAAATGAGCAATCACGTGAAATGTCTGTTGAAAGAAGACGCGTTGAAGTCCCGTGCGTTGAGAACGTGCGATTCGTCAACCCTGAGCAACGAGTTGGATACCTGAGACTCACCAACTTTCAAAAAACGACGAGACGTGATGTCGAGCGTGCTCTGCACCAACTTCATGAACAGGGCATGAAGTCGCTAATCATTGACCTACGTGGCAACCCTGGAGGATTACTTTCTGCAGCCGTTGAAACAGCAGACCGGTTCCTTCGCTCCGGAAAAATCCTAACGACCAGAGGACGCAATACCAGCGAGAACTACGAATACAGAGCGCATGCCACAAACACATGGAGCGTACCACTGGTCGTATTGATCGATCACGACAGTGCCAGTGCGAGCGAGATTTTCGCAGGTGCCATAGCGGACAGTAAACGGGGAGCTATCATCGGAGAAACCAGTTATGGCAAAGGAAGTGTGCAAGGCATCTTCCGAATGGACACCGCGAAATTTGGATTGTGCCTGACCACGGCAAAGTTCTACTCACCCAGCGGTCGAGCGATCAGCCATAACGGTGTCATTCCTACCATCAAGATGGAGCCGAGCTACATCGCTGCACGCCCCAACGATTCAGGTGAACTGACGACGGATCTGCAAGATACAGTCTTACAACGAGCGATGGAACACTTCCAAGGCAAGACACGCACCAACCGCAGTATTGCCAATCGAAATACCACGCCAGGTGTGGCATCGGGTACACCGTGATCCGCAGCTTGCAGTAATCAGAAACCTGCAGTAACCAGCACAGCAAAGGGCGATCTCACTAAAATCGCTTTGGACGGCACGGTCCCATTGAAGTCGCTCGGGAAGATCTGGAATGAGTGCAGCACACGGTCATGCAGTCATGGCTCTGTGAATCTTCCTCACGGATCACTCGTGTTCGAATGATCCATCGACTCTCATGGAAACATTGACCTTGCTATCGGGGAATGTGAGCTACCGCGTGTGGCATGCTTCCCGCGACACCGGCCACAGTCTGCATTGTTCTCGGCGGCAAACCTGCTGCCACAAACAGGCGATTCATTCCCGTCATCAGCCGGTGCCAACGATCAATGATCTCGGGAGTACCAAAGAGCCTGGCGTCTGGTCGATCAAATCCCTGCTCGCTGACACGGATGGACGGGTCAAGATGAACAAGTGCTTCAAGCATCAAATGGTTGCGGCAATCCCCATTACTCAGCCCCGGATCATCGTAAATCCAAAGGTGGTTCTGAAGTGATCCGTCGAGCGCCTCCAAACTCGCTTGCTCCATGCTGGCGGAAACGACGATCGCGCGAATAGGTCCACATTGCACATAATACTTTGACATAAGATGACTCCTCCGTGACGGTTACCAGTGATTGACCGCGGCCTCATCGCCGGGACTGATAACAGCATCGCAACCTGCTGGACACGTTTGGTCAAAGCAGCGAAGAAGTTGGAAAAACATTGCAAGCGGCTCGCCCTTCACAAACCCACACATTTGCTTGCAAAGAAGCTTGCAGATGCAAATGCATCGAGGAAAGCCCAACACCGCCACTCTGATGAAACCGCAACCGCGGGGCCGGAAGCAATGAGCCGACGTGCTGACAATCTGTCATCAGCTTGAAGCAAAAGCTTCCGCGGCTGACCCGCCCAATTTTTCAACCTGCCAGGGAATTTGGTCAGACCATGCCACTGTCCAGGTTGCCTCACTTATCGTCCGGCACTACTTCCTTTGGATTCGCTTCCTTTGGATTCGCTTCCTTTGGATTCGCTTCCTTTGTGCCTTCACTTTCGCTTGTGAAGTCCAGATTGAGCGCGTAACGCAAACCAAACGCAACTTCAATTTTCGACTCCGCTCTCTTCACGCCAAGTTGCGTTTCCATGAGCAGAACATTGCGAGAGATCACCGCGAACGGTTCTGGTGTTGCGAGCACATTTCCCGTCTTCGCATCCAACACAAGGACTTCCAAGTTGGTCTTTTCCTGTTGACCGACGTACGTGACATTAAGTCGTGAAAGTACAATCGCTGGTGTTGTTATTGACTGCGAAGTCGTGCAGCCCCATGGCTCCTCAAATTTTTTCGACCACACCAAGCTGCCATCCTTAAGCGAAAATGCAAATGCAGCGTTTACAGTGTGATGCATTCTCCCTGTAGCGGTGTCGATCCTTGGCTTATTCCTCGCAACGACTGGCTTGGCATAACTTGACATCACAACGGCGAGTTCGCCTAAGATTAAAACTCTTACCTTGTCAAGTTTTTCCTGCGGCTCAAGCTGTGTACGCACGAGCTCGCGACCATCTCGGAGATCCCAAATGAATGTCTCACCCTCTGGGCTGATCATTAAAAGATAATGCCCCGAGAACAACCGGCTAATGAACGGTAATACGGTACTATCTTTGCTGGACTTTACCCCGGGCCTGGCTTTCTGACTGAGCAACACTTTCTCGGTGAATGGGTTGACCAGTTTGATGTCAAAGACATTATCTTGCTCTGTCTCCTGATAACACAGCACGTTCTCTCCCGCTGTCCGCCACGGTTCACCGAACTCAAAGGGTTTTCTACCCAGCTCTCGACCGTCAACGATGTCAAAAAACACAGTCTCTTTGTCGGTGGAGGAAACGACAGCAACACGTTGCCCATCACTGAGGACAAAACCACTTTTGGGAGCCGTATTTGTCTGCCATATTTCCTCTCCAGTTTGTATGCTTCGGGCCTTCAGTTCGCCCCCCCTCAGCACAAGCACGCGATCTCCCAGAACGGGTCCGACCTGAAACTCGGGACGATTCATGTTGGTGGACTTTAAGCGGAAACTTCTGACCTGGTCCCCAAACGGAGTCGCTGTACTTTGCACAGTCAACTCGTCACCACCCGATCCCGAAATTACACGAGTCCACAGGATTGAATTGGTGTTGGTCTTGTAAAGCTTGGCCAAATCAATGGCGACCAAACGCGATAGCGTTTGTACGATCATTACCCTACCTGAAACCATCGCACGTAAATGGTTGGAACCACTTGACCTGACGATCGGCCTGCCGCCCAGTGAGATAGTTTTCGACACCCCATCAGGTGCCCGCACGACAATGTTTGTCCCTATCGAAAACACCTCAAGGCCGCGGAACTGTTCCCCCGCTTGAACCTCGACGCTCGCATGGCTCGAGGTGCCACTGGAGTAACCAGCTCTTGGTCTTCCAATCCAATTGGATTTCACATTCGCAGGCCACGCTTTCTCGACCAAGTCCTGCTCTGCAGTATTCCGTATTTCGTCGAGTAATTTCGCATCTACTTCGGAAAATTCTTCTGACCTCGAGTCCAATTCACGAATCACATCTAGCACATTACGTGGCATCTTGCCTGTCGCATACGCGTTAGCCAACATCAGCAAACGGGGTGACGGGATTTGTCGGATCGCTGTTGGGCTGGCCCGAAAATGCCCGAGGGCGTTCATTTCAAGCTGATGTGAGTCGCCTAAGCTACGGTAACGCTTGTCCAACACAATTCGCAGTGTTTCCGCAGATTCCATTCCATCAAAATGCGTCAGAAGACGCTGAATCCGCTTACTCGCTTGCTTGCTTCTTACTTGCGCGTCCGCTCCTTTTAGATAATCCTTCAGCTGAGTCTCAAAATATTCCTTCACGTCGGGATCAACACTTGCCAGATACTCACGCACCTGACCGTTGAACCAGGCATCCGCAAGGCACGCGGGGCCCTGCTGCCCCAAGACTTCTTCCGCCGTATCGTCTGCTTTGAATTCACGAATAATTAGCCCACTCAGTTCCAACAAAAGTCGCACAGCTTGCTCATCATCTTCAGCTGCAATCGCAGAAGCCAGCCGCAGGGCGTTCAATTCAGCCAGCTGCACTGGACGATCAACCAGAGTCGAAAGCTCCTCGATCTGCTGGGGTGTAACACTTCCCTGTTCACGAAATTTCGCCAGCATCCCGGAAACACTCAGCATTCGCACCTCATCATTTTCTGGCTGCGCGATCCGAGCTTTTTCAAGCAGTTGCAATGCATCGTTGATATCCCCTGATTGAATCAACAACTCCGCCTTTCGTACAAGCGCATCAAAATTGTCGGGATCTTCTTCTAGCATCCGCTCGACCACTGGAACCAGTGTTCTTTCTCCAAACGCCACGCTTAACTTTGTTGGCCCTTGCGTGATAATCTCGCCATCGACGGCGATCATGTTTCCGAGCTCATAATTGGTTGCCCGCCGGTCCATCACCGCCCCATCCTTAAGGGAAATCTGGACGATTTCCTGGGTACTGGTCGGCAGAAGATAGCTGTCGTCTCCGAACACTCCCTGACCGGAAACGAGTTGCCCAGACGCGAACACATCCGACTTTGTCTTCCATGCCTGAGTACCATCGGCAAGGCTGTACGCCTTCATGACATCAGGACCTACGACGAAGAAGTTGTCTCCACGAATACCCGCGAGGTAGCGCATCTCAACACGCACCTTCTTGGTAAACAGTTCCGTACCCATGAGAAGGTTCATCGCAAACAGGCGATCCGATTCCACTGGTGTTACCAAAACGGACAGATCGGAGACAATCGCGGTGCCTGTAAACCAACGTTTGAGCAACTGATCCGGGCCGCCCGTTCTCTGTTGCAAGGCCCGATTCTGGGCGGTGTTGCGTTGGTAATTCACCCCCCACCTCAAAGTCCGATCCCCCAAATTCACCGCAACCAATGCACCGGCACCCGTAGGACAAATCAGCAAGCCATCCTGATAACTCAACATTGCGCCAGCAACACGGCGCATCGGGTCAAGACGAACGGTTCCGAACTCGCTAGAAACCAGTTGCTGGCGCCAGAGTTCTCGACCCGTTGGTGGGTCAAGGCAGATCAGGAAGATGTCGCCGGCCAATTCACACATGACATACAAACGCCCGTCAATCGGCAACGGCGGACCAAGGAAAAAGGCATTTGCCAAAGGAGATTCGGGGCCAGCTCTGACCCCATGAAACCACTTGAGAATTCCCTCCGACTCCAACTCCAATGCGACCAGCGAGTTCCCGCTGCTAGGCATTTGCCGGCCACGAATGAAGCCAAAGCTCGGAGATACACTCACCGTCTTTAACCCTTCAAGAACGTAAACACGCTCTCCATCACTTGTCACTTGTCCATAAGGCAGGTCATTCCAAACCCGTTGCTTCAAAAAGAGTGCGGATTGGGACGATTGACTGGGGGCGTTACCCATCCGAGCGTTGGCTATACGAGCATTGGCTTCACTCGTTTCATCTTCCTCAGGAGTTTTATTCCAAGGGTGTAACCAAACTCGCTTTCCCGTGCGATAATCGACCCCCACCAAATACTCGGTAGTCCGCATCAGCAGTTGATTTCCCACTTTTAGCGGTATCCAACTTGGAGGCGGCATTTCGCCGCTGGACACCAGCGTCCGCCTCAGTTCATCGACTTCACGCTGCTGCTTTGGGCTTACGGTGGTGTCCAACTGCCAGCGGACATTGCTCAAAGGCATTTGGCCTGAACTGGCACCATTGCGATTTCCCCCCGCATTGAAGACGCGATAATCTTCCAGCTGGCCTTGCGCGAGCTTTTCGGTGGAACCATAAAACTGCTCAATCCAAGCCTCGAGTTCATCGCCCTCGGGGCCTGACTGGTCTACACCACCAATCGTGAATTTTTCTGGCGTACCCGACAAGGCAGTCGGCAGAACTCGCTTTGCCAACTTGCACGCAGCTGCATGCAACACCCGCACTTCCTTACCAAGCCGGTTCACCGCCCTCGGACAAATAACGATGTCGTCCAACAAAGTCGACGCCGCGATAGGATGTCCTTCCAACATTTCATGTTGCGCAAGCAACCATGAAGCATCATACCCGGCTTGCGTATGAAAATACCGGCGCCGCACCTCACGTACCGTGCCCCAATCTCGCGCGGTTGCCGCCTCGTCCAGCAATTTACGCGCGGAGGGTCCGTAACGCAGTTCGTAGGTTTCCATGGCTGCCGAGGGTAGGCCACCAATCATGTCACGAACTCTATTCTTAAAGCTCTGATTGAACGGAGTTCCTAACCCCCGTGACTCGCCCGCATCGATAAAGAAGTCTTGGCTTAACAACTCACCTTCGTCTCCAGCGTCGGTCACGCGAGCAAGCAGGTCACCCAAGCTTATCACCGCCTCGTTATATCTCGAGTCCTTGATCGCTTCCTCTGCCTCTCTCATCCGCCTTTGCAGATTACGCGGCAAGCCTACGAAACGAGCTGGAACGGCAGCATTACTAAACCCGGGGAACTGCGCATTGGCAGGCTCAGACCAATTCAGCTCAGCAACCGTCAGCAATACCAGCAGGAAGTTAACAGACCTGAACACGGCGGCGATTTGTTTTTGAACCACAATAAAACCTGAAGAGGAAAGGGGTACCCCATGGCTAACTCGGCAGACGGCACCCCTCCATCGAGATGCACCGCATCGCATAGATGATATTGTACGGCCCAATCCACAATTGTGGCGAGTGTCCGCACTACTTTCGTGATTCCAGCCCGATCAAAATGTCGTCAAATACGCGGTCCGCAGCCTGATCGCCATTAATTTCCAGTACAGTCCCCTGCCCGCGATAGTGCTGCAGTACGGGGGCAGTTTGAGTGCGATAAACCTCCAGACGGGCAGAAATGGTTTCCTCATTATCGTCATTCCGATTCTGGAGCTCAGCTCGCCTCAAAAGCCTTCCCAGCAGAACCTCTGGATCAACAGACAAGTGCAACACCGCGTCAATCCGCACTTGGCGTTGCTCGAGAAACTCATCTAGCAGCTCAGCCTGGTGGACAGTTCTCGGAAAACCGTCAAAGAGACACCCAGATTGACAATCATTCTCAGACAGACGCTTGGTCACAATGGGCATCACGAGATAGTCCGGTGCCAAACGTCCCACGTCGATGTAGCTTGCCACGACCTTGCCCAGAGGAGAATCACGCTCTGTATCACGAAGCATGTCACCGGTCGAAAGGTGAGGCACCCCCAACGACTTCACCAGCCTGCTGCATTGCGTTCCCTTACCAGCACCAGGCGGTCCAATGAACACAATCCACATTGCTAACAACCATTATAAAAAGCTGCCGATGGAGACAAAGACGCCGTCAGACAGTCGGCAGACAAAGTCTGCCCCTTCTGAAGCAATCGTTCATTCGGCACACGCTGTTCTGGCAGAAACCAAATTCGAGCTCACCTTAGCAAGCTGTCTGATTGCCACGACCAACGCATTCCGCCTTTCCAACCATTCATCCGGCCGGAAGCATTCCGCTGTTACGCCTTACGCCTGAACAGCTCAAAAGCACCAATCGCTGCCTACACGACAGGCGAAACGCCGCCGCCGGCACCTTCGAGCAAGCCACGATAGTTACGCATCACCAAGTGACTGTCAATCTTCTGAACCAAATCAAAAGCGACACTGACAGCAATCAGCAATCCCGTTCCACCGTAGAAACCGGCGATGGAGTAAGGCACCCCCAATGATCCATAAACGATGGTCGGCACGATGGCGACGACCGAAAGGAAGGCTGCTCCCACGTAAGTGATTCGCACCATGACCTTCTCAAGATAATCCGTCGTTCTCTTACCGGGACGATACCCCGGAATGAATGTCCCGCTATCTCGCAAGTTGTCCGACATCTCCTTCGGATTGAAGGTGATGGCAGTCCAGAAGTAGCAGAAGAAGAAAATCAACACGACATAGAGCAGGTTGAAGACAAACGATGCCTGATCATTCAGTGTCAGCCCCATATAATTCAAGGCAGAGAACATGAAGCCATCGCTGTCGAACAGGCCAGCCAGACCGCCCAACAACATCCCAGGGATCATCAAAAGACTACTGGCGAAGATGATCGGCATGACGCCGGCCTGATTGATCCGAAGTGGAAGGAATTGGCGAGTGCCTCCGTAAACGCGACGACCACGAGTGAATTTCGCGGACTGCGTCGGAATCTTCCTCTGCCCAAGGGTGATGAAGACAACGCCAAACACCACTCCAACAAACAACACAATCAACAGGACGAGTGTCTCAATTCCAATCTGCCCTCGGCTCAGACCCGTTAGTTCTGTCTTCATATTCCGGACCAACTCATACAATGCCTTCGGCATTTGAGCCAGAATCCCAGCCATGATCAGCAGACTGATCCCGTTACCGATCCCGTACTCATCAATTTGTTCACCCAGCCACATCAGGAATACGGTGCCGCACGTCATCACTAGCACCGCGACGATCTGCCAACCGAAGTACAGACCAGTTTGATCCGCATTCAGGAAATCGATGTCGATACTTCCGTAGCCTGCGGCACCTCCCGACATCAACATGAACTTCAAGTACATGTAACTTTGCACAAGGCAAATCGCGACCGTCAAATAACGCGTGTATTCGTTGAGTTTCTTACGGCCCGCCTCACCCTCTTTTTTCAATTCTTCGAGCGGCTTGTAGACGCTTCCAAGCAGTTGAAAAATGATCGACGCGGAGATATAAGGCATGATCCCCAGACCGAAGATCGTGGCCTGACGAAGATCGCTGGCGGCAAACACTGTGATCTTCTCGAAAAACTCAGATGCTGCCCCCCCTTCATCCGCAAGATTAGTCGCGATCATTGGCAAGGGAATGTGGAAACCGATCCGGTAAACTGCCAGCAAACCGACGGTCAGCATGATCTTCTTGCGAAGTTCCGGGATCGAAAAAATGATGCGCAGCTTTTCAAACATGCGTCAGGTCCATCTTGGATTCGTGCCGCAGCGATCGCATTGGGCGAGCGGCAGGTTGATTCGTCTGATTGAAATTTAAGGTCGCTTACAACCGCACAGGAAAGTCCTAGACATTCCCTGCCGAGCGGCAGTTGACTGAAGTTCAGTCTACCGGCTTCTCCCCGACAGAGCGAGAGGAAAGAGTCCCTCCCGGACGCGGCGTAAAACCACCAGACCATCGCAAAACAAGCCCGATTCCGCTACCGAGGAGTTTCCTCGATGCAACGAAAACCGGGCTGGCGTGCAGTGAGCATCGTCTAGGACTTGCTCTTGGCTTGCTTCAGAGCGCTCACACGCTCGTCAGGTGTTCGCTTACTGACTAATTTTGTGATCGTTCCACCAGCAGCAGTGATTTTCTCTTCTGCCGACTTGCTGAACCGATGAGCAGATACGGTCAATTTCTTTGTGAGCTCACCATCGCCGAGAATTTTCACCTCGTCGAAGCTCCCCTTCGCCAAGTCCTTCGCGGCAAGGCTTTCCAAAGTCACCTCGGCCCCATCGTCAAACGCCTCATTGATGCGTCCAACGTTGACAGCAAAGACAGTAACAGCCCAGCGATTATTGAAACCGCGTTTGGGGACGCGCCGGAACATTGGCATCGCACCACCCTGGAAGTTGGGCTTGCGACTGTAACCACTGCGGCTCTTGTGACCCTTGTGGCCGCGTCCGGCAGTTTTGCCGTGCCCGCTACCTGGGCCACGACCGATTCGCTTTCGCTTGCGGTTCTTTTGGATCCCGCGATGGACATCGTTGAGGTTCATGGTGAAACCCGTTCTAACCTTATCTCTGTGACTTTATTCAATCTGTTTCTTTGTGGGCTTCGGCACGACGAACGTCGTGCTGCCCGATACAGTCTTAAGAGGTTAACTCTTCGACTTCCAAACCCCGTAACGCGGCAACTTGCTCAGCAGTGCGGAGCTTCGACAGTGCGTCGACCGTCGCCTTGACGAGGGTGACGGGATTGTTGGTCCCGTACGACTTCGTCAAAATATCATGAATGCCTGTCGCTTCGCAAACGGCACGCACGGCTTGGCCAGCGATGATACCCGTACCAGCCCCAGCCGGTACAAGAATTACCTTCGCGGCACCGTAATGCCCCCAAACCTGGTGAGGAATACTACCCTCAACAAGCGGCACATCGATCAAGCTGCGACTCGCTTGCTTCTGTGCTTTCTGAACACTTGGGGGCACTTCATTTGCTTTTCCGTAGCCCCAACCGACTTTACCGTTGCCGTCACCGACAACGACCATGGCGGCAAAACTGAATCGACGACCACCTTTGACCACTGCCGCGCAGCGTTTGATCTTGACGACACGGTCCAGCATGCCGTCGCCGAGACCCTCTTTTTCCTGTTTCCGTTGCTTCCGCGGTGCGTTACTAATGGTTCAATCCTCTTCAGGAGGTGCTATCTGATTGTTTCGTTAAATTAGAATTCGAGCCCACCCTCGCGGGCTGCCTCAGCAAAGGCCAACACACGACCGTGGTACTTGTTGTGCCCACGATCGAGCCGAACTCGCTTGATTCCTGCAGCCGATGCTTTCTCTGCAATCGCTTTCCCAATCGCGGCAGCAGCATCACAGTTACCACCAACGCTGACATCCGACCGAACGGCTTTGTCGCGTGTACTGGCACTGACGAGCGTTTTACCGGACAGATCATCAACCACCTGACAGCTGAAATGCTTCAATGTACGGTTGATACACATCCGAGGTTGTTCCGAGGTACCACGCAGCTTGTTTCGCACATGCTGCCGTCGTCGGAGTCGTTTCTTCTGAAGTTTCTTGTTCTTATCCATCTGATTACCGTTCGAGCCAGTTCCAACACAATGGTCAGACAGGCGGTCTTTCTAGGTAGTGTTTTATTTGGTTGCGGACTTACCAGGCTTGATTTTGACTTGCTCACCCTGATAGCGAATTCCTTTGCCTTTGTACGGCTCCGGCTTTCTCAGCGATCGCACTTCGGCGGCGAACTGGCCTACCTGCTGCTTGTCGCAACCCTGAACGACAATGTGCGTCTGATCCGGGCAAGTCACGCTTAGAGTTTTGGGAATTTTCTGCTGCAACTCGTTGGCGTAACCGACTCGTAGCTGGAGGACATCGCCCTGAATCGCCGCGATGTAACCCACACCCACGATTTCCAGCTTCTTCTCGTAACCCTTGGTCACGCCTTCAACCATGTTGGCGATCAGAGCTCGGGTCAAACCGTGGAATTCACGTGCCGAACGGTCGTTACCATTCCGCTTAACGATGACACTGTTGGTTTCAGTGTCAACACTCACGGAGACCTCGGGGCGATGCTCGTAATCGAGCTTGCCCTTGGGCCCTTCGACGTTGATCACGCGATCAGCGACGCTAACTTTAGCGCCACCTTCGATCGCTACGGGTTTCTGTCCAATGCGACTCATAACAGTTGCTTTTATTTCAGTCTAAGTATTTTGCTTGGCAAATCTGGAATACAGTTCGTCGTGAATGCGAGTGAATCTGCGTTCACTGGAACCGGCATCAGGCGACTTCGCAAAGCACCTCACCACCAATGTTCTCGCGTCGAGCTTCGCGATCACTGATCACACCTCGACTGCTACTGATGATGCTGATTCCCAGCCCACCAAGCACTGGCTTGAGTTCTTTACCACGGGTATACATGCGACGTCCGGGCTTGCTGACACGCTTGATCGTTTGGATCACGCGCTCACCATTGGGCCCATATTTCAGTTCTAATCTAAGTGTGGAGGTAGGGTTTTCCTCGTCCACTTCCTTCCAGTCCCAGATGAAACCTTCGCGTTTCAGAACGTCGGCAATGCCACGCTTGAAACGACTGGATGGAATATCGACAAATGGCTTCTCAACGCGAACCGCGTTACGGATGCGAGTGAGCATGTCGGCAATTGGGTCGGTCATCATAATGTTGTCTACTCCCCTTCGACTCTTTCGATTCTCACCAGCTGGCCTT
>Ga0315321_10000692_pt1 | contig 25531 bp, 27 predicted proteins | sample M180m21515metaG_FD_203464 | JGI IMG/M metagenome (GOLD analysis project Ga0315321, IMG submission 203464) | Ammonia-oxidizing marine archaeal communities from Monterey Bay, California, United States - M1 80m 21515 | ecosystem: Environmental > Aquatic > Marine > Intertidal zone | place: USA...
GTCTGTAGGTTGTCATTGTCAACTTTGTTAACAGCTAGGTATGTGAAGACCGGCGTTAACAAAGTTTTAAAATAGGGCGTCGCTGTCTTTGGCGTTACTTTATTTCGGTAATCGAACAAGGCACGGCGCCTGCCTGCACGAAAGGCGAACGATTCATTGCATCAATGCTTGGTTTGGCGCAGAGCGGAGATAGCTAAGTCGGGGTGTGTTAGGAAATAGGTATGCAATCTTTACCTTGGACGCCTCAGTATTTTCTATATGAAGAGATTCGACCAGAAGTGGTGCGAATCACTATTAATAGGCCGGAAGTCCGAAATGCGATAAACACTCCAGCACATAAAGAATGGAGCGACCTTCTTGACTTCGCAGCTAACGATGATGGCATCTCGATAGTCGTTATAACTGGAAGCGGCAGGCAAGCCTTCTGTGCGGGTCGCGATCTAAAATATTTGTCAAAAATTCAAAACTCATCTGATGAAGAAAAAGCTGAAGACGCTGAAACCATGTCTCAGGTGACAAAGCTCATAGAACGATTCGATTACCCGAAACCGTTAGTAGGGCAAGTGAATGGTATCGCGTTAGGGGGCGGATTCGAAGTTGCTATGGCATGTGATTTGGTTGTGGCGGCCGACCACGCTCTATTCGGGCTTCCTGAGCCCCGTCGAGGTATATACGCCGGCGGCGGGGGAGTCCATCGACTTCCACGTCAGGTTCCGTTGAAACTAGCGATGGAGTACCTGCTAACTGGGAATTCGCTTACAGCAAAGCGAGCTTTAGAGATTGGTTTAGTTAATCGGGTCGTGCCTTTCGAACAGTTAGAAAGTAGCGTTAATGAGCTAATCGACGACATTTTATTAGGGGCGCCATTATCAATCCAGGCTACGAAGCAGGCTTCAACCAGAGGTCTTGATCTTCCGCTGAAAGAAGCATTTTATTTTAGCTACCCAGCAGTTCAGAAAATGATGGCAAGTGATGATGCTAAAGAAGGACCGAAAGCTTTCGCGGAAAAGCGAACCCCACTTTGGAAAGGAAGATAAATAGGCTCACAAAACTCGCGGAATAGTTAGTTCTTGCTTACCCGGTGAGATTGGCCCATAACCAAACAAGCTAAGGCGCCCAGAACGATTGCCATCCCCACGAATTGTAAAAAAACAAGGTTCTCACCGAGAAATAGCCACGCAAGTAAACCCGAAGTAACGGGTATTACCAAAGTCAAAGTTGACCCCAACCAAGCAGGAATTCTTCCTAGAGACCAGTTCATCAGCATGTGAGAAGCGAACCCAGGACCAATCGCCAAGACCACAAGCCAGGTCCAGGCGTTAGCAGAAGGCATAACGAACAGCTGCCCAGAAAAAAGGGCGAAAGGTGTGGCGAAAAGAGCACACACGAGAGCGCTTGCGCCTGTGTATTGGGACGAATCTATGTGTTCTGAACTTCGTTTCGAAAAAACAAAGTAACTTGTCCAAGCTATTACCGTAGCGATTGAGAGAAGATCACCTCTCGGGCTCCACTCTGGAAGACCCGATGAACCAAATAGGACTACTGCGACTCCAACGAGAGCGACAACCGCCAAGCCCCAATCACGACGCCTTGGACGTTCTCCGAAGAGCCTGCCAGCGATTAAAAGCATGATTATAGGCTGGCATGACCCAATTACTGTGGCGTTGGCGACGGTAGTCATTCTCAAAGCGGTGAAAAAAAGCATGATGTCAGCGCCGAGCGCAACTCCACCCATCCAAGAAAATTTGAATGAACTTAACCTGAGTGGCGTTCCGCGTGCATAGAGAAAAATTATGACGATTATCGCATAAATCCAAATTCTCCAGAAAGTAACCGAGAGCGGGCCTAGCTCATCTATACCTTTCGCAATGACACCGGATGCAGCCCAGCCGACCATCGCAAGGCCGGCGGCTGGTAATCCACGAGAAAGATCTTGGGGAGGAGCGCTCACTCCTTGTTGGATAGCTGCACTGAAATAGGTTCAGGGTCGATCGAGTATCGAAAATCGCAATGAGATGCACCATTCATAATTGTTTGTGTTCGTTCAAATTTTATATCTGAATTGAACCCTTCGACCATAGTTCCATCGCGATTGCAGGAGAACAAAGCGCCAAGCTCAGGAATGCCCAGTTCCGTGTACATCTCGGCGTAATGGCAGCGAACAACGTTGAACGCAAAAACATTTTCAGTTTCTTCAATTACGTCTATTTCGAGTGCTCCACCCTTTGTCCAGTTTTCTAGAGAATCAGCAAAGGCTCCAATATCGTTTGCCCCAAGAGCCTTAGCGAGTTCAGATCCTTGCGATTTGGCAACTGAAACAACTACTTCCCGTGCTATTGCTTGGACCTTCTCTTCGCCGAATTCCTCGCCGAGACGATCTATCAAAGGCGCAACGATCCTTGCTTCTATCTCTCGTCGTTTGAGTACGCCAATGTCGTTCAGAGTGTCTGGCGGGCTTGTTGGCTGATTGTCGTTCACGACTCTAGGCTGCCATTTAAACAGCGCCGTAGGAAGTCAAATCTAAAAAACTTTCAAAACGTAATCTTTACGTCTGGGTGATCCTGGAAATTTATGAGAGCATCTGGCTGATCGATTGCTTCTAAGTTGTGAACTGGCCTCCCGTGAACTGTTTCTCTTATAGCTAACTCAACTAGTTTCCCACTGCGTGTCCTAGGGATTAGCGGCACCTGCGCTATGACCGATGGAACATGCCTAGGGGATGCACCAATTCGTATCTGCTGCTTGATTCGTTGTCGTAACTCATCGTCAAGAACAAGATCAGGTCGGAGTCGTACGAACAGGACCACTCGAGTATCAGCTCCAATGTTTTGGCCAATGACGACGCTTTCTAAAACCTCATCCACTACGTCTACCTGTCTATAAATCTCTGCAGTTCCGATGCGAATACCACCGGGGTTTAAAGTTGCGTCTGAGCGCCCAGAAATAATCATGCCACCAGATTTGGTCCATTCTGCGAAATCGCCATGATGCCAAACGTCTGGAAAACGCTCGAAATATGCGGACCGGTATAAACGATCTTCCGGATCCTGCCAAAATTGAAGGGGCATAGACGGGAAAGGGTTCGCACAAACTAGCTCTCCTCGACTCCCTGACGTAGCAGAAGTTCCATCATCGTTAAAAACCTGCATATCTAGACCTAACGAAGAACTTTGTATCTCGCCGGAGTAAACCGCTTGTAGCGGGTTACCTGTTACGAAACACCCACAAATATCAGTGCCACCAGAAAATGAAGCCAAGTGCACATCTTTTTTGATGTTCTCATAAACATATTCAAAACCTTCCGGAGCGAGGGGTGAACCTGTGGAGGCGAGTACTTTAATGCTCTCAAAATTATGCGTGTGTATTGGTGTTAGCCCTTCCTTCATAACAGCCTCGATGTATTTGGCGCTCACTCCGAAGAGATTGGGCTGTGTCTCTTGACCAATATCGAAAAGTCGTTCCGGTGTCGGATGGAAAGGCGAGCCATCATAAAGAATTAAAGAGACACCGCACGAAAGCCCCGCTATCAGCCAGTTCCACATCATCCAACCAGTCGTAGTGAAATAAAACATTCGGTCACCGAATGACAGGTCACAATGAAGTAAGAGCTCCGACCAATGCTTTAAAAGAATGCCGCCTGAGCGGTGAACGATGCACTTAGGCTTTCCGGTGGTGCCTGATGAGTAGAGAATATAAATCGGGTGATTAAACGGCAATCGAGTAAATTCTGGTTCCTGATTAGAGTTATCGACCCAATCACACCATGGAGTTATTTCGGAACTTAAACTGGCACTTTCCGTTTCCGGATCATAAGGTGCAACGATGACCTTCTCGATAGAAGGGATACTTTCCGCAACAGCTAAAATCTTGTCTGTAATATCGTGTTTGACACCGGCATAAAAGTAAACGTCAGTAACGATAAGAACTTTCGGTTCAATTTGGCTAAAACGATCAATTATACCGTTAGCGCCGAAATCGGGGCTAGTTGAGGAATAGACAGCACCGATACTGGCTGCTGCTAAGAAAGTAATTATTGCCTCCGGACCGTTTGGCAAAACTGTCGCGACCCGGTCTCCAACTGTTACTCCTTCTGATAACAACGCTCTTTGAGCTCTGCCGACAGAGAGCCTTAACTCTGAGAATGTAAGTGAACGTTTGACTGCGCTTTCCCCGAAGTAAGTGATTGCTATTTCCTCATCGGTTCGTTGCAGGTAGTTCTCAGCGAAATTCAATTGTCCTTCTGGAAAAAAAGATGCTGCAGGGCCCAAATCATCTTGTATATCGACGTCCCCTAAATCTCCGATTCCATTAGCGTGTGCCCATACTTGGCGCCAGAAACGTCCCGGTTCAGCTACCGACCAGCTGTGAAGATCTGAGTAGTCGAACTCATCCAGCGGCATTTTGGCATTGTTGGCGAATTCCCACATGTTGGTTGAGCGAATTCTTGCTAGATCTGGTTTCCACAGTTTTTTGCTCATGTTGGCTTTCGCTTTCCCAATTTGTTAACTGATGAAAATATAACCCTTTGAATTTACGGGATCCAAAAGACTTGCGGGTGTTAAGGTCTCAACTATGAAGGCAATCTGCGACGACTTGAACGATGAGACGGCTGCGCTGGGGGAGATAACCCGGACGTTAACCGAAAACCAGTGGAAGCTCCCTACTCCGGCAGAAGGCTGGGATACGCGAGAAACTATAATTCACCTCGGAATGGCGGACGTAGCTGCGAGCATGGCCGTGCTGGAGCCAACAAATTTTTTGATGTTGCGAGAAAAAATGGCACGTGGTGAGTCAGATCTTCATGAAATTTCCGATGTTGATGTTCATGGACTCTCAGGAGAAAAGCTTTGGGACTGGTTTGCTTATGAACGCAACCGCATGACAGATGCTTTTCGAAACTTGGAGCCTAAAGCTCGAATCCCATGGTTCGGACCTGATATGGGAGCCTTGTCATTCGCTACGGCTCGCCTAATGGAAACATGGTCACACGGTCACGATGTCGCAGACACGTTTGGTCGCGAATTTCCCAGAAGTGACAGACTCAGACACGTTGCTCATATTGGTGTTACTACAAGGGGCTGGAGCTATGTTAACCGGGGATTAGAAGTGCCAGATGTTGCGGTGCGAGTGGAACTCAACGCTCCCAGTGGTGAAACGTGGACCTGGGGACCAGAAAGCTCAAACGAAATTGTGAGAGCCGATGCCTATGAGTTCTGCCTGGTGGTCACGCAACGCCGACGCGCTTCAGAAGCCACTATGGATGTTGAGGGAGAAGCAGCAAAAGAATGGATGGAGCTAGCGCAAGCATTTGCCGGCCCTCCTACTGATGCGAACGAAGGTAGAGTCGCTAAGGTCTGACGGATGTTAATTATCGGACTTACCGGTGGAATCGGTGTTGGAAAAACGACCGTATGTTCACTCCTTGCAAATCGGGGTGCCCAGATCATTGATGTTGATGAACTTGGTCGTCAAATTATTAGGCCTGGGGGAATCGCTGTCGATACTCTTAAAGCCCATTTCGGGAAAAGCATTGGCGACAATCAGGGCGGAATCGACCGCCCTGCTCTGGCTTCAATAGTTTTCGAAGACGAAGAACAGTTAGCAGCCCTCAACGCGATAAGCCACCCATTCATCAATGAGCTTCTAGATGAGAAAGTAGAAGAATCTTCGAAAGATTCAATAATAGTTTTTGATATGGCAGTGCTTGTTGAAAGCTCGCTCGGATACGGAAACAGAAACCCCTATGAAATTGTGGTCACTGTTGAAGCACCTATGAAAGTGCGTATTGAACGATTAGAACAAAGAGGCCTATCAGCTGAAGACGCTAATTCCCGTATTGAATCACAAGCGTCAGACGAGGACCGTCGGGCTGTGTCTCAGTTCATTATCACTAATGGCGGAGATATGAACGAGCTCGAAGTTGCAGTAGATGAGCTATGGGTTGCACTTCAAAAACTGTACCTAGAGAAGAACAGTTGAAAGTCGGCATTCATGGCTAGCGACTATCCACCGACTCGCCACATACTCCGACATCTCCGTCTATCTCATGCCACTGACAAAGACGGAAACATATCTGGCACGATGCCGATATTGCCGGACATGCTTGACGCTGGCGGCTGGCTTCGACTTGGAGTCATGGCGACTCTTGTTGACTCAGTCGCAGGTCATCATGGAGTTATGCAAGTTCAGCCTGACTGGGTTGCAACGTTACAACTTGGAACGGTTCTGACTGCGCAACCTTCTGGGGATGAAGTGAGCGCTTACTGTAAACCGATGCGTATAGGCAGAAATAATGTGGTCACTGAAACGCGCATAGAAGATCAGAACGGATTGATAGGACATTCTCTTTGTACCTTTGCGCGCCTACCGGCACGTCCAGGGTTCGAACTGCCGAAAATTACTACCCGAAATCGAGTCATAGATTATGCGGAAGAAAACGAAGAATCACCTCGTCCGAATTTCGATGATTATCTCCGAATGAACATCAACCCAGATAAACCCATTATTGAATTGCCTCACCACTCAAGAATTTACAATTCATTCGGCTCCATCCAGGGAGGAGCCGTAGTTGTCCTGGTGGAGCGTATGGCGCGACATATCGCCGAACTAGAAAATGGACGTGACGCCCGTTGCATCACCGCAGACGTTCACTACTTAGCACAAGCTAAGGATGGGCCATTCAAAGTCGAAGGAGAAGCGCTTCGCAAAGACTCGGTGGGAATCACGAGCCAAGTAACCATCACAGACCTCGGGAGCGGGCGGCTACTAGATGTAGCAACTGCTACAGCGGTTTACCTTTAAGGAGAATATTAATGCCTATAAAGGCTATTTTTCATGTAAACGTGAACTGTTCGAATCTAGACATCTCTAGGCCTTTCTACGAAAATCTTGGATTTCAGACTGTTCTAGATTTACCAACAGGTGGCGACTCAGATCTTGCCACCGGACTAGCTATGCCAGATTGTTCAGGTAGAGCTGCAATAATGATGTTGGACCCATCGGAAAGCCGGCAGGCACGTCTGGACTTAATCGAATGGTCATCCCCATTAGATGACACGAGGCCCTACGAGCATTTAGCCAGGCTTGGAATTAACCGAATAGCATTGTGGACCATTGGTCTCGATGAGGAGTACCAACGTTTAAAAAAATGCGGAGTGGAGTTTCTGTCTGAACCTCTATTCATGGGTGGCCATACAAAGTTTGTCTGTCTTAAAGACCCTGACGGAGTGATTATCGAGCTAATCGAATTTCATAAAAACCCGACTGAACTCAACTGATAGGACGAAAACAATGGATCTGGGATTAAAAGGCAAAGTTGTTCTTATCTCTGGCGGTTACCGAGGAACTGGAGCCGGCACAGCGCAGGTACTCGCCGCGGAAGGCGCAAAAGTCGCGGTCCATGGCTTTCATGTAGCCCAAGCGGACGAGGTGGTGGCAAAGATTACCGCTGTCAATCTTGATGCGGCTTCTGTTGATGGTGATTTAGGCACCAATGCCGGAGTGGAAAGAATCGTTGGCCAAACCACAGAAGCCTTCGGACCAATAGATATTTTGGTAAATAACTACGGTGCGCCTAGTCAGACTAATTGGGACACCTCGCCTGAGTCCTGGTTAGAAGGTTGGGATAAGAACGTGCTCAGCGGGATAAGGCTGACACAAGCCGTGATTCCCAGTATGCGCGAGAAAAAATGGGGTCGAATTATCTTCGTTGGAACCATCGGGACTGAGAAGCCAAGTAACAAAAATCCTGACTACTACAGCGCTAAGGGAGCTCTACCAACCTTGGTGAGAAGCCTTGCGAAAGAACTCCAAGGAAGCGGAGTTACTGCGAATTTAGTTAGCCCCGGCATGATAGCAACAGAGGAAGTGAGAGAAATGGTGCTTCGCCGAGCTACTCGCGAAGGAATCGACACATGGCAAGAAGCCGAACAATGGGCAGTTACGAACATGATGCCAAACCTGACAAGGCGCATGCCCAGCCCAGAGGATATAGGCAGATTTATCGCATTCGTGGCTAGCGAAGCAGCATGGCATCTAACGGCAGCTGATTTAAAAGTCGACGGTGGCGCAGTAGACGCCTAGAAAGAGCCAAAACTTAAAGTCCCACGTCGCGGATACCATCTCAGGTGTATGAACAATCAGATTACGCGAATGCTTGCCTTCGATCTGGACGGCACTCTTCTCAGATCAGATGGTTCACTATCCCCAAGAGTCAAGAAGGCCATCCATGAAGCTCACAATCAAGACTTCGTGATTGTACTTGCAACTGGACGCCCATGGGCCATGACGAAACCAGTGGCAGATTTACTCGGTTGTGTCGACTACGGCGTTTGTCTCAATGGGGCAGTCGTTATAGATGCAAAGAATGAACGAATTATAGATAAAAGGTCAATGAGCAAAGAGCAAGCGCTAGACGCTGCTGCTACAGCTAGAAATCTGCTGGGTGACGTGTCGTTAGCGGCTGACATGGCTGACGGTTCACACATTTGGGAACACTCTTTTCTCTCCGATTTTCCACCCGGTCTAGTTATTGAAGCTAAAAAAGTTGATGATGTTCTGAGCGTCATAGACGGGCCTGTGTTGACGTGGCTAGTTGATACCCCTAAACACCCTGGCCTGTCAGCGGTGGACATTCTTCAAGGACGATTACCTGAAGGCACTGAGGTACGTCCATCAGGTCTAGGAACGCCAGAGATTGTGCTAACAGGCGTCTCGAAGGCATCTGGGCTAGCGCTTATTTCAGACGCTCACTCAATAGACAGTAACGAGGTGATGGCTTTCGGAGATGGTCTCAATGATTTAGAAATGCTGAAATGGGCTGGCTGGTCGATAGCCATGGCTAACGGTCATCAGCAGGCTCTTGATTTAGCGGCAGAGATAGCGCCCGCGAACGATGCTGACGGAGTAGCCGAAATACTTGAACGGCTGCTAGCGGAAAGAAACTAGGAAACTAAGTTGTTTGGGAAGCCCTCAGAAACATTGCAGTTCGTGGGGCAAAGTAAATTCGCCAAGCCTGCAGCACTCCACCGTTAGGTCCTGTCTCTAAATGTAGATCTTGGCCCTCTTCCAATGAGACAGAAATTGTTGGACTAGCTATCCACATTAACCTGACTTGAACGGAATGTTCGCCTGGTTCGACCTCAAAGGAGACTTGTTTATCGTTTTTGACGACTCCAACAGATTGCCCGTCAACGCGCACCGAGTAGCCCCTAATTGTGTCTCGGTAGTGATGTATCCGCTTAATAGTTAGTAACGAACGTTCAGACATTCAACCTCCAGGACCTGATAAGTACGAAGATACCTCCAATATTGCGATTACTCGAATTTGGTGCTTCTCTCAAAGGTCTTCGACTTCAGAGTTTCGGCTATGGGCCATCACACGATAGCTTGTCCACTAACCCCTATTTGGAGAGTGTTGTGACTGAACAATTACGTGCAGAGCTTCTCACCTGGATTGATGAAAATTGGGATCCTGAAATCTCAGTAAAAGAGTGGTGGCGACGCCTCTCAAATGCGGGGCTATCCAACCCGACTCTTGGGGAGCCGTTTGGCCGCGGCTGGGATAGGAGCAACACCCGGCTTTTAGCGTCAGCCATAAGAGAAAGAGGGGCAGTAGGTTCTCCTGCTGGCTTGGGAATGATGCTGGCAGCCCCAACGATATTGTCCTTTGGGACTGAAGAACAAATTAACCGCTATGTGCCCAGAATCCTTGACGGCACAGACTCATGGTGTCAACTCTTTTCGGAGCCTGGAGCTGGTAGCGACCTAGCGGGTTTGCAAACAAAAGCGGTACGCGATGGCGATGAGTGGGTTATAACAGGTCAAAAAGTCTGGACTTCTGAAGGGCAGCACGCTGACTGGGGCATGCTAATCGCCAGAACTGACTTGGATGCCCCCAAACACAGAGGCATCAGCTGGTTTGCTTTCCCAATGGCTCAAAGCGGGGTAGAAATTAGACCCTTGAAAGAGATGACAGGACGAGCTCTTTTCAATGAAGTATTTATTGATGAAGCGCGAGTCCCTCATGCCAACCTAATAGGCGATCTCAATGATGGCTGGCGAGTTGGCAATGCAACCCTGATGATAGAAAGAGCTGGAATTGGTGGAGGGCATGGAATTGCTTACGCAGCCGCTCACCCAGGAAGTATTGCTAAACATTTAGACCGACCAGTCGGGTCCTTTGTCGGGAAAAGGCTTGCGCTTGCAGCTGGCGGGGTCGGTCCGGGGACATTGCAGCAACTGACCGATCTAGCAAGAGACAGAAAGAAAATAGACGAACCTGTGATACGTCAGGAGCTAGCAGGACTGCACTCAGATCTTGAGATTATGCGGTTTAATTCAATGCGAGGTCGAGAAAAAAATCAGCAAACTGGAGCCGAAGGTAATTTAGCAAAACTAAATATGACGTCAGCTTTACGAAGGACCCGAGAATTAGCTGGCATCATTTTGGGAGCCGACATGACGCTGTGGGGAAAAGACGCGGCTTCGGGCGGAGTGCTTCAGGAAATGACTGTTTTTTCTCCAGCTCCATCGATATATGGCGGAACTGACGAAGTGCAACGAAATATCGTTGGGGAAAGAGTGCTTGGGCTCCCTAAAGAACCAGGGCCCGACAAAACTACTCCTTTCAACGAACTTTTGCAGAATAGAACCAATTGGTGAATTCTAAACAAAGCATAGGATGAAGTGAGAAGATATAGGCGTGAACAAGCCCTCGAAAGTTTCGTTATCATTCGATGTTGACACCATCTCTCTCTGGATGGGATCACCAGACGCAACGGCTTTCAGCCGCGGTGAATTCGGAGTGGTTGGCACTCGACGAGTCCTTAAGCTGCTGAAGCAACATAATATTTTGGGAACGTTTTTCGTTCCTGGTTTAACAGCTAAGACGTATCCTCGACTTGTCGAAGAAATAGCTGAAGGTGGGCATGAAATAGGTCACCACGGTAATCATCATGAAAGTCCAGCTCGCTTGAGCCGTGAGCAGGAGCAGCAAATATTAGAAGATGGAACGAAAATCCTGGAGGAGATTACAGGAAAACGGCCAACGGGATGGCGATCACCTGGTTGGTATGTAAGCGAAAATTCTCTCCAATTGCTTGTCGAGGCAGGATTCTCATACGATTCATCTCTTATGAGTCATGACGTTCAGATTTCTCGTTGTAGAACGGGCGATCAGTGGACAAAGGGTGAAGGCGTTACCTTCGGTAATGAAGTAGATCTCGTAGAAGTCCCAATTGCTTGGCACCTAGATGACTTTCCGTGGTTTGAGTATATTCCGCCCAAAGGTGGCAATCTGACTAGCCCCTCAGCAGTCCTCGAAACATGGCTAGGTGATCTAAACTACGCCCGGAAATATGAGCCCGGGGGAACTCTTACTTACACCATGCATCCGCAAGTAATTGGAAGAGGACACCGCATGTTGATGCTTGAGCAATTAATTGAAGAAATCGAAACAATGAAAGATGTCGAGTTCACGACTATCGAAGCAGCTGCTTCACAATGGAGAAAAGAAAATCCTTTCTAAAGGAGCGCAGGACTTAAGCGCTTATCCTTTCGCAATAATGAATAAGCCTCTAGCCGTGATGACCGGATCCGTGGCTTGGAACTCGTCGATCGGCCCCAAACTAACTGTCAGCTCTACGCTCAATTTGCGTCCAACTCTCGATGACTCTCGCGCATGAAACCAAACAGTTTCGCCAACTGGCACCCCACCTAAATAATCAACTTCTAGTTTTGCTGTGTACGCAGCCTCACCGAGAACAATCATTAGGTAACCCATTACATCATCGACGACTGCTGAAATAGCGCCTCCATGCACACGACCAGGTGCACTCTCAAAAGAGGACCCAAAGTTTGCAGATGCCACAACCGACTTATCTCGCCGTGTTAACCGAATCTCCATGCCCATAGGGTTAGCTGGCCCACTGAAAGTCCGATCTGAAAACGCTATTACCTCTTGTCCGTCAAGGGGAATCGGATCGGTATACCGTTTTTCGAAATAGTCGGTAGGTCTTTTAACGGGTGCAGAAGACCGCAGCGATTGCGTAGCTTCTTTAGCCCAGCGAGTTATTGCAGCTAACGTTTCGTCATCTGTTCTATGACCTACAAAAGCATTACCGAGCTCTCGAAGCGCCGTCGCAGCTCTCGAGCGAGACTCAAATTGCGGATCGTTGTATACAAAATGCACTTGTTGGGGGTCATGCTCAGTCAAAGGATTCATCCCCTAAACGTCCCGACTCGCCGTAGGGGTAGCTTATGAGGCCACCGCCGAGGTTGCTGGGGTCAAACGTCCAATACTGACGTATTTCAAAAATTAAGCCATCTTTGAATTCGTAATGTTCACTGCCATGAATCACGAAACTAGTCTCTTGGGAATCGCCGGTCATTGCCCATTCGATAGCTGCCGTTTCACCATCTTCGACCACCCGATGAACAAACCATTTAGCATTTTGCCATTTGCTGCGAATCTTGAGCCAGAAAACCCCTATTTCGGGTTTCCCCACGACTGGAGGATGGTTGGTGTCGAAAATAGTAGCGTCATCTGAAAAGTGAGCAGAAATATCAGTATCTTCGCCTTCGCTGCAAGCATTAAAGTATGACCGAATTATTTTTTCGTAAGGTCCCATATATCAAAGTTTCTCAGGTTGACCGCATGGCTGCATAGGCATGCGTATTAAATGTCTGGATATATGACCCGCCATGTGAGTTAATTACATCGGTGATTTCATTGAGGAGTCGATAGCGGTACTCCGTGGGCAGTAATCGATGAGTGGACTGCGTAAGTAAATTTTGGACGTGCGACTGAGATGTCACCTCTAACTCCCAACTTAAGTTGAACTGCTTCACCGAACCGAAACATTTACTTTCATCGAATTCAGCGGCAGGTGAAGCTGCCGTAATAGCAGATTTGCTGCCGGGTAGGCGGGTACCAACAAACGCCTGTTTTACGTCTGAAGGAAGAAAGTCGTAGACCTTATCAATGTCCTTATGGATCTCATCAGAATGCACTTCTGGTTGATTCCAAAAAACGCAAAGCCATCCTTGGTTTTTGAGTGTCGCATGCGCTGAGCGAAATCTGGTTAGTGGATCAGCCCAGTGCCACGCTTGGCCAGAAATAACTAGATCTGCCGGCGCAGCCAATCCAAGCCAATTCTGAAATTCGACAGTCTCTACTGTAAAGCAATTGGACTTATGCAGTTTCGCTGAGGCGATAGCTGCCATTCTTGGGTCTGGTTCTATTCCGACGACCGTATGACCATTTCTCACGAACCACTCTGAACTTTTTCCAGTGCCACAACCAACATCTACGACAAGTGCAGAATTGCCAATATTGGAAACGGTACCTATCCAGTCGAACAACTGCGCCGGATAAGAGGGCCTCGATCTTTCGTACAGATCAGCGACCTCCCCAAAAATAGTTGACTGATTACGCGCGGGGTCAAGTGCCTGCTCGCGATCTAAGTCGCGGCCCACGATAGCCACCGTCCTTCGCGATGCTCCAGTCGCAATTTCAATCCGAAACATTCGGACAAGGCTTCTGCAGTAAGAATATCTTCTAGAGGACCGGTTGAAAGAGGACATCCATCGCGTAACAGCAACCCATGAGTAAACGAAGGAGGAATCTCATCGGTGTGGTGAGTGACAAGCACAGTGGCCGGAGTTGATGACATAGAGGCAAGACTTGAAAGGCTCGTCACGAGTTGTTCTCTTCCGGAAAGATCTAAACCAGCAGTGGGCTCGTCAAGGATTAGTAACCCAGGATCACCCATTAAAGTACGAGCTAGTTGAACTCGTTGTTGTTCACCTGAAGACAAGGTCTCAAAATTTCTAACGGCTAAGCTCTCGGCTCCCACTTGGGCTAAACAACTTCTAGCGGCATCAAGGTCGGCCTCGCTATAGGTATGCCACCATGTTTCCAGCGCAGCATGCCTGGCCGTGACAACAATTTCTAACCCTGTAATGTCTGCTCGGAACTGATCCCGTAAAGAAGAACTAGCTAGTCCTATTCGCTTACGGAGCTCTCTAACATCGGTTTGCCCCCAACGTTCGCCCAATATTTGAACTGATCCAGTAGTTGGGTAACGATACAGCGACAAAATTTTAACCAAACTAGTTTTCCCGCTGCCGTTTGGTCCAAGGACTATCCACCTTTCATCGGAACGGATTTCCAGATCTATCGGACCAAGGACGGTCCGATCCTCGTACTTAACTGAAACGCCTTCTAAGACGACGGAGGCAGAAGATGTATTTGACACTCCTTTAGCTTGCCAGAAGCCAAGGTGTTGGTATGTGCTTAGCCCATTGAAATAAAATATTAGACCTTAAACATTGGAAAATTAGGCTCTAAGGAACTGTCCACAGCTAGATGCCGAAACTATGATATTTCTTCGAATCAGAGCAAAGATCTTGACCATCTACTAAGACAACCCTTTGTATTCAACTGAAAATTTACAAAATTAATAAAGTGTTGAGATTGAAATAAGCCGCTTACCTTAAATCGAAACAATTTAAAGCTTTGATATTCAGGGCAGCAGTCTGTCTGGGGTTCGAAGTTTAAAAGGTGTGTCGATGATGTAACAAGGCTCGGTAGTCGAAGCCTAAAAAATAGTCATCAAGCAAGGTAGGTATCTCGCAACGAAAAGCGGCAAAACTGCTTTGGTCTGACAGACTGTCCCGGTACGACTAGGAGAGTTGCAACGACATGAAATTTGAGTTTGTTACTGGTGCACCGATTTCCGAAGAACAAGCGCTCAGAGAAGCCGCAGAGATGGGGCTGCACGCTATTGCGTACGACCATCAGCAGACTGAAGACTCAGAAGTTCACTTTCATGAGTTCAATGTCAATATTTGGTTGATCTCAGGTGAAGCAGCATTTGCTACTCCTGATGGTGAAATTTATGAGGCGAAATCTGGTTGTCGTCTGAGTGCCCCCGCAGGTTGGCTGCATCAAGAACTCATCAGCCCAACGCACCGACTTGTACTTGGAACTAACATTCCGGCATCAGAGTGGACTCAACCAATTGATAAAACTGAGCCAGGTATGTTGAGGGCATAACTAAATTGCTCAGTTAACTAATTTGCTGAACCGAAATCATTCCCGGCATGCGATGACCAAGTTCGGTACATGTGTGCATATCTGCCGTCCAGCTCTATCAATTGGAGATGGGTGCCTAGCTCAACGACATGACCCTCATCGATTACTCCAATGCGATCAGCCTTCATCGCTGTCGCTAAGCGGTGCGCGATTAAGATTGCTGTGCGTCCCTCAAGCAAACTATCCAAACCTGTTTCAATATGAGACTCGGATTTAAGGTCAAGACTCGAAGTCGCCTCATCCAGAACTATCACACGAGGACGGGTTATAAATGCCCGTGCGAGAGCGATGAGCTGGCGTTCTCCGGCTGATAAAGAAACTCCTCGCTCATGAACAAGGGTGTCCAGACCCGCCGGTAATTGTTCCGTTATCTTATCTAAACCCACTTGAGCAGCTGCTTGAGTGACTTCTTCGTCGGTGGCATGTGGAGCAGCGAAAATAATGTTGTCCTTGATAGTACCGTGGAATAAAAATGGTTCTTGTGGAACTACTCCCAGTTGGCTTCGCAAAGAATGGATTTCCAAATCTTGTAAATCCATACCGTCGATAGTCACTCGGCCACTTGAAGGGTCATAAAATCGAGTAATTAACTTAGCCACAGTACTTTTACCTGCACCAGTTGCCCCAACCAAGGCAAACGTTTCCCCAGGCTCGATTACCAAGTCGATGTTTTTTAAAACTTCGACTCCGGGTGAATAACCAAAACTGACATCCTCGAAGATAATACGCCCCTCGATCGGCGGTAATTTAGTTGCCCCTAACTTTTGTTGAACAGTTGGCTGAGTTGTTAAAACGGAAGATATTTTCTTAAGGGCTGATTGTCCTTGCTGGTAGGTGTTGTATAGCTGAACCATTTGCTGAATAGGCGCAAAAAAAGTAGTCACGAAAAGCACGAAAGCAGTTAGCTCTCCAATTTTTAACTCGCCATCGAGAACCATCCAGCCACCGACCAGCAAAACCACAGCTTGGGAAGCTATCCCGACGGCTTCAGTAGCAGGCCCGTAAATTGCACCCGCTCGAGCAGTGAACAGATTCGCATCCAAATAGTTGTTCGTAATTTGCTGGTGGGCTTGATTGTTCCTTCGCCTTCTATTCAGAGCTGATATGACACGAATGCCCGAAAGGTTTTCAGAAAGATCAGCTAGAAGCTCTGCGATACGATCTCGTACCGCCGCATAGCCTCTTTGGCTTACGCTTCTAAACCAAATGGTTAATGTGATTAATGGCGGAAGGACTAGGCCCAGAAGTAGCAACGCCAGTGTCGGATCGTAAACAAAGAGAATAACAGTCACCACGCCGACCGTTACCCCTTGAATAACTAAGTTCACGAAGCCTTCATTGATTAGAAGAGTTAAGGCCTCTACATCTGATGTCATACGACTTAGTAAAACTCCAGATTTCTCTGACGTGTACCAATCAATTCCTAACCGCTGAAAATGACTAAATAGCTTAATGCGAAGGTCGTGCAAGAGATCTTCACCGAGTCGACCATTCCACCTTTGGCGCAGAAAACTAAGCAAAATATTCAGACCGATAACGGCTAGGAAGAGATAAACCACCGTATTAAGAAAATCTTTGTCCCTAGCAATTACACCGTTGTCGATACCTTGCTGAGTTAGAACTGGACCAAGTAGCGCTGTACCGGTTTCTAAGATAAGCAGCACTAAACCAACGAAAGCTGCTACCCACCGAGGGCGGATAAGAAGCCACAACCCGTACTTTTGCTGTTTCGTACTATCGGGAGAAAAAATAATATTCGGCGCAGGGTGTTCTGGCTCTTTAGCTAAGATTTTATCTGCGCCTTCCTGCATCTCAGTGGGCACACCGGCGAAAGGAAGCCCGGCGGTCGCACTAGATTGCGTGGCAGTTGGTCCCATGAAAGCACCACCTCCGGCACCCATCATCACCATTAGAGCCCTCCACCTTCAGAAAAAATAGCTTGAGCTCCTGAACCATTCGGCTTCACGTCGGCATCGCTCGATGCAAGAGTTTGTGCATACAAGGGCACAGTTTCCATTAACTCTGAATGAGTTCCTTTGGCGACTACGGCCCCATTATCTATAAGCACGACTGAGTCAGCAAGAGCAATCGTTGACAGTCGATGAGCGATAATTATTGTCGTCCTGCCCTTTAGGAGCGCGAGCAAATTTTTATGGATCGCTTCCTCGACAGCAACGTCAATAGAACTAGTTGCATCATCAAAGATGAGAATCTGAGGTTGCATTAGAAATAGTCGAGCTATAGCTATGCGCTGACGCTGACCCCCAGAGAGGTCATAACCACGTTCCCCGACAACTGTGTCATATCCCTCTTTGAGATCACATATGAAGTCGTGAGCTTGAGCTGCTTGAGCTGCCTGTTCAATCTCAGCAAACGTGGCTTGGGGCATTCCGTAGGCAATATTTTCTCTAATGGTAGTTGAAAATAAAAAGGGCTCATCAGATACAAGGCCTATCCGATTTCGCAAACTGCTTTGAGTAACTGACCGAACATCTAAGCCATCTATCGTGATTTGCCCCGACTCAACATCGTAGAACCGCATCAAAAGCCGACTTACAGTCGACTTGCCTGTTCCTGTCCGCCCAACAATGGCGGTAATGCTTCCGGGTTGAAGAACTAAATCAAACTGGCGAAGAATGGAAGGTGAGCTAGTCAATCCAGCTGAATCTCCTATTTTTTCAGTTCCGTAAGCAAAAGAAACATTGTCAAAATGAACCAATCCGTTGCCGGAAGGAAGATCAATAGCTCCTGGGCTATCAGTCACTGAAGGCGGCTCATCAAGAATCTCGTACATGCGCGCAGCGGAAGCCTTAGCTCTCTGACCAAGAATCAAAAGCATCCCAATAAACCTGAATGGTGCTTGAAGCAAAATTATGTAGAGGTTGAATGAAATAAGATCTCCGATAGTGAGAGTGCCATCAATTACCTGCCTGCCTCCAATTAGGAGCACAAGGGCAAGCGCAATTCTTGGAAGGTTCTCGATAAAAGGAGTGTGAACTGCTCGAGCATAGTGCTGAAATAGATTTGCCCAGCGGAGCCTTACCGCTGCAACGCCGAGCGAGTTGATCTGATGTTGCTCTGCAGCGAAAGCTTTTACGACCCGTATCCCACTAATATTTTCATCGACGACAGTAGCTACCTCTGCCTGGCGAGACTGAACAATCCAGGAAAGCGGAAACATTATTTTTCTGAGCCGTTGTCCAACTATAAAAACTGCGGGAAGGGCGACCATCGTTATCGCTGTTAAAGGAAGACTGATTGCAGCCATCAACAAAATAGCGATAATGAAACTCATGAATTGGACTGCCATGATTGGAGCGAAGGCCAAGAACATTTGCACTGATCGAATATCAGAATTAGCACGACTAATTATCTGCCCACTTTGAACTCGATCGAAAAACGAAAATGATAAACGCCCGAGATGTTCGAAAAGTAAATTCCGTAACTGATTTTCAACTTTGAAAGCCATGCCATATAAGCCATACCGATAGGCAAAAGTAAAAACCCCTCGAGCCACAGCCAGAGCAATCAATACAACCACGAAAGGCCATAAAGACTTGTTGCGCTCCGATAAGCCCTGATCTATAGCGAGGCCAACAACACGAGGTACGAGAATCTGAACAATCATCGCGATGATCGCCGCCGCTATCGATAGCAAAACACGTTTACGATGAGTAGCGAGAACAGGGCCTAAGCGTTTCAGCCAGCTAAGAGAGCGGTCTTTGCGAATAGCCGGGCTCGGTTCTGTCTCATCTTTAGAGGAAGTCAGGTCTTCAGGAGTAGTGGCGCCGTATGACATCGATGCAAGGGTAGCGTTACGAATGTCAGATTTAGTGCAACAGTAACCGCTAGAAGCGAGAGGAGGCGAACATGAATCCGTTGATCGGCCTCTTGTTTGTCTCTGTACTCATAGCGTTCAATGCAGTATTCGTAGCAGGAGAATTCTCACTCGTCGTAGTTGACCCGAAACGACTCGAGCTACTTGCCGAGAATGGCAATCGGCGGGCTCGTAATGCACGTAACTTATCGAGTCGGCTGAGTTATCATTTAGGAGCGGCTCAGCTTGGGATCACCCTGACTTCTCTTATGATGGGGGTGATAGCTGAAGACGCGATCGGCTCCATATGGCGTTTTGTTTCGAGGGCAAATGACTCAAACGGAGTTGTTGTTGCAGCTATGGCAGTCATTGTGGCCTCACTGGCCCAAATGATTTTTGGAGAACTTGCACCAAAAAATTTAGCGATTTCGAGGCCGATGGGAGTGGCACTTGGGCTCGCCCCGATACTTCGACTTTATGGACTAGTTGGTTCGCCAATAATTCTTTTTTTTAACAACATCTCAAACAGGATAGTGCGACGCCTCGGAATCGAACCAACAGAAAACATGCAGTCAAGCCAATCTCTAGACGATCTCGAATATTTGGTCCGGGCTTCGCAAGAGGAAACTTTGTCTGAAACTGACGCGTTGCTGATAACCCGCACGCTAAGGCTTTCGCGTAAAACAGCGGCAGATGCGTTAACTGCACGCCCCGCAATGGTGTGCTTAAACGAAAATAACACGATTGGGGACCTTCTGGATATCGCTCGTGAGTCGGGCTACTCAAGATTTCCGGTTCTCGGCACCACCGTGGATGACATCGCTGGGGTCGCCGAAGTCAGCGATATCTTCGGACTTGATACCGGTGACAGACGAACAACTCCGTTGCGAACCATTATGAGAGTTGCGCTCGTCGTTCCAGAACAGCGCGAACTAGATGGAGTTCTGCTGGATCTTGAAAGAGGCTCTCGTCGCTTGGCCATAGTGGTAGACGAACACGGAGGCACAGCGGGTTTGATAACTCGCGAAGATATTCTCGAGGAACTCGTCGGCGATATCGAAGATGAATATGACAACCCGGTGATTTTGACTAGAGCGCAGTCAGGTAACCGCTTCCGAGTGGAGGGAACAACTTCTCCCGATGAATTAGCTGAGTTAGCGGGCTTCAACCTGCCCGACGGACCCTACGAAACATTAGCCGGTTTTGCATTGCAGCAATTTGGAAATATCCCAAACGAAGGAGACTCCTTTGAGTGGAGCGGCTGGTTGTTCAGCGTTGACAAAAAAGATCGGCTTCGAATAGCAGAGATGTTTATTCGACCCGCTCCGTTATCCAAAGAAACCGATTCCACTGAAGAGGCAAAGCCATGAGCTTAGTTGCCATATTAGTGGGGCTTGTTCTGATTTCGTTCAACGGCGCATTCGTCGCATTCGAATTTGGAGTTTTAGGTGCAAAACGTGTTGCGATTGACGCCGGAGCCGCGTCCGGAGAGCGCAGTTCCATAGCGGCGCAACGCTTACAAAGCGATGTCCTTCTAAGTCTCAGTGGAGCGCAACTGGGGATAACCGTTTGTTCAATAGTCGTCGGTAAACTTATGGAACCAGCTGTCTCCGAAGTTATCGAAAACCTTATAAATCGATTGTTCGAAATTTCTGAAACGCTTCTTCATAGCATTGGTTTTGCCATAGCCCTCGCCCTTGTGGTTCTTATCCACATGGTCATGGGCGAAATGGTTCCTAAAAACCTTGCATTAGCGGGACCAGAAAAGACGCTTCTATGCTTGTCCCGGCCAATGTCCGGATACTTATTAGTAGCTCGTCCAGTAGTCCGAGCCATGTTGTGGCTATCGAATGGGTTACTTACTGTATTGCGAGTTAAACCTACGAGAGAAGTATCTGAAGTTGTTACTGCAGCAGAACTTGGACTTATGGTCAGAGATTCTCATCAAGAGGGGCTAATTGATGCGGAGGAGCGCAGTCTCATCGAAAGCGCTCTCCAATTTAGCAACACATCAGTACTCGAAGTGATGATGCCTTTTGAGCAAGTTAACTTTGTTCATCTCAACGCCCAGCTCATCGATATCGAAAAGTGTTTTGACGAGACTCAGCACACTCGCCTAGTCGTCGTGGGTCAAGATAGCAATGATGTGCGAGGGTTTGTTCACGGGAAAGACCTACTGCAACTCCCAATAGGACAATCATCCGAAAAGCTTGCGGCTTCATCAATCAGGCCGATGCTCCGAATTTCTGGCCAGAGCAATCTACCAGAGGTCCTACAACTAATGCAGAAATCTCGAGTTCACTTAGCGCTTGTGACCGACAATAGGACCAGCCTCGGAGTAGTCACTTTAGATGACGTAATGAGAGGACTCATCGGACGACTCTCAGAAGATATTGACCACCCAGCCGAAAATTAGCTAGCGCTCACTATGCGCCGATGGCATGGTAGCCGCCATCAACATGGATGATTTCTCCCGTAGTCAAGGGGAACCAATCAGACATTAACGCCAAAGTTGACCGGGCCACAGAACGCTGATCATTTACATTCCAACCCAAAGGCGATTTTTCTTGCCAGGTATCTTCAAAGGCAGAGAAACCCGGAATAGATTTTGCGGCCATCGTTCGAATCGGACCGGCCGAAATTAAGTTCACCTTAATTCCTTGGCTGCCTAAAGATTTCGCAAGGTAGCGAGCCGTGGACTCGAATGCTGCTTTAGCTACCCCCATCCAGTCATAGACAGGCCAAGCAACAGTCGCGTCGAAAGTGAGCCCAACGACATTCCCCTTAGCTTCTCTCAACAATGGCTCCATTCCAGCAGCAAGTGCCTTGAGGCTGTAAGCGGAAATGTGCACAGCTACCGCAACGTCTTCCCATTCAGCGTTCATGAAATTGCCACCCAAACAAGCTTCGGGTGCGTACCCAATAGCATGCAGAACGCTGTCTAGCCGACCCCAACGCTCTAATAGCTCGTCACGAACTGCCGATATCTCTTCGGGAGAAGTTACATCTAAAGGGAGCACGTCGCACGGCACCGGGAGCTTACGAGCAGTTCGCTCCGTTAGCTTCATCGCCCTCCCAGCACCAGTTAAAACAATCTCAGCCCCCTGCTCCTGGGCTAATTTTGCGACCTCGAACGCGAGCGAAGCATCAGTCAGCACTCCAGTTATGAGTAGCTTTTTGCCATCCATTAAGCCCATCAGAAAGACCTCCTAAAGCCCAGCTGTAAGAGGAAATTTTTAACAGTTTGGAAGTTCCTCTTAAAGGCAAGTTACCGTGCTGAGTATGCAGATTGGGATAGTAGGTGGAACTGGGCCCGCCGGAGCAGCCCTGGCAACTCGGTTAGCGGACGTTGGTTACGAGATTATTTTGGGTTCTAGGTCCAAATATCGTTCCATGGAAGTGGTGGACAAGATCAAACAAAAGTGGCCCGATCGGGAACTTTCTATCGTTCCAGGTGACAATTCGGCCGCAGCTGAATGCGAGTTTGTCATCATAGCTACGCCATGGGACGCAGCATCAATTACTGCTCGGACAGTCGAAACTCATCTTCGTGGAAAAGTTGTTGTTACCATGTCCAACGCTTTAGCCAGAGTGGACGATGAATTTGTGCCACTTATCCCACCGCGCGGGTCTGTCGCTGCGTCGATGCAAGCAACTTTGCCTGAATCAAAAGTAGCTGCAACGTTACAGCATGTCCCTGCTCATGAGCTTGGTGACCTAGCGCGTCCTCTAGACAGCGATATTCTAATTTGCAGTGACCATAGCGATGCTACGTCCAAGGTTGCTGAAGTCATAAACGCCATTCCTGGTGCCCGAGCCCTAGATAGCGGGAACCTCTCTAACGCAACGGCAATAGAAGCCTTTACTGCCGTTCTGCTTCAGCTAAACATGAGATACAAAACTCGCGTCGCTCTTAAGCTCACAGGTCTGGATGCAGTCCGCTGAGCACAAATTTTCGGTTATATGAGACCCGGTCCAGAGAGATAGTCAAATTCTCAACAGAATCGGACTTAGTTAAAATTTATACCTGTGGAATAACGCCATATGAAGTTACCCACATGGGTCATGCGTCAACGTTTATTGCGTATGACGTGTTACAACGGAGGCTACGATCGCTCGGTTACCTAACTCAATGTGTGCGAAACGTAACTGACGTTGACGATGACTTACTGAGTCGAGCGCGCAGCCTAGGCGTCCACTACCTTGATCTAGCAGCCCGATCTCTAGCTGTTTTCGAAGAGGACATGAAGGCTTTAGGCTTATTTCCCCCTCATAGCGAACCGCGAGCCACGTCAGCGATATCAGAAGTACGACAGCTAGTTGGTCAAGTTCTCGACTCAGGTCATGCTTATATCAGTGGCGGATCAGTCTATTTTGATGTTTCAACTGCACCAGGATTCGGAGAGCTATCAAGTCTGACGAACGAAGAGATGCTCCAGCTAGCTAGCGCCTCAGGAGGACATCCGAATGACAAAAATAAACGAAATAAACTCGATTTTGTTCTATGGCAAAGATCACTGCCAGGAGAACCGGAATGGACTTCTCGATGGGGCCCTGGCCGACCAGGATGGCACATCGAATGCTCGGCCTTGGCTTTACGAGCGTTCGGGAACACCATTGATATTCATGGAGGCGGATCAGATCTAATTTTCCCCCATCATGAGTGCGAGCAAGCGCAGTCAGAGGCTGTCACTGGAAAAACCTTCGTCAAGCATTGGATGCACTCCGGAAGCGTTAACTTTGCTGGCGAAAAGATGTCCAAATCCCACGGGAACCTAGTCTTTGTATCCGAAATAATAAAAAAATGGGACCCAATGGTCATTAGATTGGCGATCTTAAGTAATCACTACCGCTCTTCATGGGAATGGGATAATGAGCTTCTAGTTAAAGCTCAAGAACGTTTAAATAGATGGAAGAAAAATGACAAAAAAGAAGCTGGGTTCTCCGAGGTGGGTGCCTGCTTAGATGATGACTTGGACACACAGAACGCGCTGAAAGAAATTGATCGAATATCGACAGCGGGCAACAATGTGTCTGAAGCCGCCTCGCTACTGGGTATTTTCTGGTGAACCTTAAGAGAGTTCGCGATTGTAACATGAACAAATTAGCTAGATTCGTGATCAGATCGAAAGACGAAGACACTATTCGTTTCATGACGGAAGGGACCCAATGGATGGTTTAGAGCGTCTATGGGCGACTTGGAGACAAGAGTACGTGACAGGTAAGTCATCGAGCAGCGAACAAACCATCTGCATTTTGTGCGACGTAGCGAGAATTCCGGATGCCTCAGAGCAAAACACACATGTCCACTCCGGGTCTCACTGCGCAGTGGTGCTAAATGCCTTTCCCTACACAAACGGGCATGTAATGATTGTTCCATACGAGCATGTTGAACGTTTGGACCAAGTGACAGCAGACGCTCGAAGTGAAATATTTGACCTTCTGTATAGAACGACCGTCGCCATCCAAAGCGCCTACTCTCCTGACGGCCTCAATCTAGGAGCGAACATTGGCCAAGGTTCCGGCGCCGGAATTCCCGATCACCTTCATTTCCATGCTTTGCCCCGCTGGAATAGCGATACTAACTTCATGACCACAGTGGCTGGAGCCAGGGTTATCCCAGAAGATCTGGCACTAACCCTAGAAAAACTACGTCTAAATTTCAAATAAATTTGTCTATAGAACCCAAGCACAATTGAAATAGAGCAGCCATATCGAATTAGTCCGATAGCGTATAGCTCGTGGACGACGGAGAAGTACGCGACGCGTTACCAGAGGATCTTGACCGAGGGTTCGTAGGGGCGTATATCTTCCCTGATAATCGTCGACGCCGCACAACTGGGGCCTTATACCTAGGAGTTGGCGCCCTAGTCCTAGGTATGTCCAGTGCCTACGCTCCCGACGCAGTTCTGGCGAACGCAGGTCTCACCATTGGGGCAGTCGGGCTTTTGTTGTTCGGCTTATACAGCGTTTTGGCTGGTCGGAAATTCGGACTAAACGAAAATGAAGCACTGGTCGCAGCGAGCAAAGAACTGGGTTTCGCTGTGGGTCACGCATCGGCGCAACTTGGCTGGCGAGGACTTTCAAGTCGTCCAACGTGGCGAATATTGGCTTACTCGGCCGAAGATCCGCCCATAAGTCGCAGTCTCGTCCTGATTGACGCTATCGATGGGACGACTATTGATGCGTATGTCGAAGACAACCCTGAAGAATGGATATCAACATCGAATGAGCTTGATGGCCTAGAACGTGAAGCCGGACTGCCTGAGAGTGAAGATGTTTGACGGCAATCTACGTTTTGGGGTCGATCGAGTAACTAGCCCCATCGGACGGTTGCTAGTTCGAGTTGGCGTTAGTGCCGATCAAATCACTGTTGTGGGTTTGCTGATGTCGGTAGCAGCAGCTGTTGCTATTGGAATGGGGCGCCTCCAGCTTGGTCTTTGTCTTCTGATATTGACGGCGTTACCCGATTTGCTTGATGGAGCCGTAGCTAAAGCGGCCGGTACATCATCTAAAAGAGGCGCATTTTTTGACTCGACGGCAGACAGAGTTACTGATGCGTTGCTGCTAGGCGCTATCGCTTGGCATCTTCTTGAGACCGACAGGGGGAGACTCAT